>Ga0335078_10014171_pt1 | contig 11825 bp, 9 predicted proteins | sample Lox_Sample_32_FD_206711 | JGI IMG/M metagenome (GOLD analysis project Ga0335078, IMG submission 206711) | Soil microbial communities from Loxahatchee National Wildlife Refuge, Florida, United States - Lox_Sample_3.2 | ecosystem: Environmental > Terrestrial > Soil > Wetlands | place: USA: Florida...
AGTGTTGTTGTCCGCGATGTACGGGACCTCAATCTTGGACTCCGGAGGCTTGCCGTTCGCCGTGCACGGCACTTTGTCGTTGCAGGCTCCACCCCAGTAGTGGGGGTTCGGCGTGAGGGTGATGAGCTGCGACGTGTAGCCTCCCGCGCCGAGCATGAACGGCCCGGTGCCGACCGGCTTCGTGATCGCCATGGTCGGGTTCGTGGTCAACTGCTGCGCCACAGATGACTGCACGATGAACGTGCTGCCAAGGATCGACCAGAGGTTGGTGTACTGCGGGCTGCCGAAGGTCAGGGTCACAACGTTGCCGCTGACGCTCGGGTCAACCGTCTGCACGGGAACACCGCTCCAGTCGAGCTTCGGCTGGTCCTTGATGGCCTTGAACGTCGCGGCGACGTCATTTGCGCTGAAGGCTGAGCCGTCATTGAACTTCACGTTCTGGCGGACCGTGATCGCCAGAGAATCGCCGCCGTTGCTGAACGTGTAGCCGGTGGCGAGCCATGGATGGCTCCCGGCCGCGGTCGGATCGAGGGCGTCGAGCTCGTACAGCGGCTCATAGAGGATGCTGGCCAGGTTCATCGCCCGTGCCGTCGAGTTGGAGTCGAATGGGTTGAAATCATCCGAGAATGTGACGCCGGTCGTCGCTTCCTCGACAAGCGCCTTTCCGGCCGCCGACCCGGGTGCCGGCGTACTCGTGCTGCCGCATGCGGCCAGCCCGAGGAGGGCTGCGACGGTCGCAACCCCGCATATCTGTCGGTTCATCGTCATTACTCCGTCATGCGCGGTCCGTGTGGGCCGCAAATTGCTGATTGATCAGTCGACGTCGGACGTCGCTAGGGAGGCCGGCGCCTCTCCGCGCTGGCTTCGCGGGCGCGGACTTGGCGTCTCCGTCCGCTCTTCGCGATCGGTGCACCGTGGATGGATGTGCTGCGCTTCCTCATCCTCACTTCTCCTTGCTCACGGCTCGGGTTGCTGTCGTCTGCTGCGAGCGCTCCGGCCCAGGCCGGGACGCCGGTGAATGCGTGGTCACGACGCCGTCCGCCGACCGCCCCTCCTCCACCTGCCGGCGGCCCGAATCGACATGGAGCCAGCAGGCTGCGGTGTGCCCGGCAGAGACCTCGACGCTGGGCGGTGAGACGCGGTGACAGATCTCCATGGCGTACGGGCATCGCGGATGGAAGCGGCAGCCGCTCGGCGGCGCGACAAGGCTCGGTGGCGATCCGCTTCTGACGAGGCTCGGTGGCTGCGGCCGCTCCGGGTCGGGCGCCGCCGAGAGCAGGAGCTGCGTGTACGGGTGAGCGGGCTCGTCCGTGAGGCTGACACTCGGCGCGGCTTCCACGAGCCGGCCGGCGTACATGACCACGATGGTGTTGGCGAGGTATCGCGCAGACGCGATGTCGTGCGTGACGTAGAGGATCGCCAGCCCGTCGGTGTCGCGCAGGTCGGCGAGCAGGTTGAGAATGCCCAGGCGGATCGACACGTCGAGCATCGACACCGGCTCGTCGGCGAGCAGCACCCGCGGGCGAACCGCGAGCGCCCGCGCGATCGCGACGCGCTGACGCTGACCGCCCGACAGCTCGTGCGGGAACTTCGAAGCGAACTCCTCCGGCGGTTCCAGCGACACGCGACGGAGCAGCCCGGCGACGCCCGCATCGATGTCGTCGGTGACGTGGTGGATCTTGAGCGGGCGGACCAGGTTGTGGCGCACGCGGTGCACCGGGTTCAGGGACGCAAACGGGTCCTGGAAGACCATCTGCACCTGCCGCGCGTAGTCGCGCGGACGGCCGCGAGGCGCCGGTCTGCCGTCCAGCAGGATCTCGCCGCCGTTCGGAGTGATGATCTTCGCCAGCATCCGGGCGACGGTCGTCTTGCCCGATCCGCTCTCGCCGACGACCGCGGTGACCTGCCCCGCCCCGATGCTGACCGAGACGTCCTCCACCGCGTAGAGCCGCGCGTGTCCGGCAAGCATGCCGCGACCGCGTTTCACCGAGAACCACTTGGTGAGGTTCCTGGCCTCCAGAACGGTGCCGGTACCCACGGACGCGGTGTCGACGCTCACCGGCGAACCCTCGCCGCACGGGCTCGACCCGTGGCTGCCGGCCGCCTGCCAGCCGCGGGCGGCTCGGGATGGTTCAGCTCGTCGGGGATCGTCGCGGCGCCGGCGTGGAGCCAGCACGCGACCTCGCGGTCCGGCCCGCCGAGCGCCCGAAGCACCGGCCGTTCCTGCCTGCACCGCTCCATCGCCCACGGGCAGCGAGGGTGGAAGGCGCATCCCGTCGGGAGCAGCCTGAGGTCGGGAGGCGATCCGGGGATCCCCTCCATCGCGCGGCGCGGGCCGTGCATCGGTGGGAAGCAGTTGAGGAGCCCGTACGTGTACGGCAGGCGCGGCGCGCGGAAGAGGCTCGCCGCGGGGGCGCGCTCCATCAGCCTCCCCGCGTACATGACGGCGATCTCGTCGGCCAGCTCGACGAGGAGCGAGAGGTCGTGGGTGATGAAGAGCGCCGCAAATCCGAGCTGCTCGCGCAACCCCATCAGCTCTTCGAGGATCTCGCGCTGGGTGACGACGTCGAGGGCGGTGGTCGGCTCGTCGAGCAGGATCACCTGCGGCTCGAGCGCCAGGGCCATGGCGATCATCGCCCGCTGGCGCATGCCGCCGGAGAGCTCGTGCGGGTAGCTGCGAAGCCGGTCGGCTGTCATGCCCACCATGTCGAGCAGCTCGGCGGATCGATCCCACCGGTCGCGTTTCGAGAACGACGGGCGGTGCACCTTCAGGAGGTCTTCGAACTGTGCTCCGATGGTGATCACGGGATTGAGGGAGTTGAGTGCGCTCTGGAGCACCACCGAGATCTCCGACCAGCGCACCGCCCGCAGGTCCGCCTCACTCGCGGCGAGCAGGTCGATGGTTCCGCGGGGGCCCTCATCGCTGAAGGGCTTGGAGTGGAAGAGCACCTCGCCCCCGGTGATCACTCCGGGCGAACGGAGGAGCCGGAGGGCGGCCATGGCCAGCGTCGATTTGCCGCTGCCGCTCTCGCCCGCGAGCCCCATCACCTCGCCCCGCCGGAGCACGAGGTCGCAGTCCACGACGGCGGACACGGCGTCCACGCCGTACCCGTAGTCGACGCAGAGGCCGCGTATCTCGAGGACCGGCTCGGCGAGCTGGACCGGCGTCGCCGCGGGGTTCCCTGCCGGCGCCTCGGGCGCGATCATGCCGGCGGCCCTTGGGCGCCACCGCCATCGGCTCCCGCGCCCGCCGTTGCGCGCTGCTGTGCGACGGTCCCTCGGCGATGCATCACCGGCGTGATGCCGAGTCGAGGCCGGAAGCTGATGCCGGCGCGACGCGCCGAACGCCGGGAGAGTCCGGCGGCGCGCAGACGCGGGTTGACGAACTCGTCGATCCCGAAGTTGAGGAGGGCGAGCCCCATGCCGAGGAGCGCGATGCAGAACCCCGGCGGCAGCCACCACCACCACCAGCCGCTCGCGACGGCGTTCTGCGGATACGCCTGCTGCAGCATCTCGCCCCAGTTCCAGAGCCCGGCGGGCGTGGCGTTGGGCGCACCGGCCAGCCCCAGGAAGGCGAGCGCGACGTACGCGCCCACCGCGTAGAGCGTCGTGAAGAGGAACGTCGACGCCACGATCGGCAGGAGGTTCGGCAGGACCTCGACGACGATGATCCGCAGGCGTCCTTCACCGGAGACTCGCGCTGCCTCCACGAAATCGCGGTTGCGCAAGGACAACGTCTGCGCGCGCAGCACGCGGGCGCCATACGCCCACCCCGTCGCCGCGACGATGAGGGCGATGATGATGACGTTGGCGCCCGCGGACGGGACGTAGCTGGCAAGCACGATGAGGAGCGGAAGCCCCGGGATCGCCAGGAAGACATTGGAGAGGAGCGACAGCCCCTCGTCGGCGTTGCCGCCGAGGTAGCCCGCGGTGACGCCCACGAGCACCGAGAGCGCGGTGGCGATGGCCCCTGCGATGAACCCGACGAGCAGGGTGGCCCGTGTCGACACGAGGAGCTGCGACCAGACGTCCTGCGCGAAGACCGTCGTGCCGAGCCAGTGTGCGCTCGACGGCGGCTTGGGCACGAACGCCAGCACCGCCGGTGAGCCGAAGCAGATGCCTGCCGTGTTGCAGACCTGCTCCGCCGGGTGGACGACGATGGTCTGCAGCCAGGCGGCCGCGGCCTGAGCACCGGAACACGCGGTCCGGCAGTAGACGCCGGTCTCATTGGGGCTGTACGGCGCGATCATCGGTCCGATGACCGCGATCACCGCGAACACCGCGAGGATGGCGAGTCCCGCGATCACCTTGGGAGAACGCGGGAGGCGCAGCGCTCTGGACCGCACCGGCGAGCGCCGCGGCTGTGGGGCGGCGCCGGCGAGCGGGGTCTCGGCAAGCGTCGTCGTGATGCCGGTGCTCATGCCGCCGCCTCCTGGCGCGCCCGGGGGTCGATCATCACGTAGACGAGGTCGGCGAGGAGATTGGCGACCAGCACCACCACCACGACCACGAGGAAGATCCCCTGGACCAGGACGTAGTCGAGGTCCTCGACGGCCTTGAAGAGGTGATATCCGATCCCCGGGTAGTTGAAGACAAGTTCGACTAGAAGCTGACCGGCCACCACCAGGCTGATGGCGATCGAGAAGTTCGAAACGCTGGGGAGCAGGGCGTTGCGGGCGGCGTACCAGACGACCCTGCGGCGGGGCAGCCCCTTGGCACGGGCGAGGAGGACGTAGTCCTCGTCCATCGTCGTGATCATCTGGTTGCGCATGCCGAGGATGAACCCGGCCATTGACGCGAGCACGACAGTGGCCGCGGGGAGCACGGCGTGGGACACGATGCTCCACACGTAGTCCCAGCTCAGCCCGGGCGCGACCGTGTAAACGTCGTACCCCCCGGAGCTCGGCAGCAGATGGAGCAGGTGCGCCGTCTCCCCGAAGAACATGATCAGCACCAGCGCGAGGAGGAAGTACGGGATCGCCTGGAAGAACGTGGTCACCGGCATCAGCCAGTCCAGCCACGAGCCGCGGAGCCAGCCCATCACGATCCCGATGAAGGTGCCGAGGACGAAGCTGATGACGGTGGCGACCCCGAGGAGCCCGATCGTCCAGGGCAGGTACTGCGCGATCAGGGTGGTGACGGGCTGGTTCCCCTGGGTCCAGGAGCTGCCGAGATCGCCGTGGAAGAGGTTCCCCCAGAACTGGAGGTACTGGACCCAGATGCTCGTGTGCACGCCGAAGCCGAGCTCCAGGCGGATGGCGTTGACGCACTGCAGGTTGCAGACCCCGGATTGGGTCGCTCTCGAGATCGCCTCCTGGACCGGGTTCCCAGGCATCACGCGTGGGAGGAAGAAGCTGATGGTGAGGGCGACCCAGGCGGCGATCGCATAAAAGATGAGACGGCGAAGGATGAGACGCACGGTTAGGCGACCTGGTGCGCGGAGGTTGAGGAGCGACGCACGCGGAGCTCGGTCGCGAGGAGCACCCGGCGGGGGGCATGGTCGGGTTCCAACAGCAACCGCGCCAGTTCGCGGCCCATCTCCTCGATCGGCTGCCACACGCTGCTCAACGGAGGTGTGGTGACAGCCGCCACGGGATCGTCGTCGTAGCCGACCACGGCGACGTCTTCCGGAACGCGCCGGCCCGCCTCCGCGAGCGACTTCAGCGCTCCGACGGCCATGAGATCCGAGGCAGCGAACACCGCGTCCAGGCCGGGACGCCGGCGCAGCAGCTGATGCATCGCCCGTGCTCCGGCATCCTGGGTGAAATCAGCGGATTCCTCCAGAGCAGGGTCCGGGGCCACTCCTGCCGCCACGAGGGCCGTGCGGTAGCCGGCCAACCGATCCTGCCCCGCCGGCATGTCGAGGGGCCCGCCGATGGTGGCGATCGTTCGACGTCCAGCGCTGGTCAGGTGTGCGGTGGCCGCGAAGGCTCCACCCACGTTGTCGACATCGACGTAGCTGTGGAGGTCCGGTTCGGCGGGTCGTCCGCCGATCACGAAGGGAACGCCCCGCTCCGCGAGCATCCCGGGGAGCGGGTGGTAGCCGTGCAAGGACACGAGGACGACGCCGTCGATGTGACCTGCCGCCAGGTATCGCTCCAGCCGGTCGGTGTCCGACGTCGACTGCGGCGCAAGGAGGACCAGCTGCATCTCTCGACTTGCGAGGACATCCTCGATGCCACGGATGAGCCGGGGGAAGAAGGGATCCCCGAACAGCTGGCTGGTCAGCTCGAAGACCACGAGGGCGATGGCGTCGCTGCGACCGGTCGCCAGGGCTCGAGCCGCGTGGTTGGGGATGTAGCCCAGCGTTCGAGATGCGCGCTCGACGGCCCGGCGAGCCTCAGGGCTCACCCTCGGGTTGGCGGTGAGCGCTCGCGACGCGGTCGCGCGTGAGACGCGGGCCAGCTCGGCGACGTGATCCAGAGTCACCTTTCTGCCGTCTTTCATGGAAGCGTTTCCACATTCTGCCCCTGCCTGGCGGTTTGTCAAGTGGCATAAGTCCCTGAATTGCTGGGGCCATTCCACCCTGCTCCGGTAGTGGGAGCGTTTCCACTCCGTCTGCGTCGTACAGAGCGTTCGCAGCGTTTCAGGGTCTAGTCAGGTAGGTGCGCGGTGCGATCGGCTTCTGGACGGGATGCGCCCACCCCCCGATCATTCACAGCGTGGCCACGATGTCCATCGCTCGCCCACGTGTTGTCATCGTGGGCGCGGGTTTCGGCGGGCTGGCTGCGGCTCGCGCGCTGCGGCGGGTCGCCGTCGACGTGACGTTGGTCGACCGTCACAACTACCACCTGTTCCAGCCGCTGCTCTACCAGGTCGCATCTGGGCTGCTCGACCCGTCGGAGATCGCGTATCCCATTCGAACCGTGGTGCGCCACGCCCGCAACGTCGACGTGTTGCTCGCCGAGGTGACCGGCATCGACGTCGCGACGAAGCAGGTGATCACGGCAGCCGGGGTGGTGCCGTTCGATCTGCTGGTCCTCGCGACAGGCAGCGCGACGAACTTCTTCGACATCCCGCACCTCGTCGACCGGGCGACCGGGCTCAAGGATCTGCCGGAGGCGCTGTCGCTGCGTGCTCGCGTGCTCCGCGCCTTCGAGAGCGCGGCGACGTGCACCGACTCCGCGGAGCGCCGCCGGCTGCTGACCTTCGCCGTCGCCGGCGCCGGGCCGACGGGAGTCGAGTTCGCCGGCGCGCTGGCGGAGCTGTTCCGGCACGTCCTGCCCAAGGACTTTCCACGTCTCGACTTCGGCGAGGTGAGTGTGGTGCTCGTCGAGGGCGCCGATCGCGTGCTCGGGACGTTCGCCCCGCGCCTCGGACGCAGCGCCGCGCGCAGGCTCGAGCGCAAGGGCGTGCGCCTCCTGCTCGGGCGCACCGTCAAAGGCGTCGAGGGCTCGGCGCTGCTCCTCGATGACGGCGAGCGTATCGACGCCGCAATGATTGTCTGGACGGCGGGCGTGCGCGCGTCACCGGTCGCACAGCTCCTCGGCGTACCGGCGGTGCGGCAGGGCCGTGTTCGCGTGACACCGCAGCTGCATCTGCCCGAGCGCGACGACGTCTTCGTCATCGGCGACGCGGCCGAGCTGGAGGATCGCGGCGAGGTGCTTCCCATGCTCGCCCCGGTGGCGATCCAGGAGGGCAAGCACGTCGCCCGCGTGATCAAGGCGAGGCTGCGAGGACGCGACGAGCCGCCCTTCCGCTATCGCGACAAGGGGACGATGGCGACCGTCGGCCGCGGCGCTGCGGTGGCGCAGATCGGCCCGATCCGCATCAACGGGCTGATCGGCTGGCTGCTCTGGGTGTTCGTGCACCTCATGTACCTGGTCGGATTTCGCAGCCGCGTGATCGTCTTCTTTACCTGGGCCTGGAACTACTTCTTCTTCGATCGACCCGTGCGCCTCATCGTCGGCGCGTCGTCCGATGAACCGCGGATCGGTGGCGACGATGCCTGAATGCTCTGCGTGCTCTACAAACCCGCCTCCACCTTCTCGTTTCGCGTATCCCATCGGTCGATCACCTGTACCGGGGTATGACGAGGAGACCGTCCGACGTATCCTCACCGATGCGATGGAGTTCAGCCGAGCGCTACGCCCCAAGGTGGCCGCCGGCAGCATCACTGTCTCCTTTCGCCTCTGGCAGCGACCGATGGTTCCAGTTGGTGGCACCTATGCCGTCGGCGACGCCCACATCAAGGTCGATGCGGTCGACCTGATCCCGTTCTACGCGATCAGCGCGGATGACCTCCGTCGGTCTGGTGAAGCGGATCGAGAGTCGCTGCGTCAACGCGCGGCTCACGCCGGACCGGTCAACGACGACACCGTCCTCTATCGAATCGAGTTCCACGTGGTCCGTCCTCGCCGCGTTGAGACTGACAGAGCCGGTGCCAAGTCCCGACGGGAGGAGCGTGAAGCGAGCGACCGCCGTCGGTGACCGGCTGGAGGCGCTGGGGAGCAGGCCTCACTTCGAGTCGGCGTCCGCCTTCGCGCGCGCCCGCGCGCGTAGCGCGGCCTCATACACATCGATCGCGCGGCTGATCTGGCGTTCCTTCGCCGCAGGGATGATCTCGATCAACGCGACAACGACCACGCCGCTCCAGAGCGCCCAGCCGAGCGTGTAGAGCAGGTCTGCCAGCACGCCGATCGGCTCCCCGCTGACCGACGCCTTGAGCAGGAATCCGGCGACATGCGCGATCAGGCCAAACCCAAGGCCGGTCCACAGCATCCAGTTCCGGACGCGCCGCTCGGCGACTGTCCGACGAAGATCGTCCATATGCGCGCTGGCCCACGCGAGCTCATCGTCACTGAACGTGCGACCGCCCTCGGGATCCGTGACTCCGGTCATGGTCGAACCTCCTGCTACGTCCACCGGACCCGAGCGTACCCCACCCCTCCCAGGGCGATCCCTGCCGATGCAGAGGCGGGCCGCTTCGGTGCGCGTTGTCAGACAGTGGGCCGGCATCAGGCCGCCAGGTAAGGCTTCTCAGGAGGTGAACGACGGACGTCTGAGTGTGGCGAGCTGACGCCGCACCGCGGCCAACCTGCGTGGCCGGACCATGTGCACGTTGACGGCGATCGGCATTCCTACCAACTCAGGCTCGTCATTCGGACGACGCGACGATGCCGAAGCGGCCCGCGGCAACCACCGCCTCCGCCCGGCTGCTCACACCGAGTTTGGCGAGGATGGCGGCGACGTGGTGATCGACCGTCTTCTCTGAAAGGTGCAGGCGCCGGGCGATGTCGCGGTTGCGCATCGCCTGGCCCAGCAGCCCGAGCACCTCGACCTCCCGGGTTGTGAGTCGACCGCCGTTTCGCGCAGTCGACGGCCGGGGGCCCCGTGGCACAGCGCGAACCCCAGCCTCACGGAGGAGGCGCGAGGCAAGTGCGGCGGCAGGACGCGCGTCCAGGGCATGGAAGATCGTGAGCGCTCGCCGTCGATCCACTTCCGTGGAGCCGGTGCAGAGGGCAACGCCGGCCTCATAGTCGCACCCGAGCTGCAGCCACGCCGCGGCCGCTGCGGGCGCATCCCCGGCCAACTCGAGAGCGTACGGACCAACGGCGATCGACGGCTCGGGGACCCGGAGCGCGCATCGCCGTCGCCACGCCAGCAATTCGCTCACCGCAGGAGCCGCGCCGCGGTGTTGGGCGAGCGCCAGAGCCTCCTCCGTGGCAGCCTCGACCCCGCGAGCGTTTCCGTCACCACCGTCCAGCCACGCGATCTCGGCTGAGGCGGTCGCGACGGGAAGCAGGTGCTGCAACTCGCCGGTCGGCCTCGCGATCGCCCAGGCCTCGTCGAGCGGCGTCCGTGCATCAGGGTCGCCGCGCCGAGCTCGCAGGAGCGCGACGACCGCCAGCGCCATGGTCCGGGCAACGGCGTTGGTCGTGACCGATGCGAGGATCGTCGAGGTGGCGTCGGTGGCCCGCTCCAAGTCGCCCTGGTCGAGCAGGCGTCGCGCTTGATGGCCGAGGATCTCGAATCGCCACGCGTCAAGACCGTGCTCGATGCAGTACTCGATTCCTTCACGTTGGTACGTCTCGGCTCGAGCGTAGTCGTGGACGCGAACCGATGCCCAGGCGAGATGGATGTACCCGCGCCCCACCTGCTCGATGAAGCCCCAGTCTTTGCACAGCTCGACGCTGCGCTCGAGGGCCGATCTTCCCTCGTCGTCGCCAAGCAGGTAGCCGGCGGTCCCGAGGGAGTTCATCGCGTGGACAAGGGTCTCCCGGTCGTCGATGCGCTGCGAGAGCTCGAGCGCTTTGCCGCCCCAGAAGCGCGTCGCGACCGAATCCTCAACGTTCAGTGCGAGCATGGCGCGGTTGGCGTAGGCGAGAGCAAGCTCGTGTCCGGGCACCAGCGTCTCGAGCATCTCCACAGCGGCGACGCCCGCCTCGGCGGCCTCGGAGACCAGGCCGTGACAGCGAAGGTTCGCCGACATCGCACGAAGGGCATTGCCCTCATGGAGTCGATCGCCGAGGTCGCGGTAGACGTCGATCGCGGCCCTCAGCGTCGCGATGGCCGCTTCGAAATCGCCTGTGAGGTACGACTCCCATGACAGGACGGAAAGGAGCTCTGCCCGCCGCTCGCTCGAAAGCTGCTCGCTGAACCGCAGGGCGCGCGCGTAGTGCGCTGCCGCCTCACGATGCGAGCCCACCGCTGCAGCGCTCGCCGCTGCTGCCGGAGCGAACCGCAGGACGGCATCGGTGTCGCCGGCAGCCTCGGCGTGATGCGAAAGCAGGCTCAGGTCCGGAGGCCCTTGTTCCGGGTCGCACAACGCCGCCAGCGCGGACCGGTGGAGCGCCACGCGGCGCGTCGGGGGCAGCGACATCTCGACGGTGAGCCGCGCCAACTCGTGACGGAAGGCGACCCCACCTGGCAGCGCCACAAGCACACCCGATGCCAGGCACTCGTCGACGCTGGAGACGGCCTCGGCGTCGAGCGCCTCCAGCAGCCTGATGCGAGCGCCCGCCGGAAAGATGGCGATCGTCTCGACGAAGCGCTGGGCGACCGGCCCGAGGCGAGCAACGCGTGCAAGCACCGCGTCCTGGACCGTCCGCGGGACGAAGCCGCTCCCTGCCTCCAGCACCTCGGTCACGTAGAACGGATTCCCGCCGGTGCTGCGATACAGTTCGGCTGCGTCACAGTCATACGGGCCGGCAAGCTCGGCGACCGCACTCGGTGACAACGGCATCAGGTTGATCCGGAAGACCGCCGGCGCTGTCGACAGCTCGCCGATGAGCACTCGCAGCGGGTGGGACCGGTCGAGCTGGTCGTCGCGGAAGGTCCCGATCACCAGTGCCGGAGCAGCCTCCACTCGGCGAGCCAGCAGCCGGATCACGTCCATGGTCGCGTCGTCAGCCCAGTGCAGATCTTCGAGCACCAGGATGGTCGGATGCTGGAGGCGAAGCTCGTCGAGCAGTGCCGCGGCAACCTCGTACGGCCTGGCGCCTCCGACGAGTGCCGCTCGCAGGGCTCCGTTCGTGACTGCCCCGACATCGAGCACCGGTGCGAATGGGTGGGGCGTCGTCAGCGCATCGCACGACCCCGTGAGCACCCTGATGGACTGCTGCGCACAGAACGACCTCACCATGGATGTCTTGCCGACGCCGGCCTCCCCGCCGATGAAGACGAACCGGCCCGTCGACGACGCGACCACCTTCGCGAAGTGGTCGTCCAGCAGCGCGAGTTCGTCGTGCCGCTCGAGGAGCGGTTCCGCTGGGAGGGTCGGTCGCAGGCTCTTCAGCATATGAGGCACTCCCGGTTCGGGCAGCGGCTATTGTGCTCCGTCTCGTGCCGTCGTCGAGGCTTCCGGCACCGGGCTCCAGCCCTGG
>Ga0335078_10014173_pt1 | contig 11824 bp, 9 predicted proteins | sample Lox_Sample_32_FD_206711 | JGI IMG/M metagenome (GOLD analysis project Ga0335078, IMG submission 206711) | Soil microbial communities from Loxahatchee National Wildlife Refuge, Florida, United States - Lox_Sample_3.2 | ecosystem: Environmental > Terrestrial > Soil > Wetlands | place: USA: Florida...
ACGCTCGGCGGCGTAGACCCGCTCGTAGACGTCGGCCTCGTGCTCGCTCTCCAGCACCCGCGCGTCGCGGGACCGCTCGTAGGTCACCCCCGCGGCCCACACCTCGGTCCGGCCGTCGACCGGCGCTAGCAGGCGCACCGCGGCGAGCGGCACCGTGCCCGGCCCGGTGGCCAGGCACAGCTCGCGGATCCGCGCCGCCGGCAGCGCGAGCACGTCGGCCAGCGTCGCCGCCCCGGCAAGCGGCGCGATCGCGTCCCCGTCGAGCACCCCGACCCGCACTGCGTCGTCTCCGGCGCGAAACCTGACCAGCCGCACATGTCCTCCCTGCTCAGGCCAACCGGCCGGAAGTGACGTTACCTGGAGAAGCACCACCGCTCGTTCTGGAAATTAAATATTTTGATCTGAACGGGCCGTGGTATCCGTGCCGCGGAGCATCTTTCTGTGCCGGTGGCGGGCTATCGTCGGGCTCAGTCTTATCGGTTAGGGCCGGGCAAGGGAGCGGAATGGCGCCTGATCCACGGGATATCGCCGCCGTGCAGGGGGTGCTGCGTGCCAGCCAGGGGCCGTTCGTCGCCAAGCCGCGGCTGCCGATCCTCGACGAGGTGGTCGCGACCGTGCTGTCCCAGCACACCTCCGACGTTAATTCTGAGCGCGCGTTCGCCCAGCTCAAGGTGGCTTTCCCGGACTGGGAGCAGGTTCTCGACGCGCCCGCCAGCCAGGTGGCCGACGCCATCCGCTGCGGCGGCATCGCGGCGGCGAAGTCGCGCCGGATCCAGCAGATCCTGGCCGCCATCCGCGACCGCGAGGGGCGGGTCGACCTGGGCAGGCTGCACGATCTGGATGACGCGGCGGTCGAGGACTACCTCACCTCGCTGCCCGGCGTGGGTCCGAAGACGGCGGCCTGCGTGCTCGTCTTCTCCATGGGCCGGGCGGCGTTTCCCGTCGACACCCACGTCCACCGCATCGCGACCCGGCTCGGCTGGATCTCGCCGAAGACCACCGCCGCGAAGGCGCACCAGATCCTCGGCCAGGCGGTGCCGCCCGACATCCGTTACGACCTGCACATCGCGCTGATCGTGCACGGGCGCATGGTGTGCAAGGCGCAGCGGCCGCGCTGCGGCGAATGCGTGCTGCGCGACCAGTGCGGCTATCGCCGTGATGTTCTGCGCGGCGCGGGCGACCCCGCGCAATCGTGATCTTGTGCACCGCAACCGGGCAGGTAGCTGGGGCGTCATGAAGTCATGAAGCCGTGGCGTACCCTGCTGACCGCGATCACCGCCGCCGTTGTGGGCGCCGTCCTCGTCGGCTGCGCGACCGCTGACACGACCGTCGCGACCGGGACTGCTGCCGCCGGCGCCGGCGGGGGCGCCCAGCCCGCTCAGCGGGCCGACAGCACCGGGCGCGACGGCGTGCCGTGGGGCGAGGTCGGGACCGGATGGGTGCTCGCGCAGTACGTGGCCGCGCCGCCGGAGGGCGGGTCCGGGCCCGAGACGCTGTACCTGGTCAGCCCGGACGGCGCCAAGTACGCGCTGGCGCACTGGCCGAACTCCCGGACCGCGCCGGAGTTGGTCGCCTGGTCGCCAGACGGTCACCGGGCGCTGTTCCAGATCTTCTCCGGCAAGGGCGGCACCGAGGTGCTCAACCTCACCACCGGTCAGCAGAGCACGTTCGTCCTGCCCGGTGCCGCGACGCCGATCGGGTTCACCGTGCCGCAGGGGCTGAACATCGTGGGAGGCCTGCCGTCGGGCTCCGGCACCGACCTGGCCCGGTACGGCCTGACCGGCGGGCTGACCCGCAGGCTCGGCTACTCCACCGACGGCAAGGTGCTGTACACACCCTCGGGCACCGATTTCCTCACCGGCTCCGGCAATGGCCTCAAGCTGGTCAGCAACGGCGGCACGCTGGTCAAGAACCTGCCCGTCCCCGGCACGAGCGCCGACAGCTGCACCCCGATCCGCTGGTGGAACGGTGGCACGGTGCTCGCGTCCTGCCCGCCGCCGAGCACGGCCGCACCGCAGCTCTGGCTGGTTCCCGTCAACGGCGCGCGGCCGACGGCGCTTACGCCGCCGCGCAGCTTTTCCAGCGGGGACCTGGGCGACCTCGACGCCTGGCAGCTTGCCGGCGGGCTGTACGTGCAGGCCGCCGGGCCCTGCGCCGTGCTGCAGATCTTCAAGCAGGCGCCGGGCGGCTCGATAACGCTGGTCAAGGTGCCGGGCACCGAGGGCGATGACCGCGTGCTGACCGCTGTCGGCGCCCGGCTGCTGATCCAGGCACCGACCAGTTGCACGGGCAGCGTGTCGCTGCTGTGGTTCAACCCCGCGACGCGAGCCGAGCAGTGGCTTGTCCGGGCGCCGGCGAAGGTGAACGGCGTCGCGATCGCGATCCCGTTCTACGCCCTCCAGGACGGCGACAACCTCTGACGGCCTTCAGCCCTCGCTCCTCCTCGGCAGGTAGTGAACGTTACGTTGCATACCGTTTTCGGTACGCGGTGCCACACCGACTACCTAGAAGGCCCGCTGCCGGTCAGCCGAGGTCGATGAATACCGTGCCGTCTTCGACCTTGACCGGGTAGGTGCGGATGTCCTCGAGGACCGGGGCGCCGAGCGCCTTCCCGCTCGTGTAGTCGAAACGACCGTTGTGCTTGGGGCACTCGATGACGGCGCCCATCACCAGGCCGTCGCACAGCAGGGTCTTCTCGTGCGTGCAATGGCCGTCCGTGGCGTAGTAGGCGTCCGCCTCGGACCGGTAGATCGCGTAGTCCTTGCCGTCGTGGGCGAACGGGATGACGTCCTCGGGGTCGATGTCGCCGGCCTGGCAGGCCGCGATCCACTGAGCCATCGGCGCTCACGCGGCCGTCGTGACGGCCAGCGGCAGCGCGCGGCCGTCGTTGATGGGCGCGGGCTCACGGTACGGCGGGGCGCCGGGCGGCAGTTCGCGGCGCACGTAGTATTCCTGGTCCCTGAGCTGGCGCAAGATCGCCGGGATGATCTCCTTGTAGGCCGCCCAGATGGAGGGGTAGGCGGGCGCGCAGTCGCGGGAGACCTCGTCGTGCAATTCGGGGAGGCGGTAGTACGGGACCATCGGGAACATGTGGTGCTCGACGTGGTAGTTCATGTTCCAGTACAGGAACCTGTTGACGCGGCACATCTTCACCGTGCGGGTGTTCAGCCGGTAATCGAGCACGTTCTCGCCCATGCCCGCGTGCTGGGTGGAACTGTAGAAGTAGAGCAGGAACGCGCCGTACAGCCGCGGGCCGCCGATCAGCACCACGGGCAGCCAGGACCGCAGGCCGATGGCGAGCGCGATGGTGGCGGCGTAGATGGCCAGGTGGATCCTGGCGATCCGGTAGACCTTGCGCCGCTCGCTCTCCGGCACGTAGTCGGCCTCCTCGGCGGTGAGCCGCCCGGACGCGTGCCGGAACATCAGCGAGAACGCGATCGGCACGTCGACCAGGCCGACGAGGTTGACAAGCAGCCTGGCCAGCCTGGCCGGCCGCATGACCGCGATCTCCGGGTCCCTGCCGACGACCAGCGTGTCGGTGTGGTGCCGGGTGTGGCTCCAGCGCCAGGTCGTCGGGTCGCGCATGATCATGAAGGAGGCCAGCTGGTACAGGCCCTGGTCGATCCAGCGTGTCTTGAACGCCGTGCCGTGCCCAGCCTCGTGCCAGCGCGAGTCCGACGTCGAGCCGTATAGCAGGCCAAAGGCAAGAAGGCACGGCAGCGCCCACCAGGTGCCCCACAGCGCGATGCCGAGACCGCCGAACAGCCCGATCAGGCCGAGCCAGATGATGGTGTCCTTGATCGCCGGGTAGTCCGAGCGCCGCATCAGTTCCTTCATCCGCTTGCGCGGCACCGCGCTGCGGAACCAGTCGGCGCCCGCCAGGCCGACCTCCACCGCCGCCTGGTTCTCCGGGCCCGTCAGGCTGTACCGCTCCAGCCGCTCCTTGTTCACTTCCCGTCACCTTCCCGCAGCTCACCTGCCTGCATTTTTACCGTCCTGCGGTCAAGCTTGGAACGATCCAGAAGTCTCAAACATGGCCCCGGTTTGTCAAGACATGGCGGTGATGTTCCTTTTCCGGGCGCGCTCGGCCCGTGACGGAGATACGTCAGCTGACCGATGTCTCCGGCTGCAACTTGCAGCACGATTTGCGTGCAACCCGGCACCGGGCGCGCCGCTACGTGCGGCAGTAGCTGGCTGCGCTCGCTGCCGGGCTTCTCTTTTCGCGAAGCTCGCAAGGAGCTGTCATGTTGGTTCACGTCTCGTCTGGCACGGCATTGTTCCGGGCATGCTCGCGGTTGTTCGGCTGCTACCCGCTTGCGGTCACGCGGGACTCCGCGCACGGCAGCCGCCGCTCGATGGTCCTGCTCGACCGCGCGGGCGGATCGAACGGTTTCTTCGTCCTCAGCCAGGTCAGCACGGGTCTTTTCGTGATCCGGTCGTGGGACCGCAGTGACGGGGTTAACCAGGGGATCCGGCCGGGTGAACACGTCTGCGGCATGATCGACGAACTCATCAGCGGCTGCATGCCGGTGCCTCGCGACGGCGCGCTGCTCGGCTGGGTGACCGACAGCCAGGTCACCGCGATGCTGGCGGTTCACTGCGGGCAGTCAGAGGCGGCCCGCGCCGTCCCCGAGATCCGGGTCATGCCGATGGCCGGCACAAGCGAGCTGCTGCACTGGCCGCCGTTCACGGTCAGCCCTCTCGACGACGGGTGGCTGTGGGAATACGTCGAGTGGGGCGAGATCGTCGACCTCGGCCCGCTGGTCACCCGGTGCGCCGGCCGCGCGTTCTGGGTGCCTTCCGCGAACAGGCGCGGCACCCGGCACGGGTCAGTCGTGATCCAGGAGGACCTTGTGGCCGCCGAGTACTGGGTGCCGTCCGGCGTCTACACCGATCACTGGGCGCTCCGCGAGGGTATCCAGCCTCCGCCCGCCGGTGAGCTGCTGGCCCTGCCGGGAGTCGTGGACCTAGCGCACCCGCCCCGGTGACAGCGCGGGTGCGTCAGCTGGCCGCGCCCTCGGCCAGGGTTACCTCGGTGACCAGGACGCGGTCCGGGCCGACCGTTCGGACCGGGCCGTGCAGGGTGAGCTTGCCGCGAAGCGGCAGGTCGCCGGATCCGCCGCCGATCGCGGCGACTATCTCGCCCGGCTCGACGATCCGCTGGCCGGACCGGCCGGAGAACGCCGTCCGGTCGGCGTGCACGCCGAACGTGACCCGGCGCCGCTCGCCGGGCTCGAGCGCCACCCGTGCGAAGCCGGCCAGCCAGCTCACCGGGCGCACGACGGAGGCCACCGGGTCGCCGAGGTAGAGCTGGACGACCTCGGTTCCCGCCCGCGACCCGCCGTTGCGGACCACGCAGGAGATCTCCGCGACCCCGTCGGTGGGGACGCGGTCCGGCGAGATCGACAGGCCGGAGTACTCGAAGCTGGTGTAGGAGAGCCCGTGCCCGAACGCGAACAGCGGTGACGGGTCGACCGAGCTGCCGCCATGCCGGTGCGCCAGCCGGGAGCGCAGGTAAGACGACGGCGCGGTCGCCAGCGCTGGCATCTCGACCGGGAGCTTCCCGCTCGGCACGATCCGGCCCGACAGCACGCCGGCGATCGCCCGGCCGCCTTCCTCGCCGGGGAAGAACGACTGGAGGATCCCGGCTAGCCGGCCGGCGACAGCACCGAGCGCATACGGCCGCCCGGTGACCAGGACTGCGACGACTGGTATCCCGGTGGCGGCCAGCGCCTCGAGCAGGTCCTGCTGGACGCCGGGCAGCCGCAGGTCGGTCGCGTCGCAGCCCTCACCCGAGGTGCCGCGCCCGAACATTCCCGCCTCGTCCCCGATCACGGCGACCACCACATCGGCGGTGGCGGCCGCGGCAACGGCCGCGGCGAACCCCGAGGTGTCGCCGGACCGCACCGCGCAGCCAGGCGCATAGCTCACCGAGTCGGAGTCGGCAAGCTCGGCGCGCAGCGCCGCAAGCACCGTGACCGCCGGCACGCTCGCCGCCGCCTCCGGGTGCGCCTCGCCGAGGTGCCTTGGCATGCTGTAGCAGCCGAAGAACGCGAGCGGATCGTCGGCGAGCGGTCCGACGACCGCGACCCTCGCGCCCGCCGCCAAGGGCAGCGCCCCGGCCGGGTTAGCGAGCAGGACCACAGATTCCTCGGCGAGCCGCCGGGCAAGTTCCCGGTGCTCCGGCGGGTCAAGGTCAGGAGCCGCGCCGCCAGGGTCGGGCGCCCAGTCCGGGTCGAGCAGGCCGAGCTCGCACTTGCGGGTCAGCACCCGGGCCGCCGCCCGGTCCACGGCGGCCTCGTCCGCAAGCCCGGTCGCTACGGCCTTGCCAAGCGGCGCGCCGTAGCAGCGCACGGCGGGCAGCTCGACGTCCACGCCTGCGTGCAGCGCGGCGGCGGCGGCCTCGGACGGGCTGGCCGCCACGGAATGCTGCAGCTCAAGGAACGATACGGCGTAGTAGTCGGACACGACCAGGCCGGCGAAGCCGAGCTCGTCCCGCAGCAGCCCGCCTAGCAGCTCGCGGTCGGCGGTGGCGGGCACCCCGTCCAGGTCGGTGTAGGACGGCATCACCGAACGGGCGCCGCCCAGCCGCAGCGCCATCTCGAACGGCGGCAGGATCACGTCCGCGAACTCGCGCTGGCCCATCGACACCGGCGCCATGTTCCGCCCGCCGAGGGAAGCCGAATACCCGGCGAAGTGCTTAAGCGTCGCGTCCACCCCGGCGGACTGCAGCCCCTGCACGTACCCGGTGCCGATCACGGCGACCAGGTAGGGGTCCTCGCCGATGGTCTCCTCGGTGCGGCCCCACCTGGCGTCCCTGACCACGTCGAGCACGGGCGCGAGGCCCTGATGCACGCCGACCGCCCGCATGCTGGTCCCGATGGCGGCCGCCATCTCGCGGACCAGGTCGGGATCGAACGACGCGCCCCAGGCGAGCGGCGTGGGGAAGATCGTCGCCCGCCAGGCAGCGAAACCGGTGAGGCATTCCTCGTGCGCGATCGCCGGGATGCCGAACCTGCTCGCCGTCATGATCCGCTGCTGCAGCCCGGCCAGGGCGAGCATGCCCGCCGCCGGCGGCACCGGGCGGCTGCCGAACACCCGAGTCAGCTGGCCCATGCCGTCCCGGAACAGCTCCTCGATCGGCGGCAGCTCGGCGCTGAACTCATGCTGCATGGGCGCCACCCCGTCGCCGTCGCCGGAGGCGCCGATCCACACGCTGGCGAGCTGCCCGAGCTTCTCGGCAAGGGTCATCCGGCTCAGCAGGTCCGCGACCCGCTCCGCGACCGGCCGGGCCGGGTCACGCCACGGCTCGACGACTACCGCGGTGGTCGTCATGGCAGCGCCTGCCGAAGGGGGGATCCGGGGGGCGAGGTCGACTCCCGCACGATCAGCTCGGTGGACAGCTCGACCCGGGTAGCGCGCAACGCCAGCCCGTCGATCAGGTCGCCGAGCATCTGCGCGGCGGCACGGCCCATCTCGGCCAGCGGCTGGCGCACGGTGGTGAGCGGCGGCGAGACCCAGCGGGCGACCGGCAGGTCATCGAACCCGACCACGGAGAGGTCCTGCGGTATCCGCAGGCCGCGCCGCCTGGCGACCTCGTAGAGGCCGAAGGCCTGCTGGTCGCTGCCGGCGAAGATGGCCGACGGCGGATCGGCCAGGTCCAGCAGCTCGCCGCCGCGGATAAAGCCGCCCTCGTGCTCGAAATCGCCGTTGCGGACGAGTCCGGTGTCAAACCCGATCCCCGCCCGCTCGAGGGCGGACCGGTATCCGTCCGTTCTCGCCCGGCTGCACAGGTAGTCGCCCGGCCCGGCGATCACGCCGATCCTGCGGTGCCCCAGGCTGAGCAGGTGCTCGGTGGCGGTCAGCCCGCCCGCCCAGTTCGTGGCGCCGACGCTGGGCAGGTCGGGCGGTGGCGGGTTCACCGGGTCGATGACAATGAGCGGGATGGCCGCCTCGTGCAGCTGATTCAGCTGGCTCGGCGTGAACTCCGAGGTCACCAGGATCACCCCGTCGGTGTCGTGGCTGGCCAGCCCGCTGGTCCAGCTGGCGGGGCGGGCGTTGCCGTGCCGCACCGCGGACACCGTCACGCCGGTCTCGTGCTCGGAGCCCCACTCCTCCACGCCACGCAGGATCTCCACCGCCCACGGGCTGTCCAGCCCGTTGAACACCAGGTCGACCAGCCCGGAGCGGCGAACCCTGCGCTGACCGGCCCGCGTGTAGCGGTGCTCGTCGAGCAGCCGCTCGACGAGCGCGCGGGTAGCCGGCGCGACATCTCGCCGCCCGTTCACCACCTTCGAGACCGTCGGCAGCGACACTCCCGCCTCGGCGGCGATCGCCGCCAGCGTGGTTCGCCGCTGTCGCCCGGTGGTGCCGTCGGCCGCCGCTTTGCTGCTTGGAAGCACTGCAGCAACCCTTCTGAGCGTCAGATTAACCAGATGATGATCGACTCGTGATCGAAAAAATTTCGATCACGGTAAGGTAACCCATGCCCGTGCTGACACTATCTGGACGCCGCCCCCTTGTCCATGGTTTACCAGGCGAGATAATGGACAGAGGCGGCGGAAGGGCAAAGCGCCCAAGTACGTAACACTTTGGAAACGAATGGTTGACCTGCCGACTCCAGCGTTCCTATGATAACGGCACTTCCGAAAAATTACCTAAAGTTTCGGAGCGTCATAGCGGACGTCATTCGTGATGCGCGTCCGCCGCTTTCGGCAGCGCCAGGAGGCCCGCCAAGTAGCAGACCCGGCCCTAGGAGTTCCTCGGCATCGTCAGGAGATGAGAGTCGTATGCGAGGTTCCAGAAAGCCTGCCATCGCCGGCATCGCGGTGGCGGCGGCACTCACGATCGCCGCATGCAGCAGCAGTACGACAAGCAGCACAAGTCCAGCTACCAGCGCAGGCTCGTCCACCGGTGCCAGCGCCAAGGTCACCCTCACCTGGTGGAACAACGGGAACACCCAGCCCCTCCTCGGCGTCTGGCAGAGCGTCGCCGCCGCATTCCACGCGGCGCACCCGAACGTGACGATCAGCATCAACGCCATCCAGAGCGACCTGTTCACCACCAAGATGCCGATCGCCCTGAAGTCCGACAATCCGCCCGACATCTTCCAGCAGTGGGGCGGCGGCCAGGAGTCCACCCAGTTCACCTCGGGCAAGCTGGCCAACCTAAGCTCGCTCACCTCGAGCTGGATCAGCGAGCTCGGCGCGGCCGCCGCGGGCTGGCAGGTCAACGGGCAGCAGTACGGCATCCCTTACGACCAGCACGTGGTGGGCTTCTGGTACCGCAAGGACCTGTTCGCCAAGGCCGGCATCAGCTCGCCGCCGACCACGATCGCCCAGCTCGAGTCCGACGACGCCAAGCTCAAGGCGAAGGGGATCACCCCGATCGCGCTCGGCGGCGGCAGCCGCTGGCCGGACGCCTTCTTCTGGGAGTACTTCGCCGTCAGGGAATGCTCGCAGTCCGTGCTGCAGTCCTCGATCAAGGCGGTCAACATGACCGCGCCCTGCTTCTCGCAGGCGACCAAGGACCTTACCTCGTTCATGGCCACCAACCCGTTCCAGGGCGGCTTCAACGCGACTCAGGCCCAGACCGGCGCGGGTAGCTCCGCGGGCCTGCTTGCCAACGGCAAGGCCGGCATGGAACTGCAGGGCGACTGGGAGACCAGCGTGGTCCCGGCTCTTACCTCCAACAAGAACATCCTGAACGAGCTCGGCTGGTTCCCGTTCCCGACCGTCCCAGGCGGCGCGGGCAACCCGACGGCCGTGCTGTCCGGCGGCGACGGCTTCTCCTGCACGACCGGTGCATCGGAGCCGGCCTGCGCCGAGTTCCTCCAGTACATTGACAGCACCCCGGTCCAGGAGGAGCTGGTGCAGAAGGCGAACGTCGGGCTCCCGGCGAACAGCGCTGCCGAGGCCGTGCTGACCAACCCCGCGCTGGTGGCGGCCGCGAAGGCGCACGCCGACGCCGCCTACGACGCGGAATACTTCGACATCGCCTTCCCGGTCAACCCCGGCCAGGCGCTGGACAACGCACTCGCGGACTTCTTCGCGGGCAAGGGCACCAACTCGACCATCATCAACTCCGTGAGCAGTAGCTCCGGCCACTGATGGCGCGCACCCAAAGCGCGGTTACGGCCGGGCGGGGCATCGCCTCCCGCCCGGCCGTCGGCACGCCTGCCCCCCGCTCGCACCGCCGCCTGCGCAAGCGGGTCGAGCTGACCGTGCTGCTCGTCCCGCCGGTGGCGCTGTTCGTCGGGTTCGTGATCGTCCCGATGATCTTCGCCGCCTGGTACAGCCTGTACGACTGGAGCGGCTACGGTCCGCTCAACGACTTCATCGGCCTGCAGAACTACAGCGGCGTGCTCACCGGCCCGGTCTTCCACCAGGCCCTCCTGCACAACGTGATCATCGCGGTCCTTTCCGTGCTGATCCAGCTGCCGGTCAGCATCGGGCTGGCGCTGCTGCTGAACCGGCGGGTGCGCGGCCGCACGTTCCTCCGGCTGGCCGTGTTCGCGCCGTTCGTGCTGTCCGAGGCCACGGCCGCGGTGATGTGGTACGAGCTGCTGCAGCCGAGCGGGCCGGTCGACGCGCTGCTGAACGCGGTCGGCCTCGGCGGCTTCGTGCACTACTGGCTGGCCAGCACCTCGCTCGTGCTCTACAGCGTGTTCGCCGTCGCCACCTGGAAGTACATCGGGTTCGGCATCGTCTTGCTGCTCGCGGGCCTGCAGGGCGTCCCGGCCGAGCTGCGCGAGGCCGCGGCCATCGACGGGGCGACGCCGTGGCAGGTGACCAGGCGGATCACGCTGCCGCTGCTGGCCCCCACGATCAGGATCTGGATCTTCCTTTCGGTGATCGGCTCGCTGCAGCTTTTCGACCTGGTCTGGATCATGACCCAGGGCGGGCCGGCGAACGCGTCGACCACCATGCTGACCTATCAGTACGTCAACGGCGTCGAGCGCACGCAGTTCGGCTACGGCGCCACGGTCTCCGTGGTGCTGTTCATCATCTCCCTGGTCTTCGCGCTGGTCTACCAGCGTTACGCGCTGCGCCGCGACACCGCGGGCGCGGTGACCCGGGCCGTCGGGTGACAAGGGGTGATCAGGTGACCGCACTCAGCGCGCGGGCCGGGCCTGGCGGCCGCCGGGACGTGATCCGCCACCGCCGCACCTGGCTCTCGCTACCCGCCGGCTACCTGGTGATCCTGCTCGTGCTCGCGATCACGGTCGCGCCGATGCTGTACATGATCGTCGGCGGCTTCAGCACCACCGCGCAGCTCAACGCGAACCCCAACACGCTGCCGCATCCCTGGGTGTGGAGCAACTACGCGGCGATCGTCACCTCCTCGCTGTTCTGGCAGGCTGTCCTCAACAGCGTGCTGATCGCCGTGGTGGCGACCGGGCTCGCCGTGACGCTGGGATCGATGGCGGGCTTCGCGCTGTCGCGTTTCACGTTCCCCGGGCGCGAGGCGGTCTACCTGCTGTTCGTCGTCGGGCTGCTGTTCCCGCTCAACACCGCGGCGCTGCCGCTGTTCCTGCAGTTGCAGAAGCTCGGCCTGAACGACAACCTGTTCGGCGTGGCGCTGCCCGAGGCGGCGTTCTCCCTGCCGGTCACGATCGTCATCATGCGCCCGTTCATGCGCGCGATCCCCGGCGAGCTCGAGGACGCCGCGACCGTGGACGGCGCCTCCAGGATCCGGTTCTTCCTGCGGATCCTGCTGCCGCTGTCCCGGCCCGCCCTGGTCACGGTCGGCATCCTGGCCTTCGTCACGAGCTGGAACGCCTACCTGCTGCCGCTGGTGATCTTCACCAGCCAGGACCACTACA
>Ga0335078_10014175_pt1 | contig 11823 bp, 8 predicted proteins | sample Lox_Sample_32_FD_206711 | JGI IMG/M metagenome (GOLD analysis project Ga0335078, IMG submission 206711) | Soil microbial communities from Loxahatchee National Wildlife Refuge, Florida, United States - Lox_Sample_3.2 | ecosystem: Environmental > Terrestrial > Soil > Wetlands | place: USA: Florida...
GTTGTCCAAGACTCCGCCCAGGTTGGACTCGGAAACCCAACTCATTGCCTGGCTGCACCGCACGACCGTTCATGTGTCCATTGACCTGTGGCGCTCCGAGACCCGCCGGCGCGCTCGCGAACAGCACGCTGGGGCTATGCAAACCGATCGCACCGAAGAAGTCGCTTGGAACGAGATGACGCCGGTTCTGGATGAAGCACTCGATGAGCTCACTGAAGCCGACCGGCACATTATTCTGCTGCGGTTTTTCGAACAGAAAACCATGGCTGACCTGGGCCGAGCCGTTGGGGTGACCGAAGATGCGGCGAAGATGCGTGTGAGCCGCGCGCTGGGACGATTGCGCACGCAACTGGGCAGCTTGGGCGTAACCTGCAGCGCCGCCTTACTCGGGACCCTGCTCTTCGAACGGTCGGTTGAAGCCGCGCCGAAAGCCCTGGCGCCTGCTTTAGCGGCCATCAGGATCTCGGCGCCGGCGGGTCTGGCCGGCGCTCTTGTGAAGTTGATGTCATCGGCACCTGGGTTGAAACTGGTGGCGGGGCTTGCGGCTGCGCTTCTGCTCGGCGGTGCCGCATTCCTGATGCTACACGGGGCCGCGCGCAATCCGAGTCCAGGCACGGCAGGCGGAGCGCCGGCTCGTCTGGCGGAAGCGGGCGGGCTGACCAATCAGTTAATGGCCGAGGCGAACTCAGAAACTAACAGCGCCGGTGGACTGGTCAATCCCGACCAGTTGAAGTTGTTGAAAGGGGTGGCCCGCGACCGCGAGCGCGTCGCTTCCGGCGCCATGGATTTCGACGTCTTCACCTTGGGCAATGTCACCCGCCCGGATGCCACCAATCGCCTCCAACTCAAGATCAAGTTCGAGGAGGGCCGCTGCTGGGCTGAATCCATCGGCCAGGAGTATAGTTACGTCACGCCTATCCCGGGCGGACCCGAGGCCGAGGCAATCGTGAAGCGCGCCGACCAAATGCCACGCGAACAAGCCGTTCGTGAAGGCCTTCTCCAGGTTTTTCCGTCGCACCACGTCATGTTTTACGATGGCCAGGCCCGCACCGACTATTGGGAAGCAAACGGCTCTACCAGCATTGACAAACCGGGCCGCTCTTCCGTCTTTATTTTCGACCCGCGCTGCCTCGGGATTAGCACCACGCTCTACGTGGAGAACCAGGTCGAGAATTGCCTGGCCTTTAGGGAGGCGAAAGCCATTACGCTGGTCGGCCAGGAATCCATCGACGGGAATCCCGCCTGGCATGTCCGAGTCCACTCGAAATACGATTCCACCTTCGATTTCTGGCTTGATTCCCTCCAGCCCACACACGTCCTCAAACTCGGAGTCAACGGCGAGGTGACCCTGTCCCGGTATTCCAACATCGACCTCAAAGACCCCCTTCCCATCGAGGTCAGGAACATCATCTGCCGCAACGGCGTCCCACGCTACGAAACACGCGTCGTCCGCCTGGCCACCCAGTATGACGTTCCCATTGACCCCGCCTGTTGGACGCTGGACGGACTCCATATGAAGGTCGGCACGGACGTAAACGACAGCCGGATCATGCGGCGAATCGGGTATTGGACAGGGACCGGACTTTCTGAGATGCCGCCGAGAAAGGACCAACCGCAGCCAACGCCTCCCAACCGGGCCGAATTGCTGTCGCTGCTCGAATACGACTCGGCAACACCCGCGGCATTTGAGGCGGCACAATGGATCCTGCTCAATTCGCCCGACGGCGCGGATGTGCAAAAGGCCGCCGAGGTGATCCTCGAGGAGCACATCCAAAGCTCCGATCTGGTGAACCTCGCCCAGGAGTTGGAGCGCATGCGCCACAATTGCTCGAGCAACCTGCTGCAGGCAATGTTGGACCAGAACCCACACCCGGAGGTTCGCGGCAATGCTTGCCTGACCCTGGCCACGCTACGAAAGGCCGCCGCCGAGTATGGCAAGAATCAGCAGGCAACCGCCGAAGCCGAAAAGCTCTACGAGCGAGTGATCGCTGAGTTCGGACAGGCCACACAACAAGGCCGCCCTCTGGCCGAACTCGCCCGGTCTCAGCTCTCGGAATTGCGCCGGCTCAGCATCGGCAAGGTCGCTCCGGAAATTGACGGCTACGACCTGGATGGCCGCCCAATGAAGCTCAGCGATTACCGCGGCCAGGTCGTCACGCTGCTGTTCTGGAGCGCCCACTGCCCGGTCGAGTACGAAGCGCTCGAATTCCGCCGACTCGTCGAGCAAATGGACGGAAAGCCCTTTGTGCTGCTTGGCATCCACGCCGACGACGATACTGAAAAAGCCAAAGCTGCGGCCGAAAAATACCAGATGACCTGGCGCTCGTTCCAGGACGCCCGGGAGGGCCCGATTTCCAAGACCTACAACATCCGTGGTTGGCCCACCATCTACGTGTTGGATCGCAAAGGTGTCATCCGTTACCGCGGCCTGTATCATCGGAGCGAAATCGCGGCAGCGGTGGACAAGCTGCTCCAGGAATAAGGCGCTTTCAGGGGTCAAAACGCTCTGGTTAGCCTCATTTGGCGTTTAGCGGACCTACGGGCACCCAGGTCCCGATTTGGGCGATTGTGGCTTCTTCATTTGGTACCGACTTGGGGCTCGCAAAGGTGTACCGTCCATCAAGTTCGAACCGCATGCTATGAATGCCTCGATAGCCATCAGACTCGGCAAATTCCTATTCATCACCTGGCTTGGTGCCTCTGCCTGGTGTAGCCAGGCGCACAGTCAACCGCTTCCAGGCACCGCCCCGCTGACGATGGCAGGCGACATCGCTTCGAACCTGGTTGCGGGTGCCGATCGGTTCCTGTTGCGCAAGATCGAAGAATCGACGGCGGAGCGCGCACAATTCTGGCACAGGGAGCTTTCCTCCTGGCAAGCGTATGAGCAGTCCCTCACAACTAACCGGCAGCGCCTGGTGCATATTCTTGGCCCACGCGACGAGCGAGCCAGGCAAGTGGACCTTGAGCTGATCGCTACTCCGGCTCAGCCCGCCCTCCGTGCGCGAGGCAGGGACTATGAGGTATTTATCGTGCGCTGGCCGGCATTCGGAAATGTGCATGGCGAAGGATTGCTGCTGACGCCGAACAACCGCGCCCCCGTTGCAAATGTCGTCGCCATCCCCGACGCCGATCAGACCCCGGAGCAACTGGCTGGACTGGCCGGCGGCATCGCCCCGGAAAGTCAATTCGCGCGGCGTCTGGCCGAGAGCGGCTGCCGCGTGATCGTTCCGGTGCTGATCAACCGCCACATAGACCCGGAGCGTAAGCTCTCCAACCGCGAGTTCATCTATCGCCCGGCTTATGAACTGGGCCGGCATATTATCGGCTACGAGATTCAGAAAGTGCTGGCGGTGGTGGATTGGATGGCCGGTCAAAGTGCAGAGCCCTCTGCGAAGATTGGGGTCATCGGCTGGGGCGAGGGCGGATTGCTGGCGTTTTACGCGGCGGCGCTCGACACCCGGATCGCGGCGGCGTGCGTCAGCGGCTACTTTGAGGAGCGCAATCAAATCTGGCAGCAGCCGGTGGATCGCAACATCTTTGGTCTGCTGCAGCAGTTCGGAGACGCGGAGGTGGCCGCGATGATTGCGCCTCGCGGCCTGATTATTGAAGCCGGCCGCGGCCCGGAGGTTACTCTCCCGGGCGGTGATGCCTACACCTCATCCCAACGCGGCAATGGTGCGCCGGCCAGCCTCGTGTCTCCCAGGTTGGACAATGTCCGCCCGGAATTTGCGCGTGCCCAAGCATTGGTAGCCGGCCTGAAGCCATCACCGCGGTTGGAGTTGGTCGTCAGCGGCAACGGAGCAGGGCCGTTTGGCAGTCCAGCCGCATTGAGGGCGTTCCTGAGCGCCTTGACAGCCTCCGCTCGCTTGCGGCCGGAAGGGCCGGCACCCAAGATCTTGGGGCCCCTTTTGGACGCCACGGCGCGTCAGGCCCGCCAGTTGGACGAGTTGGATCGCCACAACCAATGGCTCCTGACTGAAAGCCCATATACTCGCCAGAAATTCATGGCAAAGCTCGACACCACATCCTTGGATGCCTTCCGCCGGAGCGTCGAGGGCTACCGCGATTACTTCTACCGTCAGGTCATTGGACGCTTCGACGAGCCAATGTTGCCCGCTAATCCACGCTCGCGAGTGGCGTATGATCGCCCGAAGTGGACCGGGTATGAGATCGTGCTGGACGTGTTCCCGGACGTGATTGCGGACGGGGTTCTCCTGCTGCCTAAGAATCTCAAGCCGGGTGAACGGCGCCCCGTGGTCGTCTGCCAGCACGGGCTGGAAGGGCGTCCGCAGGACACCATCACGGGCGACAGCCAGTACTATCACGACTTTGCCGCCCGGTTGTGCGAGCAAGGCTTTATCACGTTCGCCCCGCAAGGCCTGTACATCTTTCACGACCGCTTTCGCGCCCTGCAGCGGAAGGCCAATCCGTTGGGCAAGACGCTGTATTCGATCATGGTGCCCCAGCATCAGCAGATCACCGATTGGTTAAAAGCGCAGCCATTCGTGGACCCGGCGCGAATCGCCTTCTACGGCCTGAGCTACGGCGGCAAAACCGCGATGCGTGTGCCGGCGCTGGTGACCAACTACTGCCTGTCCATCTGCTCAGGCGACTTCAATGACTGGGTGTGGAAGAACGCCACCACGCGCAGTCCCTACGGCTATGTCCGAACGCCCGAATATGAAATGGTCGAGTTCGACCTGGGCAGCACGTTCAACTACTCCGAGATGACCGCATTAATCGCCCCGCGGCCTTTCATGGTGGAACGCGGACACCTCGACGGCGTGGCGCCGGACGAGACGGTGGCGTATGAATTCGCCAAAACGCGGTTCCTCTATGAGGCGCGCCTGGGCCTCCACGACCAGTGCGCCATCGAGTGGTTCACGGGTCCCCATACGATTCACGGCCAGGGCACGTTTGCCTTTCTGCACCAACATCTGGATTGGCCGGCTACTGGCACTTCGCGGCAAAACTAAAGGGCTGGCAGCCTGCCTTTGGCTGCCAGCGTTACGTGAGAGCGACGCCTTCGGTCGCGCTCGGGTGGGAGTTAGTATCGCACCCGGTAGAAGGTCGAGCCCGGACCCGGCGTGACGTCGTAGTAAGGCGCGCTGGCACCCGGAACCGGGTTATAGGTCCCGTTCACACCATTCGTCGAGGAGAGCAGCGTTCCGGTCTGCCAGACCAGTTGGAGTTTGTTGCCGGCCTTGGTCAACGAGAGGCGTACTGGACCGTAGGTGTCAAAGCTCCTCCCCTGCTGCCCCACCGTGTAGATGCTCTCGGCTTCGGTCGGCGTAGGCGCCTGCAACCAGACCCCGAGGTCGTCCACGTCCGCCCCAAATGCGACGCCATAGTCCGCAGTCCCAACCTGACCGACGTTGACCGGGTGAACGGTATCAAGCGTATCGGTAAACGTGTTAATCGGCCGGGAATCCACCACGACGCCGTCGAGGTACCTGATGCCCAAGCCAGTGCGATCGAACGTGCTCACCACATTGTGCCATTGGCCGTCGTTGATCGAGTTTGCCGCGCCGTCAGCATCAATACCTGCGCTATAAGCGGAATTCTCAAAGGACCATGCCCAAGCCCCGCTTGTGTAGTAGGCCGGGCCGAAGAAGAACCCGGCACATCCCTCACCGCATTCGTCATTGCACAGCACTGGAAGGTCCACCGAACTGCCGGTGAACCGAATCCAATACGACACCGAGAAGTTCTGGCTCGTGCCGAATTGCAGGTCCGCAGGCGTGCCGAGCGTGGCATAATTGTAAATAACGTTGTTCGGATCCGAGTTGTCCGTGTTGTAATGCAGGGCCTCGCCCAGCTTGCCCGGGACCAGCGTCGGCGATCCGACCGGCATGGCATTGTTGCCCCGCCCCGATGAATCTGGATACACGCCGGATGAATTCGTGTCGAACGTCAGGTGCAGCACCAACCCGTTGGTCAGGTTGGCGAAAGAGGGCGGCGCCAGCACGGTCAACGTCGCCGCGGCACTGTTCGATGAACCGACACCGTTGGTAATCGCTACGTAGTAATTCCCTCCGTCGGTATAGTACACGCTGGGAAGGGTCAAGGCCCAGGTGGTGGCACCCGGCAGGTTCGTCCCGGCATGGTACCATTGGTAAGCCAGCGGCATAGTGCCAATGGCACCCACGCCGAAGCTCGCCGAGTTTCCAGCGTACACAGCCAGAGAGATTGGCTGCTGCGTGATCCGTGGCGCAACGGGACCAGCTACTGAACCCACGAGGTCGAGGTCGGCGACTTCAGCGGGACTGAGCGCGCGGGCATACACAGCCACCTCGTCAACGGAACCGTTAAACCAGCGATTGCCGTACGTGTCCACCCCGACCTTGGGGCTGTCCCAAGTCACGGTCTTGTTGTGCTGGGGTGGGTAGAAGCTCTCGGACTGGAGCCCGGTCCCGTCGCCTTTGTCGAGACAAACGGTGCCTTTCGTTGCATCTATCACCAGCGCGGCAAAGTTCCAAGCGTTCCAGGTGGGCTGAAGGCCTGACTGGAAGTCGCTAAAACTGGTCGTCCCCTCCCAAACGTAGCTGAGGGCCTGGCTATTGCCGTAGTTAATGATGAAGCCGCCCAAATTATTGTCCGTGCGGGAGACGAGGATGCCGGTTTGGTCGTTCTGAGCACCATTCGGGTTGATCCAGGCCACGATGGTCATTTGGTTGGTCTGCAGGTTGAACGACGGCAATTGCACTCGAGTAGTACTCCCGTCGAACTGGAAGGCGGTGTTGGTGGATTCCAAGCCGGTCCAGGTGGGTGGCTGCGGTCCGGGGACACCCAGGACCATTGAACCTAGGATCGTTCCGTCTAGGCCACTGGCAATATCGGTAGCCTGGGTGCCATTGGTCTCGTTGAACCGGTAATAGGCCAGCGGGTTTCCATACAATACCGCAGTGGGATAATTCGTGGGCGTGAGCAGGGTGAGCATCGCTGTAGAGCTGTCCGACGAACCGAGGCTGTTGGTGGTCGCTACATAATAACTCCCCAAGTCAGTATAATGCGCGCTCGGGATCGTCAACGTGGCGCTGGTAGCGCCCAGGAGGTTCGTGCCGGCATGGAACCACTGGTAAGCAAGTGGCAAAGAGCCAAGAGCTTCCACGCTAAAAGTAGCTGAATGTCCCGGGGTCACCGCCTGGGAAATTGGCTCCTGCACGATCTGCGGCGACGTAGGTCCGGCGGAACCTAGAAAGGCAAGGTTGGCGATTTCCGCCGGACTGAGCGAACGGTCATAGACGACGACTTCGTCAATGGACCCAATGAAGAAGCGATTATATCCAGGGTCCACGCCGATGTTGGGATTGCTCCCGACCACAGTTTGGTTGCCCTCCGGTGGGAAAAAGCTCGCGGATTGGAGCCCACTACCGTCGCCGCTGTCGAGATAGACCGTCCCTTTTGTTGGCTCAATCATCAGTGCCGCAAGATTCCACTGGCCCACTACAGGAACCAGCCCAGACTGGAAAGTACTCCAGCTACTGTTGCCGTACCAGACATAACTGAGGGCGTTATTGTTGTTGTAGTTAAGGAAGAGTCCGCCGATATCGTTCCCATTACGGGTGGAGACGACGCCGGTCTGGTCACTCTGCGGACCGGCCGGGTTGATCCAGGCGACAATGGTCAAATGGTTCGTCTGCAAATTGAACGGCGGCAACTGCACGTGCGTGCTGCTCCCATCGAATTGGAAGGCTGTGTTTGTGGACGCGAAGCCCAACCACGTGGGCGGCTGTGGGCCGGCGACGCCGGTGACAATGGGGCCATTCAGAGTTCCATTGAGGCCGCCGGCGATGTCGGTGGCCGTTGTGCCGCTGGTCTCGTTCAGCGGGTAATAGGCCAGCGGGTTGCCTTACATGGCGTCAAATGGGAAGTGGGTGACGATGATTGTGGACACCACTCCCGTGGCGCTTTGATTGTTACTGCCATATTGGTTCATGAGCGTCACGGTGTAGGCACCCTGGTCGGAGGGCTGCAGGTTGGTCAGCATCAAAACCGACGAAGTCGCGCCAGGGATTGGTGCCGAATTGTGATTCCATTGGTAGCTGATGGGCGAGCTGCCTCCGGCCACCACGCTATAGGTAACCCGGCCTCCGATAGCACGCGCGGCGTCAGTGATGTTCTGCGACAGGAACAGCGGTGGCCCCGCAGAGATCGTGATCGTCTGGACCACGCTCGTGGTCGAACCGAAAGCGTTGGACACCACCAAGCTATACCCCCTGAATTCCTCACCGCCGCATTCGTGATCGAAAAGGTCAGGTTCGTGTAGCCGGTCAGCAGCGTATTGTTTTTGTACCATTGGTAAATCAGCGGCAGAGCGCCAACTGCGGTCGCCATCACGGTAATATTATATCCCTCGTATAGCGGGCCCGCCGGCACTTGCGGTTGCTGCGTGATGATCGGAGGGACCTGGGCCGCGTTATAAACCTGCAGAACCTGCGCCGCGCTAAGGCCGTTCGTGAAAATGGCCACTTCATCCATATCACCCGTGAAGTACCGGCCAGTCGCCTGGAATCTACTTGTCCGCACCCTGCCCGATTATGGCCGTGGTGCCGGTGAAAGAGATTCGGTTGTTCGTTTCATGCATGGTCGTCGCACGCTATCATCTGCGGCGGGGCTGTCAACCGGCGATATTCTGCGCGATACGCCCCGGATGCCCTCATCGCTCGGGTCACCGGTTTCTGCCACTTGCGAATTGACCTTGGCGGGGCAGGGGATTTAACTGCGTCCATGCGAAGCTTGCTCTCAGTTATTCTCATCGGCGCATTCGCCCTGTGCGGCTGCGTCCACCAAAGAGTTGCTGAACAGCCCAAGGCTCCGCCCGCGCGTGCCGTGGCCCCGGGTAACTACGAGCCGCTGATCGTCACGCCCGAAAATGCCTTAATAGGAAAGGTTGCCACGGTCAACACGGTTGGCCATTTTGTGGTGCTCAACTTCCCGCTTGGAAAGATGGCGGCGGTTGGCCAGAGCCTCAACCTGTATCGGCGTGGTCTGAAGGTCGGCGAGGTGAAGATTACTGGGCCGCAGCGGGAGGACAATATTGTGGCTGACCTGGTCACGGGGGACGCTGAAGTAGGGGACGAGGCGCGGAGCCAGTGACAGCGCGGTGCCCGGCGCCAGAGGGAGGCGGGGAGGCCGGCCAGTCCCGGCAGCCCGTGCAAGAGCCTGTCTATTCGTGGCCGGCGGGGTAACGAGGCTCCATTTGGCTCGTGTAAAGGGCAATATCAGAGCCTTGTTACCTTCCAAGGCTGCTACTTGTTTAACGGGCTGCTGGCGTTAAGTCCCGGATCCGGGCTGGCCGCCACTGATGGGCCCCCGGGCGGAACTAACGGTCTTCGGCTGGGAATGTTTCTGATAGGGCGAGTGGAGATTGAAGTAAATGCCGCAGAGGGGGCGCGGGCCGTCGTTCTGGCTGAGAATGATGGTGATGTGCTTGTCGAGGGCGATGCCGTGGCGGAGGTCACGGCCCCGGCTTTCGTAGGCTTTGATGGCCTTGTTGAGCAAGGACATGAGTGAGGCTTCAAACTCCTCCGGGGTCTTATTGATGCAGATGACGTACTTCTCGTACGCTTTCATCGCTTCGGCGATTTCCTGGTTGAACAGCGCTGTGGTCACGAACCGCAGCTTACGAGAAGTCGTGGGGGATGTGAAGCCAAAATGCGATTAGCCGCATCTCCGCAATGGAACGAATGCCCATTAGACCGCAGAGGCGCAATGGCCACAGAGACAGGCCACCCTCAGCCACTTGAAGACCTGCCACTGAACGGTGATAGGTTGGCGCGCCCTTTCCTTCACTCTTTTCTTTGCGTCCACCGCGTCGCTGCGGTTTCTTGGCCCACGCGTCAACCGCATAAACACGGCTTAGTCAGAGCGGCCGAGCGTGACGGCGCGGAGGGGGCGCGCCTAAACGGCGGTCTTAGTGCGGGAGCCGAACAAAGCGGTGCCGAGGCGGACCATGGTAGCGCCTTCCTCGATGGCGACCTCGAAGTCGCCGGTCATTCCCATGCTCAGGTGGGGCAGGGGAGCGCCCAGGAGTTGCTCGCAGCGGGCCTTGAGTTCGCGCATCTCGCGGAAGACGGGCCGCACCTTTTCGGGGTCCGGCGTCCACGGCGGCACGATCATCAGGCCGTGGATTTCCAGGCGCGGCAGCGCGTTGATCCGGGGCAGGTCCGCCAGGAGTTGAACCGGGCGGCAGCCGAACTTGCTGGCTTCGCCGACTGCGTTGACCTCCAGCAAGACCGGCAAGGTCTTGGCGGCCTGGTCCGCGCGCTTGTTTAACTCTTCCGCCAGGTGGAGGCTATCTACGCTTTGCACCATCTCGAAGAGCTCGACCGCATCGCGGCATTTGTTGGATTGCAAATGGCCCACCATGTGCCAGCGCAGGCGGCCCGGACAAGCGGGGATTTTGGCTTTGGCTTCCTGCACCTTGTTCTCACCAAAGAGGCTCAACCCGAGCGTGGCTGCGGCGCAGACGACTTCAGGAGGCTGGCTCTTCGTCACCGCGACGAGCGTGACCGAGCGCGGCTCGCGTCCTGCCCGCGCGCAGGCAGCTTCGATGCGCCGTTGAACCGCCTTCAAGTTGGCGTCTAAATCCATGCTTGGACGATAGCGGGAATGGGAATGGGTGAATAGCGAATAGTGAGGGGAGTTGCGTATGTGTGCCCCCAATAGCCTCCGAATTGCCTCCCAGCGCCCGCAAGCCTTCGCTTGCCGCTCTCGCTCCCCTGAGCGGTCAGCCTCCAACCCCCCTTATCTGCGCCGGAGGTTCGCAATCGTCTTATGGGCGTATAGAAGCCACAGCAGGCTCAGGAACCCGATGAGGACAATCTGGCCGACGATCGGGTAGCTGTAGATGAGGAAGGCGATCGCGCCGCAAACAACGGTAGCTTTGATCAAATCAAGAATAGTCATACGACTCTGTTCATGTTCTGCCCCAGTCACCGGCGGTCGGGTGCCCACCTCATCTACGACGCCGCCGTCAGGCCGGTTTCTGTAACTGCTCCAAGATAGTCGAAGGCAAGTCTTGTGCCAAGAAAAAACCACTGTTGGCCGCGAGATTTTGCTGCTCCGAGCTGATTTTTGCATCGCCAGGCCAGGCGGCGGAGCTAGCAAGCGGGCTGATGAGTGGTCGGGCGCGGAGTCCGGGATGAAAACGATAACCAGCGCCATTGGCGGCAACTCGCTCATTAGGGACTCCCAACGCATGAGCGTGTCGGACCAGTATGTGGCTGTGGTCGAGACCGCCCGCCACCTCACGGACCTGTTGGAAGACGGCTACCGCATGGTCCTCACGCACGGCAACGGCCAGCAGGTGAGCTTCATTCTGCTGCGCAGCGAGCACTCGCGCGGCATCCTCCACCAGGTTCCGCTCGACTCCATCGTCGCGGATACGTAGGGCGCGCTCGGCTACCAAATTCAGCAGGCGCTCGAAAACGAGTTCCGCCGCCGGGGCCTGAAGACGTCCGTTGCCACGGTCGTGACCCAGACCCAGGTGGACCGCCATGATCCCGCCTTCGCCAGGCCGAGCAAGCCCATCGGCCAGTTTTACACGCGCGAGGAGGCTGAAGACCGCGCTCGCGTTAAGAAATGGACCATGATCGAAGACGCGGGCCGCGGCTGGCGGCGAGTTGTGGCCTCGCCGAAGCCGATGCGCATCATCGGATCTGAGGTCGTCAAACACCTCGTCAAGGAGGGTTACGTGGTCATCGCGGCAGGCGGGGGTGGTATTCCGGTGGTGGCCGATGAACAAGGCAATTTGAGCGGGGCGGCTGCCGTAATTGACAAAGACCTTGCCTGGGCAGTGCTGGCGGAGGCGATTTCCGA
>Ga0335078_10014176_pt1 | contig 11823 bp, 9 predicted proteins | sample Lox_Sample_32_FD_206711 | JGI IMG/M metagenome (GOLD analysis project Ga0335078, IMG submission 206711) | Soil microbial communities from Loxahatchee National Wildlife Refuge, Florida, United States - Lox_Sample_3.2 | ecosystem: Environmental > Terrestrial > Soil > Wetlands | place: USA: Florida...
CCGGAATGCCTGAATGGTATGGTGGGCGCCGCGCAGCGCGTTCGGTTCCGCTCCCTCGATATCCATCTTGATGAAATCGACGCGCGGCATGCCCAGTTCCGTGACCAGCGCGTCAATCGTGATGAGCGGCACTTCGATCACCGTTCCCGTCTGCGCGTCCGCATCCGGCTTCAATGAGTCCAGCAAGGCGTTGGTGTGCAGTGTCATCTTCATTTTGCCGGCTTCGTGCCAGACGGCTTTCTCCACCAGGCGCACCTTGCCCGCCGCGATCTCGCTTGCGAAGGTCCGCCGGACGCACTCGGCGCTTCGCGGAACGGGTTCGATCGCGACGACGACACTCGCACCCGCCGAGAGCGCCTCGCGAACGAAATCGCCCACGTTCGCCCCGCAATCGAGGACGATATTCCCGGGCTTAACCCGGTACGGGCCGGCGCCGTAGTTGTGGACCCACTGCTCGGCGAGCGTGTAGAACAGATCGTTGCCTTGCGGATTCCAGAACTCGCCCAGGGGTGTCTGCCACAACTCCAGGCCGTCGGCCTGCTTGATCAGGCGGCTGCGATCTCTCAGCTTCGCGCCCTCCACCTTGTTGGCGTCCTCTAAGGCTGCGTAGCCTTTCACAACTCCGCACCGGTTCCTGCCGAGCACCGCGGAGGCCACCGGCGCTCCGTAGAAGTAGCCCGCCAGCGCCGCCACTCCCACCGCGGCCAACCAAATAGGATCAGGTCTCTTCATGACGCTAGAGCATCCCTTCCACGTTCGTGTACACGCTCTCGAGTGCGTCCGACAGCTTGGACGCGTCCTTGCCGCCCGCTTCGGCCATGTCGGGCCGGCCGCCGCCTTTGCCGCCCACCGCTTGCGCCACGGCGCCCGCCAGCTTGCCGGCGTGGACTTTCGCGGTCAGGTCCTTGGTCACCGCCGAGACGATCGCCACGCTCCCGTCCTCCGCCGATGCCAGCACGATCACCGCCGTCTTCCACTTGTTGCGCAGCGAATCCGCCAGCGCGCGCATCTGCTGGCGGTCCAGCCCATCCACGCGCTCGGCCAGCACCCGCACGCCCTTGAGCGTGCGCGCCTGCTGCTCCAGTCCGCTCAACTGCGCCTGCGCGACCTTGGCCTTGAGCTGATCGATCTGCCGTTCCAGGGCCCGCCGCTGCTCCACCGCCTTCTCCACCTGTTCCACCAGTTCGGCTTCGGGGACGTGCATCAACTCCGCCACCGCGCGCAAGGAAGCCGCGGCCTCCTCGAAGCGCTCAAGCGCGCCCTCGCCCGTCACGGCCTCGATGCGCCGCACGCCGGATGAAATGCTGCCCTCGGAAACGATCTTGCAGAGGCCGATCTCGCCCGTGCGCCCGACGTGCGTGCCGCCGCACAGCTCCTTGCTGAAGCCGGGGACCTGCACCACGCGAACCCGCTCGCCGTACTTCTCGCCGAACAGCGCCATCGCCCCGGTGCTGAGCGCCTGGTCCAGATCCATCAGCGTGGTCTGGACCGGCCGGTCCGCCAGCACCTGCTCCACCATCAAGCGCTCCACTTCCGCTGTCTCCACTGCGTTCAGCCCCGCGTAGTGCGTGAAGTCGAAGCGTAGCCGCGAAGGATCCACCACCGATCCCGCCTGCTTCACGTGCGTGCCCAGCACGGTTCTGAGCGCCGCGTGCAGCAGGTGCGTGGCGGTGTGGTTGCGCATGGTGGCGCGCCTGGAGGCCACGTCCACCTTCGCCGTGACGTCGTCGGCCACCCGGAGCGGAGCCGTCGTGACCGCTTTGTGAACGCTCAGTCCAGGCACGGGAGCGTACGTGTCGTCCACGCTGGCCACCCGCTCGCCCGCGGCGGTGTATAGCGCGCCCTTGTCGCCCACCTGGCCACCCGCCTCGGCGTAGAACGGCGTCTGGTCGAGCACGATTTCGGCGCTCTCGCCCGGCCCGATCTCTTCCACCCGCTCCTGACCCACGATGATCGCGCGCACGCGCGCCGTGGCCTCGAGCGTCTCGTAGCCCAGGAACTTCGTGCGGCCCTCCGCCTGCAGAGCTTGGTAAACGGGCGCGACGGCCGCGCGCTCCGCACCTTTCCAACTCGCCCGCGCGCGCTCGCGCTGCTTCTGCATCTCCGCCTGGAAGCCTTCGCTATCGACCGCCAGTCCGTACTCCCGCGCCATCTCCTGCTGCTCTTCGAGCGGCAGCCCGTAGGTGTCGTAGAGCTTAAAGGCCACGCTGCCGGCCAGCGTTCCCTGCGCGCCTCTCGCCTCGTCGTGGAAGATGCGCTCGGCCACTTCGAAGGTGGTGGCGTAGCGGTGCTCCTCGTCCCGCACGATGCGCGAGACCCGCGCGACGCTCTCCATCAGCTCCGGGTACGCCGGTTTCATCAGCTCCGCGACGAAGGCGCTGAGCTGATACAGGAATGGCTCCTGGACTCCGATCCGCCGCGCGTGCCGCATCGCCCGGCGCATGATTTTGCGCAGCACGTAGCCGCGGCCGTCGTTCGCCGGCAGCACGCCGTCGTGGATCAAAAACTCGGTGGCGCGGGCGTGGTCGGCCACGATCCGCAAGGCCGTGTCCACTTTCGCGTCTTCGAGGTATCGCACGTGGAACAGGTCCGCGGCGCGGTGGATGATGGGGCAAATCAGATCCGTGTCGTAGTTCGATAGCTTGCCCTGCATGACCGCGGCGACGCGTTCCAGGCCCATCCCGGTGTCGATGGACGGCCGCGGCAACGGCGTCAGCTTGCCGCTCGCGTCGCGGTCGTACTGCATGAACACCAGGTTCCAGATCTCCACGTAGCGGCCCGATTCGCTGGGGAAATGGTCGTCTTCCCCGGGCAGGTCCGAGCCCTCCGGGCCCAGGTCGTAGTGCAGCTCCGAGCAGGGGCCGCAGGGGCCGGTCTCGCCCATCTGCCAGAAGTTGTCCTTCTCGTCCTGCCTGAAGATGCGATCCTTGGAGACCCCGGTGACCTTCTGCCATAGCTCTTCGGCCTCGTCGTCCTCGCGGAAGACGGTGACGTAGAGGCGGTCCTTGGGGAGGCCGTAGTCCTTGGTCACCAGCTCCCAGGCGAAGGCGATGGCGTCGCTTTTGAAATAGTCGCCGAAGGAGAAATTGCCCAGCATCTCGAAGAAGGTGTGATGGCGGCGCGTGTAGCCGACGTTCTCCAGGTCGTTGTGCTTGCCGCCCGCCCGCACGCACTTCTGCGACGACGTGGCCCGGCTGTAGTCGCGCTTCTCCATGCCGAGGAAGACGTCCTTGAACTGGTTCATCCCGGCGTTGGTGAACAGCAGCGTCGGGTCGTTGGCCGGCACCAGCGACGAGCTGCGGACGATGCGATGCCCGCGCTCCGCGAAGAAATCCAGGAATCTCTGTCGTATCTGATGGCCGGTCATCATCCCATTCTGCCATGTGGCGGGGGCGGGGATCAGTCGTCAGGGATCAGCCTTCAGCGCGGAGGTAGCGGGGCCAGTTCTTTGTTGCGCTCCGTCGCCCAGGCCCGGTGGGCCCGGTCAACGCCGAGACCCAACTTAAAGCACCCCTTCGTGATGCGAGGCGGGTTGAAGCGCTTTCCCTTCTCGATCAGAGTTGTCTCGATCGTGCAGAACTGCTGTCCGTGCGTTTCTCGTGTTCGGTCAACGTCCAGGGTCCCCATGTTGAGCTCCTGTCCGTTAACCGAAGCATCCGTTCGTGAGTCCATGCTCAACACCTCGTCGAGCCGTCCCTTGCTGAGATCGAAGACCTGAAGCCCGCTGGCCGCCACTGCGGCCCCGCCATAGTTGGATTCGATGACGAGGTGATCGGCTACACCACCCCCGGCGAGATCCAGCAGGTCGGCGCGCTGCACGGAATAGTGATGGCCGGTTTCCAATAGATAACGGCCGCGCGCGTGCCAAGCCGCTTCCTTCTTGACGAGGTGTACCAGGATGGCCATCGACGGACACGCCATCGGCGGATTCGCGGCAGGAAACTTGTACTGAAGGACGGCGAGCAAGCCACTACCGTTCTCGTTGGGCCACTCGAAAAGCCTGAAACGGACTTCGCGCGAGCGTGACGATTTCTCCGGTTCAGTGATATTTGAAGAAGCGCAGTCCTCCGCTTCATTCATCACCTTCCCCGTAACCCGGTAGACGGTTTCGCCCGCCAGCGCGTCGGGGAAGGACAGCTCGTCGGGGCGTGGCTTCTTCTTTGGCCAGGAATCGTCGATCCTCCTTCCTGGGACGGCAGAGACCTGCATTTCAGGGAAGACCGCCCGCAGGGCGGCGACGCGGAGAGCTTCGTCCGTTATGGGAGCGTCTGCGTTGCTGTCGGCGAGACTTGCGGTGACGGCAACGCTGAGTAGGGCCAATAAAGATGCGAGACGCAGAGCCACAACACGGACAGCTTAGCAACATGCTCCGCCTCACGGATCGGCTCAAATCCTATTGCCCGAAACGCTGCAACCACTCTCGCTTTTGGGAGCGTCTACTGAGGACTGGGCCGCTAGACTGGGATGGGAGCTTCCGCTATGAAGGCCTCGATCAAGGCGCATTCCGCGGGCAGGACTTCATCGCCGAAGGTCTCGATGTGGAACCGGATGGCCGACGTGACGTTGGCTAAGCACTCCTCGCCCGCCTGCGGATTATTGCATCCTCGCCATGCTATCGTGTTGGCAGAAATGGAGCGCCTCCACTACCGCGAGTTCTCCGCAGGCGCCCTGGCGCCTTTCGCCGAGTGCTTCTGGAGCGGGGACGCGCCCGCGGGAGTCCCCTCCGACCCAATCTTGCCCGACGGATGCATGGACATCGTGTTCTGGCCGGAAGGCGGCCTGCGAGTCGTCGGCACCATGACCACGCAGCAGACGGTCGCCTTGCCGCCGGGCGCGCTGCTGGTGGGCATCCGGTTTCGTCCCGGCATGGCCGGCTTCTTCCTTGGCGACGTAGCGCCGGACCTGGTGGACCGCTGGACGCCCCTCGAAGATCTCTGGGGCGCTCGCGGCCGCGGCCTGCATCAGGAATTGGGCGAGTCGCCGACCGCCGCCGCGCGCTTCCTGATGCTCGCGCGCGCCCTTCAGCCGCCTGAGGACGGACTCGACAGCGTGCACCGCGCCATTTCCGCGATTGTCGCCGCCGGCGGCGCGGTGGATCTGGACTGGGTGGCCAGCCAGGCCCGTCTGAGCCCCCGCCAGTTCCGCCGCCGCTCGATCGAAAAGACCGGCCTCTCGCCCAAGCGCCTCTGCCGCATCCTGCGTTTCCGCCGCGCCACAGCCTTGGCCGCCCGCCTCGGCTGGGCCGCAGTCGCCGCCGAATGCGGTTACTCCGACCAGGCCCACCTGATTCGCGACTTCCGCGAATTCACCGGCGCGACGCCCTCCAGCTTCGGGCGTGGGGTTGAGGAGTCGCCGAAGACCATCCTGCCCATCTGATCGCCGAGCCGTCCGACTTCCTCGGGATCGGAAGCGGCGCGCAAGCGCTCCGCAAGGTCGACGAACTCCCCCTGCTTGCCCTCCTCGGCTTCCATGCCCTTCTCGATCGGACCTCGCTCTTCCATACCACCATTATTCCATCGGACTACCCGGCCGCGATCTGCGTGGCATGGGTTAACGAGCTCAATCTGTGTCCTCGAAATTCGAGAATTGCTAGCATCAGAAGGCTATGGCAACACAGATCAAGAAGCGCAGATCAGGCATCCCGACGGGCAACGCCGGCGAGTACTTTGTCATGGGCGAGTTGTTGAGGCGGGGATTCGACGCGCAGCTCGCTGACCGCAATACCAAGGGCCATGACATGCTTGTCGGCAGCCCTGAGGACCCCAGTCTGCGGAAGGTTCAAGTGAAAACCGTTCGGGCGCAGCCGTGGTATGTGAGGGCTACATCCTTTAAAGGCAAGGCTCGCGACCAAGTGACCATCTATGTGCTGCTTGGCCCCGAGGCTGGCACGAAGCCAGTTCGCTTCTTCATTGCCAAGAATCGTCTACTAGCGAAGCACGTGCATCATCCCGCAAATTGGAAACTGAACGGTTTTATGCCTATGAAGGCTGTTCAGAGGCATGAGAATCAGTGGGGCGTTTTGCGGACCTGAAAACGCTGGAGTAGGCCCCCGCCTGCCTTCATTACGTGTCCATTCGTGTTCATCCGTGGCCAGCCTGTTATTGCTGTCCCATGTCCGTTTTTTCCAAGACCCCACCCCTCCCCACCGGTTAACATCGGCCTATGAAACTCACTCCCGTTCTGGCTGTCGATGAGATCGAGAAATCCCTGCCCTTCTGGGTGGACCGCATCGGTTTCACCAAGACCGTCGAGGTGCCCGAAGGCAACCGCCTCGCCTTCGTCATCCTGTTAAAGGATGGCGCCGAGGTCATGCTGCAAACCTGGGAAAGCGTGAAGAAGGACGCGCCCGGTCTGGTTCCCGCCGGCCCCGCCACCGGCTCGTTCCTCTTCGTCGAGGTGGAGGATTTCGCCGACATCCTCAAGCGCGTCGAGGGCTGCCAGATCGCACTCGCCGAACGGACAACCTTCTACGGCATGCGGGAAATCGTGGTTCGCGAGCCCGGGGGCCACCTGGTCTGCTTCGCGGCGAAAGTGTAGAGCGACATCCGCGGGATCGGCGTACTCCATTGGGTGGTGGCGGCTCGCAATGGTCGCCTGTTCTGGAGCGGTTGTGCTGTCCGTCGCTCTCCTTCTCGGCGCGGCCTTCGGGCTCGTCAGCGTTGCCGTAGTGGTGCTGTTGTCCGCGTTCGGGATCTTGAGTTGGAGGCGCCAGGCCGCAATCCTGACTCCCTCGGAGCTTCGGTTTAGGCCGCTACTCGGGCAACCACGGAAACTGGGCCTGCACGGCGTCAGGCGTGTGTCCAGAGTAGCGCAACGAGGCGAGGGCGGATGGACGGAAGTCTGCCGGCTTGAGTTCGTCGTTGGGTCCTTCGATATCCCCGAGGGGTACGTGGGAGATCTGGCTGGCGATTTGGAACGGTTGTTGGCGCCGCCTTCTCACTAAACCGGACAGCTCGGCGATAGCTTGTGCCCAGCCCCCTACAGCCGCTCCAGCAATCCCGTCAGCAGCCTGTAGAACGGCCCCACCGACGAAATCTTCACGCGCTCGCTCGGGCTGTGGACGTCCACGATGTGCGGGCCGAACGAGATCATCTGCATCCCCGGGTGCTTCTCGCCGATCACACCGCACTCCAGGCCCGCGTGCATGGCGATCAGCTCGGCCGGCTTGCCGAACACGTCCTGGTGCGCGGCCTGGGCCACGCGAACGATGTCGCTGCCGGGCTCCGGCTTCCAGCCCGGGTAGTCCCCGGACTGCTCCACCTCGAACCCCGCGAACCCGAACACCGTGGCGACCATCCGCGCGGCGGCACGCTTGCTGCTCTCGATCGGGCTGCGCTGGCTGGTAGCGATCTCGACCGCATCCTGGCTGGTTGCGGCCGTGGCCAGGTTGGTGGATGTCTGCACCAGGCCCGGAACATCGGGGCTCATGGCCAGAACCCCGTGATGCTGGCTCGCCAGGATGCCGGCGATCACCGCGGCGTCGGCGTTCGCGATAACCTGCTCCGGGCGCGCGGCGGGTTCGGCCGCGATGCGCAGGCCGGCGTCGAACGAGCCGAGATCCGACCGCACCGCCGCTTCATACGCCGCCACGAGCGACTTCAGATCCGCTGCATTGGCCGGGTCGACCACCACCACCGCGAACGCTTCGCGCGGGATCGCGTTGCGCTTGCTTCCGCCCTGAATGTCGGCCACCGCCGCCGCCATACGGCCCGCAACGGCCACGAGCGCGCCACCGAGGATACGAAGCGCGTTCCCGCGGCCGCGATGAATATCCACCCCCGAGTGCCCTCCCGCCAGCCCCGAAACCTTGATGCGCCACGCCTCGCCCGCCGGCGCCGCCCGCCGCGCGATCTTGCGCCGCGCCACTGAATTGACGCCGCCGGCGCAGCCGATGCAAAGCGTGAATTCCTCTTCGTTGTCGAGATTCAGGAAGTATTTCGATTTGAGGGCGCCGGCCGGAAACTTCGAGGCGCCGGTGAGTCCGCTCTCCTCGTCGATCGTGAAGACGAACTCCAGCGGGCCGTGGGCCACGGTATCGCTCTCCATGAGGGCCAGCGCGGCCGCCACTCCGATCCCGTTATCGGCGCCCAGGGTGGTCCCGTCGGCCTTGAGCCAATCGCCGTCCACAACCAGGCGAATCGGGTCGGTGTCGAAGTTGTGGGCCGTGCCTTCGTTCTTCTCGCAGACCATGTCCAGGTGGCCCTGGACCACGGCCGGGATGGCGCCCTCGCGTCCCGGGCGCGCGGGTTTGCGGACGATGGTATTGCCCACCGGGTCCTGAATAGTTTCCAGGCCCAGGCGCGCGGCCACGGACAGCACGTAATCGCGGGCCGCGGCTTCTTTTTCCGATGCGCGGGGAATCGCCGCCAGGGCGGCAAAGTGCTTCCAGACGGACTTGGGTTCCAGATGGTCGATGGGTGTGGACATGGCTGGAATCATGTTAGCGTAGTCGGGCGAGGTCTTCATGACCATCTCCACCCGCCTGGCGCAGTGGAAGGAGCAAGGAGTCATATCCCCGGAGCAGCACGCCCTGCTGCTGGGCCTCTCGCGCGGCGAGCCTTTCTCCGTTTTTCTCGAGCTGAGCATTCTCCTTTACGCCGGGATCGTGGTGTTCGTCGCCGGCCTCGGCTGGACCGTCAGCACCTGGTCGAAGCAACTGGGCGACGTGGTCGTCCTGACCGTCCTCTCCGCGATGCTGGCGGCCTGTCTTTGGTACTGCTTCTCGCGCGCGCCGGCCTGGTCCCGAGCCCAGGTCGCTTCACCCAGCCTGGCCTTCGACTACGTGCTCTACCTCGGCAGCCTCACCTGGTCCGTCGAGCTCGCTTACCTCGAGAACCGGTTCGAGCTGCTCTCCGGGCAATGGGAGCCCTACCTGCTGACCACCGCCGCTCTCTTCTTCTTCCTCGCGTATCGCTTCGACAACCGCTTCGTGCTTTCGCTCGCGCTCTCCGCGCTGGCCGGATGGTTCGGGCTCACCATCTCCCACTGGCCGTCCCATCAGGACGCCGAGTACAGGCTGTACGCGATTCTCTACAGCCTGATCGTCGGCGGCGCCGGAGCCATCCTCGAGCGCCGCGGTCTGAAGCCGCATTTCCTCGGCGCCTATCTGAACATCGCGGCCAACGTTCTGTTCTGGGCAGTCCTCTCCGGTGTCTTCGATCGGCAGGCCAGCGGACTATGGTTTCTCGTGCTCCTGGGCGCCTGTGCCGCATCGCTCGCCTGGGGCATCAAGCGCCGGCAATTCTCTTTCGTCGCCTACGCCGCTGTCTACGGCTACGTGGGAGTCAGTTCGCTGCTCCTCCGCGGGACAAACAGCGACGTCGGCGTCTTCAGCTATTTCGTCGTTACCGGAATCGCCATGGTGGTCTTGCTGGTCCTGATCGCGCGCCGCTTCGGGAGGGAATCGTGAGAGCTTACAGCGAATCGAGCGAAGAAGCTCTCCGCACCCGCGATCTGTTGAAGGATTGGGCCGGCGAAGGCTTCCTCACGCCGGAGCAGTACCAGCGCATGAACCAGGAGAGCGTCTGTGATCTGCGTGTCACCAATATCATTCTGCGAGTCGTGCTGTTCCTCTTCAGCCTGCTCATCGTGGGAGCCGCCGTTTTGTTGGTGGGCGTCACCCTGACGCCAACAGACCGATTGTCGAGATTCCTGCTGCTCGTCTTCGCTGGCCTCTCCTACGCGGCCGCGGAATTCGCCGTGTCCCAGGCCCGGCTTTATCGCTACGGGATCGAGGAAGCACTCGCCGCCTGTTCGGTCGGCTTTCTCGCCGCGGGTGTCTGGGAGGGAGATCATTACGGATCCGGATCCCTCGTCGCCGGCGCCGTCGCTTCGCTCTGGATATGGCGCCGCTTCGGTCTCCCCTATGCGTTTCCCGCCGCGATGCTCTTCGTCGCGTGGCTACCGAACCACTGGACCCCGTACCCTTCGGCGCAGCATCTGATCGTGGCGGCGTTCTATGCAGCCGGCCTAGCAGGCGTGGCCGCGGTACGCCCCCGTCACCGCTTCACCTACCTCAACGACACGTATTCCTTCGCCGAAGCCTTCCTCTGGCTCGGCATCTACCTGGCGATCAACCTCCAGCTTTCGTCAATGAGCCTGCTCGGCGGCCTTCGAATCAGCGCTGAATTCTCCAAGCCCTTCTACTGGACCACCTGGGTGCTCATCTGGTGCCTCCCTCCCGCCATTCTCGCGCGCGGCCTGCGCCTGAAGGACCGCTGGGTGATCGCGGCCGGCGCGATCACCGCGATCCTGACCCTGGTCACCAACAAACCGTACCTAGGCTGGCCCCGGCACACCTGGGATCCCATGATGCTCGGAGCAATTCTGGTCGCGGTCGCGCTCGTGCTGAGCCGCTGGCTCGCCGCCGGCCCATCCGGAATTCGCCACGGCTTCACGGCCCGGCGCCTTTCGAGTAAGGACAGACAATGGATGAGCGCCGGTGCGGTCGTACTCGGCGTCGTATCGCCGGACGCAATCACCCTGAACCCGAAGCCGGACAGCACCGACTTCCACTTCGGCGGTGGAGACTCCGGCGGCGGCGGCGCTTCGTCCGATTTCTGAAGTGCTACACTGGCGCTCGAATGCCCACCTGCCGCGTGTGCCACACCGAGCTGACCGCGTCCACCCGCTTCTGCAGCCAGTGCGGAACACCGGCGCCTTCCGCGGCCGACGCCAATCTGAATCCCACCGAGCTGATGCCGCCGCCCGATAGCTCCGCGCCTTCGGCGGACGAGGAGCGTTTCCTGCCGGGCGCCCTGGTCGCGGGCCGCTACCGCATCATCGCCCTCATCGGCCGGGGCGGCATGGGCGAGGTCTACCGCGCCACCGATCTCAAGCTGCGCCAGCCGGTCGCGCTCAAGTTCCTGCCCGCGGCGCTGGCCGCCGACCGCGTCCTCCTTGACCGGTTCCTCAACGAGGTCCGCATCGCGCGTCAGGTCTCGCATCCCAACGTCTGCCGCGTTTACGACATTGGCGAGTTCGAGGGCCAGCACTACATCTCCATGGAATACGTCGATGGCGAGGACCTGGCGTCCCTGCTGCGCCGCATCGGCCGCCTGCCCGCCGACAAAGCCACCGACATCGCGCGCCGCCTCTGCGCGGGACTCGCTGCGGCGCACGAGAAGGGCGTCCTGCACCGCGATCTGAAACCCGCCAACGTCATGCTCGATGCCCGCGGCCACGTGCTCATCACCGATTTCGGACTGGCGGGCCTGGCCGGCCAGTTCCAAGGCGCGGACATACGCAGCGGAACGCCGGCGTACATGGCGCCGGAACAGCTTGGCAGCCGCGAAGTCACCGCGCGCAGCGACATATACAGCCTGGGCCTGGTGCTCTACGAGATGTTCACCGGCCGCCGCCCGTTCGAGGCCGGGACCGTGGACGAACTGGTGCGGATGCAGTCGAGCGCCTCGCCGGTCGGGCCGACAACGGTGGTCCGGGACCTCGACCCCGCCGTCGAGCGCGTCATCCTGCGCTGTCTCGATCCCGATCCCGCGCGCCGGCCGGCCTCCGCGCTGGCGGTCGCCGCGGGATTCCCGGGCGGCGATCCGGTCGCCGCTGCGCTCGCCGCCGGCGAGACGCCCTCGCCCGAGATGGTGGCCGCCGCCGGAGAAGGCGCCGAGGGCATCGCTCCGCGCCTAGCCGTCGCGCTCCTGGCCCTGGTGATCGTGGGGCTGCTCGCCTGCGCGGCCTTCTCGGGCCGCATTGCAATGCAGTCCCGAATGCCCTTCGACACTCCTGCCGGAGCCCTGGAAGGCAAGGCGCGCGAGATCCTGGCGTCGCTCGGCTACTCCGGCAAACCCTTCGATACCGCCCGGGGCG
>Ga0335078_10014177_pt1 | contig 11823 bp, 9 predicted proteins | sample Lox_Sample_32_FD_206711 | JGI IMG/M metagenome (GOLD analysis project Ga0335078, IMG submission 206711) | Soil microbial communities from Loxahatchee National Wildlife Refuge, Florida, United States - Lox_Sample_3.2 | ecosystem: Environmental > Terrestrial > Soil > Wetlands | place: USA: Florida...
CCGCCTGGCTATCTTGTCGAGGGTCTCGGCGTGGTCTCGGCGAGCGGGAGACCGGATGACATTGCCAGTTCTGATGGCGATCGCCGGCGCGATCGGCCCGATCCGCGCGAGGGCGAGGGCTGGGCGAGGGCACCGTGTACTGGCGCGTCCTGATGCGCGATCAGCCCCAGGTGGCGGACCTTGCTCGCCAGGCCCGGTAAGGGCTGGCACCGTTCGGTGCGGGCCTGCGCATGACGCGTCTCGAATGGCTGCGCTGCACATGACCACCCCTGGCCGCCAGCTCACCCCCATGACGGTCGTGCCCGTACAGATTCCCAAGCTGACAGTGGGACTTCGGTTCCCCTTAACCGCTCCAAGACGACTGCGCTGACCCAGAGACTTCCTCGCCCGGGAGGCGATTTGTGCCTCAGTATGTTCGGTCAGCTCGCGGCGCTTATTGGGCGAATGTCATCGAGGGCAGGGCCGCGAGCCGATCCTTCTCGACCTCAGGGTCGTAGCGAACCCGCAGATTCATCCAGAACCGCTCCGAGGTACCGAAGTAGCGGGCGAGCCGTAGCGCGGTATCGGCGGTGATGCGGCGCTGACTGTGCACGATCTCGTTACGTGGTCCGGCGGTCCGCCGGCTCGGTATCGCTGTCAGCGCAGCACCCTTCGAGGCATCAACGCGCCGATGAGCCAGAAGATCGGAAGGAACAAGCCCACGATGAACATGACCCAGTGGCCCTTCCGTAGCGAAATGATACCGAGAGTGACGAGCAGCACGAAGTAGATGATGCCGCCACTAGTGATCCAAACCATTGCGACCCTCCCCCTTGCGAGCCTTGCCTGCGGCCACCCTACGTGCTCCGCGCACTGGCGGACCCCGGACCGCATCCGCCACCTTCCGCGACCCTGATGGCAACCGGTTCAGGGTGGTCGAGCGACGCTGACATCGCCGGGGCGGAAACCCCGTCCCCGACGCCAGAGCGGGAGCCAGGAACGGGAGCCAGGAACGGGAGTGTAGGAAGGGGAGACGGAAAGGGCTGCCAAAAGGGGGAGACTAGGCCGATGTCGGACCGGCCATTGCGCTGGGTCCGTCATCGTGACCGGTTTCCTGTGCCGGTTTCGTCGCCGCCTTGGCCTCGGGAGGCGTCGCTCGGTCGAGCTCGATCAGCCGGTAGCAGAGTTCTACCAGCACGAGGCCAAGAGCCGCTTCGATCAGGCCCTCCGCGACTCCATGAATGGCCAGGAACTCCAGGATTCTGCCAAGGTCGGCTGAATGAGGGACGGCGGCAGGCAGTTCCCCGGCTATGAGTACGGGCAGCGTCGCGAGCAGGAAAACTCCCCAGAAGTGCTTGCGGACTAGGTGGGCAGACCGGCGCAGGGCGTCGCACACCCGCCGGTGCTCGATCTCGATCACCGGGCCGACGACCGCCAGCAGGTTGAGCGCTATCAGTCCGGGGATGATCAGCGCGATCAACCCGACGACCACCAGCAGGACTACCATTAGGTCCGCGCAGATCAGGCGGCGCCACGGCAGGTTACGCAGTACATCGCTGATAGAGGCATGCTCCTGACGATTCTCTGCCTCGCCCACCAGCCGGCTCAGAAATCCTGCCAGGAACACCACGCCAAGGACGCTGACACTCGACGCGCCCAAATCAGCCAGGATGGCGGCCGGCACGTTCGTCCGGTCGACCAGATCGTGGGCAGCCGTCTCAAGCAGCGCCGCCGCCGTGGACACCACGATCGCGACGGCGACAATCCGCCAAAAGCTGCGGCGCCCCGCGCGGGCCGCCGCAGCGACGATCGCGCGGATGCCTAGCGCCGGGGCCCGGCGCTTCGGGTCGCTACGGTGGGGAGTCACCCAATGCCTGCGCTGCCTAAAGCTGGATCTGGAACTAACGTGCCAGGTCAGGCTAGCCCAGACGCCAATCAGGCTGGTGCCCGCGCGGCGCTAGGGGCTTCGCCGTCAGAGCTCGTGACCACCGGCTGCGGGTGGCCAGGCGATGAGCGGCTTTCCGATCTCCCAGTCGTGTCCGAAGGGGTCAAGGATCCGCCCCAGGCGCCAGCCATGCTGGTCGGCGGCCGGGTAAACCTCGGCGGCGCCGGCCGCGACGGCCCGATCGGTCACGCCGCCCGGATCACCGGCGGCTCCGCGTCCACGAGCAGCGCTACCGTGAGTCCCGGGCGGTATGCCCGGCACCGCCAGGCGCGGGCATGGCCCGGGCTCGGCCATCGCGCCCAAACCCACGCCGCTGATCGGCTAAGCGGTCTCCGCCCTGCTGCGAGACGAAGTCCTTGCCTCGGATCGTGGCGAGGGCAAGTACGCCCGATACGAGCGCGATGAGCGCCGCGATGAGCAAGATCCTGTCGAGGCCCGCGGTAAAGGCGGCCTTGGTGATCATTCCCACGGTGCCCTTTGCCGGGGCAGGCAGTTGCCCGATCACCTGCCTGGCGTCTCCTGATCGCACCGCAGTGGCGATCTTCGGGCCGCGGGCGGACAGCCCGGGCACGGCCGCCACCTTGACAAGGACCTCGTTGGTGACCTTGTTCGCGAACAGGGTCCCTAGCAGGGCTATGCCGGTGGCGATTCCGACCTGCCTGAAGGTCGAGTTGATGCCGGAAGCCATGCCTGACCGTTCCGGTTTCACCACGCCCACCGCGGTCGAGGCGAGCGGCGGATTGACCATGCCCACACCGGCGCCAGCCACGAGAAGGCCGGGGACGACGTGGGTCCAGGACGAACCCACGTCGAGTCCGCGCATCAGCAGAAGTCCCACGCCGACAACGAGCAGGCCGGGCCCGATCAACAGACGCACCGGGACGCGCGAGGACAACCGTCCAGCTATGGCGGATGTCGCCAGGATTCCGCCGGAGAGCACCAGCAATCGCACGCCGGTCGCCAGCGCGCTGTAACCGAGGATGTCTTGCAGGTACAGCACCAGGTACAGCAGGACGGAGAAGATCGAGGCGCTGAGGCCGAATGCCGCGATCGAGCCGCCGCTGAACGTCGGCAGCGCGAAGAGCTTCAGGTCGAACATGGGATGGCTGCCCCGCCGCTCCACCACGAGGAACGCAAGCAGCAATATCGCTGCGGCCGCCAGGCAGCCGATCACCACGCTGTCGGTGAAGGACCGCTCGCTGGATTCGATCAACGCGTAGACCAGGCTCGACAGTGCCAACGTGAACAGCGCGAAACCTGCCCAGTCGGGCCTGCGGGCGTGCGGCGTGCGTGTCTCCGCGACCTCGAGTACGACGATGACGATGGCCAGGATCCCGATGGGGAGGTTGACGAAGAAAATCCACCGCCACGACAGGCCGGATGTCAGCACGCCGCCAAGCAATGGCCCGATCGCCACGGCCAGGCCGGTGATCGCACCCCAGACGCCAAAAGCGACGCCCCTGTCCTTGCCACGGAACGCGCCGGCGAGCAGGGCGAGCGACACGGAGAACATCACTGCCCCGCCGACGCCTTGCAGCGCGCGGGACAGTTGGAGCATGAGGGTGCTGGTAGCCACGCCGCACAACAGCGACGAGCCGGTGAAAACGACAAGGCCGATGATGTAGAGGAGCCGTCTTCCGTACATGTCGGCCAGGCTGCCGGCCGTCAGCAGGAGGGCCGCAAGGCTCAGTGCGTAGGCATCCACGACCCATTGCAGGCCGGAGAAGCTCGAGTGCAGTGCCTGCTGGATGTCCGGCAGCGCGACGTTCACGATCGTGATGTCAAGGAGCAGCATGAAGGTGCCTAGGCACACCGCGACCAGCGTCCACCATTTGTTGCGCGTTTTCTTGGCCGCGTGGTCCTCGCCGCGGCCGGCATCCTGACCAGCGTGATCCAGGTCATGAAGGCGTTGCTTCGCTTGCCACTCTGCGTGAGCGCCGGTCACCATACCCTCGCTTGGTCGCTGGTTCGAAAGCCTCGGGCAACAGCGCGCCCGCGGCCGCTAGCGTGCACGAGACGCGTGGAAGCAAGACACGTACCCGAGAACACATTCACGCACCTGCGTGACCTCAGCCTAGGCGACGCGGCGCTGACCTTCCCATGGCCCGCGCCCGAACTGCTCACAGCACAACATCCTGCACGCGGGACCGACACGTGCAGGATCACGGAAGGATACTGAACGGTTGCGCGGAGTGACACGGGTCTTGCACCGCAGTCCGGCTGACCGCTGATCGCGATACCTGGTGGCGACGGACCTGCGCGTCACCATAACATCGGCGCCATGGGATTCCTTTGACTGTGACCTAACCCCGCGGTGCGTGGGCCGCCTTCCCCGGTCTGGCCAGTCCGGTTAGACGAGGAAGGAGGAAACGTGAAGCTGAGGACGGCGACGCCACGAACCGCGCTGATCGGTGCCGGGACGCTGGCAGCGGCGCTCGTCATCGAACTCGTCGACGAGCTTGTCGACGGCGTCAACGCTTCGGCTCGTTGATCTGGCGGCTGCGCCGCCGTGGTCACCTCGACCTCGGCAGGGCCGGGTCGGCGCCTTCGCGGCCGAGCCGGGTGCACCTGGTGTCAGGTCGTGACGGCGAGGGCGAAAGGGAGCACCGCGGGCGCACCGGCCTCACGCAACAGCTTCGCCGCCACCGTCATCGTCCAGCCTGTTTCGATCCGGTCGTCCACCGCGAGCAGTGGGCCATCGAGTTCCGCGACCGACGCGCGCAGCGAATCAGGGACCGCAATGCCCCGCCACAGCGCGTAAAGCCGCCGCGCGCTGTTGTGCTGGCGTCCGGCTGGGCGTTCCCAGGCGCAACTGAGGCCGCCGAGGTAGGGGAGCCGGCCGGTCCGCGCGATTCGCTCGGCTAGCCCGTTGATGAGCCTTGGACGGGTGCGCGAAGGCAGCGTGATCACTCCCGCTGGACGCTGCGGCCAGTCCCACCCGGCGAGCACCTGCACGACCGCGCCGAACACGTCGTCGGGCAGGGGTTCGTCGGGTGCGCCCTCGGCAAGCATCCGCCGCAACCGGCTACCCCAGCCGATGTCGGTCAGTCGCCCGACCGCCCGGCCAGGTTCGGCGGCCACCTCCGCGGGGATGCGCCCGGAGAGCGCGATGCCCAGCGCCTTCATCCCGGCCGGCCACATCCGCCGCGGCGCCACCTCGACACCGGGGCGCCACAGCCGGGCCTGCGCTGCGGCGGCCGCCGCAGAACCTACCTCGGCGGGCCTGGCGCGACCGGTGCAGTTGTCACACCGGCCGCACAGCGCGGCATGCGGATCATCGAGCTCGCGGCGCAGGTACTCCATCCGGCAGCCCGCGGTGGCCGCGTACCCCAGCATGGCCTCCTGCTCACGCGCGCGTTCCGCGGCGACGCGCGCGTACCGCTCGGCGTCATAGGCCCAGGGCCGCCCGGTCGCCTCCCAACCCCCCCGCACCCGCCGTACCGCGCCGTCAACGTCGAGCACCTTCAACATCATTTCCAAACGGCTGCGCGTGAGATCGACGCTCGTCTCAAGCGCCGCCGCGGATCGCGGGCCGTCCGCGCTAGCCAGCGCCGCGAGCGTGGCCCGCACCACGTGCTCTGGCGGGAACGCAAGGCTGGCGAAGTAGCCCCAGATGTCGCGGTCCTCGGCGGCAGGGAGCAAAACCACATCGGCCCGCGATACGGCACGGCCGGCCCGGCCGATCTGCTGGTAGTACGCGACCGGTGATTGCGGTGCGCCCAGGTGGACGATGAATCCGAGGTCGGGCTTGTCGAACCCCATGCCGAGCGCGCTTGTCGCCACGACGGCCTTGAGCCTGCCGCCGAGCAGGTCATCCTCCACGCGTAGCCGCTGCGCCGACTCGGTCTGTCCGGTGTAAGGAACGGCCGCGTGCCCCTGCGCCCGCAGGAAACCGGCGACGTCGTGCGCTGCGGCCACGGTGAGCGTGTAGACGATGCCCGAGCCCGTCAGATCGCCAAGGTGATCGGCGAGCCAGGCCAGCCGCTGCGCGGGCACAGGTAGCCGAACCACAGCGAGATGCAGGCTGTCACGGTCCAGCGGACCGCGCAGCACCAGCGTCTCCGGTAGCTCGCCCGGCCCGCGCCAGCCGGAGCTGAGCTGCTCGGCAACATCGCGGGTGACGCGGGCGTTCGCGGTGGCGGTAGTGGCGAGCACGGGGACGCTTGGCGGCAGGCCTGCTACGACGGTGCGCAGCCGGCGGTAGTCGGGCCGGAAGTCGTGGCCCCAGTCGGAGATGCAATGTGCCTCGTCGATGACCACCAGCCCGGCGGATGTGGTCAGCTTGGGCAGTACCAGGTCGCGGAAGTCCGGATTGTTCAGCCGTTCCGGGCTAACCAGCAGAACGTCGGCCGCCCCCGACCCGACCTCCGCGTAGATCTGCTCCCATTCCTCCGTGTTGGCCGAATTGATCGTGCGGGCGTGGATGCCGGCGCGTTGTGCGGCGGCGATCTGGTTGCGCATCAGCGCGAGGAGCGGAGAGACGATGACGGTGGGCCCGGCGCCGCGGCTGCGCAGCAGGGCGGTCGAGACGAAGTAGACGGCTGACTTGCCCCACCCGGTGCGCTGCACGACAAGCGCGCGGCGGTGCTCCACTACGAGCGCCCTGATGGCGGTCCATTGGTCATCGCGGAGCCGGGCGCCGTCGCCGGCGAGGGCGCGAAGGCACCGCTCCGCGTCGTCTCTGATGATATCTTCTGCGGCGCGATGAACCGCATCGGCCGGTCCGGTCGTACCCGCTGTCATGGCGTCATTCGTACCATCACCGTCCTGGGACGTCGCGCCGGCGGCTTGTCCCTGCGGCCCGGATCGGGTTTTGATGGCTTTGATTGCTCGGGGGGATTCCGCGGAAGGGTCACGCGATGGGACGGCCTGAAGTGCCATCGGACCCGTTGGTAGGTCCGCTGGCCGAGTTCGCTGTCGGCTTGCGAGCGTTACGCCGGGCGGCCGGCGACCCCACATTCGAGGCGCTCGGGCGCCGATCGGACCAGTCGGCATCTGATTTGGCGGCGTCGGTGAGCGGGCGGGTGGTGCCGTCGTTCGCGATGACCCTGGCTCTCGTCCGCGCCTGCGGGGGCGACGAAGAGGAATGGGCGTGGCGCTGGCATTGGCTTCAGGAACGGCTCGGCGAGGAGGCGGAGCGTGCCGCGGCGCGTTATGAAGCGACTACGCAGACGGGCGGGGATGACTGGGCCGGGGACTGCCAGGCGGCCGATTACGAGGTGGCGGATTACCGGGCAACGGAGCGCTGGGCTGAGCCAGGGAACGCCGCGCCGCCGGACGGTGGCTGGCTCAACGTGACGCCGGCTGATGAGTGGCTGGCGATGGCGAGTTCACTGCCGTCCGGTGAGCCTCTCCCGCCAGATGAACCGCTCACGTTTGGCGGTCCGATGCCGCCAGGTCAACTGCCGCCTCCCGATCGCCCCGTGCCTGCTGACGCGGTGCCTGCTGACGCGGTGCCTGCTGACGCGGTGCCTGCTGACGCGGTGCCTGCTGGCGCGGTGCCTGCTGGCGCGGTGCCTGCTGGCGCGGTGCCTGCTGACGCGGTGCCTGCTGACGCGGTGCCTGCTGGCGCGGTGCCTGCTGACCCCGTGTTGAGAGCCGTGGAACCCCGGCCGGAGCCGGCCGCGCAGGAATTCGGCGCGGATCCGGCCGCGCGGCGAGCCGAGGAACTCCCGGTGGAGCAACAGGTGGCAGCCGCGCTGGATGCCTGTGCGGGGCCGGATGCGCAGGATGCGCCGGCGGAGCCCGATGCCGGTTCCGATGCGGGTCCTGATGCCTCGCCCGCCTCGACACCCTCGGATGCGGGTACCTGGGCCGGTGCTGGGCCAGCAGCCGCATGGGGTGTCGGCCAGGTAGCAAGACCGTGCCCGGCGCGTCCCGGACCCAAGGAAGCGTCGGTGCCGCCCGTGCGGTGGTGGGCCGGTCCGCCGACTGGTGTCACCGGCAATCCCGCCCGGCCTCAGGTCGGGCAACCCACCGGCCACGACGCCGCGTACCCAGGCCCCGGCATGCCAGACAGCGCGGTCGCGCCTGCTCGGGGTTCATCTGACGCCGGGCCGGCCGCGGAGCCGTGGCCGGCCGGAAGTACTGGCCCGGCGGGACGACCCCCAGGGACCCCCAGCGAGGCTGGGCCGGCGCCGGGTGACCCACCAGGGGCGGGTCTCGTGGCGGAGCCGTGGCCCGCGCCGCCCGAGCGGGTCTGGGAGCCGTGGGCAGCGGCATCTGGGCAGAGGTATGCGACGATGCCGCGTGGCGCGCCTGCGGTCGACCCTCTTGCGGAGCCGTGGGCAGCGGCACCCGGGCGGAGCGGACCGGCGTCCCCGCCGGAGCCGGTACGTCCGCACCCCTGGGATGCGCACGCCGCCGCGCGCGCAGGATGGCCGCCGTCATCTCCGTCGCTGGTGCGGCCCCTCGCGGAGTCGGGCCGCCCAGCCACGCACACGAGGCCAGGGGACGTCCCGCCGTCGCCGTGGCAGCGGGCGGCCGGCGGCGGGCCCGTACGGCCCGGGCGATCGCGTGAGCGGGCCGGCGCCGGCCAGGGCCGTCGCGGCCCCGCGAGCATGATGCCTGCGGTCGCGGGCGTGCTCGCCGCCCTGGCGGTAGCCGGGATTGGCCTGGTCTACCTCGCGTTCTTCCGTCCTGGGCCGTCCGGCCAAGCGGCGCCGTCGGCGCGTGCCGGGCCGGCAAGCACCTCCCCAACCCCGCAGCACACCACGCCTTCTCCGCTTCGGACATCTACACGCTCGACCCCGGCAGTGGCGCGGTTTCCTGCGCTCGCAGGCGTGGGCTGCAACGCCTCCCAAGGAGCGAGCGCCGCGATGGGCACTCGGGGCAGGGGTGGGGACGGCTGGACGAGTGTCGGCGGCGGGCTCCCCGCGTGCGGCGCCCGTGCGATCGCGACGAGGAAGAGCGGGATCACGGGCTTGGTGGAGGACACCTTCACGTGGACGTTCCACACCGGTCATCCGGCCGCCTGCACCGCCCAGATCTTTGTCGCGGACACCAACCCGTCGTCCGGGCTTGCCCACTATGAGGTCTTCGGCGATTCGCTCGCGGTCGGCGCGACCATCGGGCAATTCGAGATCGACCAGGGCACGGCGAAGGGCCAGTGGGTAGAAGAAGGCCCCTGGCAGGTGCAGAACGTACTGAACGTACAGCTCACGGACGCGCCGGACTTTCCAGGCGACATTTACCACGTGACCGCATCGGCGGCGCGGGCGCGATGCTCGTAGCTGGTGCCGTTCGATCTCACCGGCACGCGTTCTGGGCGGCCGTCCTCGCCTGTACCTGGCTGGAATCGGTTGGGCTTGCGGTCGCCGGCCCGGCGACGTCGTAGCCGTTCACGCCCAGTACCACCTCGATGGTCCGCAGGCCCGGATGCGCCCTTAGCGACGCCGCGGGCATAACGGCGTGCACCTGTTGCGCCGCCGCCTGCCGCCTGGGCGGGTAGTAGATGGTGGTCTGGCTGATGTCCTGTAGATTCCACGTCAGGCCGGAGCGGACCTGGAAGCCGAGCTGCGCGAGCTGGGTGCCTGTGGACGCGGACAGGCCGCCGATCAGGGTGCCGTTGTAGACGTCCAGTTGCACCGTGGTGCGCTTGGCCCGCGCCTTGCTGGCGGGCTTGATCAGTGGCTCGTCGCTGTTGATCGCGCCGAAGAGCCGGTCCGCCGCCTGGGTGTCCCACTGGACTGCGGACTGGCCGGTGGATGTCAGGTAATTCGCGTTGGCGATCGGTACGGTCGTGAACGAGACATTACCTGGCGAGATGCTGCGCATCCGGTCGGCTAGCGCCGCGACGTTGAGGCCACTGTCCACTTTAACCGCGGCGAGCGTGGCTGCCAGGAAACGCGACAGCCGCAGTGGGTTGGCGAGCGTCCCGCCGCTGATCGCCCCGTTGAGCAGCGAGGCGAGTAGCCGCTGCTGGTTGTCGATCCTGGCCAGATCCTCGCTGGCGAACGAATGCCTGTCGCGCGCGTACTTCAGCGCGGTGATGCCGTCCACGTGATGCTTTCCCGCGCTGAGGGACAGCCCGCTGTCCGGATCGCTCACCGCCTGCGGCAGGCAGATATCGACACCGCCGAGGGCGTCGATGACCTTCACGAAGCCGAGGAAATTGACCTCGATGTAGTTGTCGATCGTGACGCCTGTCGCTTGTTCGACGGTCTGCACCATCAGTTTCGGCCCGCCGAGGCCGTAGGCTGCGTTGATCTTATTCATGCCGTGGCCCGGGATGTTGACCCAGGAGTCGCGCGGCAAGCTGACCACCGTCACCGCGTTGTGATCGGCCGACACGTGGACCAACATCATCGTGTCCGAGTTGGCGCTCACGTCGTGCCCCACGTGCAATTCGGCTTGCTGCGCAGCGGTCAATCCGGCTCGGCGGTCCACCCCGGCGACTAGCATGTTGAGCGGCCCGCTCGGTGGTGTTCCTGCCGTGCCGGCGTTGACGCGGCCGAAGCCGCCGTTGACGTACCCGGTGAGCGCCCACGCTCCACCTGACACGACGAGCACCAGTGCGGATATGACGCCGCAGGTGATCAGTACGGCACGCTGCCTGCGGGCCCTGCGCGACAACGCGACCCGCGTCATCAGCCGCTGCTGCGCGGGCGAGGGCCCGGTGCGGCGAGGTGGCCGCGGGGGGTCATGGGGCGGGGGGTAACGGCCCGGCCGCGGGGCCGGCATATCCGCTGCGCCCGACTCTGGCGGGCGGGCGCGGAAAAACCGCTCGGAGCGGTCGTCGTCTGCCATCGCCACCCCCTATCTGCGGTCAGATTACCGGCCGGGCACGCGTTCGGCCGTGAAGCACCGCCGTGGCCATCCGACGTTGTTGACGCGGCGGAGGCCGCGCAAATCGTCGGAGCGCTGCCGTTGCTCGGGCTGCTCGCCGCGCCCCGGCCAGCCCCGACGCCGTGGCTGCCTAGCGGTCGCGCCCGTTAATTCGTCGGTTATGGGCCGGGCAGCCAGGCGGTAGGGTCGCCGAGGTAAAGGCCGCAGGCGCAGTCGAGGGCCTCTTCGGGGGTTCCTGCGGTGTAACCGCTGGGCAGGAAGCTGTCTTGGTAATCGTCGTGGCTGGCCCGGTAGATCGCAAAGCCCCAGCGGGTGGCTGATCCGCCGTAGCGCAGGCGGCACAGCGGGAGCACCTCGCCGTCGGGCAGATGGCCGCTGACGTAGGCGAACGCCCCGTGGAAGCGGATGCCGACTTTGCTCAGCGTGGGCCAGCGTTCCCGGGCGCGGGCTGACAGCCGCTGGCCGAGGCTGGTCTTGGTGGATGCGGGCGGCGTGGGCATGACCCCATCATGCCGCCGCCTGGGCTCTGCTGCCGGGCAGAGCGCGCCGGCCGCCCGGCGGGGCTTGATCGCGTCCTCGGCCAGCCATCGGTGCACCGTAGATGCCGACACCGATTCCATCAGCGCTTCCACGGCGGCCTGGGCGGCCAGCTCCGCCGAGCTCCACCGCGACAGCGGGACCTCCCGCCGCCCCGTCGGCTCGCATACCATCGCCTTCACCTGGGATACCACCGGGCCGGGAACACCCGCGGCCGGCCAGAGCAGTTGCGGTCGCAAAGCCCCGCAAAGCCCGTCCTCGCAAAACCGCTTGCGCCACTTCGAGACCACATCCGCGCCCACATCTCGCCGCCGCGCGATCGCAACGTTGGCCTCGCCGTCAGCCGCCAGCAGCACGATCCTGGCCCGGACCACCTCGGCATGCGGCGAGGTGTACGAGCGTGCCCGCTTGGCCAGCTCTCGCCGGTCGGCAACGGGCAACGTGATCACAATCCGCGACGACCGGCTCACGGGGCAGCCTCCGGCAACGCAGGGCAGGTTACGGAGGCTCGGCGCTTCCCCTCGCCGAGACTGGCTGCGATCTTACACTGATGTAATTATCGGCGGGACCACTAG
>Ga0335078_10014180_pt1 | contig 11821 bp, 9 predicted proteins | sample Lox_Sample_32_FD_206711 | JGI IMG/M metagenome (GOLD analysis project Ga0335078, IMG submission 206711) | Soil microbial communities from Loxahatchee National Wildlife Refuge, Florida, United States - Lox_Sample_3.2 | ecosystem: Environmental > Terrestrial > Soil > Wetlands | place: USA: Florida...
GAAGATTTAGCATGGCGATAATCCGCGTGGGATCATTCTGGGCACCGATTTGAAACCCGAACCGGTCTGACAGCTTGCGCATGCCGGTATTTTCCGGCAAGACGTTAGCGACAATTCGTGAATAGCGTTCGTTTTCTGCGAAATCGATCAGACGGCGCACGAGTTCGGAGCCAAGGCCTGCGTTTTGAAACCGATCAGCGACGAGCACGGCAATTTCGCCTTCCTGGGGGTCGCGCTGGCGGGTGAGCCGACCGACTGCCAGCAAACGGCGCTGCTGTGTCTCTCGGTCCACACCTTCTGCGACGAGGGCCATCTCGCGGTCATAGTCGATGAAGCATTTGCGGATGAGACGTTCGTGCGCCACGCGCGCGCTTAAGCTCTCCATGTGGAAATAGCGCAAATAAACCGTCTGCGCTGAGAGAGACTCGTGAAAACTTCTCATTAGAGGCTCGTCTTCGGGACGGATCGGGCGAATGAGCACCTGTTCGCCGTTTTTCATGGTCCAGGCCGATACATATTGGGCCGGATAGGGGCGAATCGCGGGACGCGGGAGATTCAAATCCGAAACATTGGCGTCGTGCAGCACAATTCGGGCGTCCAGCGCCATCAGGACGCCCGAGGACGCGAGCAGCGGGTTGATATCGATTTCTTTGACGCGCGGCAGCTCGATGGGAATGTAGCTGAACCGGACCAGAATGCGTTCCAATTCCTGCAGGTTGACGGGCTTGCGGCCGCGGACGCCTTGGAGCGCTCGATAGACCTTGGTTTGCTCCATCAGGCGTTGTGCCAGCGTGGTATTGAGCGGAGGGAGGGCGAGCGCCCGGTCGCGATAGACCTCGACGAGCTGGCCCCCGGAGCCAAAAAGGATAACCGGACCAAACTGCGAATCGACGCTGCTGCCGAGGATCAATTCGTAGCCCTCCGGGGCGATCATCGGCTGGACGGTGACTCCTTCGAAGGCGGCGGCGCCGGCGCGCGAGGTGACACTGGCTTGGATTTCGCTGAAGGCGTTTTGCACGGCCCGGGACGTCAATAAATTGAGCTGCACGCCGCCGACATCCGTTTTGTGCGTGACGGTTCGAGAATGCAGTTTCAAAACAACCGGGAATCCGATGGACTGCGCGGCCTGGGCCGCTTCCTCGCTGGTGCGGGCGACTTTCGTTGGGACCGTCGGGATGTCGTAGAGCGAGAGCACCTGCTTCGATTCAAACTCCGTGAGCAGGGTTCGGCCTTCCGATATGGCTATGGAGAGGATCTCGCGCGCCTTGCGGAGGCGCTCGCCGGCAACGCTCGGATCGTCGGCAATCGCGGGAGTCTCGTAAAGGCCGCGAAGGTGATAGGTGTAGCGCCACATGTTGACGAAAACGCGCGCGGCCGTATCGGGATAAGAAAACGTAGGGATTCCGCTGGCGTTCAGCTTTGCTTCGCCCGGTTCAATGTATTTCCCGCCCATCCAACTGGCGAGGATTGGCCTGCCGCGCCCTTTTGCATAAGGCGCGAGGCGCTGCGCTACTCCCGCAGGATCAGTCATACCCTGCGGCGCAAGGATCGCGAGCAGCCCGTCGCTTCCCGGGTCGTTCATCGCGATTTCGATGGCTTGGGCATAGCGCTCAGGATCGGCATCGCCGAGGACATCGATGGGATTTCCATGGCTCCAGAACGGGGGAAGCAAATCATCGAGCGCCTTGCGAGAGGCCGCGGAGAGCGCGGCGATTTCGCCGCCTTCGGCGATCAGTGCATCCGTGGCAAGCACAGCAGGGCCGCCGGCATTGGTGACGATCACGAGCTTTGGCCCGCGAGGGCGCGGCTGTTTGCTGAGGACTTCGGCCATATGGAAGATGTCGGAAATACTCTGGACGCGCAGGACACCGCTGCGGCGCATCACCGCGTCGAAAACTTCATCGCTGCCAGTGAGCGCACCGGTGTGCGAAGAGGCCGCCTTGGAGGCTGCTTCGCTGCGCCCGGCCTTAATGACGATGATTGGCTTGGTCATGGCGACGGCCCGCGCCGCCGAAAGAAACGAACGCGCATCGTCGATCGATTCCATGTAAATCAGAATGCTCTGCGTATTGGGATCTTCGCCGAAGTAGTCGATCAGATCGCCCCACCCAACATCGAGCATCGATCCCGTCGAAACGAATGCGCTGAAACCGACCTGCTCGCGCAGGCTCCAATCGAGGATCGCGGTCAAGAGCGCGCCGCTCTGGCTCAGGAATGCGACGTTGCCCGGAAGCGCGATGGTTTGCGCGAAAGTTGCGTTAAATCCGATCGTGGGGTTCATCACTCCGAGACAGTTTGGCCCGATCAGGCGCAAACGATCGCGGCTGAGCTGTTCGGCAATTTGCCGCTCGAGAGCTTTGCCTTCCGCGCCATGCTCGCGAAATCCAGCCGAAATTACGACCGCCCCTTGCACGCCCGCGGCGATGCATTCGCCAACGATGCCGGGCACGGTGGCAGCGGGAGTGACAATAACGGCTAGATCGACCGGCTCGTGAATGTCGCCGATCCGCGCGTAAGCGCGACGGCCCAAGAGTTCCGGAAGGCGCGGATTGACGGGAAAGATTTTCCCCTGAAAGGAGGAATCGATCAGATTGGAGAGAGTGGCGCGGCCGACACTGCCTTCGCGGTCCGTCGCGCCAATTACCGCGACTGAACGTGGCCGAAAAATACTGTCGAGTGACGCAAATCTGGCGACGCGGTGATTGGGAGAGAGACCTTGGGCGTCTTGCGGCCGGGTTGGGGGACTCACGTCCACACTATCGGCCGCCGCCACCATTTTGACAAGGCCCCGTGACTTCAGCCGCGAACTGTCAAGACCGGGCACGGCGCGTTCGCGACGACTCGGTGAGCCGTGGCTCGTTCGAGATGCGTCGATGCGCCGGGAACGCCATGGCTTCCGCGGATTCCGAGGACGATCAGGTCAGCATCGCGTTCTTTGGCGATCCTGAGGATCTGCTCAGCGGCCTTACCAAAGCGAACCACAGCGTCGGGACGGCACCAGGATTCGGCGCCTTCGGGAACGATTTCATGCAGGCGGAAGTTGGCGCTTGAAATCACGTCCTCCGCCTTTTTATCGAAAACTTCGGGCTCCCTCATCACATGGAGGAGACTCAGCCGCGCTTCGTTTTCCTGGGCCATGGAAAGGGCGTAGGGCGCTGCGGCGAGAGAATCCGTGGAAAAGTCCGTGGCAAAAAGCACGTGGTGGAATTTCGCGCCGCGATGCGCGCCGTGCTTCTCATGGGGACCGATGGTGAGCACCGGGACGGTCGATCGCCGAAAGATTTCCTCGGCGACGGAGCCAAGCAGAAGTTTTTGCGCGCCCGTGCGTCCGTGGGTGCCCACGACGATCAGGTCAATAGCGTATTCTTTGATCGCGGCGGCGATTGCCGGCCAGACGCCGGTGCCGCGCTCGACAATGCTCTCATGCGCCAAGCCAGCAAGCTGTGAATTGACGCGCTGCATGCCGGCAACCGCATCTTCTTCCTGCTTTTCAATGGCTATCGCCGCAGTCTCCGGCGTGGCATAGGCGTACACGGCTGGAATCAACACGTGGAACGCGTACACCTTGGCTCCGTACTCCCGAGCGATCGAGAGAGCGAACGGCAAGGCCGCTTCCGACGGCTGCGAAAAATCGGTGAGAAACAAGACGTTGTTAATCGCGATACGAACTTCCGCTTTTGCCGGTGTCATTTGTCGCCTCCCCAAGTCATCCGTTTGCGAGCGCCGGAGCGTTCGCCCAAGCCTTAGTTCTGCGTTCCGTTGAGCGCTCTGCAACGGCGCCCCAACCGCGCACGGTTACGACCGGACACGTGGCAGCGCAAGCCACTCTGTAAGCAACGCCCGCTCCCCAATTGGGAACAGCGAGCCCGGGCTTGCGAACTCCGAGAACGATCAAACCCGCGTGAACGCGCTCGGCAATTTCCAGGATTTTGCCCACGGGCTCACCGCGTTCGGCAAAGTAGCGAGGTTCGCGCCAGAAGCGGGCCTCTTCGGGGACCAGGCTGCGAAGGAGCCGTTGAGAAGAGGCGATCACTTCCTCGGGAATAATGAATTCACCGAGCTTTGGCTCCTCGACGACATGCAGGAGATTGAGGTGCGCCTGAAGCATCAGAGCAGCGGACACGGCAAAGGGCGCGGCCGCCTGCGCGGCAGGACTGAAGTCCGTCGCGAAGATCACTTCGTTTAATTCATTTTCTCTTCCGGTCATCAGCGGCGCGTGCGGGCCGACGGTAAGCACGGGGCATGATGCATGGCGAAAAATCTCCTCGGCCTGGGAGCCGAGCAAGAATTTGCCGAAGCTGGTGCGCCCTCGCGTACCGAGGACGATCAAATCGATTTGTTTTTTTTCAAGCAAAGATTCGACGATTGGCCAGGCCGCACCTTCGTCGACGTAAAACTCGGGGTGGAAGGCGGGGTACGCGGCGGCCATTTCCTTTTCGAGTTGGCGCATCGCGGCGGCAGAGCTTTCATTGGCAGCGCGCCAGTTCTCGGGGCGCTGGCCGTAATTGGGCAACTCATTGGCGTGGGCGACGATCAGGTTGGTGCGGAAGCGGTTGGCGAGGCCGATCGCGTAGGTTTGCGCCCGTTTGGCGGAATCGGAGAAATCGGTGGCGAAAAGGATCGTGTGAATCGCGGCTGGTGCGGTGAATTCGGCGGTGCTCATTGCGTCCCTCCTGCAACCAGAGATTGCCGGAGGGCGCGAAATGCGGCTGTGACAGGCGTCACGCGAGGGCGTGGCTCAGGTCACGCGAGGCGGGGCCAACGCGCGAAGGGCGAGGGACCTTTTTGAGAAGCTCCAGCTAATTCACTATTTGCGTGAGATGGCGTTTCGCATACCAACAGGGAGGGTAACCAAGATGGGGAAAAATGGAGCGAGCGCAGGTCTCGACCTGTGGCTGGTCAGCGTAAATCTCGACGCGGCCGTCTTTCAGCGGCGCGCCGTAAAGCACGGTGACGCTGTCTGTCGCCGCAGCTAGGCCGCCGCGCGCTAATCGGTAGCGGAGGAGGCCGTAATCGAGGACGTAAAGCAGGCAGATTCCAACAACGCCGGCGATAACGACGCGCCGAAGGATTTTGTAGAGCAAGAGGCGATCCTCAAAATTCCCAGGGATTTTATCGCAGCTACTGGACTCCGTGGCGCGGCTGTTTCGGGGGAAAAAGCAAAGGCCGGGTCGAGGAAATTAGGGCCTCGCCCGGCCTTCGGTATGAAACGGTGAGAGTTTGCGTTAGCGATGCGGCTTATTTGTGAATGTAAATGCCGACGTCGAACGCATTATGATCCCAGTCTGCCTTGTGATCACGGCACCACTGGCGATCTGCTTCCATCTTGTCGACGGCGTGGCGTACCTCGGGACTGTCGTTGCCATGACGGGCGGCTTCGCGATCGATGCGATCCTTGTCCGCCTGCAAGCGGTGATGGCAGTCGTCCGCCCAGTGGTCCGCCCGGGCCGCGCTTGCGAGGGGCAAACTGAAAGCGAGAGCGAGTGCACCTGCGAGCGCAAATCGAACGTGTTTTGTGGTCATGTGGGTCCCTCCTCTTGGAACATGAGACATCGGCGGCGGTTTTTTTTCGATCCGAAGGACTTCGTAATTTGCGAGGCGGGATTACTGTAAGGGATTTTCGGTAGGCGAGCATGCGCTTGACAACCTGCAAACCGCTGCCTAGCATAGAGTTCCGGCCTGATTGCAGTTCCGGAGGGGCGTGGTGATCAAGCTTGATATCGTGAACGCCATCGTACAGAAAACGAACATTACGCGAACCAAGGCCGAGCAGGCTGTCGAGACGGTCTTCGAGGCCATGAAGAATGCTCTTGGCAGCGGGCGGCGAATCGAGTTGCGCCGGTTTGGAGTTTTTAATGTAAAGCCGCGCAAAACGGGCATCGGCCGAAATCCGCGGACCGGGCAGCAGGTCAATATTCCTCCCGGCAAAGCCGTGCGGTTCAAGCCCGGCAAGGAACTTCAGGCGCTTCCGGCTCCCGTCGCCAAGCAGTGAGCTTCCGGATTTGGATCGGTCACGTCGAATAGGACGTGATTCGCGCTCTTCTGGATACTCCTTTCGATTCTTGTCTTTCTGTAAGCCTTCTTTTGCGGCCGGGCATCCAAGCTGCGATGATGTTCGCAGCAGGTCTCTCTAGATGAGCGAAGCGAATGGCGGCGGCCGTATTCCGGTGGAATTGCTGGAGCGGGATTTGCTGCCGCTCACAGAAACGCGGCTTCCTTTTCCGCCGCGCCGCCGTCCGATGTGGCCGGCGCTGATACTCTTCGTCCTCACGCTCGTTTCGACGCTAGCGGTTGGGTCGGAATTCGCGCAATCCTACCAGGAAGGCCGCGAGCCGTTCTCAGGCGATCAGAATCCCGTGCTGATGATGGCGCTGCCGTTCGAGCATCCGGCGTTGCTGATTCTGGGAATTCCGTTTTCGTTCACGTTGATGGCGATTCTGCTGGCGCACGAACTCGGGCACTACTTCGCCGGGAAAGCATACGGCATCGACGTGAGCTATCCGTATTTTATTCCTGCGCCAAATTTTTTCGGGACGTTCGGCGCGTTCATTCGAATCCGATCGCCGATTACGACACGGGAGGCGCTATTCGACGTCGGTCTGGCCGGGCCCGTGGTCGGATTTTTAGTGGCGCTGCCGGCGATGGCCTACGGCGTGGCAACCTCCAAAATTGTGCCGGGCGTGGAAGACCGCGCTGACCTTGTATTTGGGCATCCCTTGCTCGTGAGATTTTTCACGGGCGTTTTTCAGCCGCACGTGGACGTGAGTTGGGTGCTGCTGAATCCAATCGCGCGCGCCGCGTGGGTGGGACTCTTCGTGACGGCGCTGAACCTGCTGCCGGTGTGGCAACTCGATGGCGGGCACATCATGTTCAGCCTGGCCAGCGAATTTCACAGGAAGATTTCGATCGCGGTTTCGCTGGCGCTGATTGCGATGGGCTATTTTACGACGCGGGGAAGTTCCGATCCGTTTTCGCTGTGGTACGCGTGGGGAACGATTTTGCTGATTCTGACGCTGCGATTCCGGCACCCGCCCCTATACGACCGTTGGCGGCGGCTCGATCCCGTGCGGTGCGTGTGGGCCATGGTTGCGCTGGCGATTTTTGCGCTGTGCTTCACGCCTTGGCCGGTGCAGTAGGGCCGCGCAGACCAAAGAGAGATTCCCCGGCTGCGCTGCGCGCCCGCTGCGGACGCGGGAAAGGCGAAGACGCGCAGTCTCCGCTCGGAATGACAAGCGCGACTCCGTTCAAAGCAGGCTGGCGGGATCGACGTCGACGATCAGCGCGGTCGCAGGAATTTCTTTTGCGGCGCAGAAATCGAGCGCGCCGGCGAGAGCTTTCCCGAGCTGCGCCCGCTGCGCCGACTTCAGGAGGAACTGAAAACGGTAGTCGCGGCGAAGCCGTGCCACCGGGGCGGCAGCGGGACCGAGCACCTTCACTCCCTTTTTTTCAAACGGCTCAAAATACGCGGCGAGAGCCCGCGACCAGCGCACAGCATTCTCTATTTTGCGGTCGCGGACGAGAACGTTGGCGAGCGCGGTGAATGGGGGATAGTGAAGCACGCGGCGGAATTGCGCTTCCTTTTCGTAAAACGAAATGTAGTCCTGCTTGGCGGCGAGCTGGATCGCGTAGTGCTCCGGATAATACGTTTCCACCAGAACTTCGCCGGCGAGCTCGCCGCGGCCGGCGCGGCCCGCCACCTGCGTGAGCAATTGAAACGTGCGCTCGGCAGCGCGAAAATCCGGGCGGCCCAGCGCGAGATCGGCGGCGACGACGCCGACGAGCGTTACGCGGGTGAAATCGTGCCCTTTGGCGACCATCTGCGTGCCGACAAGGATATCGAGCTCGCCCTCAGCGAACGCCCCGAGCACCTGCTGATATGCGCGCTTGGTTCGCACCGTATCGCGATCCAGCCTGGCGATACGCGCTTGCGGAAATTGCCGGCAGAGATACTCGTCGACGCGCTCGGCGCCGTCGCCAACGAAATACATGTATTCGGCGCGGCATTTGGGGCATTCCTTGGGCGGGCGCAGAGAAAAGCCGCAGTAGTGGCATTCGAGGCGCTGGCGGCTCTTGTGATAGGTCAGCGCGATGCTGCAGTTTTCGCATTGCACCACAGCGCCGCAACCGCGGCATAGCATCGACCAGGAATAGCCGCGGCGATTGATCAACACGATCGCTTGCGTTTTCTCTTCGAGGCGCAACGCGATTGCGGCGCGCAGCGATTCGGAAATCGGTGTGGCGCGATGCTCGCGGCGAAATTCCTCGCGCAGATCGATGACGCGCACGTCTGCCAGAGGGCGGTTTTCAACGCGCGAGCCGAGCGTCAAGAGCTGGTATTTGCCGTTGCGAGCGTTGTGATACGTCTCAAGCGAAGGCGTGGCCGAGCCGAGCAACGCGACAGCGTCTTCCAGCCGCGCGCGATAAACCGCCGTATCGCGGCCGTTGTAGCGCGGCGTTTCCTCCTGCTTGTAACTCGATTCCTGTTCTTCATCGACGACGATCAGGCCGAGATTTTCGAGGGGCGCGAATACGGCCGAGCGTGTGCCGATCAGGACGCTCGCTTCTCCGCGCCGCACGCGCCACCACTCGCGGGCGCGTTCGACATCGGGAAGCCCGCTATGCAGCACCGCGACGCGGTCTCCGAAGCGGGCGCGCACGAGGCGGCCGACCCACAGCGTGAGCGCGATTTCGGGAACAAGGACGATCGCTGTTTTGCGGCGCGAAAGAGCCGCCTCGATCGCGCCGAGATAGACTTCCGTTTTGCCGCTGCCGGTGACGCCGTGGAGAAGCGCAGCCGTGAATTTGCCGGCCACGATCCAGCGCCAGATTTCGGCGAGCGCGGACTTTTGGTCGGCGTTAAGGACATTTGCAGGAGGAATGAAGCCGGTGTTCCAGGGATCTTCGCCGGGCGTGATGGGCTCTTCCCATGTGGTCAGCAGTTCCGCTGTTTCGAGTTTCTTGACGACCAGAGGAGTTACCGCTGCTTTCTTGACGAGCACGTGAAGCGGGAGGGGCGCTCCCGAATCGGCGAGAACTTCGCGCACGCGCTTTTCAGGCTCACCAGAAGGCTTGTCTGGGGCAGTGGGATTCCAGGAAACGATTTTTTGCGTTCGGGTTTTGCGCGAGCGAAGAACTTCCGTTGAGGTGAGATAACCGCTGCGAAGCAATTTCTCAGCGAGCTCATCCCGCGCGACTGCGGGCAAGGCCCTCCGCCGGCGAGGCAGCCGCGCGGAGCCGCTGGATTCGTTCTCGTCGAAAAATTTCAGGAGGGCGAACTCGCCGGATTCTGCTCCGGCCAATTCAGGGGCCGCGGATAGATGGCGAAAATATTGGCGGCCGGCGTCAGTGATCGTGAAGGTGCGATCCTCGCGCAGCTCGATTTCGGGAGGCAGCATGGCGCGGAACGTTTCGCCGATGGGAGCGACATAGTAGCGGCTGATCCAGTGGCCGAGTTCGATGAGCTTCGGGGGCAATGCTGCGCGGGAATCCATTACCTCGGCGAGCGTTTTGACGCGAGCGATATCCGGGGGGCGATCGCATTCGGCGAGCGCGATGCCGATCATCGGACGCTTGCCGAAAGGGACTACGACGCGACGGCCGACGAGCGGTTCGCCATTCAGTGACTCGGGCACGGCGTATGTAAACGTCGAGCGGAGAGGCACGGGAAGCGCAACTTCGCAATAACGCGGAGACATGTGCGCCTTAGTTTAGCAGCGGCGCGGTTCAGGCGCTGACGAGAACAATGCCGGCGAAGATGAGGGCGATCCCGAGCCACTGGGTGCGTTCCATACGCTCTCGGAGAAAAATCCAGGCGAGGAGGACCGTCACCGCGCCATAGAGAGAGGAGAGCACGCTGACGACGGCGACATGGCCATTGCCCAAAGCGGCGTTATTGGCGACGAACGCGGATGTGTCCATGAGGCCGGTTATAAGGAGAAGCCACCAGACGCTGCCGCGCGGAAGCGGCCGGGCCTGCCCAGCCGGCAAACCAATGAGAAGCAGCGCGCAAAACGTGGTAAGCCGGATGACCCACACCGAGAGTCCGCCACCGATGAGCGGAACGACATGAAAACCGAGCCACCAAAACAGGAAGCCGTAGCCAATGGATGCGGCGATGGCGAGCGTGACTCCTTTCGACAGATGTGCGTGCGCGTGATGCGTGCGCGGATCGACGGCGTGTGTCTCGTCGGGCGCGAAAGTGATTGCTGCGAGAATCATACCCACGAAGGTGATGGCCAGCCCGGCGGCGCGCAGGGCGTGGATGCGTTCGCCGCTCGCGAGCGCCAGCGCGACCGTAAGCGCCGGATAGGACGAAGAAACTGGGCCGGCGATGGTGATGAAGCCAACTTCAAAGGAGCGGTAGAGGCAGAAGCCCGCGAAGGTATTGAGCAGGCCGGCGATCGCGGCGTAAGTCCACGGCGTCCATCCGGAAGGCAGCGCCCGCGAGAAGCCGCCGGTAAGCCACAGAAAGATGCTCAGGGCAACGAAGCCGAAAAACTGCATGAGCATCAGCGTACGAAAGGCGCCGATACGGCGCGCGGCGAAGCGCGCGGAGAAGTCCGCCGCACCCCACCCAAATGCCGCCGACAGTCCCAGCAGAAGTTCCAAGGAATTCCGGACCTACTTCCTTTTCGGAACCTGGAGGCCGAGGAGCGCCATGATTTTCTGCAAATCTTTCCAGACTTCGCTTTTTGCGGGGGGATTGCGGAGCAGATAAGCGGGATGATACGTGGCCATGAGTTTTGCGCCGCGATAATCGAACCATTCGCCGCGGAAATGCGAGATGCCTCGATTGGTATTGAGCAGAGTTTGAGCGGAGCAAGCGCCCAGGCAACAAATCACTTTCGGCTTGATCGCATCGAGCTGGCGAATCAGATACGGCGAGCAGGTGGCGATTTCGTCTTTTTCCGGCAGGCGATTCTCGGGCGGCCGGCACTTCACCACGTTGCCGATGTAAACGTCAGATCGCTGTAGGCCCATCGCTTCGATCATTTGCGTGAGAAGTTTACCGGCGCGGCCGACGAACGGCTCAGCCTGAAGGTCTTCGTCGTGACCGGGACCTTCGCCGACAAAGACAAGCTCCGCTTTCGGATTGCCCACGCCGAAAACGATATTGGTGCGCGCCTTATGAAGCTTGCAGCGCGTGCAGGTGGGGCCGATATCGGCGCGGATGCGATCGAGAGAATCGTTTTCAATTTTGTCCTCGAATAGCGAAGACGCGGACGCGACGATCGGGGCGAGGGCGGGCTTTGCCGGCGACAAGGACGATCCCCGCACGAGCTTTTCAGCTTCACCCACCCTTCCGACTTCGAAGGGAGCGGCGCCCTGCTGCGTGGGAATTCCCGGCTGGATTGAAGCGGCGGCATCTGCTTGCCGGGCGGCGCGGTGGAGATTGAACGGGCCGAGGCCGAGGTCTTCGGCATATCGCAGCCACGCTTCTGTGCGTGGATTCTTGTGTTCCACAGTCTCCCTCAAAAGAGCACCGAAGGCAGGAAAGCCCCTGCCGGCTCGTTATAGAGTCCCATCGACATCAGATTCAACGGCTGAGTGGCCCGGAAGCCGTGCTCGAGGCACCAGCGGAAAAGCTGCGCGTTGCGAATCGGAATCGAGATTCCAGGCGGAGAAATTGCAGCGGCGGCGGCAATCATGGCCTGGAGATCTTCGGTCGATTCGGCGACGCTGTGCCCGAAGTAATTCAGGGAAGAAGAATAGCCGGTGATGCGGCCGCGCGATTCGACGACCACCGCGGAACCTTGCTGGATATTCTCACGCAACTCGCCATCGCGATCGTGGCCGTGGACGCGGAAGGCGAGGTTATTGC
>Ga0335078_10014181_pt1 | contig 11821 bp, 6 predicted proteins | sample Lox_Sample_32_FD_206711 | JGI IMG/M metagenome (GOLD analysis project Ga0335078, IMG submission 206711) | Soil microbial communities from Loxahatchee National Wildlife Refuge, Florida, United States - Lox_Sample_3.2 | ecosystem: Environmental > Terrestrial > Soil > Wetlands | place: USA: Florida...
GCAGGTTGGCGATGGCGAAGACGCCCCCGTGCTCGAGCCAGGTGAAGCGGGTGCCGCGAAAGTCGGGCGTCAGGCTGATGTTGAAGCCGCCGTATCCGGTGAGCAGCGTGGGATTCGAGCCGTCGAGCTTCAGACCTTTCTTGTAGAAAACGAACATCGGGACGCGGGTGCCGTCCTTCGAGTTGAACCAGAGCTGCTTGACGTCGTAAGCGGAAGGATCGACGCCCGGAGCTTCCACGCGGTCCCAGAGTTCGGTGCGGCCGGTAGCGGTGTCGAGCTGGTAGACCGAAGGCGGAACGGTGAAGGAAGAGAAATTGAAGAAAGCTTCCTTGCGGTCCCAGCGGCCGCCGATGCCGCTGTCGGCTTGTCCGGGGAGCGGGCCGACGGTGCCAATGGCGGGAAGGGAAATTTCCTGGACCGGCCGACCGTCGAGATCGAAGAGCGTGACGCGGGAGCTGGCGTCCTTTTCATAGTGCGCGAAAAGTTTACCGCCGAAAACGGAGACGCCTTTGAGGACGGCGTCGGCCTGCGGAATGATTTCTCTCCAGTTGTCGCGCTGGGGACTGGCGGCGTCGACGGCGAAGACGCGGAAGCGCGGAGCGTCTTCGTTGGTGGTGATGTAGAGCTTGCCTTTGAAAATTTCGCCGCTGTAGAGAAATTCTTTGCCGCTGGTGAGTTCGACGGGCGGTGTGCCGGCCTTGAGATCCTGCAAATATATTTCAGTTTTGGCCCAGCCTTCGAAGACGTTGATGATCAGGTAGCGGTCGTCGTCATCAGGCAGCGCGATTTGTGGAATGTCCTGCGGCTTGCGTCCTTCGCCGAAGACCAGCGGATCTTTCGCGGGATCGGTGCCGAGCGAGTGATAGAAAACCTTGACGTGGTAGACCTCTTCGCCGGCGGGGACTTCACCTTTTTTCGGATGCCGCGTGTAGAAGAAACCGGAGCTATCTTTTTTCCAGGCGAGGCTGGTGAAGCGCGTGCGGTCAATCTGGTCGGGAAGAAGCTTGCCGCTGGCGACGTCGATGATGTGCAGCATGCTCTCTTCGGAGCCGCTGGCGGATGTGCCGTAGGCGACGTACTTACCGTCTTCGGAAGGAAACCACCAGTCGAGGGCGACGGTGCCGTCGGCGGCGAGCTGGTTGACGTCGACGAGAACGCGGTCTTTGCCGTGAACGCTGTCGCGAACGAGGAGCACGGGCTGATTCTGCATTCCGCCGCGGCGCGTATAGAAGTAACTATTGCCGCCGATCTGTGGAGATCCGATGGTGCCGATCGACGCGAGCTGCGTGAGGCGTTGCTGGATCTGCGCGCGGCCGGGAAGCGGATCGAGAATGCTGCGCGTGTAGGCCATCTCGTCGCGGACATATTCTTTGGTTGCGGCGCTGCTGGAGTCTTCGAGCCAGCGATAGGGGTCGGGGATCTGGTGTCCCTGAACGGTGTCGACAACGGAATCGGTCTTGACCTTGGGCGGAGCGGTTTGGGCGCTGGCGCTGGCGGAGTCGTCGGCGGCGAAGGCGAGCGCCGCGAAAAGCGAACACATAATAAGAAGATGGAACGCAAGAATGCCGTGCACGCGCAGACCTCCTGGCATAGGGACTCCTGAGCGGCAGAGCGCCGCGTCTGCTAGGTTAGCAAAATCAGAATGGGAGTGGGGCGGAGCGACGATGAGATCAGTTTTCACCTCCATCGTCGGATGATATGATGAGGTGACAATCAAGCAGGCGCGCCAGCGCCTTACACTCCTCAGTAGCTCAATGGCAGAGCATCCGGCTGTTAACCGGAGGGTTGTAGGTTCGAGTCCTACCTGAGGAGCCAATTTTTCAGGTCACGAAGCCATTCCTGCCCACGAAGGGATCAAATTCATGAGCGAATATTCCGAGCGCTGGGGCAAACCCCGCGCCTACTACTGCGGTTCCGCTTTCTGCTGCGCGATCCATTTTTCCGTCCGAGCCTGCAGCAGGTCAAGCGGCAGTGAGCCGCCGTTTAGCATCTCGTCGTGGAATTTGCGAATATCGAACTTCGGCCCCAATTGTTTCTCGGCCATATTTCGCAGCTCGCGAAATTTGAGCTGGCCCAACTTATAACTGAGTGCCTGCGCCGGCATTGCAATGTAACGATCGGTCTCTGACTGGATCGTAGGCTCATCCACCGCGCCCGACTTGCGCATGTAGTCCACGACCTGGTCGCGGGACCATCCTTTGGCGTGAATGCCCGTATCTACGACCAGCCGAACGGCGCGAAATAATTCCGAGGATAACCGTCCGTAGTCGGACACTGGGTCCTGATAAAAGCCAACCTCCTTGCCTAACTGCTCCGAGTACAATGCCCATCCTTCGACGTAAGCGGTAAAGTTCAGACCCTGAAGCCGGAACTTGGGCAAGTCAGTAAGCTGCCGCTGGATCGACAGCTGCATGTGATGCCCGGGAATTCCTTCGTGGTAGGCGATCGCTTCGTCGTTCACCAGGGAGCGGCTTGCGAAGTTGGAAGTTGCGACGACAACTCTTCCCGGACGCTTCCCGTCGGGAGTACCTGCGACATAGTGCGTCGCTGCGGCGGCCTGGAAGTCCGGTATCGCTTCCACTGTGACCGGCGACTTTGGGAGCACGGTGAAGAGTTGCGGCAGCTTCGGCTCCATCTGCGCAATGTAATGGCGGAAGTCGTCCAGGATCTGCTCGGAGGAAGTCGGGACATATTTTGGATTGGTCTTAAGCGAAGCCCGGAAGGCTTCGAGATCCGCAAATCCCGCTTTCTTCGCGAGCACCGTCATTTCGCCCTCAATGCGAGTGACTTCGCGCAGGCCGAGCTCGTGAATTTCGTCGGCCGTCATGCGGGTAGTGGTGCGCGCGTAGATGTCGTTTTCGTAGCGCTTTTGGCCATCCGACAGAGATGTTATGGAAAGTGCAGTGCGGCCTTGCGGCGCGTATTCCGTGCGGATGAATTCCGCAAACTTCTTGTAGGCCGGTAGCACTTCGGTGTTAACGGCAGTAGTGATCTCCTGGGTCAGACGCTTCTGATCTTCCTCAGAAATGGATGCCGGGTATTTCGTGGTCGGCCGCAGAAACGGGTCGGCCGAAATGATGCCATCGCACTGCACCGGAATTTTTTCCGCCAGGAATTTCACCGGCATGAGCTTGTCTTTCATTCCGACCCGCAGGACTTCGCTAACCTGATTGAAGGCGCGCGGAATCTGGTGCAGGCGCGCAATGTAATCCTCGTAATGCTTAACCGAATCGAGCGGCACCGACAATGGCAGGTCGGCAAGACTGGTATGGATGCCGTTGAACTGGCTGACTGGCATTTCATACTCTTTGAGTTCGAAATCGGCGATTCGCTGCTTCAAACCACGGACTAGCAGGTCGTGGGAAAGTTGATCCTGCTCGGGAAAGTCTGCCGTGGGAATCGCCTCAAGGCGCTTCAGGAAGTCAACGTAGCTCTCGTGCCGCTGCATGACGGCTGCGAGCGAATAGTCGGAGAGTTGGTCGTTGTACCGGTAATCGCCGAACGAGGTCGCTCCTTCGGGAAAATTGCGCTCACTCCATTCGTAGTACTCATCGAATAGCGCATTCTGTGCCGCCAGGCGTCCCGCCAGAGGTTTGACGTCTTGCGCAAAGCTGGAAACAACCGTAGTAATAAGGAGCAGGAAGCCGAAGAGGAGTCGCATAGGTATGTAAGCGTACCAGAGGAGGGCGTGCCAGGATCAAGTTTAAGGCAGCGCACCCGGCTTTGGCGGTTAGCGAGTGCGATGGCAGCCAAGACCCAAGTCTCTTTCGAGACCGGCAAGGTATTATTTTCTTTGCAAAATTGCTTATCAGCAGAGCATTCTCAATGAGCCAAGTGACGAAGTCCGATCTTTATCGGTGGTGCAAGGTCCCCGCGCAAGACCTTCTCTCCCACCCGCAACGAAAGGTTCCTTTCCGGATGGTGCGGGATTCCGCTGAAATGGGGCGCCTCATGGCGGAGGAACTCGCTTCACTGATTGTCAGCAAGAATGCAGTGGGTCAGCCGACACGTGCCATCATTCCGTGCGGTCCGAGTTGTTGGTATGCGCCATTCACGGAAATCGTAAATTCCCGCCAGATCTCGTTGCGCAACTTCACCGTGTTTCATATGGACGAGTGCTTGGACTGGCAGGCAAGACCGCTGCCTCGAAAACATCCTTACAATTTCCGCACTTTTATGGAGAAGCATTTCTATGGGGGCATCGAGCGTGATTTGGCCGTTCCGGAAAGCCAGCGCTTCTGGCTGTTGCCGTCGACCGCAGAACGGGTGCAGCTTGCTATTGGGGAATCGCCGATCGATCTGACTCTAGGAGGCTGGGGACAGGACGGGCACATTGCCTATAACCAGGCCAGGCGCCATCCTTACAGTTCGATCACCATCGAAGAGGTTGCCAGTTCGACGATCCGGATCCAGGAGAATAACTTCGACACAATCCTGGCGCTGGCGCAGCGTACTTTTGGTGCCGCATACCAATTTGTTCCTCCGATGTCGATCACGCTTGGTGTTAAGGAATGCCTTTCGGCGAAGCAAGTGAAAGTGTTCAGCGACACGGGTGCGTGGAAGCAAACCGCGCTGCGGGTGGCATTGTTTTCCGAACCCACGCCGGAGTATCCGATGACTTTGTTGCAGCGGCATCCGGATGCAATTATCACCGCGACGGAAGCAACCGCCAGCCACCCGATCAGCGAAAATCCGGATTGGGAGCTGTTCTGATCTGCCGCTATGAGCATCCTGCGAATCGATGACCATTCTCCCTACCGCAGACTGATTGGGGTTGGAGGGCTCGGAACTGGGATGTTCTTCGCTCTCGAGGGCGAACATACCCTCGGGCGCAACGAGAGCCGGCCGGCGCGACTGCTCGACGTGCACGACTACTGCAAGCTGCACATCGTCATTCACTACGTCGCAACACTGCTGGGCGCTCATATGAGCGGAATGCCGTTTCACGTCGTGCCGGTCGGCAAAGTTGGCGCGGACCAAGCCGGAAGTCACGTGTCGGAAAGAATGCAGCAAGCCGGCATGGACACTGCGCTGGTGCAGGTCGACAAAGAGCAGCCGACGCTTTTCAGCGTGTGCTTTCAGTATCCCGACGGCAGCGGCGGGAATATTACGACCAACAACTCGGCGGCGGGAGAGTTGTCGGCACGTGATCTGGTCGAAGCCGCCAAATTTCTGAAAACCGCTGGACCCAAAACCATCGCCCTCGCCGTTCCGGAGGTGCCACTAGAGGTGCGGCACGAATTCCTGAAGGCCGCGCGTGATGCAAAGAGTTTTCGCGCTGCCTCGTTTGTCGATGCGGAAATCAGCTCGGCGAAGGAACTCGGCATGTTCGAAATGCTCGATCTGGTCGCATTCAACGAATCGGAAGCTGAGGCCTTCACGGGGTGCGCTTTTTCCGATGCGCCATCGAGCGAGTTCGTGAAGACGTGCTGCGAGGTGACTGAAAGCCACCCAAGCCTGAAAATGCTTGTCACCGCCGGAAAGCGGGGAGCGTTTGCTTTTTCCGGTGGTTCTTGGGATTTTTGTCCTGCCCCTTCAGTTCAAGTGGCGTCGAGCGCTGGTGCAGGCGATGCCTTGCTGGGCGGAGTGCTAGCGGCTTTCGCTGCTGGCCTACCCTTTCTTCGATCTGACCAAAAGCCCGGCCACCATACCGGATCCGTCACAACTGCTCTTGAACTCGGGGTGCTCCTGGGCAGCTACAAAGTAACTTCTCCTCATACGATTCATCCCGTCGCGAATCTCGATAGGTTACAGGAATTCGGATTGACTCACGGAATTGAATTCTCTGATGAGCTGGTACGTCGGATGGTCTAGCGTCGCAGCGTGGCCAGCCCAGTCAGGTTTCCGATCCGAAAAGCGCACCCGCCGATGTCTCCGAAGCAGATAGTCGTGCTTTCGGCCCGGTTTTATGCTTCAAGTTCGGTGCAAGTGCCCCAGTGACGCTATAATGCTGCGACTGGGGGTGCAGACCACTGAACGTCTATCAAGGACGAATTCGGCACGTCTCTTTGCGGACCACGTGGCCATGTCTGGCGCTTCTCGCCGCCTCGATCCTCACTACTGCCTGCTCGAACTCCCAGGCGAATAGCGCGAAGGCTGCTTTCTCCAAACCAGTTCCCGTGCATGTCTATCCAGTAGCCGAGGAAACCACGCGTCGCAGGGTGCAGGCTGTTGGCTCCCTTTTTGCCTTAGAAGAGAGCACCTTGAGTGCGCAGGTTGAGGGTCGGGTCGACAAGGTTCTGGTAGATATCGGCGATGTAGTCACCGAATCGCAGCCTCTAGTCCAACTCGACCCCAGAGAGCTTCAGTTCGAACTGGAGCGCGAGCAGGGAATGGTGAAGCAGGTTCGAGCGCAGTTGGGGATCGGGCCGAACGATCCTCCTCCGACTGACCCCAAGAAAATTGCCTCGGTTCAGCGAGCCGAAGCAGACCTCTTCGACGCCGACCGGAAGTATGCTCGGGCGAAGGAGATGTTCAAAGACAATCTCATTTCCCAGCAGCAGTATGACGAAGCCGCGAGCCGGTACGAGAGTTCGCAGGCAACTTATGACTTAGCGCTGCAGGAAGTGAATCGGCTGAAGGCGCAGTTGATTTCAAGCGAGGCCAGCGCAGCGCTGGCGGCGAAGAAGCTGAGCGATGCCACGATTCGGGCGCCCTATCCGGGCTCCGTGGAAAGCAGAAATGTTCACCCAGGGGAGTATCTCCGGCTGCAAAGTCCGGTTCTGGTGTTGGTGCGCACCGACCACCTGCGCGCTCGCCTTGCAGTTCCCGAGCGCTGGGCGGGCTGGATCAAGGAGGGTGCAACGGTGGATCTTCACCTCGAGGCGTTCCCCGGCGAAACCTTTGAGGGACGCATCTCGCGCATCAATCCGACCGTGTCTCAGGAATCGCGCACCTTCGAAGCGGAAGCCCTTCTCGACAATTCTGGCGGACGGCTGAAGCCGGGATTTTTCGTTCAGGCCTCAATGCCGAGCGAGAGAGAGGACAAAGCGATTTTTGTCCCCGAGCCGGCCGTGAATTACCGGTATGGCGTGTACAAGGTTTTTCTGGTTCAGGGCAACCACGTCTCGGAAAAACAGATTCTGCCAGCCGGACAAACCGACGATCAGAAAGGGCAGCGTTTTGAAGTAGCCAATGGGCTGAAGCCCGGGGACCGAGTAGCGGTGCCCATTTCCGGCGACTTGCACGAGGGGGATACGGTCGAGGAGAAGGTCGAGGCCTCGCCCGCAACCCGGTGAAGCTCGTGAACACCATGCAACCATGAAAATCGCCGAAACCTGCGTCCGGCATCCCGTCTTCACCGTGATGCTGATCGCTTTTCTGTTAACTCTCGGCATCTTTTCCTACCGCGGCCTGGCAGTTGATCTCTTTCCAAAGGCCGATCCTGCAACTGTAAACATTGAAGTACAACTTCCCGGCGCCACGCCAGAGGAAATGGTCACCGGTATCGTTCTTCCATTGGAAGACGCCGTTTCGTCGGTGAGTGGTATTGACGAAATGAGTGTCTACGCCTCGGAAGGGCTGGCGGATATTACCTGCACGTTCGTTCTGGAGCGCGATATCGACGGCGCAGCCCAGGACATTCGCGAAAAAGTGTCGGCCGCCGTCAACCGCTTGCCCCGCGAAACCCTTCCGCCCGTTATCACGAAGGAGGATCCGCAATCCGATCCGATTATGACTTTGCTGGTCAGCGGACCGATGAGCCGCCGCGAGTTGACCGAGATCGCGGACAAGCAGGTGAAACGGGCCATTCAGACTGTGGATGGCGTCGGCAGCGTAGAACTGAACGGAGGCCAGGCTCGGCAGATCCGCGTCTTGCTCGATGCCCAGAAGCTCACATCTCACAATTTCACCGTGCTCGATGTACGCAATGCCTTGCAACGGGAGAATATTGAGGCTCCCGGCGGCCGGATTATCACGGGCCCTCAGGAGTTAGGTCTGCGAACCTTGGGGCGCGTGACCTCCGCCGACCAGTTCCGTGAAATTGTCGTCGGAACTCATGGAGGAATTCCGGTCCGCATTCGCGACGTCGCGCAAGTTGAGGATGGCGCGCAGGAACTACGCACCTGGTCCGCGTTGTTCAGCCACGGAAACCCCGGACAAGACGTTGTCAGCATTCAGATCTTGCGCCAATCGGGAGCGAATACGGTCCGCGTGGCCGATGAGGTGCGCAAGCAGATCGACACATTGCGATCGCAAATGCCTCCCGGTGTTCAACTTCAGGTTGTGCACGATATTTCCGACTTCATTAAAGCGTCAGTGCATTCGCTACTTGAACACTTAATTCTGGGCAGCATTTTTGCGAGCGCAATCGTCTGGATTTTCATCCGGAACTGGCGCGCCGTGCTGATCGCCGCTGTAGCCATCCCCAGTTCCATCATCGCGACGTTCACGCTCATGCGAGGGATGGATTTTTCGCTCAACAACATGACTCTTCTGGCGTTGACGCTGGCGGTTGGAATCGTCATCGATGACGCCATTATTGTTCTCGAAAATATTTTCCGTTTTATGGAGGATAAGGGGCGCGACCGGGTTCAGGCTGCGATCGAGGCGACTCAGGAGATTGGCTTGGCCGTGATGGCGACCACCCTGTCGCTGATCATCATCTTCCTGCCCATCGCTTTCATGACGGGATATGCCCGCAAATATGTAAACTCGTTCGGTTGGACCATGGCGATGGCGATTCTGGTCTCGCTGCTGGTCGCCTTCACGCTCACGCCGATGATGAGTTCCCGTCTGCTGCGAGTGAATGAAGGAGAAAAGAAGTCGCACTCCCAGGGATTCGCGCTGGCCGTTGAGAACTTTTACCTGCGCATGTTGCGCTGGTCTCTGGCCCACCGACTCATCCTGGTGATGATCTGCCTCGCGACTTTTCTGTCGACCTTCGGCCTTTACCACCTGGTAGGACGAGATTGGATTCCGGCCGATGACCAATCCGAGCTGCAAAGCTCATTCACTTTGCCTGAAGGCACTTCGCTCGAAAAAACCAGCCAGATCGCTTCCGACATGGCACGGCGTATTACCGGCATGCCGGAAATTGGGTTTGTTCAGACGTATACTCACGGCCCTACGAATCATGCGCACCTGTTCATCGGCCTGGTGCCGCGTGGCCAGCGTAAATTTAGCCACGAGCAGATGGCAACCAAGGTTCGCGGGATTCTCGCCAACTACCACAATGTGACTTACAACGTGCGTCTGCCTTCGGTGCTAGGTGGTGAGATTTATTTCCCGATCTCGGCTGTGATCCGCGGGCCCAGCCTGGATCAATTGGCAGAGATCAGTAAGAAAGTGGCGAACCGGATGCGCAATTATCCGGACCTGGTCGATATCAATCCCAGCTTGAATCTCAATACGCCGGAACTGCAGGTAAAGGTCGACCGGCAACGCGCCGCCGATATCGGCGTGAGCATGACGGATATCAGCGACGCGGTTCGCCTGTTCTATTCTGGCGACGACGAGATTACTCGCTTTAAAGAAGGTTCCGAACAGTACCCGGTCACGATGCAACTTTTGCCGGAGCAACGGGACAATCCCGACGTTCTCAACCGGATGATGGTTCCCTCGTCGAAGCTGGGGCAGGTTCGCCTGGAAAGTGTGGCTAACATTGGGCGAGGTTTCGGTCCGGCAACATTATGGCGATACAACCGCGAGTTCCAGGTCAGCGTTTATGCCAACGTGAGTTCGGGATACCCTCTTGATCTTGCAGCCGCGCACACCATTCAATCGATCCAGGAAGTAGGACTTCCCGCTGGATATTCCTATCTTTTCTCAGGTCAGGTGAAGGTTCTCGAAGAAACCACTTGGAATCTCCTGCTCGCGATGCTGCTGGCTTCGATCTTCATGTATATGGTTCTGGCGGCGCAGTTCGAGAGCTTTTCGTATCCGTTCATTATCATGCTGACGCTGCCATTAAGCGTTCCGTTTGCCCTGTTCTCACTGTGGATCACCGGCCGCGCGCTTAGCCTGTGGAGTGCGCTGGGAATGTTTTTGTTATTAGGAATTGTAAAGAAAAATGGAATCTTGCAGGTCGACTACACCAATCGGCTATTGCAGACGGGCATGCCGCTGCGCGAGGCGATTCTTGAGGCCAATCGGGTGCGGTTGCGCCCGATTCTGATGACGACGCTCTCGATCATCGCGGGATTGATTCCCGTGGCCGTCGGTATTGGTGCGGGCTCAGAACAGCGCGCATCGATCGCGGTGACCATCATTGGTGGCCAGACGTTGTGCCTCTTGTTGACCTTGCTGGTTGTTCCTGTTGCTTATTCCTATTTCGCGGAGTTCGAGGCTTTGCCCTGGCGAGAATGGCTCAGCCGATCTCTGAGTTTCGGGCAAAGAAACCGCACGCCAGCAGACAAGATTTAGAAGAAGACATCATTCGATCGCCGATTTTCGGCTTAGAATGGAGCGTTCGACCATCACTAGTCTGTTCTTTGGGGGAGTAATGCCGTTCGTACAGTTCGGCCAGAACACAGATTCCGCGATTGCACTTCGGCGCATTGATCGCTTAATGCTGGCAGTGATCGGCGTGGGGGTAATTTTCGCCTCCTTGGGATTAGGCGAGGCCGTCTATCGGGTTTTGTTTTTCGATTTGGATGGCGCCAAGGACCGCCTGCCGATTGAGATGTTGTTCGGATTGGCTTTCGCGTGGATTGCCACCAGTCTGGCCAGGAAAATCTGCCACCATCGAAACCGAACCAAGGAGAGAATCCGGCTGATTCGGAAGCGGAACTACAAAATCCGCCACGCGGCGCGTGCCATTCGGCCCTATCCAAGCAATCAGCAAGCAGTCCGTGTTATCTGCGAGGAAGCGGAACGGATCGAAGGCGCACTGACTGAGATCATGCCTTCGTAGCTCCTGCTGTCATTCGATTACGATCGTGAAATATGCTTCACGGTTGGTGCCGGTCGTGCCCAGCGATTCGGGGGGTCAGCTTTCGAATGACGAATTCCTGAAAGATGCCCGCCAGAGAACTCTCGCCAATCCTCAGCAACGCATTTTGAACAAACAATCCTGTGCTGCGGTCGCTTGCGGGGTAATAAAGGTAGGAGACACCGCCGATGGCAAAGCTGCCGAGCATGTTCGAATAGTTTGGCTGCCACTTCTGGTTGTCGCCTTTGCAAACAAAAGAACTTGCAAGCGCGTATCCGATCCGCGATTTGATGCTCCCCGTTCCCTTGTAAATGTAACGCGGGTCTTGCTTCAAAATGGAAGGTAGGATCGCGCTGCTGATGAATGTGCCTCCGAAAATGTCAGCGTAGGCTGACCCGAAACGCTTGCCATAACCCTGCATGCCTTGTCCGTATCCGGAGTAATCGTCGGACGCCTGCTCAAAGCCTGCGAGGAAAGCGGCTCCAACGAATGTCATCGGATCGGTGGAGGATTTCCACGCCAACTGGAATTTCTGCTTTGTATTCAAAGGAGCGGGATTGGGTTCATAACTGACGAAGAAATTCGGAACGAATCCGAGAACGCGCTGCTTCTCTTCTATCTTGATTTGCTCTTGCGCAACCTCGACCGGCGAAAGCGCAACATGGACCTCGGTGGTGCCACCGGAAACTGCCAGTGCGATAAGAGGAACGATATAGAACTCTCCTGTCTGGAGTTCGCCCGTAACTTCATGCGTGCTGAAACCCGCAGCGGTGATGGTCAGACGAAATGGGCCGGGCGGTACGCCAGTGAAGGAAAACTGTCCGTTGGCGCCGGAAATGGTCTCCCGCTCCGGGTTCGGTTGCCCCTCCCGAAACAGTTTCACCTGAGTGCCTACGCTAACGGCTCCAGATTGATCTTCAATGGTTCCACTGATGGTGCCCGGAGCAT
>Ga0335078_10014182_pt1 | contig 11821 bp, 8 predicted proteins | sample Lox_Sample_32_FD_206711 | JGI IMG/M metagenome (GOLD analysis project Ga0335078, IMG submission 206711) | Soil microbial communities from Loxahatchee National Wildlife Refuge, Florida, United States - Lox_Sample_3.2 | ecosystem: Environmental > Terrestrial > Soil > Wetlands | place: USA: Florida...
GTCGAATGCGCTCTATCTTCTGCACTGCCCGAGCGCGGAGGCGGCGCGCTACCGGCTGCGGCCCTGGACAATTACCGATTCCTTGCTGGTCGGGGCGAGCATGATTCAGGAGTTGAATCACTACGGATATGCGCGGGCGCTCACGAGAGAAAAAATTCTGGCGAAGCTCGGGCCGGAGCTGACCGCGGATCTGTATGTAAATTCTTCGTGGCGAGACCGCCCGCCAACCGATATGCGAGGAATGGATGAGGAACCGGCGGGCGGAGACAAGGACGACGATGACGATGATGATGACGTCGATCCGGAGGGCGCGCCAACCAAGATTACGTCTGCGGAACCATGGCACGCCGGGGCGGCGCAAACAGATTTGAGTTCGGGCGCATTGGCAGCGGCATTCCGGCCAGAGCTTTCCGGGAACGAGGATGCCGAAACGTTCCGGCCGGGATCGAATGACTGGGTTGTCTCAGGACAGCACACAGTCACGGGCAAGCCGCTGCTGTCGAACGATATGCACCTGGAACATCAAATGCCGAATTTGTGGTTTGAGGCGCATCTGAAAACGACAAACGGGAAATTCGATGTGGCGGGCGTTACTTTGCCGGGGGTGCCGTTTGTGATCGTGGGCCATAACGCGCGGATTGGCTGGGGATTTACGAACGTTGGTCCGACCGTCGAAGACGATTACATCGAAGAGTTCAATGCGCAGGGACAGTACAAGACGCCCAAGGGCTGGGTGGATGCGGAGCACCGCCGGGAGGTTATACACGTCAAGGGAAAGGCCGATGTGACGCTCGATGTGGTGACGACGCGGCATGGACCGATCATCACCGATTTGATTCCGGGCGAAACGCGTCCGATTGCGTTGCGCTGGACGCTGTATGACGGGATCGGGCTGGCGTTTTTCGATGTCGATTCGGCGGATAACTGGGACTCATTTCGAGCCGCGTTTTCGAAGCTGGGCGCGCCCGGACAGAATGTGGTGTACGGCGATGTGGACGGCAACATCGGCTATCAGGCGACGGGGCATGTGCCGATTCGTGCGGCGGGCGATGGCAGCCTGCCGGTAAGCGGCGGTGACGATGCGCACGAGTGGAAGGGATACATTCCGTTCGACGATATGCCGCACGGCTACGATCCGCCGACCGGAATCTTTGCGACGGCCAACGGGCGCATCGCGCCCGATGGCTACAAATACTCGATCAGCACCGAGTGGGACGCACCGTGGCGGACGGATCGCATTTACCGGGTGCTGGAATCGGGCAAGAAATTTTCTCCGGCGGACATGCTGGCGCTGCAGACGGATGTGTCGTCGACGTATGACCGGATGATTGGAGATAAGTTTGTGTACGCGCTCGATCATGCGCCGAAGCTCTCCGAACGCGCGAAGCGCGCGGCGGACATTCTGCGCGATTGGGACGGGCGAATGTCGGCCGATTCGCCGGCGCCGACGATTGAGACCAAAGCGCGCGCAGAGCTGGTGAGAATGCTGCTCGAGCCGAAGCTGGGAGCGACGCCGGATGAGGCGGCGAAAAACCCGGCCAGCAACAGCACGAATGCCGCGAGTACCAAGGAATCCGGCAGGCTGACATGGAAAAGTTATCGCTGGGGCATGTCAACGGTGTGGCTCGAAAACACGCTGAACAAGCAACCGTCGCGCTGGCTGCCGCCCGGCTACTCCGATTACGGGGCGCTACTGACGGCGGCGATGGAGAGTGCGCTGCGTCAGCCGGAAGTCCCGGCGGATCTTGCGAAATGGAAGTGGGGAGAGAATTATCCGATCGAGATCGATCATCCGGTGCTGAGCCAGTTGCCGGTGCTCGGGAGCTTCACGGGGCCGGGGCAACGTCCGCTGAGCGGGAACAACTATACGGTTAAGGCCGTGGGGCGGCGCTTTGGCGCTTCCGAGCGGGCAACGTGGAACTTCGCGAACTTTGACGAGAGCACATTGAACGTGGTCACGGGCGAGAGCGGGGTCTTCCCGAGCCCGCATTATATGGATCAGTGGACAGCCTGGTATGGCGGGTCGACGTTTACGTTCCCATTTTCGGCGGCGGCGGTCGAAAAGCACCGGGCACATGAGATGACGCTGGAACCGAGATAAGCTGTCAGTTGCCGGCGGGCTCGCGAAGGGGCGACGCGGTTAGAAATCGACTGTCTTCACGTCGATGAAGTCACCCACGAGGCCGAAGATTTCGCCCGGATTATTCGGATCATTGGGATTGAACTCGAGGGCGTCGATGGTGTCGTCATAGATCCAGAGCGATCCGCCTTGCACCACGTAGACGACCGTGCGCTGGGCAATCGGCTGGATGCCGGTAGCATCGCCATTTTCCGGGGGAATCAAGACGCCGCCCGGGGGAACGCTGCCGACCTGCGTGGTGAGACTGTTATAGATGGAAAGACAGCCGCGGATTTCATCGCCGGGCTGGACGGGGGGCGGTGGAATGATTTCAGTGCAGGTACGCGCGCCGATAAAGAGCTGTCCGTTGGCGCCCATGGCGATGCGATTGTGATAGCCGTCGGTGATGGCGATTCCTGAAGTTACGACGCTCATGGTGGCGAGATCGAAGATGGTCAATTCCCCGCAGGTGAGCGTCTCACCTTTTGCGCCCAGGCAGGTGAAAGAGGGCGCGCCGTTCGCGTAGGGAGTTCCCGCCAGATACATGGTCGAACCTTGAACCAGCGCGACGCTTGCCGCGTCTACGGGCGCTGCCGAGCCTGGAGTCCCGCAGGTTAAGGCGTCGGGATCGCAGGACGTCATATCGAAGGGCTGAACGCTGGCCCGCGTGCCATTGCATTCGGGGCCGCAATTCACCACGTACGCTGTAGTGTCATCGGGCGTGAAGTAGGCCTGCACGGGATGGTCGAAACCTGTGACCGGGATCACCGGGCAAGGCTTGATACCGATGTCGCTCGGAATAATTACAAACGCGAAGGCGGGAGTAAGAGTGCAGCCTTGTCCATAAAGTGTGGACAGAACATCGGTGAAGGCAAGCAGGCGGCTGCCGTTGTTGCTGATCCAGAGGTAGTGAACGGACGGGACATTGATCTGGCCGGTGCCAGCACCCTGAATAAGATTGACGAGTTGGACAAAGCCGGGATTCTGGCCGACGACCGGTGCATTGGGGATGGCGATATAAGCGGTGGTGCTGTCCGGCGAAACCACGAAACTCTCGGTGTAGCCCGGCAATGAAAAGTGCGCCGCGTTGGTCTCGGCCACATTGTTGATGATGCTGAAAACGTTATCGGAAGACTGCGTATTGGTGCTGCTGAAGGCGAGTGTTTGCGCGCGGTTCGGGGTGACCACCATCATTCCGGGAGAATTGCCGGCCGAAATCGGAGCAAGGCCGAGCGGGTAGACGTCAGTGAAGGCATTGACGATGTAAACACCAGCGGGGGTAGTTCCAGACACGGCGTCGGAGATGAAGGCACGAGTGTGAATGCCGCTGGTATGCGAGGTACCGGCGGACCCATAACCTCCGCCGCAATTCGACAGGATCAAGCTGCCGGGCAGGAGATATAGGAGGGTAGTGAGGATTTTGCGCAAGGTGGTCGTGGTCAAACCGAGCCTTCTCAAACTGCGAACTCCAGCTTCATAGGGGAATAATCTCTTGGATGCAAGAACAGGGATTATAACAAAGGGAAAAATGCCATGGGGCCGGAGCCCGGGAAATAGTGGGCCGTGCCGCCTGACTGAGGGTGTCCAGAGTGGCCTGGAAGGGGCCGCGGCCTGCGGGGTAAAGCCAGATTGCGCCGCCTTCCGGTATTCTCATAATGATGCCGTCAGACTTTAAGGAACGACTGGAACGCTTTCCGGTGCTCTGCGATGGAGCCATGGGAACGCTGCTCTATGCCAAGGGCATTTTCATCAACCGGTGCTATGACGAGCTGAATGTCTCGCAGCCCGACCTGATCCGCGGCATTCACCACGAGTACCTGCAGGCGGGCGCGGAGATCATCGAGACCAACACATTTGGAGGGAACAGCTTTCGCCTGGGGCGGCACAGCATCGCCGACCGGGTGCGAGAGATCAACCTGGCGGGAGCGCGCGTGGCCCGCGAGGCGGCCAAGAGTTTCGACGTCTGGGTCGCAGGGTCGATCGGGCCGCTTGGGATCCGGATCGAGCCGCTTGGCAAAACTTCGTATGAGGAGGCGCGCGCCGCGTTTCGCGATCAGGCCGCGGCTTTGGTCGAAGGCGGCGTCGATCTCCTGATGCTGGAAACTTTTGGTTATCTCGAGGAGCTGCATCAGGCGATTCTGGCGTGCCGCGACGTGGACGGGAAAGTTCCGATCGTCGCGCATGTCACGATCGACGAAGACGGAAACTGTCTCGACGGCTCCGACCCGGAAACCTTCGGGGCGCGCCTGGCGGAATGGAACGTGGACGTGGCGGGAATCAATTGCAGCGTCGGGCCGGTTGCCATGCTCGACGCCATCGAGCGCCTGCGCGCGGTCACTTCCCTGCCGCTCGCGGCACAGCCCAATGCGGGAATGCCGCGCTCCGTGGAGGGACGCAACATCTATCTTTGCTCGCCGGAATACATGGCGAGTTACACGCGCAAGTTTGTGGCAGCGGGCGTGCAGCTGGTTGGTGGATGCTGCGGGACCACGCCCGACCATATCCGCGCGATGAAGTCGTCGCTACGCGTGCAAGGAGCGCGCAGCAACCAGGCGGCTTCGGGGGCCGCGCATCTGGCGGCTGCGCCCGCCATGCCCGCAAGCCTTCCGATGGCCAAGCGCTCGCGGCTGGGTGCGAAGATTGCCGCCGGCGAATTTATCACCATGATTGAGATCGTGCCGCCCAAGGGCATCGATATCAAGAAGGAGATCGAAGGAGCGAAGTTCGTCAAGTCGGTGGGCGTGGATGCGGTCAACATTCCTGACAGCCCGCGCGCCTCGGCGCGAATGAGCAACCAGGCGCTGTCGCTGCTCATGCAGCAGTCGGTGGGCATTGAGGCGGTGTTGCACTACACCTGCCGCGACCGCAACGTGCTTGGGATTCAGTCGGACTTGCTGGGCGCGGCAGCGACCGGCATTCATAATCTGATCTGCATCACGGGCGATCCGCCGAAGATGGGGAATTATCCGGATGCGACCGCGGTGTTTGACGTGGATGCGATCGGCCTCGTGAATATAGTCCGCAACCTGAACCGCGGGCTCGACCTGGGCGGCAATCCGATTGGCGTTGGGACCAGTTTTGTAATCGGAGTGGGCGCAAATCCCGGGCTCTCCGACCTCGATGAAGAGGTCAAGCGCTTCGAGTACAAAGTGGAGGCGGGCGCGGAGTATGCGGTGACGCAGCCGGTGTTCGACCTGCGACTGCTGGAGATTTTTCTGAAGCGCATCGAGCACTGCCGGATTCCGGTGGTGGCGGGGATTTGGCCGCTGGTAAGCGCGCGCAATGCCGAGTTCATGAAGAACGAACTTCGCGTTTCTGTGCCGGATGAGATTCTCAACCGGATGACCCGAGCCACCACGCCGGAGGCCGCCCGGGAGGAAGGAGTGGCGATAGCGCGCGAGATGCTGCGCGCGGTTCGCGACCGGGTGCAGGGGGCGCAGATCAGCGCTCCGCTGGGGCGATACATTTCGGCAATCGATGTGTTGGAGGCTTTGGGATCGAATCGGCCCACCTCGGTATAGGTTCGGTGTCGCGTTTTGCAACACACCTCCAGTCGCCAGAGTGAGTTCTTTTCTGGCCTTTTCAACAAGATTTTTGCGAGCCTTTTTTGGGACGAGCGATGTCCAACTTACTTAGAAAATCCGCCAGAATTTGCTGGACATTTTTCACCGGAAACGGCATTACAATAGAGGCAGGAGCAAGAAGAAATTGGCGAAGTTTGAGGAATGCCTCGACCGGTTAGAGAAGATCGTGCTGGAGCTGGAAAAAGGGGGGGTTCCGCTGGAAAAGTCTCTAACCCTGTTTGAAGAAGGCATGCAACTGTCCGCGTCGTGCCGGAAGGAACTGGAGGAGGCGGAAGGAAAAGTAGAGATTCTGTTAAAACAGAACGGAAAGCTCCAAACTGAACCGTTCGAGCCCCCGGCCGAGAAAGCGTTGCGCAAGTAACGCTGTTCGCGCTCGGAGACGTAAACGCCTGTGGTAGCAGTTTGCTGTCGCAGCCAAAGGCCACCGCGTAAGGGCGGTGAACAGGGGGATGCATGCAACAACCACTCAGCTCAGTCATCTATCTCAAAGACCCCGGAACTGCTCAAGCTTTGGTAGTCAGTCTTTCAGAACACTTTGGACCGGTCAGCCTGGTTGGAAGGTACGAAGAAGTTCGTTCGACTGTCGCCCGGCAGCACGCCGACGTGTTGGTGCTCGATCTGGAAGCATTGGACGCGGAGGCGGCGGGTTTATCGCGCGCGCATGCAGTGCGGGATTTGCATCGCGAATTTCCCGCGCTGTGCATCGTAGCGACACACCGGCTGGCGGACGACCAAGTCTGGACCGAAGCCATGAACGAGGGCGCGGCAGACGTATGCCAACCTCGTGACGAGGAGGTCGTCCGCGCGGTGCAGCGCCAGCGCGCGCACTATGCGGCGGCCGCAGCCTAGAAGAATCGTTCGGCATAGGGGACGCCTGCGGGCGTCCTTTTTTATGCTTCCGACCTCAGCCGCCTGTTGCGAGCAAATTGTTATACTTCGGGGCGATGCTGAATCAGGTTCTGGAGCAAGGGCGCGCGGCCGCCGATGCCGCGCTGGAACGGCTTTTGCCACCGGCGACGCAACATCCGAGTTCCATTCATCAGGCGATGCGCCACAGCGTATTTGCGGGCGGGAAACGCCTGCGTCCGATCCTCTGTATGGAAACGGGACGGATGGTCATGGCGGAATCGGAGGCGCGCGAAGCCGAAGCCGGGTCGCTGGCCAGCAGTCCCTGCTATGCGGCGGAGGCCTTGGCCGATAGCGCTCCCCTTCCGGCGGGGATCGAAGAGCTGGGGGCCGCGCTCGAAATGCTTCACACCTATTCGCTCATCCACGACGATCTGCCCGCGCTCGACAATGACGATCTGCGGCGCGGCCGCCCAACGTGTCATAAGGCTTTCGGCGAGGCGATTGCGATTCTGGCGGGCGACGCGCTACAAACGCAGGCCTACGAAGTGCTCGCGCAACTGCGCTGCCCGGCGGAAGCGCGTGTCGCCATCATCCGTGAGATTGCGCACGGCACGGGCACGATCGACGGCATGATCGGAGGGCAGGTCGCGGATCTGGAAGCCGAACACAAGAAGCCGGATCTGGCCACCCTGGAATACGTTCATCGCGCGAAGACGGCGGCGCTGATCACGGCCAGCGTGGTCAGCGGCGGAATCTATTCCGGCGCCGATCCGGGCAAAACAGAGCGCCTGCGCATCTATGGCCAGTCGATCGGCCTGGCGTTCCAGATCGTGGACGATGTGCTGGACGTGACGCAGACCTCCGAGCAGTTGGGGAAGACGGCGGGCAAGGACACAGTGGCGGAGAAAGTGACGTACCCGGCGCTATTCGGCATCAACGAGTCGCTGCAGAAAGCCGGTGCGCTGGTGGAGCAGGCGTGCGGGCAACTCGATCGATTCGGCGAGCGCGCAGTGACGTTGAAAAAACTGGCCCGGTATCTGGTGGCGAGAAAGAATTAGGCGGAGCGTGCAAACCGGTTCCGACCCGGGGCTATAATGGTCGCGATTCGGCCCCTCCTATGAGCAACGATGATAACGGCGCCACCGATCTGAGCAAGCACCACCACAAAAGCGACAAAGAGCTCGGGATGCACTGCCCGATCACGCGCCGCGACTTCCTGAACGGGGTGGCGCTGACCATCGGCGGCAGCATGATTCCGCCCGCCGCGCTGGCATTCGACGACGCGCTGTACGCGCCCGAGAAGGCGGCGAGCTACTACCCGCCGGCGCTGATGGGCATGCGCGGGAACCACGAGGGCTCCTACACCTATGCACATGATCTGCGCGATGGCGACAAGTGGAACGCATCGGGCGGGCCGCGGAGCACCGGCGAGACGTATGATCTGGTGGTTGTTGGCGGCGGCATCAGCGGGCTGGCGGCGGCATATTTCTATCGCGCGAATTTCGCGGGCAAAGGCCGCGAGCCGCGCATTCTGATCCTCGACAATCACGACGACTTCGGCGGGCACGCCAAGCGCAACGAGTTTCGCGTTGGCGACCGCATGCTGCTGGCGCATGGCGGAACCATGTCGATCGAGCATCCCAAGCTTTACAGCAAGGTAGCGATGGGACTGCTCGTCGATCTCGGCATCGACACCAATAAGTTCTACAAAGATTTTGACCGCACGCTCTACAGCAAGCTCGGCACCGCGATGTTCTACGACAAGGCTACCTTCGGCGAGGACCGGATTGTGCCTGGGATGGGCACGACTCCGTGGGCTGAATTCATGGCGAAGTCGCCGCTGCCTGAGGCCGTGCGCAACGACATTGTGCGCGTCTACACGGAGAAGAAAGATTATCTGCCCGGCCTGACGCGCGCGCAGAAGATCGAGAAGCTGCATAAGACGAGCTACTCGGATTTTCTGACGAAGATTTGCGGACTCAATCCCGCGGCGCTTCCCTTCTTCAACAGTTATACGAACGATCTGTTCGCGCTCAACATCGACGGCGCGTCGGCGATGGATTGCTACCAGATGGGCGACGACTACGGCGCGATGAGTTATCCGGGATTCGACGGCCTTGGGCTCGAAGAGCATCCGGCGGGCGATACGACGAAGGTCAAACATCGCCAGACCGAGCCGTACATTTTTCATTTCCCGGACGGAAATGCGTCGGTTGCGCGGCTGCTGGTGCGCCACCTGATTCCCGGCTCTATTCCCGGACACACGATGGAAGACGTCGTCACCGCGCGCTGCGATTACTCGAAGCTCGACGATGCGGGCTCGCCTGTGCGGCTGCGGCTGAACAGCACTGCAGTTCACGTTAGTAACATCGGCGCGAGTCAGACGGGTGATGCCAAGTCCGCCAAAGAAGTTGAGATTGCCTACGATCGTGGCGGCAAGTTGCAAACGGTTCGCGCCGCGCATTGCATTCTTGCCTGCTACAACGTGATGATCCCGTATATTTGTCCCGACCTGCCGGCGAAGCAGAAAGAAGGGCTGTCGTATCTGGTGAAGTCGCCGCTTGTCTACACGCACGTCGCGCTCACCAACTGGACCAGCTTCCACAAACTCGGCGTACACCAGATCGTTTCGCCGGGCAGCTTCCACTCGTTTACGCACATGGACTTCCCGGTCAGCATCGGCGATTACAAGTTTCCGTCGAATCCTGAGGAGCCGATGGTCTTATTTATGCTGCGCACGCCGTGCAAGCCGGGACTGCCCGCGCGCGACCAGAACCGCGCCGGACGCATGGAGCTGATGGACACGCCGTTCGAAGTTTTCGAGCGCAACATCCGCGCGCAACTGGGCGCGATGCTCGGGATGACGGGCTTCGATCCCGCCCGCGACATCGCAGGCATCACCGTAAACCGCTGGGCACACGGCTATGCCTTCATGCCCAACTCGCTCTGGGATCCGGAGTGGAAAGAGGGCGAAGAGCCCTGGGTGATCGGGCGAAAACCGTTCGGGCGGATCGCGATTGCGAATTCGGACTCAGGGGCGTCGGCGGAGACGGACTGCGCGATTGACCAGGCGCACCGGGCGGTGGGGGAAATTTTGAAAGCGTAAAGCAAGCGATCGGAAGGTGGAGCAATCGCACCTCAACACCCGAGTCCGCGCGTAGTTTAGTTTGCTTGAGGCATTATGGAAGTAAAAGAACTTCGTTGGCTGTTCATCGCGTTTCTCGTAGCGCTGATCGTGGTGTCATACATTAGCACTCCCGCGACCTTCGGTATTTCGCAGCAGTGGACAAACGGCGAATACCGTTTCACAGCGGGCACACATCCTGTGGCTCTAGCCCTTGCTCTCCTGTTTGCGGGGCTTTACACGCTCCTAATGATCGCACCGCCAGCTAATCTTGGAGCACCTTTGCCGGGCGTGTTTAGGCGATTCGTTACCTTCTTCCTTGATTTCTTGTTTGCAATGTTTTTGGTGATTCCGATCATTGGCATTTTGCCGATGCTAACGGAGTGGAGAAGAACCGGAGCTTTTGAGTGGTACTTCGAGCGGACGGTCCCGGCTCCGGGTGATGGATGGCTGACTACAGCTGGGTTCCTCCTTATTATCCCAGGACTCATTTTCTACTTCGCATTTCCCCTGCTTCGCCGCAGGCCATCGCCTGGGGCATGCGTTGCCGGCTATCAGATCGTCCCGGATGAAGGGACGACACTGACTGTGCGAACGGCAATATTGCGGACTCTCCTCGGCTTTATTGCCGCATCCGGTGCCTACATAGCCCCGTTTATTGCACGCGACCGCAAGCGGGGAAAATTCTGGCTCGATGCGGTTTTCGGTACAAGGGCATTGAAGCTGCGTTAGGTGGACAAACGATCCATATTCGGTTAATTGGTAGGTGCCCCATTCAAGCCCTCTTTTGGCTTGAGTGGGGCAGTTCGACGGCTGGACAGAGTGTTCCTGCCGCTCGCTCGCGCCTTCGTGCCGTCCATTCGCATTCGATTTGCACTCGTCCTTCGCCGCCGGTTGCGTACTGAAGGAAGCTGCTCCAAGGCCAATCCTCCGCTCGCTTGCATAAGCCGCGTCTCACTGGATTCTGGTGGGTATAGTTGATTTTCTCCAGGAACTGGTCGTAAGTACGAACGTTGAAATCGTAATAGCGCTTTTGCCAGAAATGGTGGGGAGAGGTCTGAGTCGGGAAGGCCCCACTCAAGCCAAAAGAAGGCTTGAATGGGGCACCGTCGGTTGTTTCGGTATTCGCGGATTCGACGGTTGCGATTGCGCGTCTTGACACTCCTTGCTTCAGGGGCTTGATGGCGTCGGCCAGCAGACTGCGTTGCGGTTCGCTGAGAAGTAAGTGAACGTGCTCGGGCATGATCACATAGGCGTAGACGCGAAGTTGGAAAATGTGGCGCACGCGCTCTAACGCAAGTTCGAAGCTACGCTTGATGGAATCGGAGACGAGAAACGGCTGGCGATGATAACAGGAGAATGTAACGAAGTGGGTTTGCCCGGAATGCTGGAATCGTTGCAGTCCCCATGGCATGAGGTCAGATTAGGCGTCGAGGAAGGCCCCACTCAAGCCAAAACAAGGCTTGAATGGGGCACCGTCGAAAGTTGAGTTTCAGATTGGGAAAATGCAAAACCCTGTCTGAAGTGCGAGTGATCTGACCACATGCCGTCCGGCCCATTGCATCCTCTTCTCTACAGCGCTACGATATTTTCAGCTCTGGCGGTCTCCCACCTCGCGGTTTGCATCTCTTTCCTCAGACTCAATTTGCGTGCGATAGCTGCAGTATGTGTGCAACTAAAAGCGGCGGTGGAAAAGTGGGCCCTATATATGGTGTTTTCATGCTTGACCCCCGCCATCTTTCGCCGTTAAAGTTGGTGCAACGTTCTTGCGAAATCCGGGGTGCGAAACTCGAACGCGTATCAATTTCGGGGTCGCATTCTGACAGGCGAACAGCGGGAACCTTGATGGTTAACAGGGCTCCCAACGGCTCAAGCGTTCGAGCGATTCGCCGAGGAAGTTGCAGTGCGCCTCAGTTGATTTCACCAGCCAGCGCGCATCGCGAACATAAGTTCGCGAAGAGAGTGATGCGGACGGGGCCGAAAGCGCGCGTCTCGAAAAACGCGAGACGCAGGGCAATTGGCAGATTTCAGAGTCCCCACCCTACGTCGCAACGAACGCGACGTAAGGATGGGGGACCCGCTAGTAGATGGCTTTAAGGAGTGACCTTGCTCAAACTCAAGAAGCTGCAAATCCTCGGATTCAAG
>Ga0335078_10014183_pt1 | contig 11821 bp, 9 predicted proteins | sample Lox_Sample_32_FD_206711 | JGI IMG/M metagenome (GOLD analysis project Ga0335078, IMG submission 206711) | Soil microbial communities from Loxahatchee National Wildlife Refuge, Florida, United States - Lox_Sample_3.2 | ecosystem: Environmental > Terrestrial > Soil > Wetlands | place: USA: Florida...
GTCGGCGATCGCCCGGATCAGCTCCGCGTCTCCCCCGGCGACGTGGACGGTGCCGGCGGTGCGCGGTTCGGGCGCCTCCCAGGGGATCGGGCCGTCGAGCGCCCAATCGACCTTGACCGTCGACGGCCCGTATCGGTAGCGGCGCAGGAGCGCGCGATACCACGCCGAGAGCGCGTCGCCACCGAGGCCGGCGAGCGCGTGCGGCATCACGTCGGCAAGGACGAGATCGGTGGCGACCCGCTCGCCGCCGGCGACCCGCACCGCGGCCACGCGGCCGTGGGCCGGCTCGATCGACTCGACCAGGGCGCCGGTGCGCACCTCGCCGCCGAGCTCGCGGAGGTGGCCGACCAGCGCGTCGATCAGCCGCTCGGCGCCACCGGCCGGGCTTGGCCAGCCGACGGCGTGGCCCATCAGGTTGAGGTACGCGACCGCGACCGCGCTGCCGGCGTCCGTCGGAGGAACGTCGCCGTGGCCGGCTGAGCCATACAGCCACGCCCGCGATCCGGCGCCGGCGAACAGCCGCCGCCCGAGTCCCTCCGCCGAGCCCGGCAACAGCGCGGTGAACCGGGCCGTGCCGACCGGTCCGAGAGCGCCGAGCAGCCGCAGCGCGCCGCCGATCGGCGGGAAGCCGCCGAGCATCGTCGCGCGGACGGCCTCGAACCCGTCGAGCATCGGCGCGACGAACGCGCGCCAGCTCTCACCGTCGCCCGGATGGATGGCATCGAGGCTCACCGCGGTCCGGTCGAGGTCGCGGTAGAGCGCCACCGCGCGGCCGCCCGGAAGCGGATGCGCGTAGCACGCCTCCGGATGGGTCCAGCGCAGGCCGTGGCGCTCGAGCGGCATCCGGGCGAACACGGGCGAAGCCGCCGCCGCGGGGAAGACCGATGAGAACGTGTCGTGCTGGAATCCCGGCAGCGTCAGCGGCTCGGTCCGGACCGCGCCACCGGGACGGTCGGCCGCCTCGAGCACCGTGACCGGCTGTCCGGCCTCGGCGAGCCGGATCGCTGCGGCGAGGCCGTTCGGCCCGGCGCCGATCACGACCGCGCTCATGCAACCCGCAACGCGAGCTGGTGGAGCATGCTGAGGCGGGCGACGCCGCCTTCGCCCCAGAACGCGTGCTGGGCCGCGCGGCCGGCGACCCGGTAGGACTGCTCGAGGTGCCAGGGCATCGGATCCCAGGTTCCGGCGGCGCGCACCCACGGGCGCCCGCCATGCGTGTACAGAATCAGGCGGTTGTGTCCCGAGCCCATGAAATGGCCCGCGTGGGTGGTGAGGTCGAACCCGACGAGCGGCTCGCCGCCGTCGGGAACGGCCGGCGGCTCACCCTCACCGTACCGGGCGAGGCCTGCCTCGAGCTCGGCGAAGTACTCGCGCAGCGCGGCGGGGTCGTCGGGGGTCACGAGGCGCGTGATCGTGACGTACCCGCGGGTGAACACCGGGAGCCCCGACTCGGTGCCCGCGGCCACCTCGATCTCGAATGTCTGGCCGGCCAGGCCGCCCGCGCGCAGCGGCGTGAAGCGGCCGAGCTCGGTGGCGTAATCCGGCCACGTCTCCGGTCGGGTCAGCGCCGCCACCACGCCGTCGACCGTCGGCATCTCGACCGGCGAATACGTGTGCCACGTCTGGCGCGCGGGCGACGCCGATCCGGGCGTCAGCTTCCCGAGCCTGGCCAGCGCCATCCGGCGCTCGGGCACATAGGCGGCCCGCTCGTCGGTCGACGGGAACGCCATCCCCCAGGCACGGCGCTCGTCATCGGCGTACGCGTCCGGGAACCAGTCGCCGAGGAGCTGGGCCGCGCCGTCGAGCAGCTGGGACCGGGTCAGGAGGCCGCGCCCGGCCACCTCAGTGTCGAACCGGTGCCGTCCGTACGTGCGGTGAAACGCACCCAGGTCCGTCAGGCGGAGGCGGCGGGGTGAGTCGCGGCGGTACCAGAACGTCGTGAGGATCGCGAACGCCAGCCGCAGGTCGTCGACGTCGCGCTCGTCGACCCGCCGGCGGTAATAGGCGGCGTTGAGAAAGTCGGTGACCCATGCCGCCGCGTTGCGCGAGGCGATCGACGACCCGGTCATGCCCGCGAACCGCAGCGGCCCGCCCGGCTTTGCCGGCGCCGCCGCGCCTGCGGAATCAGGGTCGGCGCCCATGTGATCTGGCGGGGTGGGGGAGGTCGGAGGCGAAGGCATCACGGATGAGATGCTCGCGGCACGGCCGCGTGGACGGACACCACCACGGAGGCTAGTCCGATCCCGCCGTTGCGGCGACCTCCGCGAGCGCGGCGCCGTCGAGCCGGTGGAGGATCCAGGGATCCAGCCGGGCGGCGCCGATCTTCTCGTAGAAATCGAGTGCCGGGTCGTTCCAATCGAGCGCGGTCCACTCCAGGCGCGTGTAACCGCGGGCGACCGTGATCGCGGCGAGGTGGGAAAGGAGGGCGGCTCCGACGCCCGCGCGGCGGTGCGCCGGCGGGACGTACAGGTCCTCGAGCCACAGTCCGGGCCGGCACTCCCAGGTCGAGAACGTGCCGTGGAACAGCGCGAAGCCCGCGGGCTCACAGGCACCGGCGCCGTCCGGATCGGTGCTCTCGCTCGCCTGGGCGATCACCGCCTCGGCGGACGGCGTCGGCCCGAACAGGGCGTCCTCGAGCAGTTCCGGGCTGCCCTTGACCTGCTCGGGCGCGTCCTCGTATTCGGCGAGCTCGACGATCCAGCCGAAGATCAGCGCGATGTCGTCGCGCCGGGCGTCGCGGATGCTGACCGCCACAGTCAAGGCGGGCTGACAATAGCCGGTGGGCGGGTTGCTCCTAGCGCCCGCGAGCCACTTCCGACAAGATGTCGGCGCCGATGCCGCGACTGCCGAAGACGATCACCGCACCGGTCAGCCGGGTCGGCGCGGCCGCGCAGAACGCGCTCGAGGTCGCCCGGTTCGGAGGGCTTGCCACCGACGAGGAGCCGTCGCCCTACGAGGTCACGTTCGAGCATCGCGTGTTCCGGCTGCGGCGGTACTACGGGGGATCGCGGCCCGGCGCCGACGGCCGCGGCAGCGCCAACACCCGGGCGCCGGCGGTGCTGCTCGTGCCGCCGCTGATGCTGGCGGCCGAGATCTACGACGTCGCGCCCGCGAGCAGCGCGGTCACGATCCTCGACGAGCACGGCATCGACCCGTGGGTGGTCGACTTCGGCGCGCCCGAGCGCGAGCGGGGCGGGCTCGAGCGCACGCTCACAGACCACGTGCTCGCGGTGTCCGAGGCGATCGATCGGGTGCGCGAGGAGACCGGCGGCGACGTCCATCTGGGCGGCTACTCGCAGGGCGGCATGTTCTGTTACCAGGCGGCCGCGTACCGCCGCAGCGAAGGACTGGCCTCGCTGATCACATTCGGCAGCCCGGTCGACACCCGGCTCGGCATGCCGTTCGGCCTGCCCGAGCAGCTCGCGGTCGAGGTCGCCGAGGCGCTCGCGGCCGCGTTCGGCGAGGGCGGAGTCCCGGCGTGGGTCAGTCGCACGGGATTCCGGCTGCTCGATCCGGTCAAGTCGGTGCGCAGCCGGATCGAGTTCCTGCTCCAGCTCCACGATCGCGAGGCGCTGCTGCCGCGCGAGCGCCAGCGGCGATTCCTCGAGGGGGAGGGCTGGGTGGCCTGGCCCGGGCCGGCGCTGGCGGAGTTCGTCAATCAGTTCGTCACCAGCAACCGGATGCTCGAGGGCGGATTCGTGATCGAAGACCGGACGGTGAGCCTCGCCGATCTGGCCTGCCCGATCCTGTCGGTGGTCGGCACCGTCGATGAGATCGCGCCCGCGCCCGGGGTGCGCGCGATCCGCCAGGCCGCGCCGAACGCCGACGTGTACGAGCTCGCGGTGCAGGCCGGCCACTTCGGCCTGGTCGTCGGGTCGCTCTCGACGGCTCTGACCTGGCCGACGGTGGCCGCCTGGGCCCACTGGCGCTCGGGCGACGGCGAGCTGCCGGCAAACGTCACCGCGATTCCCGAGGACGGCACGGCCGAGCTCGCCCCGGCGGTCCGCAGCCGCGTCGGTTACGGCGCCGAGCTCGCCGCGGGCGTCGGCGCGGGTATCGCCCGCACCACGTTCGGCACCGCGGGCCGCGCGGTCCGCGGCGTGCGCGAGCTGACCCGCGAGGCCGCCGCGCAGCTGCCTCGCCTGGCGCGCCTGGAGCAGATACAGGCGAGCACCCGGATCTCGATCGGCTTGCTCGTCGAGGAGCGCCGGCGCCGGGCGCCCGACGACGTCTTCTTCCTGTTCGAGGACCGCGCGTACGACGCCCGCGAGGTCGGCGAACGGATCGACAACGTCGTGCGCGGCCTGATCTCGATCGGCGTCCGTCAGGGCGAGCACGTCGGCGTGTTGATGGGTCCGCGGCCGAGCGCGCTGGCGATCGTCGTCGCGATCAGCCGCCTCGGCGCCGTGTCGGTGCTGATGCGACCGGACGGCGACGCCGCGCGAGAGGCGCGGCTGGGCCAGATCGAGCGGATCATCGCCGACCCCGAGCACGCCCCGCTGGCCGCCGGGCTCGGCCGGGTCCACACGTTCGTGCTCGGAGGCGGTGGCGCTCCGCGCGACCTCGAGTCCGAGCACGTCACCGACATGGAGCGGATCGACCCGGCGGCGGTGTCAATGCCGCGCTGGTACCGGCCAGACCCGGGGCGGGCCGGCGATCTTGCGTTCATCGTGTTCAGCGGCGAGGGCGAGCACACGAGGATGAGCCGGATCACGAACCGCCGGTGGGCCCAGTCGGCGTTCGGGACCGCGTCGTCGGCCGCGCTCAGCTCCGCGGACACGCTGTACAGCGTCACGCCCGTGTGCCACCCGTCCGGCCTGATGATGAGCATCGGCGGCGCGATCGTCGGCGGGTCCCGGCTGGCAATGGCCCGGGAATTCGACGTCCCGACGTTCTGGGAGGAGGTCCGGCGCTACGGGGTGACGGTCGGGTCCTACACCTGGACGCTGCTCGAGGCGCTGGCGGACGCTCCGCCGCAGCCGGCAGAGCGCCATCATCCGCTCCGGCTGTTCATCGGCTCGGGGATGCCGGCCGGGCTGTGGCGGCGGATCGAGGAGCGGTTTCGCCCCGCGCGCGTGGTCGAGTTCTACGCGTCCACCGAGGTCGGGGCGATCCTCGCCAACGTCCGCGGAGCCAAGCCCGGGTCGATGGGACGGCCGCTGCCCGGCAGCGCAGAGGTCCGGATCGCCGCCTACGACCTCGGCGCGCAGGGACTGGTGCTCGGGCGGGAGGGGTTCGCCGAGCGGTGCGGCGTCGACGAGGTCGGGATGCTGCTCGCGCGCGTGAGCCCGAACGACTCGCTCAGCGTCACGCCGCTGCGCTCGCTGTTCGCGCGGGACGACGCCTGGGTCGCGACCGGCGATCTGTTCCGCCGCGACGCCGGCGGCGACTACTGGCGGGTGGACGGGATCGGCGATGTGATCCGCACCGCCGACGGTCCGGTGTTCACGACCGCGATCCGCGACGCGCTCGGGACGATCCCGGCCGTCGGGCTCGCTCTCGCGTACGGCGTGGCGCCGGATCAAGACGAGCCCGAGCTGGCGATCGCGGCGGTCACCGTCCGCGCCGGCAGGACGCTCGCAGGGCGGGACGTCGGCCAGGCGCTGTCGGGACTCGCGCGCGAGCAGAGACCCGCGCTCGTCCACGTCGTCGATCGGATTCCGGTCACGACCTGGTTCCGGCCGCTGACCGGGGGGCTCCGAGCTGCCGGCATCCCCGAGCCCGGCGACGGCACGCAGGCGTGGTACCTGGACGCGTCCGGTGAGACCTACCGCCCGCTGAGCGCGGCGGCGCGCCAGCGGCTGATGCGGTCCGCTACGCCGAAGCGGGAAGGGTCTCGCCCGAGTACAGCTTGACGATGCGCACGGTGCCGGCCGGCGCCTCGTTGATGCAGAGCTCGCACAGCACGCACTCGTCGAGCTGGTCCTCGACGATCTCGACACCGTTCGGGCCGGCGTGGAAGATGTCGACCGGGCAGACCTCCGCGAGCTTGGCCGCGAGCCCGGGGTCGCTCGCGACCGGCTCGTCGACCTCGACCGCGATGAACAGGGCCGCGCTCATACCTTGGCCCCGATCCGGTCCTTGACGATCCGCGGAATCTCCGAGATCTCCTCGGCGACGACGATCCCGGCCTCGGCCAGGCGTGCGATCTTCTCGCTCGCGGTGTCCTCCTTGCCCTCGACGATCGTGCCCGCATGGCCGAAGCTCATCCCCGGCATCTCGTCCATGAACCGTCCGGCCATGAACGCCACGATCGGCAGCCGCGAGTCGTTGTCGGTGACCCACCGCGCGAGCTCGGCCTCCATCCGGCCACCCGGCTCGGTATAGATCACGATCGCCTGGGTGTCGGGATCGGCCTCGAACAGCGGCATCAGCTCCGCGTAGGTCGAGCCGATGATCGCGTCGCCGCCGATCGACACCGCCGTCGACTGGCCGAGTCCGGCGGCGGTCAGGGTCGATGACATCTCGGTGGTCATGCCACCCGAGCGCGAGATCACGCCGACCGGCCCCCGCGAGTACGACTTGGCGGCGTCGCGGGCGGGACCGCCGATGCCGCCCATCTTGATCACGTCGGGGACGATGATTCCGAGGCAGTTCGGCCCGATGATCCGCGCGCCGCGCTCAGTCGCGAGCTCGACCATCTGCGCGACGTCGCCGCGCGGGATCCGCTCGGTCACGATCACGACCAGCTTGACGTCGTTCTCGAGCGCCTCGAGCACGGCGTCCTTGGTGAACGCGGGGGGGACCGTGACGACCGAGCCGTCGATCGGGGAGCCGTGGTGCTCGACCGCCTGGGCCACGGTGTCGAACACGGGCACGCCGTGCACGTCGCGGCCCAGCCGTCCGGGGGTGACGCCGCCGACGATCTTCGCGCCCTCGCCGTAGTCCAGGCACTCGCGGGTCAGGTTCACCGCCTCGCGACCGGTGATGCCCTGGACGATGAAGGTGGTATCGGCGCCGATCAGAATGCTCACGCGACGGCCTCCGGCCCCTGGATCTTGACCACGGCGCGGCGCGCGGCCTCGTGCAGCGACACGCTCCGGTCCGCGTATTCGACGCCGTACTTCTCGAGGATCTTGAACCCCTCCTCCTCCCAGGCGCCCGGGATCCGGAAGATCGCGATCTTCTCGGCGGGGTCGTAACCGAGCTCGATGCATGCCTTGATCACGCCACGGGCCACGATGTCCACGCGGGTGTTGGAGACGATCGACATCATCACGGCGATCTTGTCCACGCCCGGCTTCTGGAGCACGAGCTTGGCCAGCCCGCAGGCCTTTCGCACCGAAGGGTTGCCGCCGATCTCGCAGTAGTTCGCCGGGTCGCCACCGTGGGCGCGGACCGCGTCAAACAGCGTCAGCGACCCGCCGCCGGCCCCGATCACCAGACCGAGGTTGCCGTCGAACTCGGTCACGTTGCCGGCCACGCCGCGGTGATCCTGGGCGTCGACCTGCTCGCCGGCCAGCTCGAACGGCGTCGGCTCGCGCGCCAGCCGCGTCTCCTCGTCGCCGACCCCGAGCTCGTGCAGGAGCGCCTGCTGGCGGGGCCGCGCCTCGTTCTCCATGTCCATGTGGGCGTCGAGCGCGACGAACGATCCGTCCTCGAGCTCGCCGAGCGGGTTGATCTCGGCCAGCGTCATGTCGTACTCGAGGAACAGCCGTGCGAGCCGGGCCACGATCGGCGTCAGACGATTCAGGGCGCTGCCGCTGATGCCGAGCGACGCGATCAGCTGCTTGGCCTCCCACTCGGAGAACGGCGCGCGCGTCGAGAAGTGCCGGCGGGCGACGTGATCGGGGTGCTCCTCGGCGACCTGCTCGATGTCGATCCCGCCCATGTCCGAGAACAGCATCACCGGACGCTTGCGAATTCCGTCCCAGACCACGCCGGCGTAGTACTCGTGCGCGACCGCGGCACGGTCGTCGACCAGCACGCCGCGGGGCATGTGGCCGCCGATCTCGAGGTCGAGGATGTGATCGGCGTGATGCGCGGCCTCGTCCGGCGTGTCGGCGAACTTGACGCCGCCGGCCTTCATCCGGCCGCCGCTCAGGACCTGCGACTTGATCACGACCGGGCCGCCGATCTGCTCGGCGATCCGGCGCGCCTGGTCGCTCGTCTTGGCGAAGCCGTGCTTGGTGACCGGGATGCCGGCTTTGGCGACGATCGTCCGCGACTCGTACTCGTAGAACCGCATCGGGGCGCCCGAGGGTAGCGGAAGCCGGCCGCTTCCGGGAGTCAGCCTACGGTGTCGTAGCTTCGGAGCCGCCACTCGAAGCAGAGCACTTCTATCAATCTGGTAATCTCGATGAAATAAGTGCAGTTGATCGAGCGGGGCGATCGATTCCGGACGTCACCGCAGCATGAGAACACGTCGCCACCAGGGGGATTCCTGAATGAGAGCACGATCACGCCGGACGACCGCTGCCGCGCTGACCACCGCCATCGTGATTAGCGTTGCGGCTGCCCTCGCTGGGTGCGGTGGGTCCTCGGACTCCACCAGCAGCGGCTCGGCCAGCAATGCCGCCGCGACCAGCGGCGCCGGCAGCACCCAGCTCCAGCTCGTGGCGTACTCGACCCCGAAGAAGGCCTACGACGCGCTGATCGGGGCGTTCGCGCAGACCGGCGCCGGCAAGGGCGTCTCGTTCGGCCAATCGTTCGGCGCCTCGGGGTCGCAGAGCCGCGCGGTCGACACGGGCCAGCCGGCCGACGTCGTCGCGTTCTCGACCACGCCGGACATGACCCGCCTGGTCAAGGACGGGATCGTCGCCAAGGACTGGAGCGCCAATCCCGAGCAGGGCTTCTCGAGCGACTCGGTCGTGGTGTTCGTGGTCCGCAAGGGCAACCCCAAGCACATCGCCGGGTGGGACGACCTGATCAAGCCGGGCGTCGACGTGATCACCCCGAACCCGTCGACGTCGGGAAGCGCGCGCTGGAACATCCTCGCGGGCTACGGCGCCCAGCTCAAGGAGGGCAAGACGCCGGCGGAGGCGCTCGCCTACATCAACACGCTCCTGACCAAGAACGTGAGCGTGCAGGACTCCGCCGCGAGCGCGGCGCTACAGACGTTCACCGGCGGCAAGGGCGACGTGCTGCTCGATTACGAGAGCGACGCGCTCGCGGCCGAGAAGGCCGGCGATTCGATCCAGATCGTGTATCCGAAGCAGACGCTGCTCATCCAGACGCCGATCGCGGTCACGACGAAGAGCAAGCACTCACAGCAGGCGCAGGCGTTCGTCGACTGGCAGTGGTCGGCGGCCGGACAGACGATCTGGGCACAGCAGGGCTACCGCCCGGTGGTCGCGTCGGTCGCCAAGCAGTTCGCGAGCAAGTTCCCGACCCCGCCGCAGCTGTTCACGATCGACTTCCTGGGCGGCTGGACCAAGGTGTCGACGGAGTTCTTCGCCCCGTCGACGGGCTCGATCACCAAGATCGAGGAGGCCGCGGGGGTGCCCACTGCCAGCTGAGATCCAGGCGGCGCCGTTAGCGGCGCCGGTCTCTCCGCGTCCTCGCTCCCGGGCGGGGGCGCGGTATGGCGCCGTACGGGCCGGTGACGTCGGTCTCGGCCTGTGCATGCTCTATCTGAGCGTGTTCGTGCTGATCCCGCTGGCCGCGGTGGTCGTGAAGGCGTTCTCGTCTGGGCTCGGGACGCTGTGGAGCTCGATCGACAACACGCTGGCGCTGCGCGCGCTCGCGATCACGCTCGCCGCGTCGCTGATCGTGGCGGGGATCGGGGCGGTGATGGGCACCCTGGTGGCCTGGGTGCTCGTCCGCGACTCGTTCCCCGGCAAGCGGATCGTCAACGCGCTGATCGATCTGCCGTTCGCACTGCCGACGATCGTCGCCGGGCTGACCCTGATCGCGCTGTACGGCCCCGCCAGCCCCATCGGGATCCACGTTGCCTACACGCGTGGCGCGGTGATCGTCGCGTTGATGTTCGTCACGCTCCCGTTCGTGGTCCGCTCCGTGCAGCCGGTGCTGATCGAGCTCGATCGCGAGGTCGAGGAGGCCGCGGCGTCGTTGGGGGCGTCGAACACGACCACGTTCCGGCGGATCGTCCTGCCGGCGCTCAGGCCCGCGATCTTCTCCGGCGCGGCGCTCGCGTTCGCCCGCTCGATCGGCGAGTTCGGCTCGCTGGCGCTGATCGCGGGCAAGGTGCAGATCGCCTCGATCGTGATCTACGACAACATCGAGAGCGGCTCCGAGCAGGCGGCGGCCGCCCTTTCGGCGGTGCTGATGCTGGTGGCACTGCTGGTGCTGGTCGTCCTGCGACGGATCGGAGCCCGGATTGATCGTTAGCCGCCGTACCACCCTGTCGCTGCGGTTCGTGGCGCTGGCCTATCTCGCGCTGCTCCTGCTGCTGCCGGTGGGAGTCGTGTTCTGGCGCACGTTCGAGCACGGTGTCGGGACCGCGTGGTCGTACATGACCACGCCGGCGGCGGTCAGCGCATTCTGGTTGACGGTTCTGCTCGCGGTGATCGCGGTGCCGCTCAACACGATCTTCGGCGTCGGCGCGGCGATGGTGCTCGCGCGCAGCAAGGCGCGGGGCAGGTCCGTGCTCGACGCGCTGATCGATCTCCCGTTCGTCGTCTCGCCGGTGATCGTCGGGCTCGCGCTCATCCTCGTGTACGGGCAGGGCGGCTGGTTTGCCGACGTGTTCCAGAACAACGGGATTCGGATCATCTACGCGGTCCCCGGGATGGCGATCGCGACCGTGTTCGTGTCGCTCCCGTTCGTGGTCCGCGAGGTCACGCCCGTGCTGCGCGAGGTCGGCGACGAGCAGGAGGAGGCGGCGGCGACGCTCGGCGCGTCCTCCTGGCAGACGTTCTGGCGGGTCACGCTGCCGACGATCCGGTGGGGCGTCGCCTACGGCGTCGTGCTGACGACGGCGCGCGCGCTCGGAGAGATCGGCGCGGTGCTGGTCGTCTCCTCGAACGTCGCCGGATCGACGCTGACGCTGCCGCTGCTCCTGTTCCAGCGCGACTCGCAGATCGGCAGCGGGGTGACCACGAGCGTGTACGCGCTGGCGACGGAGCTGGCCGTGCTGTCGATCGCGGTGCTGTTGCTGATGACGATGTTCGGATCCAGAAGGGAGGACGCGCGATGAGGATCGAAGTCGACTCGATCGCCAAGCGGTTCGGCGACTTCACCGCGCTCGACGGCGTGTCGCTCGAGGTGCCCGCGGGGGGCCTGACCGCGCTGCTCGGCCCGAGCGGCTCGGGCAAGTCCACGCTGCTGCGGATCATCGCCGGCCTCGAGGAGCCAGATCAGGGGGTGGTCCGGATCGCCGGACGGGACGTGACCAGCGCGCGACCCCAGGACCGCGGGATCGGGTTCGTGTTCCAGCACTACGCCGCGTTCGCGCACATGAGCGTGTTCGACAACGTAAGTTTCGGTCTGAAGATCCGCAAGCGCAAGCCGGCCGACGTCCGCGCCCGGGTCGAGGAGCTGCTGGCGCTCGTCGGGCTGACGCAGTGGGCCGGGCAGCGGCCGCACCAGCTCTCGGGCGGGCAGCGTCAGCGAATGGCGCTGGCGCGGGCGCTCGCGGTGGAGCCACAGGTGCTGCTGCTCGACGAGCCGTTCGGCGCGCTCGACGCCAACGTCCGCGCCGAGCTGCGGCGCTGGCTGCGCCGCCTCCACGACGAGCAGGGCGTGACCACGGTGCTCGTGACCCACGATCAGGAGGAGGCGATGGAGGTCGCCGACACGATCGCGGTGATGAACAAGGGCACGATCGAGCAGGTCGGCGCGCCGCGCGAGGTCTACGACAAGCCGGCCAGCCCGTTCGTGATGGGGTTCCTCGGGCCGGTCAGCACGATCGACGGCCGTC
>Ga0335078_10014184_pt1 | contig 11820 bp, 15 predicted proteins | sample Lox_Sample_32_FD_206711 | JGI IMG/M metagenome (GOLD analysis project Ga0335078, IMG submission 206711) | Soil microbial communities from Loxahatchee National Wildlife Refuge, Florida, United States - Lox_Sample_3.2 | ecosystem: Environmental > Terrestrial > Soil > Wetlands | place: USA...
CTCACGTCGGCGCCCGGCACCGCCGACGGCCTGCGGCGGGCCGTGGACGAGGGCCGGGCGGCGGTGCGCGAGGCGATCGCGGCCTACCGCTGCGGCGGCCGGATTACCGACCACGAGCGGCTGGCCTGGCTCACGGTGATGGTGGCCGACCTGCGAGTCCGTGACGATGCCTGGGCCCGGATGGAGCCCGGGTTCCGGGCCGCGCACCGCCGGCTGTGGACCGACCTGGTCCGCTGCGCGGGCCGGCCGTACGTGCCCGCGCCGGCCTCGCTGCTGGCGTTCACGGCCTGGCAGTCGGGCGAGGGCGCGCTGGCGAACATCGCGATCGAGCGCGCCCTGGCCGCCGACCCCGGGTACTCGATGGCGCGCCTGCTCGGGCGGGCGCTGGACGCGGGCCTGCCGCCGTCGGCCGCGCGGCTGCCGATGACGCCGGAAGAGGTCGAGGCCAGCTACGCCGGGACCGGCCGGGCCGGCCGGCCCCGCCGCCCGGCGTCCGCCCGGTCGTCGCCGGCGCGGGCGGCCACCACGCGGCCGGCCAGCAGGCGGCCCTCGGCGTAGCGCAGCGCGGCGGGGGGCAGGTCCGCTTCCCGGCCACTGAGCAGCACCCGCACGGTCCCGGCCCGCCGCGGCGCCCGCGCCGCCGCGGGCACATCGCGGCCACCGGCCCCGCCCGCACAGCGCAGGCCGACCGCGCGACGACACAACTGCCCGGGAGCACCTGGCCGCGAACATTGACGCGGCCGGGCGCGCGTCGCTAGCCGGCGGCGCCGACCCCGGGCACTGGCAGCTGCACCACATCGCGCTGCCCTCCGGGTGCCCGGGCGACTGGACCCCCTACCGGGCACCCGGGTACGCCGAACAGGAGTTCAGCGTCCGCGAGCCGCTCCTGGAATGGCTGGCCGGACTCCTCACCCTCGACCACACTGCGGCGATCACGCAGCGCAGCCTGGAGGCCGGGGCACTGCTAAAGGACTAACGGCGGCTGAGTGCCTGCGCGGCGCGGACGGCATACATGACGGCACCGGCAAGAGCCACGTCCGCGCTCGGCGTCGAGGCCTTCCTGGGCGCGGGTGCCGATCCTCGTCGCCGAAACGACCGCGGCTCGACCGCGTCCAACCTCGCTCACCGGACAACCGGGCGCGGTAGCGCAGGCTCCGGCCGCTACTCGCGGACAGACAGCCATCTCTGCGTTCGGAGCCGGTGAATCTGCGTTCTGCGCCTGGAGTCGCGCGAGCGTGGCTGAGTCGTCGGGTCAGGGTTCGGCGGAGCTGAGGTAGGCCAGCACGGCCAGGACGCGCCGGTGATCGTCGGCGCTGTCGGGAAGGTCGAGCTTGCCGAGGATGCTGTGCACGTGTTTTTCCACGGTTCCCTCGGCGACCCAGATCTTCCGGGCGATCCCCGCGTTGGAGCGGCCTTCGGCCATCAGCGCGAGGACTTCCCGCTCGCGGCTGCTCAGCACGTCGAACGGGTCGTCTCCGCGGCGGGCGCGGACCAGGTCCTGCACCAGGGCCGGGTCGATGACCATGCCGCCGTCGGCCACGCGCCGCAGCGACTGCACGAACTCGGTGACGTCGGCGACCCGGTCTTTGAGCAGGTAGCCGACCCGCCGCCCGCTGGAGAGCAGTTCGACCGCGTGCTCGGGGTGCACGAAGGCCGACAACACCACGATGCCGGTCTCGGGGAACTCCTTGCGGATGGCCAGCGCCGCGTCGAGGCCGTCGGTGGAATGGCCGGGCGGCATCCGGATGTCGACCACGGCGAGATCCGGGCGCTGCGCGCGGACCAGCGCGAGGAGGCCGGGCGCGTCCCCCGCCTGGCCGGCGACCTCGAATCCGTGCCGTTCCAGCAGCCCCGCGACGCCTTCGCGCAACAGGACATTGTCATCGGCCAGGACCACCCGGACCTGCTGGCCAGCCCCGCTCAGACCGCTCACGCGAGTATGTAACCACGATGGGCGGCTGGCTTACATATCCCAGGCGGCTATATGACGAGCCGCCGGATCGCGTCGGCCGACAGCCTGGCCTTGCTCAGGAAGCCCACCGCGGGACTGGCCGCGATCAGCTCGGCATAGTCGTCCTCATCCTGCGACGAAATCAGGATCACGCTCCCGACGTGGGGCGTGATCTGCCGGCCGACGTCGAAACCGCTCTCCTCACCGAGCGAGATGTCCACCAGGGCCACGTCCGGGGACAGCTCACGGGCCTGGCGCAGCGCCTCGGTCCCGTTGGCGGCCACACCGACCACGGCCATGCCCTGCCGCTCCAGCATGGCACGAGCCACCCGGAGAAATGGTTCGTTGTCATCGACGATGACGCACTGCAAAGGCATGCGCCCAGTGTGCCAGCGCGGCCGCGGCGCCCGCATTGCAGCTAGCGGTAAACCTCGCGGGGACTAAGGCCCTTGCCTGACCGGGACCGAACCGAACCGGCACGGGGCGGATCATGGCGCTTACGGGGTCCCGATGTCATGATGTGGTGGTGAAACCCTGGCTCCGGCAGGGAATCTGGCTTGCCGCGGCCCTGATCGTGCCGGTGCTGCTGTCGCTCGCACTGGTCCCGCTGCGCGCCCACGTGAGCGACGTGGTGATCGCCCTGATCCTGCTGACGGTCTCGGTGGCCGCGGTAGCCAGGGGAGGGCTGCTGCTGAGCCTGGCGGCCGCGGCGAGCGCCGCGCTGTCGTTTGACTACTTCTTCACGATGCCCTACAACCAGTTCGCCATCCGCGGCGCCCAGGGTCTGATGACCACGGTGGTGCTGATCGTGGCGATCCCCGCGCTCGGCGCCGGGATCGGCCGGGTGTACGGGAAAGAGGCGGCACGGGAACGGGAACTGCGGGAGAAGGCCGAGCGCCACGCGGAGGAGGCGGCCGAACGGCAGCGGCAGGTCGAGCGGCTCGCGGCTGAGCTAGCCGCCTCCCGCCGCCGGATCCTCGCCGTGGGCGACGAGACGCGCCGCCGGATCGAACGCGACCTGCACGACGGCATCCAGCAGCGCCTGGTCACCCTGTCGCTCCTGCTGAGCGGCATCCGCGACAGGGTCCCCGCTGATGTGCGCACCGACGTGGACGAGGTAAGCGAAGGGCTGGCCGGCACCCGCCAGGAGATCCGGGACCTGTCCCGCGGCCTGCACCCGGCCATCCTGTCCGAGGCCGGCCTCGGGCCCGCCGTCCGCGCGCTGGCCCGGCGCTCGCCACTGCCGGTCCGGGTGCATATGCGGGCCGACGGCAGGCTCCCCGGCCCCTGCGAGGCCACCGCGTATTACGTCGCCGCCGAGGCCTTCAGCAACGCCGCCAAGCACGCGGCAGCCTCCGCGGTGGACATCCGCATCGAGCGGGCCAACGGCACGCTGACCGTCCAGGTCCACGACGACGGCGCCGGCGGCGCCGACACCACCCGCGGCTCGGGCCTGATCGGCCTGCGCGACCGGGTGGAGGCCGTGGGCGGCACCATGACCCTGGACAGCCCGGCCGGGAACGGCACCACGCTGACCGTACGGCTTCCCGTTACCGCAGACGATCATTTATCCGGGCCGGACAGCGGCACATCCCCCGCCCAGGAAAAGGCTGGCCGTGATTAAGGTCCCAGCCTGAGGCCGCCGCTGCGTGAGCATTCGACGACGTCGGCGCCATGGGCGACGCTGAGCCGTTCGCGCGGCCAAACCAGCCCGATCGCGTGACGTACCGGCTAGCTGGTATGGGCCGGTTACCGCCAGCCGGCAGGCTCGATGCCTGCTAGTAGCGATGATTGCCATCGAAGAACGCGGGATAGTCGTGGCCACGGGATCAGCAACTCTCATTAGGAGGTTCCCGTGAGCGTCACCGATTACGTGATCGACGTCCTGCTCATCCTGGTCATCTTCCGCCAGGTCCGCCCGCACGAGCTCACGCCCCGCGCGGCCCTGCTGCCGCTGGTCCTGCTCGCCGCCGCCGGGATCATTTACCTGCGGCCGTTCACGCTGGGCGGCAACGACCTGGCCCTCATCGTCATCCTGGCCGCCGCCGGGATCGTGCTCGGCGCGCTCAGCGGCCTGGCCGACCGCATCTGGCGGGACCAGAGGGAGCGGCTGATGTTCCGGGTGGGCGTCATCTCGGTCATCACATGGGTGGCCGGCATGGGGTTCCGGTTCTGGTTCGCCTATTACGCCTATCACTCCGGCGGTCCGGCGGTGGCCAGCTTCTCGGTCCGTCATGACATCACCGGCGCCGGCATCTGGACCACCGCGCTGGTCTTGATGGCCTTCGGCCAGGTGCTGGCCCGGCTGGGTGTGCTGCAGATCCGCCGTCGCCGCGCGGTCAGCCAGCCGGCCGCTCCCCGGTATCTGCCGGAGCGGGACGCCAGCCGGGTCGCCGGCTGACCCGGTTACGACCTGCCAGCTTTCGCCGTCCTGGGAGGGGTTATGAACGCAAGCACCGCAGCCAACCTGCTGCTCATTGCGGCCGCCGTGGTCTGGATCCTGGCCCGGCAGATACAGGTGGCGCGGGTCAAGCCGCTGCTGCTGCTAGCGGCCCCCGTGGTCCTGTCCTACTTCGGCATCCGGAGCCTGCCCGCGTCGTTCTGGCATGAGTCCGCCAATCTCGGGCTGCTCGCGGTCGGCGCGGCCATATCCATAGCGCTGGGCCTGTGGCGCGGCCAGACCATCAAGGTGTGGCGCGATGCCGACGGCACCTGGTGGCGCCAGGGATCGTGGTTCACGCTGGCCCTGTGGGGCGCGCTGATCGTGGCGCGCGGCCTCCTGTACGGGGTCGATGCGGCAGCCGGCCATCGCGAGGCCTCCGGCCTGGGCGCGGTGCTGGTCACGCTGGCGCTGAGCTTCGCCGCGCAGAACGCCGTCACCGCCCTGCGAATGACCGGCGCGCAGCCGCTGACCGGTGCCGAGCCGGCCGAGCCGGCCGCCGTACCCAGCACGATCATCCCGCCCCGGCTCTCTGCTCACGACCGGATCCATGCCCGCCGGCAGGAACGACGGCAAGAGCACCGGGAATCCCGGGGCTTTGGGTGACTGATACGGCATCCGTTCGGAAAGGGAGAGCCATGAAGATCGACGGGTCGGTGGCCCTGGTCACCGGGGCCAACCGCGGACTGGGCCGGGTCTTCGCCCGGGAACTGATCGGCCGGGGCGCGGCCAAGGTCTACGGAGCGGCGCGTCATGCGGACGCCGTGACCGAGCCCGGCGTGACCCCCGTGACCCTCGACATCACCGATCCCGACCGCGTCGCCCAAGTCGCGCGGCAGTGCGCAGATGTCAGCCTGCTGGTGAACAACGCCGGCGTGCTGAAGTACAGCACGTTCATCAACGCGCCGAGCCTGGACGCGGCCCGGACCGAGATGGAGACCAACTACTTCGGCACGCTGAGCATGTGCCGCGCCTTCGCGCCGGTCCTCGGGGCCAACGGCGGCGGCGCGATCATCAACATGCTCTCGGTCAGCAGCTTCTACTCCGACCCGTTCGCCGCCTCCTACGGCGCCTCGAAGGCGGCGGCGTGGTCGCTGACCAACGGCGTCCGGCTAGAGCTTCACCACCAGGGCACGCTGGTCGTCGCCGTGCACGCCAGCTTCATCGACACCGACATGGCCGCGCTGACCAACGAGCCCAAGGACAGCCCCGAGTCGGTCGCCCGGCAGACCTTCGACGCCGTCGAGGCCGGCCAGGTCGAGGTGCTCGCCGACCAGCGGACCCGGACCATCAAGGCAGAGCTGTCACGCGATCAGGAGCTGATCTACCCGCCCGTCCAGGAGTTCTGGGACGCCGCGGTGCAGGGCGCACCCGTGAGCGCCCGGCGCTGACGATCCGCTGCGCGCCTGTTCGACGCCAACCTCGGCGTGGCTGCGCTCGCCGCGCAGGCAGGGTCGCAGAGCAGCTGAGGAAAGGAGATTCACCATGATCGAGGATCGGACCGTCGCCGAGGCCGATGTCGTGACCAAGCTCAGCCGCGAGTCGGTCGCCGCTACCGTGGCCAAGCTCACCGACATGATCACCGCGAAGAAGATGAGACTGTTCGCCGTCATCGACCAGGCGGCCGAGGCCCGCCAGGCCGGGCTCACGTTGCGGGAGACCACGCTGGTCCTGTTCGGCAGCCCGAAGGCGGGCACGCCGGTGATGGCCGCCGCGCCCCTGGCCGCGCTCGACCTGCCGCTCAAGGTGCTGATCTGGGCCGATGAGGGCCAGACCAAGGTGTCCTACTATGCACCGGCTGCGTTGGCCGCCAGCCACCACCTCACCGCCGACCTAGCCGCCAACCTGGCTGGCATCAACGCCCTCACCGACGCTCTGGTGGCTTCCTAGCGCCGAATTCCCGGTACCGTGAGCGCTCGCCTGAACGTAGGCGCCCGGGCCTTCGATGTTCTTCACCGCGACCTGGCCATGCTCCCAGACCGCCCCCGGGCACTGTGGGCACCGCGGCCCGTTAACTCGAAAGGATCAAGACAGTGTCGATGCCTGCTGACAACCGCTTCCTGGAAGGGTCGTTCGCCCCCGTGACGGAGGAGATCACCGCGTTCGACCTGCCGGTCACCGGCCAGATACCCGCCGGGCTGAACGGCCGCTACCTGCGCAACGGGCCCAACCCGCTCGGCCTGGACGACCCCGACTATCACTGGTTCCTGGGCTCGGGCATGGTGCACGGTGTGCGGCTGAGCGGCGGCAAGGCCGAGTGGTACCGCAACCGGTGGGTCCGCTCCAAGGCAGTCGCCGCGGCGCACCACGAGCAGTGGCCGGCCGGGCCGGTGCACGAGAACATGGACTTCGCCGCGAACACCTGCATCATCGCCCACGGCGGCCGGACTCTGGCCACCGTCGAGGCCGGGCCGCTGCCGTACGAGATGTCCGACGAGCTGGACACCGTCGGCCCGTGCGACTTCGGCGGGACGCTGCCCGGCGGGTTCGCCGCGCATACCAAGCTCGACCGCGCCACCGGCGAGCTGCACGCGATCGCGTACTTCTGGGCCTGGGACCACGTCCAGCACGTCATTGTCGGCGCCGACGGCAAGGTCACCGCCACCACCGACATCCCGGTCCCGGACGGGCCGATGATGCACGACTTCGCGCTCACCGGCCGCTATGTGGTGCTGCTGGACCTGCCGGTCACCTTCAGCCTGAACGCGGCCACGCACGGTAAGGAACTGCCGTACGTGTGGAACGACGCCCACCCGGCCCGCGTCGGCCTGCTGCCCCGCGACGGCAGCTCGCCCGTCCGCTGGATCGAGATCGAGCCGTGCTGGGTGTTCCACTGCCTCAACGCCTACGACGACGGCCAGGGCAAGGTGATCGTCGACCTGTGCCAGTACAACCGGGGCTTCGACGTCTCCACGCTGTGGTCCACTCACGGGCCGGTGACCCTGAACCGGTGGACCATCGACCCGGCCGCCGGGAAGATCACCCAGCAGCGCCTCGACGACCGCGGGCAGGAGTTCCCCCGGGTCGACGAGAGGATCATCTCCCGGCCGCACCGTTATGGCTATAGCGCGATCATCGGCGATGTCACCCGGGCCATCACGGCCACCGGCGACTTCGGCGACGACGCGTTCACCAACGCGATACTCAAGCACGACCTGACGGCCGGCACCGTGCAGGTGCACGAGTTCGGCAAGGACGCCACCGCGGGCGAGGCCGTGTTCGCCCCGTCATCACCCGACGCCGGGGAGGACGACGGCTACGTCATGGCCTTCGTCCACAACCCCGACCGCGGCGCCGCCGACCTGGTCATCCTGGCCGCCCAGGACTTCACCGCCGAACCAGTGGCGCGCGTTCACCTGCCCGCCCGGATCCCGCTGGGCTTCCACGGCAGCTGGCTCCCCGACCAGTAACCCCGAACAAAACCGGCTCGGCTCGCGCTGATGCAGGACCTCGTGCGGTACTGGGGGACCGACCATGACTGGCGCGCGTGCGAGGGGAACCTGAACGCGTTGCCGAACTTCCTGACCGAGATCGACGGGCTGGACATCCACCGGAATGGGTGATCAGGGGCCGTCGCTGCGTTCGCGCGCATGCGGCGGCCCGCGCTGTGAGTCCGGGGACGCCAACGATGCCGCGAAACTGCCCGCCGGGTCGGCGATCATCGTGGACGACTTCCACAACGCGGCGCCCGCCGTGGGCGGGCCCATGACCGATCTGGTCGAGCGCTGGCCGGCCGAGACCGTCCAGCTGGTGCTGGCCAGCCGCACCGACCCCCCGCTGCGGCTGCACCGGCTGCGGATGTCGGATGAGCTGTGCGAGCTCCGCGACGGTGACCTGCGCTTCTCGCTGGCCGAGAGCGGCGACCTGCTGGCCAGCTTCGGCGTTCAGCTCGCCGCCGCGGATTTGGCGCTACTGCATCAGCGCAGCGAGGGGTGGGCCGCGGCGCTGCAGATGGCGTCGCTGTCGCTGCGCGGCACCTGTTGCAGGACGGGGTCTTGACCGACTTCCTGCGCGATCCGGCGCTGCCGGTACCGCTGGATCTGAGCATGGTCGACCCCGCGGTGCTGGCGGATGCCCCCGGCCGGGTGCTGGCCCTGGCCGGCGATCTGCTGTTGTCGGGCGATGTGGCTCGGGGCCGCGAGTACCTGGACCTGATCGAGCGCACCCAGCCGCCGATCCCGCCCGGATCGCAGCTGGCGGCCCGGTTGGCGGCGATGCGGTCGGTACGTTATGCGATTGCCGACCAGCACCTACCTGCAGATCGCCGCCACGCTCCACATCTCCAATAACACGGTCAAGACCCATCTGCGGTCGATCTACCAGAAACTCGGGGTGACATCCCGCTCGCAGGCCATCGAGCGAGCAGTGGACCTGCGCCTGCTCTGAGATCACTTCACTGTAAGGCCCTGCGGCAGCGCCCATGCTGCGTGATACATCCAAGCCGCTCGGCGGAGGCCGCCAATGACGCCCGTATCGACAACGTAGCGGCGTAGCCGACACCGTATTTCTGGCCGCCGAGTTGATGGCATAGGGGTGCTCGGCGCGCCACCGTGACACCGAGCGGATGCCGTGCGGCCCGTTGCGGCGACGCGGGCGCGGTCATGCGTCGGTGTTAACGCTCCTCGTAAAGAGTGGGCCGTCCGCAGGCCGGCATCCCCGCCCCGAAATACCCGGCATGTCAGATCGCGGGCTTATTCCGCTGGAAAGGTCTTCAGCACGCTGCACTGGGAGTGCCGAAGAGAGTGCTTAGCCCGGAATGTAGCCCGCGCAGCAGACGAGCCGGCCGAAACTCACCCAGCCAAGGGTGAGGACCGGGCGGCGCGCAGGCAGCAGGATTGGCCTGTGTCCCGCGCTCTCACCAGCACCGGGACAGAACGTCAGGCACACTCAGTCAGATCCCGAGCAAGAACGGCGAGGCACGAAAGGGGGAATGGTAATGCCATGGCTGATCATGCCGTGGAGGCGCAGATCGCTGCAGGAGGAGGCAGCCGTGCGAAAGCGTAATCAGCCTGGGCTGGGGTGGACGGTGGTGCTGCGGCGCCAGCCGGCCCGCATCGTTGAGGGCCGCGTGCACGGCGGCTATACCGACATGTATGAGCTCATTTGCTGGGACTGCGGTGACCATCCCCGCCCGGATTACCATGACGTCTCACCGGAGCTTCAGCGGATCCCCGGGCCGTATCGGTTTGCTGTCGGCGCCGCGGCATATGAAGAGCATGTGACCCTGTGTCACAGGCAGGAGCCGCCCAGCAGCCGGGCCAGCGGGTGCACGACGCCGGCGGGGAATCAGCCTGCGTTGGCGGGCGTGAGCCGCGGTGACTGACATGAGCGCGTCGAGGGCGGGCGCCGCGGCCCGGGCGATGATCTTGCCGCTGGCGCTGGCGCAGTTCATCGCCAGCTACGCGGCCACCAACATGAACGTGGCGATCAGCGCGATCGCCACGGACCTGGGCACGACGGTAGCCGGGGTGCAGACCGCGATCACCCTGTTCACGCTGACGATGGCGGCGCTGATGATCCCGGGCAGCAAGCTGACCGACATCTGGGGCCGCAAGAGATGCTTCATGCTCGGGCTGGCCGTCTACGCGGTCGGTGGCCTGCTGGCAGCGCTGTCGCAGGGACTGCCGCTGCTGATCATCGGGTACTCGCTGCTGGAGGGCGTGGGCTCGGCACTGATGATCCCGCCCATCTACATCCTGGTCACCGTGGGTTTCCCGGACGTCAAGTCACGGGCCAGGTACTTCGGGGTAGTCAGCGGCGCGGGCGGCCTGGGCGCCGCCGCCGGGCCGCTGATCGGCGGCCTGGTGACCAGCGCGATCAGCTGGCGTGCCTCGTTCGGCCTGCAGGTCCTCGTCGTGGTGTGGATCATCTGGCTGGCCCGCAAGATCACCGACCCGGCCCGGCCCGGGCCGAAGCCGCGGTTCGACCTGACCGGCGCGGTGCTGTCCGCTGCGGGCCTGTTCTTCGTGGTGCTCGGGTTCCTGCAATCACGGACCTACGGATTCTTCAAGTCGCGGCAGGACTTCACCATCGGGAACACGGTGGTGATATCGAAGGGGTCGATCTCCCCGGTGTGGCTGTTCGTGGCCGTCGGCGCGCTGTTCCTGCTGTGGTTCTTCCTGCACGTCCGGTCCGGCGAGAAAAAAGGCAAGGACGTGCTGCTCCCGCTGCGGCTGTTCCGCAACAAGGTCGCCAACCTCGGGCTGGGAACCCAGACCATCCAGTGGCTCGTCTTGCAAGGATGCTTCTTCACCGTCTCGGTCTACCTGCAGGAAGTCAATCACTACAGTGCGATCCAGACCGGCCTGATCCTCACCCCCGCCACCATCGGGATCCTGGCCGCCTCGGCCGGCGCGGGCCGGTTCGCCCGGCGGCACCCGCAACGGTGGCTGATCATCGCCGGCTTCCTGACCACTGCCGTCGGCATGATCTTGCTGCTGGTCCTGGTCCGGGCGCACGCGGGCATCTGGCGGTGGATCCCCGGGCTGCTGCTGTTCGGTGCCGGGGTCGGGGTCATGCTGACCTCCTCGGTCAACGTGGTCCAGTCGAGCTTCCCCGATAGAGATCAGGGCGAGATTTCCGGCCTGTCCCGCAGCGTCTCCAACCTGGGATCCTCACTAGGCACCGCCCTGGTCGGCTCGGTCCTGGTTGCTGTCAAGCTTCCCGAGGGAAGACCCTTCGCCGTCGCCCTCACCGTGATGCTCGTGGTCGCCCTCATCGGCCTGGTCCTCGCCGTCCTCATTCCCCGCAAGCCGATCCAGGCGACGGCGGCAGAAGACCCAGGCGCCGAACCCGCGGCCCGGCAGCCGGCACCGTGACTGGCCACAGCCGCCATAACAGTTACGCGCTATCCGCGTCGGGTGTTCCCTGTCCCGGCCCAAGGCCAGTGGGTGAGGCTGTCCTGATGAACGGGTCTGCCTCTGTTGTAGAACTCCGCCAGGACCGGCAGCCATCGGACACCGATCCAGATGGCTGGTCTCCCTCTCCCGGCCGACCGCGGCGCGGCTTGGAGGAGTCCCTGATGGCCACTATGGCATCGGTTCTATCGCTGATGGAGGAGGTGGCCCGTATCCAGAGGGAGACTGCCGAAGTACTCCACGCCTTGGCGGCACGCAGCGGGAACGGGCCGGCGGTCCAGCGGCTCAAGAGGGCCGAGGATGCGTCGCTGAACACCGTCAAGAGCCACACCCGCGCCATTTACCGAAAGCTTGGCATCTCCAACCGGCACGACGCCATCCGGCGCGGCCGTGAGCTTGCCATTCTCCCAAGCTGACAGCCCGCAGCAGATCGGAACGCATATGATCGTCCTCAGCCTCGTTCTCATCGGCCTGGCGATAACGCTCGAACCGATCCCGCTCACCGCGTTCATCCTCGTTCTCGCGTCGAAGGGCGGCGTGCGGAAGGGTGCCGCGTTCATCTTCGGCTGGCT
>Ga0335078_10014185_pt1 | contig 11820 bp, 7 predicted proteins | sample Lox_Sample_32_FD_206711 | JGI IMG/M metagenome (GOLD analysis project Ga0335078, IMG submission 206711) | Soil microbial communities from Loxahatchee National Wildlife Refuge, Florida, United States - Lox_Sample_3.2 | ecosystem: Environmental > Terrestrial > Soil > Wetlands | place: USA: Florida...
CCAGCAGGTGCACGCGACCACCCGCGCCGTGTTCCACATGATGTTCGACTGGCATCCGCAGGTGATCCACGATCTGCACGAGAGCGTGGCGCTGCTCGTGACCTGGAACGGCACCGGGCCGATCAACGAGCACGTCGACCCGCTCACCTATGCCGAGCGCCTCGAGCTGAGCTTCCGCGAGGTCGAGGCGCTGAGCGGCCTCGGTATGCCGGGGGTGTGGACCTGGAACTTCGGCGATGACTTCGCGCACCTGTATCTGGATGCCATCGCCACCAATCACAACGCCGACGGCCGCGGCTACGAGACCTTCGGCAACGGCACCGCCGAGACGCTTACCCCCGAGCAACCCTCGCAGGACACCTCGGTCGAGTGGTACCGGCCGCTGCCGCCGCCTGCGCAGGGGACCTTCCGCTGGTCGGCGCGCGACAACGTCAACTACAATGAGACGGCGCTGCTCGCGGCACTCGATGAGACCGCGCGGCAGTCGCAGGAGCTGCTGCGCAACTACTATCTGAAGGGTGTGCATTCCTACCGGCGCGGGCTCGAGCAGCCGCCGTTCGGCTTCATCGTTCCCGACGGGCAGGGCGATCCGGCGCGCGTCGCGCAGCTGGTCTCGCTGCTGCTGCGGCAGGGGATCGAGGTCGGCCGTGCCAGCGCGCCGCTCACCCTCAACGAGGGCACCTGGCCCGCAGGCACGTACGTCGTGCGGCTGGACCAGCCCTATCGCGACTACGCGGTCGATCTGCTCACGCCGCAGCAGTACCCGAAGGATTCGGGCGATGCGGCCTACGACGAGGTCTCCTGGTCGTTACCCGCCCACTATCACCTGGCGGTGATCCCGACGGCGGATGCCCGCGTGCGCGCGCTCCCCGTCACGCTCCTCGAGAGCGCGCCGCGGCCGCCGGGGACGCTCGCGGGTGCGGGGCCGGTGTACCTGCTGAAGGACTCGGGGCAGGAGGGGCTTCTCGAGGCACGCTACCGCCTCGCGCGCTTCAAGGTCGCGATCGCCGAGCGCCTCTTCACGCTCGCCGGAGCCGACTACCCGGCCGGCTCGTGGATCCTCAGGTCCCAGCCGGGACTCGAGCCGGCGCTGCGCGATGTGTGCCGCGACCTGGGACTCGAGTTCGCGAGCGCCGCCGCGGCGCCCGCGGTCGCGCAGCACGAGGCACCGGTGCCGCGACTGGGGTTGTGGGTACCGTGGGCGGATACCGACACGATCGGCTGGGCGCGCTACTCGCTCGACCAGCGGCACATTCCCTATTCCTACGTGCGCGACGAGGACATCCGCGCCGGCCGGCTGCGCGAGAAGTACGACGTGCTCGTCTACGGGCACGTCGACCTCGAGCTCGCCGAGCAGATCGAGGGTTTGCCGAAGGCCTGGGGGCCGATGCCGTTCAAGAAGACCAGCGCCACGCCCGCCTTCGGCACGCCCGCGGAGTCCGACGACATCACCGGCGGCATCGGCTACGGCGGGCTCGCCGAGCTGCAGCGCTTCCTCGATGCCGGCGGCCTCTTCATCACGCTCGGCAGCGGCACGATGCTGCCGCTCGAGGCGGGGCTGGTGCGCGGGGTGCGGCGCGAGTCCGGCGGCGTGCCGCGCAGCGCCCAGGGGGGCGGGGCCGCGGCGGCCGGCGCCTCGCAGGCGACTGCGAGCCGCACGCCCGGCGCGCACGTGCGCGTGAGCTTCGCGCGGCCGGACCATCCGATCGGCTACGGCTACCCGACCCGCACCTGGGTGTTCCGCCAGAACTTCCCGCTCTACTCGGTGCCGCGGCGCTGGCTGCGCATGGCTTACTGCACGGTGTGCCTCGACGGCCCGATCGACCGCAGCGGCGTGGTGCTCGAGTGGGGCGACAGGGACGGCGCACCATTCGTCGTCAGCGGCCAGGCCTGGGGCGAGGAGAATCTCATCGGCCGCCCGGCGATCCTCGACCTGCGCGCCGGCAAGGGCCATGTGATCGCCTTCAACTTCAATCCCCTGCATCGCGATCTCAACCGCGGCGACCAGCGCATGCTGTGGAACGCGATTCTGAACTGGCAGGCGATCCTCGCCGGCCAGCCGCAGGCGGCACGATGACGGCAAGCGCCGGCTCCGCGCGTCCCGGCCGGGAGAGCCGTCGCGCCCGCGCACGGGCGCCGGCCGCGAAGTATCCCTACATCCGCCGCCGCCTGACGCCCGTCGAGCTGCTGAGCGCGGAGGCGGTCGAGGTCATCGAGGCAAACGCCGAGACCATACTCGAGGAGATCGGCGTCGAGTTCCGGCGCGACCCGGAGAGCCTGCGCCTGTGGCGCGATGCGGGCGCCGACGTGCACGGGGAGCGCGTGCACATCCCGCGGGGCATGGCGCGGCGGCTGCTCGCGACTGCGCCGTCGGAGTTCACCCTCTACGCGCGCAATCCCGAGCGCAACGTGCGCTTCGGCGGCGACGCCACCGTGTTCTCGCCCGTGGGCGGGCCGCCCTTCGTCAGCGACCTCGAGCGCGGCCGGCGCTACGGCACGCTCGCCGACCTCGAGAACTTCATCAGGCTGGCCCACATGGCGCCGGCGATTCACTTCTCCGGCGGCTGCATGTGCGAGCCGATGGAGATCCCGCCGAACAAGCGTCACCTCGATGTGCAGTACGCCTTCTTCCGCTGGTCCGATCAGGGGTGCGAGGCGACGCCCGAGACCGGCGGCCACGCGGCAGACGCCGTCGGTCTGGCGCAGGCGCTCTTCGGAGCCGGGTACCTCGAGACTCATCCGGTGGTCCTCGGCAACATCAACTCCAACTCACCTCTGGTCTACGACGGGCGCATGCTGGCAGCGCTGCGGCAGTTCGCCGGCCGCAACCAGGGCACGATCGTCGTCCCGGCGGTGCTCGCCGGCGCGATGGGGCCGGTCACGCCCGCAGGGTGCCTCGCGGAGATTCTCGCCGAGACACTCGCCGGCATGGCGCTCACGCAGCTGGTGCGCCCCGGCGCGCCGGTGATCCTGGGCTCGTTCGTCGGCGCGATCTCGATGCGCACCGGAGCCCCGACCTTCGGCACGCCGGAAGCCACGCAGATGATCTTTGCCACGGCGCAGCTGGCGCGGCGCCTGAAGCTTCCGTGCCGCAGCGGCGGCTCGCTGTGCTCGTCCAAGGCCGCCGACGCGCAGGCGGCGTACGAGAGCGCGAACACGCTGCTGCCGAGCCTGCTCGCCGGCGTCAACCTCGTGACCCACGCGGCCGGCTGGCTCGAGGGTGGGCTGGTGGCGAGCTATGAGAAGTTCGTCATGGACGCCGACCAGTGCGCGATGATGCAGATGCTGGCGCAGGGCATGGATATGTCGGCGCGGGGCCAGGCGCTCGATGCCATCCGCGAGGTCGGCCCTGGGAGCCACTTTCTCGGCTGCGCGCACACGCTCGCGAATTTCGAATCCGCGTTCTACCAATCGACGATCGCCGATTACTCCTCTTATGAGCAGTGGACGCTCGAGGGGCGCCTCACCGCGGAGCAGCGCGCCAACCGCGTATGGAAGAAGATGCTCGAGGATTACCAGGATCCGGGCATCGATCCCGCACAGGACGAGGCGATGCATGACTTCATCGCCCGCCGCAAGGCGGTGCTGACGGATGAGATCGAGGACGAGTGAGGGGCGTCGCAGCGCCGCTATTTCACCAGCCGGTTATATTTCGCCAGTACTTTGCGCAGCTCATCGTGCGGCAGCGCGCGCACGTGGTGGCCGTCGATCCCCGTCATGTCGGTGGCGGCGACCATGGCGTTGACGATCGCCTCCTCGGTGGCCTGCACCGTAGCCGCGAACAGCGGATCCATGGAATCGTTCGGCACCATCTTCAGATCCACCGGCCCGTGATCGATGTCGCTCGCTTTCGGGTTGGCGGTCGAGAAGGCAATGAAGATGTCGCCCGAGCCGTTACCGGCAATGCTGCCGTTGCGGCCGATGCCGAGGGACACGCGCCGCGCGATGCGCTTCAGCTGGTGGGGCAGGAGCGGCGCATTGGTCGCGACCACGACGATGATCGAGCCGCGCTCGAGGAGGTCGGAGGGTACGGCGGCGTAGGGATCCTCGCTCGCGATCTCGCGGCCGACCGGAATGCCGGCGATGCGCAGGTTCTGCCGCGTGCCGTAATTGCACTGCACCAGCACCCCGACCAGGTAGCCGCCGGCCCTGGCTTCCAGCTGGCGCGAGGAGGTGCCGATGCCGCCCTTGAAGCCGTTGCAGATCATGCCGGTGCCGCCGCCCACCGCGCCTTCCTCGACGGGACCCGACCGCGCGCCGTCGAGCGCGTGGAACACGTGCTCAGGCTTGACGTGAAAGCCGTTGATGTCGTTGAGCCACCCGTCCCAGGTTTCGGCCACGACCGGCAGCGACCACCACGAGTCGGTGGCGTCCGCCGGGCCGTGCGCTACGCGCCAGGCGATCACGGCATCGCGCACCACGCCGACGCTGTGGGTATTGGTGATGAGCACCGGGGACTCGAGGAAACCCGACTCCTCGACCCAGGTCGTGCCGGTCATCTCGCCGTTGCCGTTCTGCGAGTACCAGCCGGCGAAGGAAAAACGCTGCATGGACTCGGCCCCGCGCGGCAGCACCGCGGTGACACCGGTGCGGATCGGTCCCTGTCCGACGACGAGCTTGCCGCTGCCCTCGATGAGCGTCGTCTGACCGACCAGCACGCCGTCTACGTCGGTGATCGCATTCAGGGGCCCGGGTGTGCCGTCGAAGGGGATCCCTAAGTCGCGGGCACGGTCCTTGTGCGGCGGCGCCGCTGCGGGATAGGCGATGGTAGTCGCGGTGGCGAGCGTGCAGGCAGTGGCCAGAACGACGGCGACCAGGGCGGCAGCGGGACGCAGCATATGATTTTCCGATCAGGCTCCGGCGGCGAGCGCTTCGCGCCGCACCGTGAGCCACTTGTGCAACCAGTACACCGCGTACACGGGCACACCGAGCGCGCACAGCGCCAGCGCCTGCTTGAGCGGCGTGCCGCCGATGCCGAACGAGACCCACACGCAGTAGATGGCGGCGAGCAGCGCCGCGGCGATCCAGCGCGCCTCGCGCGGCCCCGGCGCCGGGATCTGCCTGCGGGCCCACAGCACCAGCACCGCCAGCGCACAGCCGATGTAGATGGGGAGATTGGCGGCGGTCACCACAACGCTCATGAGCGTGAAGGCGCCGGCCATCGAGTCGTTGTAGTTCATGAGCGTGATGATGCTGGCAAAGACTGCGGTGACCACGAAACCCCACGTCGGGGCACCGTGCGAGTTCACCCGGGCGAGAACTCGCGGGAATCCACCGTGGCGCGCGAAGCTCACCGTGAGCTCGCCCAATATGAGCGTCCAGCCGTTGAGGCAGCCGAGACCGCCGACGATCACGAACGCGGCCAGCAGCTTGCCGTATCCGGCGCCGAGGAAGCGCGCCAGCACGTCCGCGAAGGGCGCATTCGAGGCGGCCAGTACCGCCTGCGGCAGCAGCAGCATCGGCACGAGCGATACGCAGATATAGATGAGCGCCACCAGCAGCGTGCCGATGAAGGTGGCGCGCGGAATCGTCCGTCCCGGATCCCGTACTCTGCCCGCTGGCATCGCGGCACTTTCGACACCGAGCATGGCGTACAGCGCGAGCGTCGAAGCGGCGATCACACCGGAGAAAGACACTGGCGTCGTCGGCACGTGCACCACGGGCTGCGGATGCGGCGCGAGGAACGCCCATATCCCCAGCGCGATGATGCCGAGCTGCGGCACGAGCTTCAGCACCGTGGTCAGCACCTGCACCCAACCGGCGGTGCGTGCGCCGAGGATGTTGATCAGTACGAACAGCCAGATGAGCGACACCGCCGTGGCAGCGGCGAGCGAGTGGTTGACGTTCAGGACTGGAAAGAAGAACGACAGATAGCCCGTGACCCCGGTCGCGAGCACGGCGTTCGTCACCCAGGTGGATATCCAGTAGCACCACATGAGGAGGAACGCGACGAATCCGCCGAACGCACGTGCCGAGTAGGCGTAGGGCCCATCGTCGTCGGGAAATGCGCGCGGCAGTCCCGCGAACACCCAGGCGATGAAGATGCAGCCGACGGTGGTGATCAGCCACGCGGGCAGCGCGTTGAGCCCGTAGGGAGCGAGGGAGGCCGGCAGCATGAAGATGCCGACGCCGATGGTGTTGCCCACCACCAGCGCCGTGCACATGAGGAGCCCGAGCGCGCGCGGCTGGCCGGCCGTGTCGCTCACGCGGAGGCCTTGGCCGCCGGGACCGAGGCCAGCGCCTCATTGAGCGCCGTCTCGAGCAGCGTCATGGCCTCATCGACGTGTCCGCGGTTGATCATGAGCGGGGGAATGAAGCGCACCGTGCTCTGTCCGCAGGAGAGCAGCAGCAGCCCGTTGTGGAAGGCGCGCGTCAGCACCGCCTCGCACAGCTCCCTGGCGGGCTTGCGGCTCACGCGGTCGGTCACCAGCTCCATGCCGATCATCAGCCCCTTGCCGCGCACCTCGCCGATTACCGGGAAGCGCTGCTGCAGCTCCCGCAGGCGAGCGATGAAGTAGTCGCCGACCGCGGCGGCGTTGGCGGCGTACTCGCGCTCCACCAGCTCGAGCGTCGCGAGCGCCGCCGCGCAGCACAACGGATTGCCGCCGAATGTGTTGCCGTGCGCGCCGCGCTTCCACTTCTCCATGATGGGGCGCCGCGCGACCACCAGTCCCAGGGGCAGCCCCGAGGCGAGCCCCTTGGCGAGCGTCATGATGTCGGGTGCCACGCCCCAGTGCTGGCTCGCGAACATGCGGCCGCTGCGGCCGATGCCGCATTGCACTTCGTCGAATATCAGCAGGATCCCGTGGCGGTCGCACAGCGCGCGCAATCCCGGGAGGAAGCTGTCGGGCGGCACCAGGTAGCCGCCCTCGCCCTGGATGGGCTCGACCACGATGGCCGCAACTTCCGCGGCGGGGACGTTGTTCTGGAACAGCATCTCGATGTAGTCGAGAACCGCGCGGCCCTGATCGGTACCGGCGAATAGCGGTCGATAGGGGTTGGGGTAGGGCACGTGAGTCACGCCCGGCATGGTCGGGAAGAACCCGGCCTGCTGGGTGTACTTGCTGGCGGTGAAGGACAGCGAACCCATGCTGCGGCCGTGGAAGCCGCCGAGGAAGCCGATGAAGCGCGGCCGGCCGGTCACGTAGCGCGCCAGCTTCAGCGCGCCTTCGACCGACTCCGTGCCGCTCTGGCAGATGAACACCTGCGCCGCCTCGCCCACGGGCGCGAGCTGATTGATGCGCTCGGCGAGGCGGGTCATGCGCTCGTGCCAGTAGTCGGAGGAGATGTGCAGGAAATCGTCGGCGGCGTCCTTGATCGCCTGCACGACCTGCGGGTGCGCATGACCGGTACTGGCGACGCCGATGCCGCTCATGAAATCGAGGAAGCGGTTGCCGTCCACGTCCCAGGTCTCGGCGCCGCGGCCCTTCGCCATGACGAACGGGTAGTCGCGCGGATAGGACGGTGTGGTCACCGGGCGATCGCGGGCAATGAGCGCCTGCGCCTTGGGGCCGGGGAGCGGTGTGCGGATATGAGATGACGGCATGTCGGTTCCTCGATCGTCGCCCTAGCGGGCGGCGGGTAAAGCGATGCGGATCGGTCGGGCCTGTGCCTCGCGGGTGCGCTCCTCGAGCTGGCGCAGCGTCTCGAGCTCGGCCGCCTGCGGGGCCGGGAGCATCTCAAGGCGCTCCGCTACGGCGAGCGGCCAGCCGGTCGCGGCGCGCGCCGCCGCCGCGCTCACCCCCGGATAGAGTGCCACCAGCTCGAGCTCTTCGCTGCGCGCGCTCGGCCGCAGCACGCCGAAATCGGTGATTACGGCGCGCGGCCCCGCGCCCGGGCAGCCGCGTGCGCGGCGCTCGCCCGCACCCGAGAGATAGCCGCAGGAGGTGCGGAAATCGAGGCGCGGTACGAAGCTGCGCGGGGTCTGCTTCATGATGATGAGCACCTCGCGCGCGAAGCCGGCTATCTCCGGGGCGCCGCCGCCACCCGGCAGGCGCACCCTGGGGTGCGCGTAGTCGCCGATGACCGTGCTGTTGAGATTGCCGTAGCGGTCGATCTGCGCGGCGCCGAGGAAGCCGACGTCGACGCGGCCGCGCTGCAGGTAGTGTGCGAAGATCTCCGGCAACGGTACCACCGCGGTCGCGGTCTCGGCGAGCTCGCCGTCACCGATCGAGAGCGGCAGCACTTTAGGTTTGGTGCCCACCGTGCCGGACTCGTAGATGAGCACCAGGTCGGGCGCATGCGTGAGGCGCGCCAGATTGCACGCCGCGCTCGGCAGCCCGATGCCGACGAAGCACACGGCGCCGTTGCGCAGCTGCCGTGCGGCGGTTACCGTCATGATCTCGTCCGGCGTATAGCCGGGGGCGCGCGCGCTCACGCCGCGACTCCGAGCGTGCGCAGGAGCGCCGCATGATCGGCGGCGGCGAGCACGTGCCGCGCCATCCATTCGCTGAAGGCGGCGCGCTCGCGTGCGATCTCATCCCACGCGAGGTAGAAACGATTGTCGCGCGCGTAGTAGCCCTGGGCGTACGAGGGGTAGGCGCCGCCGGGGACGACGCTCGCCGCGGTGATGAGCCACGCGGGCAGCACCAGCGCGTTCATGTCGGCCGCGAGCCGTGCAACCCGCTCCTCGACCGTCACCAGCACGCGCTCCGCGGCTAGCGCCGCTTCCCTGGCCGCGCCCACGATGCCGCGGATCAGCACGTTGCCCTCGGCATCGATCTGCTGGGCGTGCAGGATCGTGACGTCGGGGCGCACGGCCGCCACCGCGGTCAGCTGCTGCCCCGTGAACGGGCAGGGGAGCGTGCGGCGGTGGGCAACGGTGAGCAGGTCGAGATCGGTATCGGCGTGATGGCGCATCAGGCCGCAGCTCATGCCGCTCGCGCCCGCCTGGTATGCGAGCGCGAGCTCGGCGTGCGTGTACTCGGTGAGCGCGAGCGGGCGCGGCCAGTCGTGCTCGACCGCATCGCGCAGCCGGTGCAGCGAGCCGACGCCGGGATTGCCACCCCAGGAGAAGGTGAGGTGCGAGGCGCAGCCCATGCCGATCAGCTGGTCATAAATGAGATCGGGCGTCATGCGGATCAGGTGCAGGTCGCGCCGTCCCTGGCGGATGATCTCGTGACCGGCGGCGAACGGGATGAGGTGTGTGAAGCCCTCGAGCGCCACACTGGCGCCGTCGCGCACGTGCGCTGCGATCGCATCTTTCAGCGGCAGCAGCTGCATGGCTTGCCTACTCGACCACCGTCTGCGACTGCTCGCGCAAGTACTGCGGCAGGTAATAGAAGGAAGCGATCGCCTTGCCGGTCGTGCCCGAGCCTTTCCAGCCGCCGAACGGCTGGTAGCCCGGCCAGGCACCGGTCGTCGCCCCCTGCGGGCGATTGGCATAGGTGACGCCGGCCTCGATGTTCTCCTGGAACCAGGAGATCTCATCGCTCGCGCCGTAAAAGCCGGCGGTCAGCCCGAGGGGCGAGGCGTTGGCGAGCTGCATCGCCTCCTCGTTCGAGGTCACGCGGTGGATCATGAGGATCGGCAGGAACATCTCCTTCTCCCACAGGGGATGCGTGAGCGGCGCCTCAGCCAGCGTCGGGCGGACGAAGAAGCCGCGCCCCAGCGCTCCTTCCCGCAGCTGCTCGCCGCCCGAGAGGATGCGCGCCCCGCCTTCGCCAAGCGCAGCTGCGTAACGCGCGAAATCCTCGTAGCCCGATTGTGTGGCGACCGGGCCCAGCCAGTTCTCGCGCCGCGACGGATCGCCGATGGCGAGCGACCTGAGCTGCTCGAGCAGCCTCGCGGTGAGCGGCTCGGCGACCTGGCGGTCCACGTACAGGCGCGACAGCGCCGAGCATTTCTGTCCGCCCATGCCGAAGGCGGAGCGCAGGATGCCGCTCGCGGCCCGCTCGAGGTCCGCCCGCGCGGTCACGATGCAGGCGTTCTTGCCGCCCATTTCGGCGATGCAGGGTCGCGGATAGCTGCCGCCCTGGAGCTTGACGGCAATCTGGCGGCCGACCTCGAAGGAGCCGGTGAAGGTCACGCCGGCGGTCAGCGGATGCTCGATGAGCGCCGCGCCGATCGCGCCGCTCGAGCCGCTCAGATAATTGAACACCCCGGGCGGCAGCTCCGCATCGCGGATGCAGTCGGCGAGCAGGCGCCCGGCCCAGGGCGTCGCGGTCGCGCCCTTCAGCACCACTGTATTGCCGGTGATCAGCGCCGCCGCCACCGGGCCCGCGGCGAGCGCGATGGGGAAGTTGAAGGGCGTGATCACCACCCAGGCGCCGTAGGGCTTCAACACGCTGCGGTTGTGCGACACGTGGCTCCTGAGTGGATCATCGGGCAGCGTGTGCGCGAATCCCCCGGCGCGCTCGAAATCGTCGCAGTAGGTCTGGAAGAAGTCCGCCGCCTCCTGCGCCTCGCCGAGCGCCTCCATGCGGTTCTTGCCGACCTCGAGCGTGAGGGCGGCGGCGATGTCGTAGACACGCTCGGCGATCAGCTCGCCGACACGGCGCAACAGGCGCGCGCGGCCGGCCGCCGGCATGCGTTTCCAGGCGGGGAAGGCAGCATGCGCGGCACGCAGCGCCGCATCGGCGTCGGCCGTGCCGGCGGCTGCGAAGCGGCCGAGCAGCTGCTCGCGATCCGCGGGATTGCGTTTCTCGAGCAGGCCTTCGGTGAGGCGGTCCGTCCCGGCGATATGCAGTGCATGCGAGCCGCCGAGTCGCGCACGCACGCGCTGCATCGCCGCCTCGAAGCGCGTATGCAGCTCCTCGGGCGGATCGAACATGGTGGCGTAGGTCAGTTTGAAGCTCATGTGTCGTGCTCCCAGGCATTGCCCGCAGCCAGCTCGCCGAGCAGCTCATCGAGCAGCCCGAGCGCCTCGTCGAGCTCGCGCTCGCTGATGACGAGCGGCGGCGCAAGCAACAGCAGATTGCCGCGTGCGGCGAAGGATACGCCGCGATCCAGGGCACGAGCGAGCAGCCGCTTCAGCGAGCCGTGCTGCTGCGGCCAGGGACTGAGCGGCTCGCGGCTCGAGCGCTCGCGCACCAGCTCGAGCACCGCGAACAGGCCGTGGCCGCCGCGCACGTCGCCGATCACGGCATGGCGGGTCTGCATCTGTCGCAGGTGTGCGCACATCACCGCCCCGAGGCGGCGTGAGCGCGCGATCAGGCCCAGATCGCGGTAGCTCTCGATCGCCGCGACCCCGGCGGCGCAGGCGAGTGGATGACCGCAATAGGTGAGCCCGGTCATGAGCATCTGCGGCTCGAGGGCGCGCGCCACCTCGGCGCCGAGCACCACCGCACCGAGCGGCAGATGCGCGCCGGTGAGGCCCTTGGCGAGCGTCATGAGATCGGGGCGGGCGTGCGCGCCGTAGCGCTGCCAGGCGAACCACTCGCCGCAGCGGCCGAAGGCGCTCATCACTTCGTCGGCGATCAGCCAGACCCCGGACTCCCGGGTGGCCACGCGCAGCGCCGGCCAGAACTCATCGGGGGCGATGATGCCGTTGGTGCCGGCGTTCGGCTCCATCATCACCGCGGCGACTTCGCGAGCGCCGCGCGCGGCGATCACGCCGCCGATGTGGCGTACCGCGGCTGCTGCGCACTCAGCGGCGCTCGCCGTGCCGAACGGGCAGCGGTACGCGTACGGCGGCGGCACGTGCAGTACGCGAAACGCCTCCGGGTCGGTCTGCGCCGCGGTGCGTGCATCTCCCGACAGCGCCATGGCCGCGTAACTGGCGCCGTGATAAGAGCGATCGCGCGTGATCACCCAGCCGCGCGGCTTGGCCGCCGCGGCGCGCGCGAACTTGACGGCGTGCTCGTTGGCGTCCGCTCCGCC
>Ga0335078_10014186_pt1 | contig 11820 bp, 8 predicted proteins | sample Lox_Sample_32_FD_206711 | JGI IMG/M metagenome (GOLD analysis project Ga0335078, IMG submission 206711) | Soil microbial communities from Loxahatchee National Wildlife Refuge, Florida, United States - Lox_Sample_3.2 | ecosystem: Environmental > Terrestrial > Soil > Wetlands | place: USA: Florida...
ACGGCAGGCGCACCGGCGACCCCGGAGCCGCAGCGAATCCTGCTGCGCAAGCGGCGGTGGGAGATGCACAGGCGCTTCCCCGGCTGGCGGAAATTGCTGCTGCGCTGGGTGAGCGTTCGATCGCGGATGACATTTGCCAGCTCGTTTCCAGAGTCAACGAAGGCCGCTTTTTCGTCGCCTGTGTTGGCCAGTTCAAACGCGGCAAATCCACGCTGCTAGATGCATTAGTGGAAGAAGAGATACTGCCGACCGGGGTCGTGCCGGTCACGACTGTGCCTACAGTGCTGCGCTACGGGGCACAGAGGACTGCCCGAGTCCTGATCGACGGCCAGTGGAAGACGATTCGTCCCGAAGACCTCGCGCAGTACGTCTCCGAGGAGCTGAATCCGGAGAACAAGAAACGGGTGGAGGGTGTCGAGGCTTTCCTTACCTCACCGCTGTTGGCTTCGGGGATGTGTTTGGTCGATACGCCGGGGATCGGGTCTGTATTCGCGGGCAACACCGAAGCCACCAAGGACTTCATTCCGCAGATTGACGCAGCCATCCTCGTGGTCGGCGCCGACCCGCCTATCTCCGGCGAGGAGGCGGCACTGGTTGAAGCGGTAGCCGCCAATGTCGACCGCATCGTGATCGTGCTCAACAAGATCGACCGCGTATCGCCCGCCGAGCGCCAACAGGCAGCAGCGTTCGCCGCCAAGGTGTTGGAAGCGCGTCTGAAGAAGCCCGTCGGGCGGATCTACGAAGTCAGCGCGCTCCGCAATCTCAAGCAGTCCTCGAATGGGGATGATTGGAACACCTTGATTGAGGACCTGACCCGAATGGCGGCCAGCTCGGGGCAAGACATGACCCGTGCGGCAGCCGAGCGCGGCCTGCGCCGGTTCTCGGCTTCGCTGCGGCGGTCGGTGGAAGAGCGGATTCGGGCCTTGAAGGAGCCCATCGAGAATTCCGAGCAACGCATCGCCGAACTTCGCCAGACCGTCGCCCAGTCCGAGCAATCGCTGCGCGATTTGGGGGCTTTGTTTTCTGCCGAGCAGATGCGACTCTCTAACACACTGCTGACGCGGCGAAAGCAATTCCTGCGAGAAGTTTTCCCAATCGCCTTTAAGGAGCTGCAACAGGAAATCAACTCGGTGAAAACGACGTTCGGCCCGGCGCTGCGGCGCGAACTGATGTCGATTGCGCAGACGGTCGCGAGGCGTCACGTCATGCCGTGGCTCGATACCGAAGAGGCGAACGCCGAGGAACTTTATAGTTCTGTGACCCAGCGTTTTGTGAACCTTGTCAACGGACTCCTGCAAAGAATTTCGGAGGAGCAGTCGGCCGACTTCGCTCATTTGCCAAGGGAGCTCGATACAGAACAGGGCTTTCGGACCCAATCACGGTTTTACTTTCACGATATGATCACCATCGCACAACCGGCTTCCCCGCTGCTGTACAGCATTGACCTCACGATGGGTGCGCTTCACCTGCGGCGGTGGTTCCGGAAAGACGCGGAGGGCTTCCTGGAGAAACTACTAGACACCAATGCCTCCCGTGTCCAGGGCGACGCGGAGCAGCGCGTGGTCGAGAGCCGGCTGCGGCTTGAATCCGATGTGCGAAAGCTGCTGCGCGAGGTCAGTGCGGGTGCGGAGCAGGCACTGACCAATGCCAGAGAGGTCATGGCTGCGGGAACGAACGCTGTCGCCGAGGAACTCGAGCGGCTGGGCAATCTGCACGAAGAGATTGATGCCTTGGTGCGTCAGACATAGGCCTTATAAGAACGCCCGTCCGGTGGGTCGCGCGCTGCGACCCGAGAGTATGCAAGCGGAAGCAAACTCCACCAATTCATTTGCCTCATCACGTCACTGCGGGGCAACCGGGACCTTCAATGACAAGCCGCTGCGCAGCCGAACCGCAACCGGCTGCGGTAGCGCGGAGACGCGAAAGCGCCGCGCGATTCGAAACTTATTGTTTCGCTTGTACAGCTCCTTGCTGCCCATTCTTATGGAAGTGTCGGGAAATCGGCTTCCGCCCGAACGACATGAACGGCCCGATGCGAGGGAATACTAAGTAACCCGGTATAAGAAAAGAATGATCAAGAAGAATCCGACAACGTAAGCGATATACATGTTCAGCCGGCCGTGATGCATGCCGGCCAAAATGCTTGCTACACCGGCCATCGCATCCCGAATCGGACGAAGGAAGAGGCGGTCCACAATTGGAGTTTCTTCGCGCCGCCGCCGTATGGCGGTGCGGAAATGCACTGCCACCGTCTGCCGGGTGTCTTCGGTAATGTTGGGCCGAAAAACAGCCTGGAAAACCACACGCACGGGATTAGAAAACCCGGTAGCCGTGTAGGTCATTTCGGCCAGCAGCCGCGGTATGCCGCCCGCCCAAAGCTCACGCCGTACAACCGCGCGTTCCCGTGTCCAACGCGAAATCACCAGCCACGCAAGGAATAGCATGAGCGCTAGTGCTATCAGGCTATACGATGGCGACATAGCAAACACAACGGGATTCTGTTCTCCGCCTCGCAGCAGCACCACCAAGCCTCGCCCGGGGAGGACCGCACCGCCGGACTGCGCGCCCAGATTGTGAAAATCCTGAAGGAAAGCCGGCGGAAGTTGCTGATTCGTTGCCGTTGCGGTGAAGAACGGAGGGACAAGAGCGGCCGTGACACTTGCTTGTGCCATGGGCTCAACCGCTCGATTCAGGATCGGAATGATATAGGTGGGAAGGACCCCCAAGAGGAGACAGACAACGGCCAGGAACCACAGCGGAAATGGAGCATGTGCATTCCTCTGGGCTTGCGGTCCCCATGTCCCCCGGCGAATGCCGAGGAAACTCATAGCGTAGGCCTTAACAAAACAAGTGACCGCAAGGGCAGCCGTCAGCGCCAAGGCGGCTCCACAAAGTGCAAAAACGATCCTGATCGAGGCCGAACCTAAAATGGCGCTTCGCAGTAGGGCCTGCAATGTTAGCCATTCGCTGACGAAACCGTTAAAGGGTGGCACTGCGGAAATTGCCAAGCACCCGACAAGAAAGACAGCAGATAAGCCTGGCAAGATGCGAGATAAGCCCCCGAGCCGGTCCATGTCGCGAGTTCCGGTCTCTGCTTCCACGTAACCTGCGCCCTGAAAAAGAAGCGTCTTGTACACAGAGTGGTTCACCATGTGATACAAGGCCGCGGTGAGCGCAATGGCGGATGCAACCGCGTGCCCGGTAGCGCGAAAAACCAGGAAAGCTCCAATCCCAGCAACGATGACGCCTGCATTCTCAATGGAACTGAAAGCGAGCATGGTCTTCATGTCGCTTTCGGTCGTGGCGTACAGAATTCCGACCAGCGCGGTAACGCTCCCGACGATAATCGCAAACAGGCCCGTTCCGTAACTGCCAGGAGCTAGGTCGCCGTTCAGTCGCAGGATCCCATAAAACCCAAGATTCAGGGTGACACCGGCAAACACCGGTATGAATATCGAGGGCGACGCGGTATATGACCGAGGCAGCCAGAAGTTAACCGGAACCAGTCCAGCTTTCACCCCGAACCCGAGAAAGCCGAGCGTAAACACGGCCCAGAGGGCCCCATGAGATAGCGTGCTGCCGGCCGCGGCCAAAGCCGGAAACGATAAGCTGGGGGCAGACTTGCCAACAATCAGGAAAGCAATGAGTACCATGATAAAGCCGGCTTCGCTCATGGCCAACATCAAGTAGCCCGCCGATCTATCGGCGCGCTCTCTGTGCTTGTAATTAATCAGAAGAAAGCACAGGATCGACATGCATTCCCATGTAATGAGGAACAACGGCACGTCACTGGCGATGAGGATGAGGACAACCGAAGCCATGAGCACGAAATACATGACCCCAAAGCGGCGTGCCGCTTCACGGTTTCCAGGACGTGTTGTGGAAAATGTCTTCACGAAAATTGAGGAAGACAGATACACCACGCCGGCAGCAAACAGGAAGATCGACGAGAGCGCATCCATGCGCAGGGTGAACCTGCCCCACCCTTCGAGGACCCACAAAGAGGCTTCGAAGCTTCGGCCGCTGACAAGAACGGCACCTGAAGCGAGCATCAGGAAAATCGAGGAGAGCGTGCCGCCGGCAGCAACAACTCCTGCGACTTTGGTTCGGCTCACAAGTGCACAAGCAACGATTCCACACGCGCAGGTCACGAATGCCAGTAACAGCGCTGTTGCCGTAACAGAGGCTGCGATCATAGGCCGCTCGGTTTCCATTCGGCAGGTTTGGAAATCGGGACGGCCTCAGCAAACTCTGGCGTTCCCAGCGGCTTGCGCCCTGTAGCGGCCAACAGAGCATGGAGTATGGCCAGGGGCGGCGGCGGGTTCCCGGGCACCTCCAAATCGACGGGCAGCACCGAGCCGACCCCGCCAGCCGACATGAAACTGCGCCCGAATACGCCGCCATTAATTGCGCAGCTTCCCACTGCCATCACACGCTTGTTGTCGGGCATGGCCTCATAGGTTTTGATCAAGGGCTCACGCATGTTCTCGCTAATGGGCCCAACAACCAGCAGGAGATCCGCCATTCGCGGCGTGGCAGTGGTGAAGAAACCCAGGCGATGCATGTTATATAGAGGATTGTTTAGTTGCTTCACTTCGTGGAGACAGGCGCCGCAGTCCCCGGCGTCCACTACCATGATGTGAAGGGACTTGGAAAATGGGCGAGGCAAGGGACTGTAGAGCGCACGGTTCGGCGGCAGCTCGGCCCATTCGTAGCCTGGACGCCAATCTATCGGCACGTCTAATTCAAGTCGGCAACGTTGGCAGTGAACGCAGGTACGTTCGTCCACCAATGCCCACCTGTCGTTGGCGACGATGGCTCCGACCGGGCAAATGCCGGCCGCCGCTCCGGCCTTGGCAGCAGATTCAAACTGCGTATTGACGGGACGTCCGGGAGAAATGCCGGGAGCCGTCTCCGGACCAAACGGGTACCTGGTCGATTGCACCCCTTTTCGCAAACCATACCAGAACCAAAAACTCATTCTTCTCCACCCCTAGCGGTCGCATTCCGTCGCCGATAAACCAAACGTCGCCAGGATGATCGGGAAATCCTGGAAGGCAAAGTTTTCGGCTGCCAAATGAAATCCAAGCCAATTGTTGAAGGAAGGTGTGATAGCGCGGTAGCGCTCGATCACACCCAGGCCGTCGATGCTGACCCAATGTAGTGCGGCGCCTCGGGGCGCCTCCACCCAGCCGATCGAAGCTCCTGCATGAGAAGTGTCACAGGCAATGCGCACGGGACCCGCGTCTAACGATTGGACTCCCTGCCGAATCAAGGCCGCCGACTGAACGCATTCGGCAAATAGAACGCGAAGTCTCGCATAGCCGTCGCCCTCACTCTCACAGGGCACGTCAAACTTGTACCGCTCATAGCCGGAGTAGGGACAGGCGCGGCGCAAGTCGTTGCTTTGGGCCGACGCCCGGCCTATCGGCCCCACCAGATTCAAGTCACGGGCGTCACGAGCGTCGATGGCGCCTACGTCCTCGAGCCGATCAAGGAAGCTGCTGCTATAACGTAACCGGTCCTCGAGTTCGAGGAGATTGGTGCAGGCTTTGTTAGTGGCATTAAGCAGCTCCGTGCAGGCTTGCGTGTCGAAGTCGCGGGTCAATCCGCCCGGGATGTTCAAGCCAAACAGGTACCGGTGCCCGGCAAAGACGCACGAAGCTCGTAGCAGGTGTTCTTCGATAATCGCGGCTTGAGAGGCAGAAACAGCCAGCGCCGTCGATTCGCAGATCGCGGCAATGGCGGCGGCATGGTGCCGCAGGCGCTCCAATTCGCAAAGCACTACCCGAAGCTGCTGCGCGCGTGAAGAAACCCTGCTGGAATAGATGTTTTCTACCGCCTGACAAAATGCGAGCGAGTGTGCGAACGCCGAAGTGGCAGCGAACCGCTCTGCCAATAGCAAAGCGTCGTTGATTGTTTTCCCCTCTGCAATTTTTTCCACGGCCCGGTAGTTGTAGAACAGTCGCGGAGAAGAGCGAACTACGTCCTCGCCTACTGTCTCCAGCAGGAAGTGCAGCGATTCGCCAACCCCGCCTTCATATACCGGACCCACGGGCATAGCAAAGGCGCCTGGATCCTGCACAACCAAGAGCGGTCGCCACTCCAGATTCGGCTGCCGCTCGAAATGGGGCTGGTTTGCGGAAAAGCTCTTGCGCATTGGCGCAATGCCTTCGTGCCAGACCTGGTCGTGCAAGATGAAGTCGCCGAGCCGCGGGTGGCCCTCGAAAACCAGTCCGAAAAGGTCCTCGATTTCCCGCTCGTGCCAATCGGCCGCATGCACTTCCGCGCTGATGCTGGGTACGGTGGTTGCATCAGAGGGTAGCCGCAAGCTGACAGCCGTCCAGCCATTCCCGGGAAGAAGGAAGGGATAGTACAGTTGCCAGTGACTCGGGTGCTCTTCAGCAATAATTCCGCCGAATGAGCAACCCTGGTCCCAGAACAAGAAGCGGCACAGGGAGCGCAGCGTCTCCGGATGGCCCAGTTGAAACCCGGCCGCATATCCGTGCCCCGCCGGAGCCGCTGAGACTGCTTCCGCGAAACGATCAAGAACGGCGGCGATGAGATCGTCGAGACACGTTTTGGGGTTTCGTCCGTTTCCTGAGGAAGAGACAACCGTCATTTAGCGTCCTCCCAATTGTTGTGCCGCCAGCGCTAACAGGGAATGCACTGGTTGAGGAATAAAAACCCCCAGGAACAAGATGGGAATGGCACCCAGGACGACGGCTGTGCGGCAACTCAGGGGCGCTTCTTCGGCCGAAGAATAGAACTCGGATTGGCCAAATATCATGCTGTTCACTTGCAGCATAATGGCCACAAACGCCACGACTATCAGGATTGCGAGAATAGCGACGGCCGCATTGTGGCCTGAGCGAAGACCGGCCGAGAGGATCGAAAACTCACTCAGAAAGATCGGAAACGGAGGTGCCCCAGCGATGGCCAGCGCACACAGTAACAGCGCGCTCGCCGCGAACGGTGAGATCCGGAACAATCCCCGCACGTCTCTGATCTGACGGGTCCCCATCGATAGCAGAATGATTCCGGCAGCGTAAAAGCACAAAGACTTGGTCAGTGAATGATTCAGCATCTGGGCAACCGCGCCAGAGGCGCCGGCCTGCGTTGCAAATCCCGCGGCGGTCAGGATAATGCCCATGTGCTCGACCGTCGAATACGCAAACATGCGCTTGTAGTCGCGGACTTGCAGGAGCAGGAAGGCCGCGACAGCCACTGAAAGCAGCCCAACGACAACCATCCATTCGCCAAGTCGTGCCTCCGGCGAAGACAGGATCACGGATAGAAGTCGCAGTATCACGTAAAGAGGCACAGTCGTCTTGATACCGGAAAGTACCGCGCAAACCGGTGTAGGGGCCTGGCTGTGAGCGTCCGGCAACCACGTGTGCATCGGAACCAACCCGGTCTTCGCCCCGAACCCTACGAACACTAGTAAGAACGCGAGCTTCAGCAGGTTTGGCGACATGGTTGGCGCGAGCGCATGAAGTGCCTGCCAAGTCTCAATGCTTGGGCCGCCGGCGCCGCGATATGCCCAGTACAGAACGAGAAATCCGAGCAGCGAAATGGGCGCCCCCATGATCGTCAAAATGGAAAACTTCCACGCGGCTTCGAGTGCGGGCGCGGTGCTTTCAAATGCGACCAGCAACGCAGAGAACAGGGTGACGAGCTCGACTCCCACCCAGCACAAGTTAGGATCAGTGAGTGCTGGAACTATAATCAGCGCGAAAACCAGCAAGTTATAGTTACAGTAGAACCACCACAGCCGCTCGCCGTGATCGCTGCTGTGCCGCATGTAACCACGAGCGAAAACGGCTGCCAAGGTGCAAACGAAACTAACCAACAGGATGACTAACGCTCCCAGGCCATCGATCGCAATCCAACCTGGCCCTGCAACGGCTCGGCCGTGCAGGATGACCTGCTCTGCGCTGACAGCAGAGGCCGCGAGACTCAAGCCAAGGCAGATCACCGTCATGCCCCAGGCAATCTTGCGCAGAGGCCTCATCCAGCAAAGCAAGGCAGCAACAAGGGGTAGGAATACCGCGGCAGTCAGCGCCATGCTTGGGGCTCCTCTTTCAGTTCGGCTAGAAGCGCCGGGCTCGTCGTGCCGATCTGGCGCGTGATTGTACGGGTCAATACACCCACCACGACCGCAATCAGGACCACATCGATTGCGACGGCCAGCTCCGCGATGAGGGGGAGCTCGGGGGAGATGGCGATTCCTGCAAAGAACGCCCCGTTTTCCATGGCGAGGATTCCAATCAATTGCGGAAGAGCTTCCCGTCGGGCAATGAGCGAGTAACCCCCAATCAGCACTCCCGCCAGTCCGATCGGCAGGTTCACTTGGATAACGGGATCGCTGGAAACACCTGCGATTGGACCGACGATAAACTCCGCCGCGATAGCGAGCAGCAAGGCCAGCAACAACGACGAAGGAATGTTCAGTACTTGTTCGATTTCCCGGCGCTCGTAAACCTCGCTGGGCAATGTTCGTTTCAGGATCCACGGAATCGCAATGCACTTCGCCGCGACGGTTATGAAGCCTAATGCCAGCAGGTGGATCGAATGGCGGCTATAACCAATCAGGAACGACGAGGTCGCCAGAAGCGCAGACTGCAATACAAAAAAGCGCAACACACCTTGCATCTGCCGCGTGGCCACCATTGCGAACGCGGAAATCAGAATCAGCCCGGCAATCAGGGCGTTGAGTCCCTCCGCCAGCGGCACCTGAGCATGGTTCACGTTTTCTCCTCCCTACGCAGCGCCGGAAAAAATGCTTGCGATCATTGCCGCGACCGAAATGATGAACGCCGCGCCCAGAAACTCGCTGATGCGAAACAGCCGCAGTTTTGCCAGCGACGATTCGATCATCACCAACACGATCACGAAGAACAATATCTTGACGAGAATGAACGGGACAGCGAGCAGCACATTCCCAAGCTGTTGCCCGTGCGCGAGCCCCCAGGGCGCCAGCAGCACGTTGAGGAAAATGCATGTGAGCACAAGAAACTTCATCTGCCCGCCCCACTTCATAAGCGCAGCGCCCCGCCCTGAATACTCCAGTCCTTTCGACTCATCAATCATCGCCAGCTCGAAGTGGCCCGTCGGGTTGTCTACCGGGATCCTTCCGCCCTCAGCGAGGATCAGCATAAGAAACGCGATGAGTAGCAGGATGTGCGCCGGGGAAAAGAATGCTGCCGGACTCGCTACCCATTTCTGCTGCACGATGTACGGTATGGTCGATTGCGCCACAAAAGAGACCGTGAAAAACACGATCATGAAGACGGGCTCCGCCAGAAATCCCACCATGCGCGTGCGGCTTGCCCCCATGGGCCCGTAGGGGTTGCCGGTGTCTACGGCCGCGAGAGCAGCAAAGAATCCGCCCAACGCAAGAAAGAAGCCGCCTGCCAGCATGTCTCCCATGAAGGCGAACGCCAAGGGATAGTCGGTCAGGACCGGGATCAAACTGGTGACGAACAGAGGGACGACAAATACCAGATACGGAGTGGCGCGGAAGATCCACGTTGTTTCCGAAGAAACCACTTCGTTCTTGTGAAACAGCTTCCAGAGATCGCGATAGGGCTGAAGGATGCTCGGGCCACGTTTGCTCTGAACGTTCTCCTTGAAGCGACTGAGCACACCCGCGTACAGCGGGGCAAACCCGATCACGAATAGAAGTTGAATAAGGTTGTATCCAACAGTGCGCAGCATCAGAATGCCTCTTTTTGAGGTTGCTCCTGAGTCTCCATCAAAACCGGAAAGATGCAGAGCGATAACGTTCTCAGATCCTGGTTTGTGTCGCGGAGAGCTGCCAGGCGTTCATTTGCCCTGGTAGAAGATAAGGAGGGAAAGCAGTTATCAGGCTGATACGTTCGGTTGACCATGGCTCCTCCCACACGAATTCCACGCATGTAACAACGGGAGGAGTCATCAGCCACCTCAAAGGGTGAGGGGCGCTTTTTCCCGGACGTGCCGGGAAGGCAAACTCCTTTGCCACTCGTATTCAAGCACAACTCAATCCGGCTGACAAGGGCGAACCGGTTGACTTGAGCGCCCACCGGATGCACTGCTAAACTTCGAAGCGGGTTTGGAGTACACCCGAAACCGCCCCGCGAGACTCACCGTTCGGGGCAGATGACTCCTACGGGCCGTTGCTCGGGGAGCGTCTGCTCTCGCCACCCCTGTCACGGCTTACATAAGGAAACAAAGAGTCGCGCCGCTTAGATCGCGCTGCGCGACGGGAATTGCCGTGTCTTTTTACAGCATCCTCTATCGAATGCCGGACGACTTCATCACACCGCCAGATGAGGCGCCCGCGTTCTTTCGGGACTTGCACCTTGATCAGATCGTCGACACCGTCACTGCTGATTGGAGGGAGTACAACCTCGCGCCGTTCTTCTTCTCGCCGTTGCGAAGCCTTGACGCAATCGCCTATCGGCAGGAGGTCATGCGCGATTTTGAGCGGACGGCCTTGATGGAAGTCATTATTACCTTCTCAGGACAGATGCGGGCGGTGCGTCATCGTCTTGAAAGTGCAAAAAAGCTGTACTACCCCCAGGCAATCCAGCGCCGTCTTCTCGGCGCCGCCGAGACCTACTGCGCAGCTATCGAAGATCTATCGACGAACCTGGGCAAGTTCACTCTGGAATCACGTGGCCTGCAGGAATTTAGGGAATATTTAACGCAGTATGGAATATCGCACGCATTTCGTAGCCTTGTGGCTGAGGTGCAAGAGCTGACCTCGGCGCTGTCCGCAATCCAGTACTCTCTGCTTCTTAGAGATGACAGCATCAACATACGCGAGTATGGAGGCGAACCTGACTACAGCACTACGATTGAGGAAATATTTTTCAGATTCCGGCAAGGTGCCGCCGCCTCCCATCCACTGAAGATTCCTCGGTCCGATGGTATGAATCACATCGAAGCGCAGGTAATGTCACGCGTGGCACTGCTTTTTCCCGAGGTATTTCACGCTCTCGATGTGTTTTGTAAGATCCGTGCGGCCTTTATTGACGAAACTATGGCGCGCTTTGACCGGGAAATTCAGTTTTACGTCGCTTATTGCGCGCATATTGCAAAGTTCCGATCTTTGGGGCTGAAATTTTCTCTCCCGCAGCTATCCCAAACGTCCAAGGAAGTTTGCGCCAGGGAGGCATTTGACCTGGCCTTAGCGGACAAGCTTAGTAAGGAAAAAGGTTCGGTCGTCTGCAACGATTTTTACCTGAGCGGTCCGGAGCGTATTTTCGTTGTTTCCGGTCCGAACCAAGGCGGCAAAACCACATTCGCTCGCATGTTCGGACAATTGCATTATTTGGCGAGTCTGGGCTGCCCTGTTCCGGGTGCTGAATCTAGGCTCTTCTTATGTGACCAAGTGTTTGCCCACTTTGAACGGGAAGAAGATATCAGCAACCTTCGCGGCAAGCTTCAGGATGATCTCATCCGAATCCGACAGATACTGGATCATGCGACGCCGAAGAGCATCGTGGTGATGAACGAGATTTTTTCGTCGACTACCGTGCGGGACGCGCTGTTCCTTAGTAGAGAGATCATGGGCCGGCTCACCGATCTCGACCTGCTTGGCGTGTGCGTGACGTTTCTGGATGAACTCTCCACATTCAATGAAAAAACGGTCAGCATCGTCAGCACGGACGATCCGCGAAACCCGGGGATAAGGACATTCAAGCTGGAGCGCCGCCCTGCGGACGGGCTTGCGTACGCGCTTGCGATCGCAGAGAAGTACCACGTTACCTATAGGTGGCTGAAGGAGCGCATTCCAGAATGAAAGCGTTGCTCATGCATCCTGACCGGGAT
>Ga0335078_10014187_pt1 | contig 11820 bp, 8 predicted proteins | sample Lox_Sample_32_FD_206711 | JGI IMG/M metagenome (GOLD analysis project Ga0335078, IMG submission 206711) | Soil microbial communities from Loxahatchee National Wildlife Refuge, Florida, United States - Lox_Sample_3.2 | ecosystem: Environmental > Terrestrial > Soil > Wetlands | place: USA: Florida...
CCGCAGGCCACCGTGACCACGGCCGCGGGAAGGACGGTGACCATTACCAGCGCGCTGGCAGCGGCGGTATTCAGCGCGGGCAACACGATCGTCGTGCAACCGGCCGGCGCGGCGGAAGTGGTCACGATCGACTCCATCAACGGAGCTACTCTCAACCTGGTAATGCCGCTCGCCGGCTCGTACACTAACACGACCGCGGTTGTTGCCGCGCTGCCGCGCTTCGGTCAATCGCTCGACTGGGTCCGCGCGCGATTGAAAACAGACGGCCCGCCTGAGATGAGCCGGGTGAACGGTATCTATCCCAACGCGGTCTGGGCACTGCAACAGCAGACGGTCAACAATGAAACGCTCGGCTCCGGCACCGGCCAGCCGAACCAGTCGCTCTTCTTCCAGCAGTTCCCGGTGGCGGAGGGTGAGCAGGTGCAGGTGCGCGAACTGAGCGGCGCCCAGGCCAACGTCGAATACCTGGTGCTGCAGGAGCAGTTGTTCGCGCAGGGTTTCACGCCGGACGACATCCGCACCGTCTCGGATCCGCGCACCGGTCTGATTACCGAGGTCTGGGTGACATGGATCGGGCAGCCCAACTTCTATTTCTCGGGCCAACAGGACCGGCATTACGTCCTCGATCGGGCCAGCGGTCAGATTCAGTTCGGCAACGGCATCAACGGAATGCTGCCCACACCGGGGAACTCGAACATCGTCGCGTGGTTGTATCAGGCCGGAGGCGGGATTGCCGGCAACGTAGCAGCGGGCGCCATCAATCAGCTCCTCAGCGGCGCAATGGCGCAGAGCGTCACCAACCCCGCGGCAGCCGAAGGTGGCGCCGATACCGAAGGGGCGGCCGAAGTGAGCTGGCGCGGGCCGCAGGTGGTTCGTCATCGCGGCGCGGCACTCTCGGCCGCCGACTACGAAGCACTGGCCCTGCAGGCTTCGCCCGGCGTAGCCGTTGCGCGGTGCCTTCCGGCCACGAGTCCCGACCTGCTTCCGGCGCCCGGCTGGGTGACGCTGATCGTCGTTCCGCGCAGCCAGGACCCGCAGCCCGAGCCTTCCTATGAACTGAAGCAGGAAGTGGCCACCTACATTTCTCAGCGCGCGCCGGACGCCATGGAGAGCGGCCGTGTGAACGTGATCCCTCCAACGTATCTGCCGGTCGGAGTCAACGCGCTGGTGGCGGCTAAGGAAATCGATCAGTCGGGCACGGTGAAGGCCGCCGTTATCGACGCCCTCAATGCCTTCCTGCAGCCGCTATATGGGGGGCCCGACGGACGTGGGTGGCCGTTCGGCCGCGACGTGTATCTTTCCGACGTCGCCAAAGTAGTGGAGGGCGTCAGCGGCGTGGACTACGTCCAGCAGCTTGAGCTGCTGCTCAACCTGATTCCGGCGGGAGACAGCGTGACCGTGCCACCGAACCAGATGGTGGCCGCCGGGCCGATGCAGATCGAGATGGAGGGCGCGCCGAACGTCTGATCGCCATGCCGCTTCCACTGCCCAATCTCGACGACCGCCGCTGGGTGGACCTGACCCAGGAAGCGATCCCGCTCATTCCGCGCTATGCGCCCCAGTGGACCGACTTCAATACCCACGATCCCGGCATCACGCTGATGGAGTTGTTCGCATGGCTGACGGAATCGCTTATTTATCAATTGGACCAGGTCCCCGACCGGTTCCGCTGGAAGTTCCTCTCGCTGATCGGCTATCATGCGCACGGACCGCAACCCGCGTGGACGGTACTGACGTTTCAACCCATTCCGACGGGCCCTGCTTTCGAGCTTCCAGCCGGCGTTCAGTTCTCCGCGGGACCGGTTGCATTATCGACAGCCCGGCCGGTTAACTTGTCCACGGTGACCCTGACCGCGCTACAGGGCGACCCGGGAACCGGCACGCTGCGCGACTATTCTCTCGACCTTATTGACGCCTTGCCCTCGACGCCGTGGGGCAACAACCCGCCCAGGGGCGCAGCGATTTACTTGGGGTTCGAGGCGATCCCGGCCGGCGTTCCGGTCGCTCTGTGGCTCTGGTTCCAGGGGGCGGGACACGACGAAGCCGAGCGCCGGCGGATCATCGCCGAAGCGGAGGCCCAGAAAGCAGCCTGCCGAATCGTCGAACCTGGCTGGACGTGCAACGGAAAAACCGCTCCAGACGGAGACAGGCCCTGTCCCCCTGCGCCGGCCGTGACGCCGCCGCACCAATCCGCAACGGTGGTCTGGGAGACGTTCGCGGGCGGGGCGTGGACAGCGCTCACATCTGTCGCGATGGCTGCGCGGCCGGGAATCGGCGAGGTCATGGACAATACTCGCTCGCTCACGCTGAATGGACTGGTGGAGATCAATCTACCCGCGACCATCGCCAAATCCGCTCTGGGCCCGGTGGCGACGCCGCTGTATTACCTGAGATGCCGTCTGGCCTCAGGCGCCTACGACGCGCCGGTGGTGCTTTCGGCGGTGCAACCCAACGCGGTGGCCGCCGTGCAGCAAGGGCCTCTGTGGCAGCAACTAGCGGTGGCGGCGACCCTGGCACCGCTTTCTCCCGCTCCCACGCCGGGCGAGCAGGTATCGCTGCAGTTCACGCTGGCGCCGGGCTTGTCCATTCTGAAGCTGGCGGTGCAATCGCCGCCGGCAGCCGGTCAGCAGGCGTTCACGCTGCTCAACTATGCCGCGCCAGGCGGTGGCGACGCGGGCTCGCTCACCATGGCGTTCGCGGTGGCCGGCATCGGGACGGCGGCGCCGCTGCAGACGGTCACGGTTCCCGCAGCGCCTGTCGAATACGAGTGCTTCCGGCTCTACACGCACGATGGCGTCACATGGACTCTGTGGCAGCGAACGGGCGACTTCGAGGCGGCGAAACGAACCGATCTGTTCTACAGCCTCGATCCCACCGCAGGCACGATCCGGTGCGGCGACGGAGAGCACGGCCAGGTCTTCCCGCAGGGGAGCGCGATTGTGGTGACTGGGTTGAGCACTCTCGCGGGCGGCGGCAACCTGGGGGCGGATCGGATCTCAGGCGTGGCCGCGAATCCTGTAAATGCGGTGCTGCTTTCGCCCATTTCCGCCACGAACCAGGCCCTGCTGTCGAAGGTGGCCGCCAACGTAGTCCCGGCCGCGGGCGGATTGCCGGTGACGCCGCTGGATCAGTTGGAAGGCGATGCGGCGGAAGTGATCGCGGCGCACGAACGGATCCTCGATCTGGCTCAGAACGCGCAGCAAAGCACGCTCGATCAGATTCCGAAGAGCTCCGTGTTGGCGTTGCCCGCGCCGTCGCAGGCGGTGACTCTGCTGGATACGGAACGGATCGCGCTGGATGTTCCAGGAACCGTGGTGGCACGGGCGCACGCCTGGGCCGATACCGACCCGGCCTTTCCCGGGATTCACGCGACGGGTGTGGTCACGGTGGTGATTCTTCCCGCGATGCCGGTTGCTCAGCCGGAACCGTCGGCGGGACTGCTGGCTGCCGTGAAACGGTATCTCGACCGGAGGCGGATCATCTGCACGCGCATGGAAGTGACCGCGCCTACCTATCTGGTAATCACCGTGACCGCGAACGTCACGGCGACGACAGGCGCGAGCACAACGGCGGTCCAGAGCGCGATCCTTGCCGCGCTCCAGAATTTCCTCGATCCGCTGAGCGGAGGACCGGCCGGGCTCGGCTGGCCTTTCGGACGTTCCGTCTATCAGGCCGAGATCCTGCAACTGATCGCCAATGTGCCGGGCGTGGATCACGTCAACTCGATGACCATCACACCAGGCTCAGGCAAGCCGAGATGCAGCGATATTCCGTTGTGCCCGGTATGGCTGGTTTCATCCGGCGCGCATCAGATTCAGGTGGTGACTTCATGAAGACGCGTCGCGATCTCGCGGTTCCGATGGAGCGCATTACGTGGCGCGACGGCCAGTTGCTGACGGCGCGCGATCTGCGTGACGATGACCAGACGAACGCCCGACTTCGACATCTGCACATTCATTACCTGCACCGCACGTGGGGCGTGGTGGAAGGTCTGAAAGTGGTCCTCCTCGGCAAGGACGCAGTGGTGGGCCCGGGGTACGCGCTCGACGTCGAGGGCCGCGAACTCCTGCTCCGGCGCGCCTCTGCGATCGCCGCGCCGGCCGGCGTCTCCGCGACAATTTACCTGGTCATTTCGGGGAGCGGCTCGCAACCGGGACAGTGCGGATGCGCGACCGCCCCACCGGTGGATCTCAGGACCCTGTGTCCCGGTAAGGCCAACGCGGCAGCGCTTATCGAGGGCTCCCTGTCGTGGAAGACGGTCACGGAGGTTCGCCCGGGGCTGGATATTCTGCTCGCGCGCGTGCTGGTTGCAGGCGGCCGGTTCGCCAGCGAGGCGGATACGTTGGTACGGCGCATAGCTGCGTCGATGGCGCAGCCGCGCATATGGTCGGACACGACGCAGGCTGGTCAGACCGGTTGGAGCGACGTGACTGGCGATGAATTTGCCGCGATTCAGGCCCGGATTGACACTTCCGACGCCGGGTTCACGCAGACGCCGGCGTACTTCACGAGGGTAGTCTCAGCGCCCGGACCGGTCACATCTTATGTGTCGTCGGCGAACGCCACGGGCTTCACGATTGTCGCGCGAGAGTTCCAGATCGCGGCTTTGCGAGAGGATACCGCGGCCAAACCGACGTTGACGGCCGCAGCCGCGGAGGCCGGCGGCGTAATCATCGCGTGGTTCGCCACCGAGACGATGACGGATAAATAAGGACCCGAAGATGAGCGACATCCCCGAACTCGAGCGCGTTGTTTTCTACCAGGGCGAACTGCTCACGGCCGACGATCTGACCACCGTGGACACGAACAACCAGGAGCTCCGCTGGCTGCACAATCGCACGCTGCACAACTGGGGCATCGGGTACGGGCTCGATGTGCTGGGCACATCCGGTTCAACGCATGTAACCGTGAATCCCGGCTTCGCGATTGATGCCGAGGGCCGGGAGATCATTCTCAGTAGTCCGCAGCGGGAACCGATTCCCGCTATCTCGGGCGGATCGGGTGGTTCGCCGGCCACTTACTATCTGGTGGCGAACTACGTTGACGATGACGGCCAGGCGGTGGAGGAGCAGCGCGGCGCGTTGGCTTGCGAAGCGGGAGGCGCGGTACGGTTGAGCAACAATCCGGCGATCCTGTGGAAGACCAGCTCGCAACTTGATTTCAGTACCGACGTCGTTCTCGCGCGGGTATCGATTCAGAACTGCGTTCTGAGCGGCGCGCCGTCGGCGGCGGTCCGGCGATACGCCACGTGCGGATCGATGTTTTCGCTCAAGGCTGCCGAGCTGGCCGCCGCGGATCTGAAGTGGAGCTTATGGACCGCCGGGGGCGTGAATGTCGGGTACAAGGCGGCGATCGACACCTCGGCAGCAAACTATAACACGACTCCGCAGTACTTAGCGCAGATCGTGGGGGAGCGCGCGCCCGCCGGGGCCGACTACGTGATCGCCGATTTCGTCAGCATTGCCGATGCGACGCCGGGAGGGTTCACATTGCAGGTGGCGCTGCCGGTAATTTCCGACAAGGTGAATCCGCGTAAGCTGACCGATGCCGGGACCGGGCCGGCCACTTTCCAGCAACTCGGCTGGCGCGTTTCCTGGATGGGAGTGGAGGGATAGCATGCTGGCCACCGCTCCACAGGGATTCATGTATCTAAACGCGGCGAACCAGTGGCCGTCGTTCACCATGCAGAACATGGCGATCGATTTGACGGGGGCCATGGTGCTGGACAAAGCGGGCGGCGACTACGTGAGCGCCGGCACATTCATGGGCGGGCCGTTTGAGGCGCTGGATGGCGTGACACAGTGGTATGCGTTCGCGGTGGCGGACAGCGAGCTCCCGCCGGGAACGCATCTGCAGATCTTCACGTGGACCGCCTCGGGCGGCACGCCGCCGTACGCGCCGGGATCGACCGCGCCATTCGCAGGCTGGCAGGGCGCGCCTCGCGACGCGCTGGACGGCATCATCTTCAGTTCGCCCGCGGAGGAGTTGTGGGTGGGCGGGCTGGTGCGCAGCGACGGAACGGGGACACCGGCAATTCGCCAGCTGCGAATCGATTACGGCCACGACACGTACCTTAAGTACCTTCCCGGAATCTACCGCAGCGATCCGGCCTCCGCCGACCTGCTCAATCGTCTGCTGTCGCTCTCTCAGACGGCGCTGGGCGATTTACGGGGCGAAATCACCGAGCTGACACGGCGTTTCGATCCGAAGGTTGCGCCCGATGGCGGGTACCCTTCCTGGCTTCAGTGGCTGAGTGGCTGGCTGGCGTGGGATCTGAATCAATACTGGACGGGGGCGCAGACGCGCGAGTACATTGCCGGAGCGTTCCAGCTTTATGCGCTGCGCGGCACCCCGGAAGGGCTGCGGCGGTACTTGAAGATTTACGCGGGCGTAAACGCGTACATTTGGGAACCCGCGCTCGAGGCCTCCATATGGTCGCTGGGGACGTCGATGCTGGGCTTCACAACGGCGCTGGCCCCGGCAAGCGCCGCGGGCGCGATTCTCGATTCAACCGCGGTGCTGGACGGGTCCGAGCTGACCAGCCCCGGCGATCCGTTTGGCGCGCCGCTTTTCGACGATCTGGCCTACAGGTTCACGGTGGAGATCCACGCGGGAGAGTTGACCGGACCGGGGGCGCTGGCGGCCGTCGAGGCGGTGATTGCGCGGGAAAAGCCGGCCCACACGGTTTGCTCATTGTGCATTATTCAGCCGCGGATGCGCGTCGGTGCGCAATGCCGCATCGGCATCGACACCGTAGTGGGCGCGCCGCGCGAGGCGCAACTCGGGGCACCTCTCAACCAGGTGGTGCTGGCCGCGAACGACCGGGAATGCAAACACGAGGAGGTGTCCAATGCCAACTGACGCGCTGAGTGCGCCTGAGCGAAATCGCTATTTCTACGGCCTGCTGATGGACGCCGAGCGGTTCGACAAGGACCAGAGCTACTTCAATACCAAGCGTCATCTCATTAACCGTCTGGCGATTGGCGCCGGCGTGTTGTGCGGGCTGGAACTCGAGTGGGACGCGAAGAAAAGCACGCTTACGCTGGGCGCAGGAGTGGGCATCGATTTCGCCGGGCGCGAAATCGTGGTGCCGAAGGCGACGTCCATTGACACCGCACACCTCACCGACGCGCACGGCAAGCCGGTGGGTCCGGTGCCCGCCAACTCGACAATTCTGATCCTGCTGGCGTACGCGCAACGCAGCGTAGACCCGGTTGCGGTTCTGGTTCCCGATTGCGACCATCCGGACGGTTGCGCTCCCAGCGTCATCGAGGAAGGCTACGCCGTGGTTGTGAAGGAAGCGGTATTGGCGCCGATCGTCCAGGGTTGCCGCCTGAGCGGCGGATTTCCCCTTCCGCCTGGCGGGGCCTTGCAGAAAGCCGTCGGCGAGCGGGTGACGGCGGCGCAGGCAGTAGCGCCCGCCGATACGGCCATTCCCCTTGGGCGCTTCACGGCTCCCGGAGGGCCGCTGGACATGTACGCCGAGCGGCGCAGCATCTACAACAACACTCTGCTCTATGACCTCATCGTGTGTCTGGCGGAGCGTGTTTCACAGATCGCCGGCGATCTGCTGGTTTACGTATCCGGCGACAATCAGTCCGCGCATGCGAATGCCAAGCTGGCCGCCCCGCTGGTGGTGGAGCTCGAAGACAGCAGCGGGAATCCGGTGAGCGGCGGCAGCGCGCCGGAGTTCAAGGTCACTTCCGGCGGGGGCTCCGTTGGCCCCGTTCAGACAAACCCCGGAGGCCAGTATGAGGCCACGTGGACGCTCGGAGCGAGCGGGACACAAACCGTTGTCGCGCAGTCGGCGAATTCGAAACTCAACGTGACATTCCACGCAACGATTGAACCCTGAGAGAGGAACGCCCAAAGATGGCAACGAAAAACGTTCAGGCAATGGACTGCACTCAGCCCGCCACGGTGAAACTCGAGCGGGTTCGATTTTTCAATCGGCAGCTGTTGACTGCCGAGGACATGACCACCGAGCGTGAGTATTTCCTGCAGAAGCTGCGGCGTCATAATCGTTTTCTGCACGGATGGGGCGTGGTGTGCGGGCTTACCGTCACGGCCGCGCCGGCCGACCGTGAAGCGCTGCGGGTACAGATCGGCTCGGGCTACGCGCTCGGTCCGTACGGCGACGAGATCTTCGTCGGCGAGGCGGTTTACTACGACCTGGCAGGGTGCGCGAGCGGCGGCGCCACGGACCCCTGCGAGCCGAGCATGGTTACGCCGGGAGCGGCAGGGAAGGCCACCACCGTCTACCTTGCCATCAAGTACGCCGAATGCCTGTCGCGTCCGATTCAGGTGGCCTCCTCGGGGTGCGGATGCGACGGCGAGCCATGTCAGTATTCGAGAATCCGCGACAGTTTTCAGATCCAGTGTCTGAACCAACTGCCGCAACCGCCTGCGCCAACGCGGGTGACGTTATGCGACATCGTGAGAGGGGCCACCGCGCCTTGTCCTCCCTGTCCCGACGATCCCTGGGTGGTGCTGGCCAGAATCAACCTTCCCGCGCGGTCCACTATGAGAATTGACAACAGCAACATCGATAACAGCGCCCGGCGCATCCTCGTGAGCACGGTGGTTCTGCAGGACCAGGTGGTACGTTGCTGCTGCGGAACTGTTTCTCAGGCCAGTTCGTCAAGCAGCTCGACCGTCTTCGTCCCGCTCCCGGCTCAGCCCCAGGTACGCGTGCAGTCTGCGCCGGAGGCCGCAGTCCTGAACATCGGCCAGCAGGCGATTCGGGTTGCCGGAACCACCACAACCCAAATCACCTCGACGGTTCTGAACAGCACGACGGAAGCCGTGGAGAATATTGTCCTCACGGTGGACGTCTCGCCCGCCCTGCAGGGGGACCAGTACACGCTGAGCACCGGCCAGGGGTGGTCAACCACCACGCTTCAGAAACTCATGAGCGCTCCGTTCACCCTGCAGGCGGGCAAATCGCAGGTGTTCTCCTTTCAGATTGCGCCGTCAAGCGGGGTGGCGGATGTGACGGTGACGAGCTCGGCATCGGCGACCACATCGACTTCGGGCGTGTCCGTCCAGGCCAGCCAGATTCAGGCGGTCATCGGAGCGTAACTCGACATGCCGCGTGCCACTACAGGACCGCCCGGGGCGCTTGCCATGCCAGACTGGCGTCCGGGAGGCGAACTCACCGCCAGCGAACTAAGTCTGGAGGCGGCCTATGAGGAACAGCGAATCCGCAGGCATCTGCGCCTCGTGCACGGGTGGGGTGTGGTGTGCGGTTTGAATGTCGTTTCGGCGGGCAAAGGGTGGGACCTTTATATATGTCCGGGCTACGGCATCAGCCCCTGCGGCGATGAGATCGTGGTGCCCGCGCGCTACGGTTTCAATCTGCGAGATTATCTGTGGACGCAGCCGCTCGGGGAATTCATGGGCAATGTCGCGTGGATCGGGATTGAGGCGGGAGGTTCTTCGCATGCGGAAGCGGCCGCGAACTGCAGCGGCAGCGGCGACTGTACGTCGGAAACACCGGCCGGCGACGACGCCGCTCTTCGTGTGGTCGTCTCGTGGGCGAGGAGATCTGGCTTCGAGCGTCCTTTCGATATCTGCAGCGGGATGACGCCGACCTGTCCGCCGTGCCCTCCGGCATGCGAGCTGTTGCTGGCCGCCGTCACGTTGCCCGCGGCCAATCGCGACATTTTGAATTCGCTGATCCAGAACATCCACGCGGGGGGTGATTGAACCATGCCATTGCCGGCCGCGCGAATCGGCGACATGCACATTTGTCCCATGTTTAACGGTCCGCAGCCGCACGTTGGCGGGCCCGTCTCGATGGGGCTGCCCACGGTGTTGATCGGAGGCCAGCCAGCCGCGCGGGCCACCGACATGTGCACGTGCGCGGGTCCCCCGGACACAATTGCCAAAGGATCGGCGACGGTGATGATCGGGGGCATGCCGGCCGCGCGCATCCTCGACACAACAGCGCACGGCGGCATTGTGGTGACCGGCTGTCCTACGGTGCTGATCGGCGGTTGAAAGTCAGCCCCGGGATTCGGCGGGGTCCTCGGCGAGCAACGCCTCAACCGCTGAGAACGCGACGCCTTCGTAGATCACCGCGTAGAGATACGCGGTGAGCCTGCCCAGACCATCGTGCAGGTACCAGGACGCGCTGGGGTTTTCGCTGCGCTCGCCGGCGTTCGGGCTGCAGAGGACCAGCTTTTCGACTCCGCTCAGTTTCGGCCAGCCCGCCGCCTGCAATTCCGCGCGCTTGTTCCGGAAGCCGATGACGCACTTGAGGGCCGTGGGGCGGCTCTGGTCGAAGAGGCCGTGCTCACGCGCTGCGTGTACCACCGCTCGGGTGATCCGATTGTCGGGAGTGGCCCCGTTCGACAGTCCAATTTGTCTCATTGGGGCGTCATCCAGGCAGATCAACGTCATGACGTCGTCGATGGTGTCCAGTGAAATGAGACTCCAGCGCGCGTCCGGGAACCACGGCCTGAGCTTGCCTGGCCAGTCTCGCTGCATTTCGGCCAGAAGAAGGCGCCGGGGGGTGGAACTCAGATTCGCGGGCAGACGGTGCTTCCGGCGCTCCCGTTCGAGGTAATGGCGGACAAACTCGTCGAAGCTCGACTCCCGCAGGAAGTGCATGCCGTTTCCCTTGCACCCGTCTTTCCGCACAAGGATGACGGGTGAACCGGAATGAAGACTCTGCCAGGCGTGTTCCAGTTGCCAGGGAACGTCCGGCTCGCTGGAAGATTGCCGGCGGTCCCACGCGACGACGGATTGCGCGTGCAGCAAAGGGGCCGCGGCCTGCATTTCCTCGCCGGCGGATTCGAGGAACAGAAGATCGACCGGCGTGCGGCTTGCTTCGAGGAGCACCGCAGCGTCACCCGTCACCACTCCGACCGCATCGCCGAGACAGGCCACTGTTTCCCGCACAGACTCGCAAAGTTCAGGATGGCGACCGATGGAAATCAGCGTGCCGCCACGGCTGGCAGCTGCCAGGGCCAGCGGTAAAGTACGCCGGCCGGAATCCGGGGAGTTCACCTCGACGATGCGCGGGTTTTCGAAACGTGCCGCGGCGATTCGGAGAAGGCGGTCGAATCCCGGGTCGCCGTTGTTGTTGTGGCCATCGAGGACGAGATGCTGCAGGAGCACGTCGCGACCCAGATACTCCGAGGGAAGGTAGCGGCACCCCTCGAGCATTCGCCGCGCGGTGGCCGCCACCATCGCCGGAAGGTCATCCGGCTCATCGCACTCGATGAGGTTAAAGGCGACCTGCGCTTGTCTGGCCCAGGGCCGCGCTTCTCGCCCAACGACGATGTTCACCTGCCTCGGCCGGGGCAAACTCCATGTGACCGGAGAACCGTTGCCCATCCAGATTCCAATCGCCGGCGTACTGGTGAACCGGGCGGCGTGGAGCGGGCCGCTGTCGATGCCTACGACGAGATCGGCGGCGTCGAGCACGGCGAGCAGTTCCACGATGCGGGGACGGCCGAAGTCGAGCCCAACATGCCGCACTCGCGTGTGCGCGAGCGGCGGGAACCGGATATCGCCGTCGAGAAGCAGAACGGTCCCCTCAATCTGGTGGAGAAACTCGCGGCAGATGGCGGGGACGAGTGCGGCGGGCACGTCCTTGCGTCCACCGCCGGTGGCACCCTGGGTATGGAAGACGATCAGAGGCCTCGCCAGGTCATCGATGTATTGTCCGATTGGGTAAATGGCCGCAGGCGAGAGCAACGGGCGCGTTTGCAGCGTTACAGTGCAGTATTCATCCCAGAGGGCTGCCGGATGATCGATGTCCGGCAACGGCTCGAGAGAGAGATTGCGAGCCGGCTTCGACCAGCGCCAGGC
>Ga0335078_10014189_pt1 | contig 11819 bp, 14 predicted proteins | sample Lox_Sample_32_FD_206711 | JGI IMG/M metagenome (GOLD analysis project Ga0335078, IMG submission 206711) | Soil microbial communities from Loxahatchee National Wildlife Refuge, Florida, United States - Lox_Sample_3.2 | ecosystem: Environmental > Terrestrial > Soil > Wetlands | place: USA...
TGAAGGCGCTCGGCGCCGAACCGGTCCTGTGCGACGTCTACGACGCCGGCGGATTGCGAGCAGCCGTGGTCAGGTTCCGGCCCGACGCGGTGATGCATCAGCTCACCGATCTGCCGGATGACGCGGCGAAGCTGCCCGAGTTCGGCGCACGCAACGACCGGATGCGGCGCGAGGGAACCCGGAACCTGTTGGCCGCCGCCGCGGCCGCGGGGGCCGAGCGGATCCTCGCGCAAAGTATCGCTTGGGAGCAGCCCGGGGACCGTGGCCTCGCGACCCGCGAGTTCGAGGGCTCCGTGCTGAACGTCGGCGGCGTCGTCATTCGGTACGGGCAGCTGTACGGCCCCGGTACGTATTTCGAGACCGAGAAGCCGTCACCGCCCCGGATTCAAATCGACGACGCGGCAAGGCGGACCGTGCCGATCCTGGACGCGCCTGGAGGCATCGTAGAAGTCGTCGAGTGACGACTCGCCGACGAACCGCCACCACGCCAGTCCACGACGGAGGAACCGACATGAGAATCACCGACGAGACGTCCGACGCCGGAACAGCGACAACGATGGCCAGCGGCTCGATGCGCCTGCTCGTGACAGGCGGGACCGGAGTCCTCGGCCGGGCGCTCGGCCCGCTCGCGCGTGCCGCTGGGCACGAGTTGCTCGCGCCGACCCGGGACGAGCTTGACCTGTTCGATCGACGGGCTGTCGCGCGCGCGACGCGCGGCGTCGACGCCGTGCTCCACCTGGCCACTCGGATCCAGCCCCTCGAGCAGCTCGGCAACCCGGAGGCTTGGCGCGATAACGACCGCCTTCGCGCAGACGCATCGAGAATCCTGGTGGACGCCGCGCTCGCCGCCGACGTCGCCACTTACGTACAACCGACCGTCACGTTCGTCTATCCCGCAGAGGGCTCGGTCTCCGAAGAAACCCCGATCACCGACGTCCCGGCCATCCTGCAATCCGCGCTCACCGCCGAGCGTGAGGCAAACCGGTTCGCACAGAGCGGCCGTCGTGGAATAGTTCTCCGCCTCGGCCTCCTCGATGGCCCGGGCACAGGACACCAGGCGCCCGTGCGCGCGCTTGGCGCCACCCTCCATGTCGCCGACGCGGCTCGCGCCCTGCTTACAGCGCTCACCCTCCCGAGTGGGATCTACAACGTCTGCCGTGACGGCGAACGCGTATCCAACAGTCGCTTCACGCGCGCCGCCGGCTGGCGCCCGAGCCAGTAACAGATCGATGCCCGTTTCCGCCGTTGCAATCCAGAGTGAAAGGGGTACGCGGTGATCGAGCTCGAGTATGAGATGAGCTACGCCGAAACAATCGACGGGCCTCTCGGCCCGACCACCGGCTCACCCCTCGGTGAGCGGCTGTGCTGGCAGGTCACCGCCGCGACGCTACGCGGGCCGCGGATCAACGCCGCCCTCGCCATGCCCGCGACCGACTGGATTCGGCTCGGCACCGACGGCATCCGCCGACAGGACCTCCGCGCACAACTCATCACCGACGACGGAGAGCTGATTCTGTTCCGCTACGACCTCGCCCTGTTCCTACCAAGCGAGCGGTCCCTCGCCGCTCTCACGTCCGGCGAAGCCACCGCGTTCACTGACCAGTACATGCGGATCGCGCCGCAGTTCGAGGTCGGCGTGGGCGACTACGCGTGGCTCGGCGAGAGCCTCTTTCTCGGCTGCGGCCGGCTAGCCGGCCCGAAGGCGATCGAGTACGAGATCTACCGGGTGAAGTGACCCTGAAGCGGCGGGACGCGCCGGCGCGGGGGGCCGAGTCGCGCGATTTTCGGCCTCCCCGCCTCGGCCGCCCCGGGAACGTCCGTCAGCCACCCACAATGGGGGCCGAGAGGAGCGAGGAGTCCTAACGCAGCCTCAGGCTTTGATCCGGATCTTGCTCCGCGATCCGAAACACGCGGTATGCGAGGCCGAAGTGCACCGCCGCGATTCCGACGAGCAGCAACTCCCACAGACCGCCGACGCCAGCGGCGTAGAGGATTGCCGTCAGGAGCAGGAGCCAGATACCCACACCCACACGAAGACGGGCGATCTGCTGATGGCTCCAGGACCGGACCTGGAATACATGCGCACTCGACTGATTGGCGTTCATGATCTCTCCTCGGAACCTTGGAAGTTAGTTAATAGCTTGATGATATCATTTCGCTACCAGACGCGCAAGCCTTGCTCCGATTGGTTCACAGGCTGCTTGCGACTATCACGTCCTGAGGAACGCGTCGACGTCCCGGGCGGACCGGTAGCCTCCGGGTGACGTACACGGACATACCCTTCTGCGTTCGGAATGTGCAATGCCCTACGCCGTGGACTTCAACACCGTCTCAACCGTTGGTCTGGAGTCGTCGCCAGTCGCGGCCGCGCTCGCCGGTCTACGGGCGAATGAGGCTCGTTACTTCAAGAACAAGTACGACCACGTCTTCACGGTGGAGCCTGCGAGCAATGCCAAGACGACGATCGACTGGGTGCACCGGATCCTCAAGGAAGAGCGCGACATCGTCATCTCGTCCAGCGCTCTCGAGGCTTCGGCGTTCCAGGTCGAGAACATTCGAATGGCATACGTCTTCTACGAGAGTGGGCTGTCGATCAACGTGATGTACACCGTCGATGGCCCCGGCAAGCGGGCCGTCGGGTTCAAGCTCTCCGAAGGGATGGAAGTCCCGGCGGAGCTGGCCTCGAAGTTCAAGTTCGCGAGGCAGAAGTCGAGGCTGGCCGGAACCATTCGCGGTTCCTACTTCGCGTTCAAGAACGACTACTGACCTTCCGACAGTCCGTCACGTGAGACATCTCCCCCCGGTCGTGTTCGGGACGGGGCTCCCGTGTTCACTCCACAATCGGGCGGTCGCATGGGCGACCGGAGCCGGGTTCCGGAACGCCGCTACGCGACAACTCTCGCCCGAGCTTATGAGTTCGGTAAGTCTTGTGTCGGTGTCGGTAACGCGTTTGCTAAACCGGAGGTACATGATGTAGGGATCAGCAACCACCAAGCGCGAGCCCAAGTGTCCGGGGACGCGTCGGAGTGAGGCGGTAACGATGAGCACCACGAGCGGTAACAACAACCTGCCGGACGGGAATGCGCGCCGCTCCACCAAGGTCATGGAATTTCTTAATCGCTTGTATGACGGTTTGGCCGGGATCCGGGCTTCGCTGCCGGCCGGTCGTCGCCGCCATGGAAGTGACGCCGATCGGCGCGACCGTCGACCTTCCGAGTGCGCGTCTGGGGGTCAGCTGACCGCGGTCGTAGCCGCCGGCCGGGAGCCAATCACGACCGATCCTCGCCCACGCGACGGGGAGACCGGGGTGAATGAGCTCGTGTCGTTGCCCGAGGAACGTTCGCGGGCGCTCGCGGCACTATGCGAGCGATTCCTGCAGGAACTCGACGGCGAAGAGGTCGGAGCTGCCGAGATTCGCTTCGTTGTTCATAAGCAAGAGCGTCCTGGCTGTCCCAGTCTGGACCCGGCTTCGGTGACCGGCGCCAGCGGCGGCGAGCTCATGTGGGAATTGCGTCGGCTGATCGCCTGGTCCGGTGGCACTATCGCGGATGTCGCACGGGCGCTCGAGACCCGTGGCGCTGACCTCGACGAGAACGCTCGCGAGCTTCTTCGAGACGAGATCGCGGCTCTAGACGTCGACCTCGAGACGCTCAGCGTTCACTTGGCCGACCCGGTCGATTGGGACCGCGAGTTCGAATGGCTGCTCGGGGGGGAGGTCGCTCCGTTCGACGACTTCGCGGGCGATCAGGACGACGAGCACGACGACTGAGCTTCGCTCGTTGTGCGGGTGCGATGCCATGATCGTTCATGGCCGGTCGCCCCGGCACGAGAGCGCTCGACCAGATCCCGGCACGCGCCATCGGCCGTTACGCGCAAGAATGCCGAGATGAGCGTTCCGGGAAACGAGGGCGAGCCAATCACCGAGGCGGGCCTCGCGGCTCTCAAGACGGAACTCGGGGAACTGGAGACGGTTGGGCGCCGTGACATCGCGGCGCGCATTCGAACCGCCCGCGGCCATGGCGACCTCAAGGAAAACGGCGAGTATCACGCGGCTAAGGAGGACCAAGCGCACTTGGAGACGCGGATCCTCCGGCTTCGGCAGCGGTTGCGGGACGCCGTCGTCGTCGATGCCGGCGAAGGGCTCGCGCCGGCGTTTGCGTTTGGTCGCTCCGCGGAGGTCCGCGACGAGAGCACAGGTGAGGTCCATACGTGGACCCTCGTCGGCGCCGGGGAGGCCGACCGCACGCTCGGCAGGCTCTCCGTTCAATCCCCGGTAGGTAAGGCTCTGTTGGACCAGCCTCCGGGTGTCACGGTCGAAGTTCCGCTTCCACGCGGCACCCGCCATCTCACGATCCAGCGCATCCTGTAGCCGTGTCGGCCGTCAGCGCAGGCTACCGGGCAGCGCCCGTAGTGTTGTACTCATGCCTCTTCGCTCACCAGCCGCGCGAGGCGCAGCTATGGTGCGGATCGCCGGGGCAGCCGAGTCGACCAGCTGCTGGGCGGCCTCGCCCGCGGCGGCGAGGAGCGCCCGCGTGTCGCTGCCCTGCCCCTGTCCCAGCACCACGCCGAACGCGATCTGCCGGCTCCCGGCAACCGACACGCGGGTGAAGAAGGCCAGGCACCCCTTCGCCGCGGAGTCCGACCCGGTCTTGCCGGCGTAGCCCTCCGCCATCAGAGGGTTGTAGTTGGTGAGCGTCCCGGCGACCGGCAGCGTCACACTGGCCATCGAGACGATCTGGCGGAAGACCGGGAAGCGCATCGCCTGCTGGAAGACGCGCAGCTGGTCGGCGGCGGTCGAGACCGTGCTCTGATCGAACCCGCTCGGATCGGTATAAGTTGTGTCGTACATCCCGAGCGCCCGGGCCTCGGCGTTCATCTCGGCGAGGAAGCGCGTCTCGCTGCCGGTCACCAAGGCGGGGAGCATCTGGGCGATGTTGTTGCCGGAGGGGATCAGCAGCGCCTCCAGGAGTTGGCGCTCAGTCAGTTGCTCGCCCTCCCGCACCGCCACGACCGACTGGTCCTGGGCGGCGTCCTCGGCCTCGGCCTGTGCCTGGGCCGCGGTGACGGTCATCGTGAACCCGGCCTGTGCGCCGCTCAGCGGATAGCGCTTGAGGGTCAGGTAGGCGGTCATGACTTTTGCCAGGCTGGCGATTGGGACCGGCTGCTGGTGCGGGCTCGCCGCCGGCTGGTCGTTGCCGACCACGAGGGCCGCCTGTCCGCTCAGGGGCCACTTGACCGGCGACAGGTACGTACGGTCCGTGCCGTTCGGCGGGTGGCGGGCTGCCGCGAACGCCGTGGCGGCGACGAGCAGGGCAAGGCAGGCGAAGCCGACGACTGACACGGTCGATCGGGTCCGGCGGGGTGATGTTCGTGCGGGTCGACTGTAGGTCACGCCTGCCAGTCAAGGCAACGGGCCGTTGCCAGCACGTATGTGGTTTTCGATACGCCGACGATATGGTCGGGCTGGGAGCATCGAGACCATGCGTGTGTTGATCGTCGAGGACGAGCCCTATATGGCAGAAGCCATCCGCGATGGCCTGCGCCTGGAAGCGATCGCGGCCGACATCGCCGGTGACGGCGGCACCGCTGTGGAACTGCTGAACATCAACTCCTACGACATCGCCGTCCTCGACCGCGACATCCCGGGGCGTTCCGGTGACGAGATCGCCGAACGCATCGTCGCCTCCGGCAGCGGCATGCCGATCCTCATGCTCACCGCCGCCGACCGTCTCGACGACAAGGCGTCCGGGTTCGAGCTCGGCGCCGACGACTATCTCACCAAGCCGTTCGAACTCCGAGAACTCGTGCTGCGTCTGAGAGCGCTTGACCGCAGGCGAGCCCACAACCGGCCACCCGTGCGCGAGATCGCAGACCTGAGGCTGGATCCGTTTCGCCGCGAGGTTTACCGCGACGGCCGCTACATCGCGCTCACCCGCAAGCAGTTCGCGGTGCTCGAAGTTCTCGTCGCCGCCGAAGGCGGCGTCGTCAGCGCCGAAGACCTGCTGAAACGGGCATGGGATCAGAACGCGGACCCATTTACCAACGCCGTGCGCATCACCGTCTCGGCCCTGCGCAAACGGCTCGGCGAACCCTGGATCATCGCCACCGTCGCCGGCGTCGGGTACCGCATCGACACGGCACCCGGCGCTGGGGGCGAGGGAGGAGAGCGTGGATAGAGCGCCTGGTTTGAGTGTTCGGCTGAAGCTCACCCTCAGCTACGCCGGCTTCCTCATGCTCGCCGGTGTCTTGCTGCTCGCGGCAGGATGGCTGTTCGTGAGTCGTGCGAACCACATTGGGCTGATCCTCGTGCCCAACTACCGCTTGGCCGTCGTACGCGAGTTCGCTCCGACCGCGGCCATCACGCTGGCGTTCCTGCTGGTGTTCGGTCTCGTCGGAGGATGGATTCTCGCTGGGCGCATGCTCGCCCCCCTGACTCGCATCACCGACGCGACACGCATCGCCGCGAACGGATCGCTCTCGCACCGGATCGGGCTGCCGGGCCGCACCGATGAGTTCCGCGAGCTCGCCGATGCCTTCGACACCATGCTCGCGCGGCTCGAGGCACACGTCGCCGAACAGAGGAGATTCGCCGCCAACGCCTCCCACGAACTGCGCACCCCGCTGGCGATCACGCAGACACTTCTCGACGTTGCCCGCAATGACCGAAACCGCGACACCGGCGAACTTCTCGACCGCCTCTACGTCGTCAACACCCGAGCGATCGACCTCACCGAAGCATTGCTCCTGCTAAGCCGTGCCGACCAGCGGTCCTTCATTCGAGAACACGTCGACCTGTCCCTCATCGCGGAGGAGGCCACCGAGACGCTCCTCCCTCTCGCAGAAAAGCGCGGCCTCACCATCGAGACCTCGGGCGAGATGACCCCCACCATCGGGTCACCCGCGCTCCTGCTGCAGCTGAGCACGAACCTCGTGCACAACGCGATCGTCCACAACCTGCCTGAACAAGGCGCTGTGTGGGTCAAGACCAGGGGTCACGCCGAAGGTGTGGAGCTCACTGTCGAGAACACCGGCGCGACACTCAGCCCGCAGTTGGTCTCCACGCTTGGCGAACCGTTTCAGCGAGGCTTCAATCGCATACGCACCGACCACGCAGGCGTCGGCCTCGGCCTCGCAATTGTCAAGAGCATCACCCAGGCACACGACGGAGCCCTCACCCTCACCCCCCGGACGGCTGGCGGGCTCCGCGCGACGGTGCAACTGCCCGCCGCGCCACCGTACCGAGCCCTCTGGGAGCAGGGGCGTTGCCTCGACGGCGTGTGACGATCGCTTGTCCGAACGGCAACAGCTTGTGGGTGGACGCGGCTCGGCGTAGGATCGCCGTGGATGGCGAACGTGTTGTACGAGCGGGTCGGGGCAGCGTCTCTATTAACAATCGATCGGTCCGAGCGTCGGAACGCGATCGACGGGCAGACGGCCGAGGAGCTACTCGCCGGGTATCGCGCCTTTGAGTCTGATGAGGACGCGCATGTGCTGGTCGTCACCGGTAGCGGTGAGAAGGCGTTTAGCGCAGGAGCTGATTTGAAGGCAATCGACACCCTCGGGCCCCGGGTGAATTCGGTCGAGGGAGTCCTCGGATTCACGCGCTTGGTCTCGCCCAAGCCCACGATCGCTGCGATCTCCGGCTGGTGCGTGGGCGCTGGACTGGTTCTCGCGTTATGGTGCGATTTGCGCATCGCGACCGAGGACGCGCGGTTCGGGTTTCTCGATCGGAAATGGGGCGTGCCGATTCTGGACGGGGGGACCAAGCGTCTGGCGGCCACCGTCGGGGTTTCCAATGCGCTTGAATTAGCGATGACAGGACGGGAGATCGACGCGCCAGAAGCACACCGGCTCGGACTGGTCAACAAGGTCGTGCCGAATGGCGAACATGTCGATCGCTCCCTCGAGCTCGCGGAGCTCCTAGCCGGCTTCCCGCAGGAGACGCTCCGCGCCGATCGGCAGGCCATCCGCGAGTCGCTCGATCGCGCTCTTCTTGACAGCTTCGCGGGAGAGGCCGAGGTGGCTCGCGCAACCGCCGACGTCGCAACCCGGGGAGCTGGCGAGTTCAGCGCGCGCGGCCGCGGCGCCAGGACCAGCTGAGCGGCTCTACCCGAGAGGGCATCACTCCGCATCCAGCCGGTCTGCTGACGATCGACTCTCGTCCGGAGCAAGCAGCACCACGCCGGTAGTCTCGCGTCAGTGACACAGGAGGCCGAGATCCGGTTCTTGCGGTTTGCTGGTCGTCGTGTCGCTTACGCCGTGAGTGGCGAGGGGCCGCCGCTGGTCGCGCCGGCGTGGTGGGTTAGTCACCTGGAGTTCGATTGGGGGGACGGGGCGTTTCGGGGGCTGTGGGCATCGGTTGGCGAGGGGTACTCGGTGGTCCGGTATGACCGGCTCGGTGTCGGTATGTCTGATCGCGATGTGCGCCAGGAGGAGCTGACCCTCGAGGGTGACGTTGCGTTGCTCCGTGCTGTGATCGACGAACTGGCTTTGGAGCGGGTCGTGTTGGCTGGCGGCTCATCGGGTGGGTGTACGGCGATCGCGTTTGCGGCTCGGTTCCCTGAGAGGGTGAGTCGTTTGTTGCTTTACGGCGCGTACGCGGACGGATCCTCGATCACCTCGCCTGCGGTGCGGGAGGCGATTGTCGGGACCGTGCGCTCGCACTGGGGGCTGGGGTCGCGGCTGCTGGCCGACATCTTCCTGGGTGAGGCCGGCAGCGTCGAGCAGGAGCGGTTTGCGCGCTATCAGCGCGCGGCGGCGAGCGCGGGGATGTCGGCGGCGTTGCTGGAGCTCGTCTACCGCAATGACGTTCGATCCGAGCTGGAGCGTGTGTGCGCGCCGACGCTGGTTGTACACCGACGAGGGGATCGCGCGATCCCTTACCGGCTCGGCCGGGAGCTCGCGGCGGCGATCCCCGGTGCGACGCTGATCCCGCTGGAGGGGAGCGCCCATTTCCCCTGGGCGGGGGATACGCAGTCGGTGACGCGCGCGTTGCGATCGGTCCTCGCGCCCGAGGCGCCGCTCCGTGTTGCCCGAGAGCCCGCGGCGGTGCTGCTCTCTGGCCGAGAGCGCGAGGTCCTGGCGCTGGTCGCGAGGGGGTTGAGCGACCGGGAGATCGCCGAGCAGCTGTTCTTGAGCCACCACACGGTGCACCGCCATGTCGCGAACATCCGCCATAAGCTGGGACGCGGGTCGCGCACCGCGGCGGTCGCCGAGGCAGCACGTCTAGGCCTGCTCTAAGACCCGTCACCCGAACGGGTCATTTTGCGCAAATGGCCCGGGCGGGCGATGCGCTGCAAGGGCCACGTGCCTATGGTCGCCGTCGTGCAGAACGTCATCGCAGAAGAAGCCACACCGTCGGGCGGCTCGGCAGCGTGGGCACGCGCCTTCGCGGTTCTGTACGACCCGTTCTTGTGGGTCGCAGAGTGGGCTGGGTTGCGCGCTCGCCGCAAGGAGTTGCTCAGCCGTGCGCGAGGGTGCACCGTGGAGATCGGCGTCGGTACCGGCTTGAACGTGCCGCATTACCCCGATGGCCTCTCCGAGCTTGTGCTGGTCGAGCCGGACGCCGCGATGCGTTCCCGCCTTGACAAGAAGCTGCGCCGCAGCGGCCAGCGCGCGCGGCTCATCGACGCGACCGCGGAGCGGCTGCCCTTCGCCGACGGATCGGTCGACACGATCGTCTCTACCTTCGTGCTCTGCACGGTTGACGCTCCCGATCTCGCGCTGCGGGAGATCGCGCGCGTGTTGCGTCCCGATGGTGAGCTGCTGTTCATCGAGCACGTCCGCTCTGACTCGCCGACGCTCGCCTACTGGCAAGACCGACTAGCGAAACCGTGGCGCTGCTTTGCGCAAGGCTGCCGCTGCAACCGCGCGACCGCGGAGCTGATCGTCACCTGCGGGCTCGAGCTCCAACACGTACGCAAAGCGTCATGGCATGCAATGCCGCCAATCGTCCGACCACTGATCGCCGGCCGGGCTCGGAGCCGCGGAGCCACCGACAGCGCGCAAAGCTCTGCGCACCGGTCGCCCACGGGAAAGGTGTCGTCGGGGCCATGCGCGCAGCCGACGACCTAGTCGCCCTGGAGCGCCAGGACCAGGAAGCCGCTCCCGGACCCGAGTCGCTCCACGTACAACGCCCGACGGCGGTGCCAAGACACGTCGAGGTCGTCCACCCGCTCGATGCCGGCGAGCTCAGCTCTCGTCACGCCGGGTTGTCCACAAATCCGAGCGTGCGCTGAGCGGCCTTCTCGATAGCGATCACAAAGCAAACGCGATCTGGGCCGCGGCTGGGAAACGGCTCCCCGGTGTACTTGTTGGAGAGCTGATCCATGTACAGACAGTCCTGATCCGGCCGAACCTCGACGACGCGGCCCTGAACCGCAGCCATCCGATACGGGTTGTTCCTGTCGGTCACCGACAGGGCCACGCGCGGATCGCGAAGCATGTCCTTGGCCTTCCAGATCGTCTTGGACGTGCACACGAGGATGTGCTCGCCTTCGACGCCAACCCATACCACCCAATTGCGCGGGGAGCCGTCCGCACGCAGCGTGGACAGATGCACGTAGTTCGGGGCCTCGAGAAGCTCCCGGACATTCATGGGAATGGGGATAGCCACGTCTCTCTTGCGCGCAGTGTACGAGCGCGTAATGAAGCCCCGCCGACCACGCGCCATCGCCTGCCTCACGTAACGCCGGATTTCGGCGCCAGGCCTTGCGGACGAATCACAGCCACGCCGTCGCGAAGCTCTCGGACGACTCCTGGTCAGAAGACGACGACGCCCGCGGGCAGCCCCCGCCCTCGATTCAGCGGGCTTTCCCTGAACGCGCCCGGAGAGATTCGAACTCCCGACCTTCGGTTCCGTAGACCGAAATTGGGGTGTTGTGGCATGGTGCCCACAGCAGGATCCCCCTGCTAATCATTGCGTTTTGCCGATCGTCGCGGGCTCGCGAATGGCGTGCAATGGTGTGGGGCCTGTTTGCACTTTGTTTGCACTCTGCGGGATGAGCGGCCCGCCGAGATCGCCCTCGTCGATCAAGTGGATGTACGTCTTAAGCGTGAACTCCGGCGAGTGATGCCCCAGCCACTGCTGGATCTGCTTGATGTTCCGGCCCTCGGCGAACAGGCGTGACGCCACGGTGTGCCGGAAGGTGTGATGTCCGGCCCACTCGACACCAGCCTCGGCGCACGCCGGTGCTAGCACGCGCTCGTGGAGGTTGTCGGGGTCGAGGATCGTGCCCGTGGTGGACCGGAACACGAGCTCCCGTTTGTCGTCGGCAGCGACCAGCGGACGCAGCCTGTCTGCCAGCTCGAGCGGGATCGGAAGCTCTCGACGCGCGTGCCGGGACTTGAGCGCGCCGAGCACCAGCCCGCTTCCCTTCCGGCGCCTGACGCGCTGGCGTACCTGCACATGGGGCCCGTCGCCGTCGAGCGCTAGGTGGCGAACCTCGAAGGCAAGAAGCTCCGACCGGCGCACTCCGGTCGCGGCCAGCAATTCATACATCGCTCTGTGGCGGGGATGGATCAGCGAGACGACCAGCTCCATGGTCCCGTTCGGGAACGGGCGCGGACGGCCCTCGTCCTCGTCGATCTCCTCGCGATGCGGGAGCGCCGCTTCGGCTGCGGGGTTGTAGCGGATCAGGCCATCCCGCCGAGCGGTCGCCAGAGCTGAGCGGAGGGGCCGGAGCGCGTTTCTAACGCTCCGGTCGGAGAGCGTTCCGCCGCGCCTGCTCGGCTGCTCGCACAGCCATGCGATGAACCCGGCGATGTGATCTCGGGAGCCGGGCTTGCCACCTGGCTTGAGATCGGTGAGCTTCAACGTG
>Ga0335078_10014190_pt1 | contig 11819 bp, 7 predicted proteins | sample Lox_Sample_32_FD_206711 | JGI IMG/M metagenome (GOLD analysis project Ga0335078, IMG submission 206711) | Soil microbial communities from Loxahatchee National Wildlife Refuge, Florida, United States - Lox_Sample_3.2 | ecosystem: Environmental > Terrestrial > Soil > Wetlands | place: USA: Florida...
TGCCAGCTGCGGCGCCATCATCGGCTGGCACGATTCGTTCACGCCGCTCGGAGGCATGGTGCCACTGGTCAACATCATGCTCAGCGAAGTCATTTTCGGCGGTGTCGGCGCCGGCATGTACGGGATCCTCATCTACGTCGTGCTCGCCGTCTTCATCGCTGGCCTTATGGTCGGTCGAACGCCCGAGTATCTTGGGAAGAAGATCGAAGCTTACGACGTGAAGATGGCGATGCTGGTCGCCTTGGTCTTCCCGCTCGTCATTCTGATCTTCACCGGAATCTCCGCCGTCAAACCGTATGGCCTCGCCGGAATCCTGAACCCTGGACCGCATGGTCTCAGCGAAATCCTTTACGGCTACACATCTGGCGCCGGCAACAACGGTTCTGCCTTCGGCGGCCTGACCGCAAACACACCGTGGTACGACGTCACTATCGGCCTCACCATGCTGATCGGCCGGTTCTTCATGATCATCCCTATGCTGGCAATCGCCGGCAGCCTGGCAAAAAAGAAGTATGTACCGCCGTCGCTAGGAACTTTTCCGGTAACGACACCGTTATTCAGCGTGCTGCTGATGGGGACGATCTTGATCTTGGGAGCGTTGACATTCTTCCCAGCCCTCAGTCTGGGTCCGATTCTCGAACACCTTTTGATGCAAGCTGGAAAGGCCTTCTGATCTATGTCTAGTAGACGCACGACTCTCGCAACACCAATCTCCGGCGATTCAAGGCGTGGCACTCAACCAAACGTGGCGAGGAGCGGTGTGCCCAGTTCGGGAAGACATTCGCATCGGCGCTCCTTGTGGGACCCCAAGATCATGCGCCGAGCGGCGCTCGACTCGGCGTTGAAGCTGAATCCGCGCAAGATGATGGCGAACCCGGTAATGTTCGTGGTCGAAATTGGAAGCGTCATCACCACGATTCTGCTCATCAAGAACCCGCATGCGGCGTTCTGGTTCAACCTGCAGATCACGCTTTGGCTTTGGTTCACCGTGCTGTTTGCCAATTTCGCCGAGGCAATGGCCGAAGGACGCGGCAAAGCGCAAGCCGACACGCTGCGCAAGACGCGTGCTGAAACCATGGCCAATCGCCTGCTCGACGACGGCAAGACGGAGCAGGTCGCCAGTTCGAAGCTGCGCAGCGGTGACCTGGTGTTGGTTTCGGCAGGCGAGTTCATTCCCGGCGACGGCGAGATCATCGAAGGTGTGGCGTCAGTCGACGAGTCCGCTATCACCGGCGAATCGGCACCGGTGATTCGCGAGTCGGGCGGCGATCGTTCCGCCGTCACCGGCGGAACGCGTGTTCTATCCGATCAGATCAAGATCAAGATCACTTCGAACCCGGGCGAAACGTTCCTCGATCGGATGATCGCCCTAGTCGAGGGCGCCGAGCGCCAGAAAACGCCCAACGAGATCGCGCTCAATATTCTTCTCGCCGGACTTACCATCGTCTTCCTGCTGGCGGTAGTCACGCTCCAGCCATTCGCCGTTTACTCGGGCTCGCCGCAAACGGTGTTCGTGCTCGTTTCACTGCTCGTGTGCCTCATCCCGACGACCATCGGCGGCCTGCTCTCCGCGATTGGCATAGCCGGAATGGATCGCCTCGTGCAGCATAACGTCCTCGCCATGTCTGGACGCGCAGTCGAAGCCGCCGGCGACGTGAACACACTTTTGCTCGATAAGACCGGAACGATAACATTAGGAAATCGCCAGGCCTCACGATTCATTCCGGCTCCCGGCGTTACTGAAGCGGAACTGGCCGATGCGGCCCAACTTTCCTCCCTCGCCGACGAGACCCCCGAAGGACGCTCGATCGTCGTACTTGCCAAGGAAAAGTACAACCTCCGCGGACGCGAGATGTCCTCGCACCATGCGGAGTTTGTCCCCTTTACGGCCCAGACTCGCATGTCCGGTGTAAATCTCAATGGCTTCGAAATACGCAAGGGATCTGTCGACGCCATCGAGCGCTACCTGGCTGAGCACTCCTCGGTCATGCCCGATGAAGTAAAGCAAACCGTCGAAACAATCGCGCGCTCAGGCGGAACGCCGCTCGTTGTGGCAGAACGTCACAGGGGAGCTATGGGCGTGATCGAGCTGAAGGATATCGTCAAAGGCGGAATGAAGGAACGCTTCGATCAGCTCCGTGCCATGGGCATTCGCACGGTGATGATCACCGGAGACAATCCGCTGACCGCTGCTGCGATTGCTCGCGAAGCCGGCGTCGATGACTTCCTGGCTCAAGCTACGCCAAAAGACAAGATGGACCTGATCCGCAAGGAGCAAAGCCAGGGCAAGCTGGTCGCGATGACCGGCGACGGCACCAACGACGCACCTGCGCTTGCTCAAGCCGACGTAGGCGTGGCGATGAACACCGGCACGCAAGCCGCAAAGGAAGCCGGGAACATGGTCGACCTCGATTCCAACCCCACCAAGCTGATCGAGGTTGTCGAGATCGGCAAGCAACTATTAATGACGCGTGGTGCGCTGACAACCTTCTCGATCGCCAACGATGTGGCGAAGTATTTCGCCATCATCCCGGCGATGTTTGCTGGAACTTTCCCTGTACTCAATGCGCTCAACATCATGCACCTGAAGACGCCCGAATCGGCGATTCTGTCCGCGGTGATTTTCAATGCGATCATCATCATCGCGCTGATACCGCTGGCATTACGAGGCATCCGCTACCGTCCCATGGGAGCAGCCGCGCTACTCCGTCGGAATCTGTTGATTTACGGCGTGGGCGGAATCGTCGTGCCGTTCATCGGGATCAAGTTAGTGGACATGCTGATTACCGCAGCGAGGCTCGCGTAAGGAATTGCCATGAAAAAGAATCTGATCACAGCAGTGTTGATGACGATCGTGACAACCATCCTCCTGGGCATCATCTATCCGTGTGTAGTCACCGGGCTAGCCCAGGTGTTATTCCCGAACAAAGCGAACGGCCAACTGATCACACGTGACGGCAAGGTCATCGGTTCTGCCATTATTGCCCAGCCATTTACCGAGCCGGGATACTTCCACCCTCGCGAATCAGCCGCTGGAACGAACGGCTACGATCCCACTAACTCCGGCGGTACGAACTACGCTGCGACGAACCAAAAGCTGATCGATCGCGTGAAACAAGATGTCTCGACCTTGCAGCCGGAGAATCCAAATACGCCGATACCGATCGACATGGTTACGACCTCCGCCTCAGGGTTGGATCCTGACATCACTCCTGCCAACGCTTACTTCCAGGCGCCACGTGTTGCCAAGACACGTGGATTATCTGAACAACAAATCGACGCGCTCATTGCGACGCATACGACGGGTAGGGATTTGGGATTGCTCGGCGAGCCGAGAGTGAACGTGTTGGAGCTCAACCTCGCGCTTGATCAAACCGCCAGCCGGCACTAACGCGTCCCGGAGCAACGATGAAACGAAAGATCTCGCTACCCGTGTGCATTTTCGCAGTCCTGCCTCTTGCGTTGTCTACGACTATGGCCGCGCAAAATACATCATCGCAGGCACCGCAGAACCAGCAGGCTTCCCCTCCGTCCAGTGCGTCAACTTCCCCGCTGCCGACGCCATCTATCACCGGCCCGCTTCAGGGTTCCCCGCCGATCGTCTTCGACGGTGGTCCGTTCGGTCAGTTGAACCTTGACGGGATTCTCAGCGGATCCGGGCTTTGGCAGGGCAACCATGTTGCGGGAGATAATGCAACGCAACCCGCTCTGAGCAATGGACAGATCTTTCTGCAAAAGACGACGAGTTGGTGGCAGTTTTACCTGCAGGCCGGCGCATACAACATTCTTTCGCTCGGCACTCCGTTCCTCTCGACGGAGAAAGCAATCAACAATCTCTATGGGCCTCTCCCCGTAGCCTATGCGAAGCTGGTTCCCGGGAAGAATACGTCTATTCTCATCGGGGAATTGCCCACGTTGATGGGAGCTGAGTACACGTTTGATTTCGAGAACATGAACATCGAGCGCGGTCTGCTCTGGAACCAGGAAAATGCGATCACACGCGGTATCCAGCTAAATCAGACGTTCGGGAAGTTCACTGCCTCGCTGAGTTGGAATGACGGCTATTACTCGAACCGCTATTCATGGTTGAGCGGCTCGCTTACCTATGCGACTGGCCCTCACAGCTTGTCATTTATTGGCATGGGAAATCTGGGACAAACGGCATTTCAAACGCTCGCCACGCCAGTGCAAAACAACAGCAGCATGTATGCCGTTATCTACACCTATTCGAAGAATAACTGGATTGTTCAGCCCTACTTTCAATACAGCAGTGTGCCTACAAATCCAAGCGTTGGGGTCTTCGATGGAGCCTCAACCATCAGTGGAGCGTTTCTCATGAGCCGCACCCTGAAGCATGGATTTTCACTCAGCGGGCGAGGAGAGTACATTGCGACCACCGGCAGTGCCATGAAGCAATCGGCGAACCTTTTGTATGGTCCGGGAAGCGCCGCATGGTCCGCAACGTTAACGCCCACATACCAGTACCGCCGATTCTTTATTCGAGGCGACGTCTCGTTCGTTCGTGCGGTCAACTTCACACCCGGTGATGCTTTTGGCCCTGCAGGTATGAATCAGAACCAGCCGCGCGCTGTTGTTGAGGCGGGCTTCCTGTTCTAGCGCGACAACCACGGGATCTCATTCCGCGATAATGACGGCATTCCATTTCCGAAAAGAAACTCAGAACGCATTCTCCTGAGGCTCATAAATGAGTTTTGTTGAATCAGATTCCGCCTTTTTTAGCGGCCATAGCCACCGTCGGCACATCCGTCTTAGCGTCATTGCCGAGATAAACTGTGTGAGATGGAAATGCCATTCGAACGCCGTTGGCGGCGATAACTTCCTTGATCCTCAGCAACAATTCCTCCTGAATTTCCAGGAAGTGATTCCAGTCCTGAGCCGAAACGTAGGCGAACGCCTCCATATCGAGCGTTGACTCTCCGTAGCGAAGAAACCGCACTCGAACCGACTCAGGGCGAACTCTTTTGTCGTTCTCCAATATGGTGCGAATTCCAGTGAGGACAGAATTCATTTCAGATGAGCTGGTTTCATAGCGCAATCCAAAGAGATGGCGAAACCAGTAACTATCCCGGAGAGAAAAGTTCTCCAGTATCATGTTTGCGATCTGCCCATTGGGAATGGTGACGACCGTGCGATCGAGAGTACGAACGCGCGTAGAACGGAGACCAATCTCCTCGACGGTACCGACTACATCTCCAAGTTTGAAAGAGTCACCAGCGCGGACGGCTTCGTCAAGAATCAATGACGCTCCGCCAATCACATTTTCCAGAGTTTTTTGCGCGGCCAAAGCGACCGCAATTCCGCCGACGCCAAGACCCGCGAGCGCTGCTGAAGGATTGACGCCGAACGTGTGAAGTCCCACAAGAAGTCCGATGACGATGACCAGCAAATCGACAACCCGGCGTGCTGGACGAATCACTGCCGCCGCACCGACACGACCTGCCAGTTCGTATCTTCTCTTCAGGTAAGCCTCGCATCTGCCGTTTACGAGAATTGCGATCCACACAAAGGCGACGATCGTGATGATCGTGGCAGCTATGGAGCTGACCTGTCGCGCAAGCAGAGAGAGGCTGATCTTCACCATCGTCAAACGAACGGAGATCGCGATGATCAGCAACCGGACAGGCGCCGGGAATAGCGATGGATTTCTAAGTTCGGGGTTCGAGCGAACTCGGCGCTGCAGGTAGCCTACGACGACCCCCAGGAGTCGATCGAGGATGGTCAAGACGCAGTACGAGAGCGGCAAACCGACAAAGAAAAACAACCAACCGAATAACGTGAAACCAAACAGCGTGTGCAACAGAGGTTCGGGCAGCACGTTCTCGATTGCAATCGCGTTTACCTCTTCATAGAGATCTGGGATCTCTGCGAGCGTCTGGCGAGAAAACAGCCAGATCGCCGGCGCCTTCCCACGGTCCACGCGCTCAAGGTAAATATCCACCTTGCCGCTTTCGCTGGCGATGGTCCCCACCAGTTCTCGACGGCTGTCGAGTGGGTCCGAGTAAGAGCCCTGAGGATCATTACTTAGGGTGTTCAGATTAGGGGGGAGCCTGCGATCCAGCACAACGAATAGTTGATGCGCCAGCGTTGCGGCGTTCGTGCCGCGTTCTCGGGTGTTCAGATATACGGCCGCATGTTCAAAGTTCCCAGTGCGTGCTACAGCAAGGAACCCCAAAACCGTGCCTCTCGGCGTCGATCGCCACATCGAGTCCTGCTGCTGCTCGGGCTGTGTCGCAGTGGCTGAGGGTTGCGCGTTTTGGCACTGCAACTGAATGCAAACAAAAAGGCTCGTGGTCGCTATCAGAGCAAGGCAAGATAAGCGTGGTGGAAAAGAGGGTTTCACTTCCCTGCGAACTCCCAAGCAACCGGTACACCAACCGCGGTAATAAGAATGAATTCCTCGTCACTGCAGCATAGCGACGATGACAGTTCCCCATGTTGTCAGCAAAATGTGACCGATTGCGACTGTGTAGGAATACCCCAACGTTGCGATCGGACTATCTGATTTCTCCTGAACGGCCGCTACTCCTGCGATCATGGTCTGCGCGCCCGCGACTCCTCCCAGCAACAGAACCGGATCGAGACGAAGCACGTGGTGGCCAAATAAAATGCCGGCAATCAGGGGAATGGTCGTCACGAAGATTCCCCCAAAGAAGACCAGGTAACCAGACTCCTTTACCGCGGAGACAAAAATTGGTCCGGCCTTAAGACCAATCATGGCAACAAAGGCGGCCAGACCGATTGACCTCATGAACAAAATGGCTGCATCTGGGATATGCGCGAACCACGGGCGGGTGGACCGCGCCCAACCTACTAAAAGCCCGACAAGCAGGGTACCCACGCTCGTTCCCAGCGTGATATGGATTCCGGCCAGAGGAAATGCAATTGTCGCGCCAAGTAACACGCCAACGAAAATGGAGATGCCCAGAACACCCAGGTCACTGTCTTCGTTGGGCTGAATCTTTCTTCCGACAATGGGAGCCAGTTTTTCGATTTCCGGTTCGGGGCCAGTGACGTGCAGTACATCTCCTCGATCCACCGTCACGTTGGCACCGATCGGTATTTGACGAGCGCCCCGCGTGATTCCGCTCAGCAGGACGCCCCGCGCCTGTTCTATGGTGTCAACAATCTGTTGCAGGGTCTTGCCGGCGATTCGGTTGCTGGTGACGTAGAGGTCGTACGAGGCTACGGGGATCTCGAGCAGATCGGGATCCGCGGTCTCCGAAGAGGTTGGTCCAAGCACCTTCACCAACACTTCAGTGCGACCGAGTACAGCAACGGTGTCGCCGGCTTCAATGACAGTCGATGTCGTGGGAGAAAAAATCTCGTTCCCGCGCCGGATTCTTTCAACGAACAGGCGCGCGTTCGCTATGCCCTTCTCAGCCGCCGCAACTGTCTTGCCAACAATCGGCGCGTTCTTCTGGATTTTGTAAGCGCGGAAGCCGATTGGCTGCCATGCCGAGCTGACCCCTAACCTCTTGGGGCGGATACCGAGTTTTGCTTCTTCTATCTTCGATTGTGTACGCAGGTCGATGCCGAGCAGCTTTGGACCCAGGCTACTGCAGCACCAGATAACCCCGATAGTGCCGAAGATGTAGCAGATTGCGTCGGCTACGGCGACATGGCCGATGAGCAATTGCTTCTGCTCGTCCGTGATGGACAAACCCCTGATTGCTTCGCTGGCGGTGCCGATCGTCGGTGACTCCGTTAGTGCTCCCGACAGCATTCCGGCTGAAAAGCCGGCGTCGAGCTTGAGGATTCGTGCCACAACGTACGCTGTAACAAGGCCGACAACCGGCATAAAGACCGCGAGGGCGGCCCAGCGCCATCCTTCACCTTTGAGATTGCGGAAGAAGCTGGGCCCCACGGAGTAACCAATCCCGAAGAGGAAGAGCAGGAAGAGCATCGCCTTGGCCTGATCGGAGATGGTTACGTGAAAGAAGTTGCCAATGAGTATTCCTGCCAGTAACGAGGAAGTGACGACGCCAAGCCCAAACCCCCGAAACTTCAGTCGGCCCACGATGTAGCCGATACCCACCGCGAGGTAGACTCCCATTTCGGGGTACTTTTCAAACAGCTGGGCGAGCCACTCCATAAGGTCTCCTTCGCTCACTTTCAGCAGGACCGACCATCTTTTTTAAGCGTGAGTCAGCGACCCACGGTTGCAGCACTTTCCTGTGTTTCGGCGACATGCTTCGACGCATTGTGCGCATCGCGGTAGCCTCGGGCAATCGCTCGCACTCCGCGGCCAATCTCCTCGTAGACTTCGTCCGGCAAATTCGCCAGCGATACACGAAGCGACCAGTCCGGTGCATCGAATCCACCGCCATTAAGCAGCACGATGCCGTGATCCTCGGCCAACCGAAACGCCAGATCGAGCGGGTGAACGTTCTTCTTGAGGTACTCGACGGCTTCGTCGCCAATGTTCTTCTTCGCAAAGAACTCAAAATCGATGAGGCCGTAATAGGCGTCATACAGCGGATTTGGCGGAAGCTGCAGTCCAAGTCCCTCCAGCAATGCGTGAACGCGCCGGTAAACGATGTCACGGCATGCCGTCTGATACCGCTTTTCGGTGTCCATGAGTTCCGCCAGAGAGAACATGGTCATCATGACCTGCTGTGGCAGAGACAGGCCGGCGGTGTGATTGAGGGCGACGTCGCGACTATCGGCAACGATGCGGTCGATGAACTTGATCGTGCGAGGCTCAAGCGTCAGCGGACCGTATCGTTTGTCGAGGGCCTTGAGTTCCGCCTGAGGCAGCTTTGCGATCATCTTGTCGTAGATGTTGTCTTCGTGGACGGCGATGACACCAAGCCTCCAGCCGGTGGCGCCGAAATACTTCGAATACGAATACACTCCGATGGTGTTTTGAGGCAATTCGCCCAGCAGCGAGCGGAACTCCGGCACGAATGTTCCGTAGACGTCGTCGGTTAACAGCATCAAATCGGGGCGCTTATTCTTGACCAAGCTCGCGATCTTGCCGATCGTCTCTTTGCTGAGCGCGACTCCGGTCGGATTTCCCGGATTAACAACGAAGAAGGCCTTGATCTTCGGGTCTTCGAGCTTCTTGAGTTCACTGTCGGTGAATTGGAACCGGTTTTCCTGAGGCGCGGCAATATTGACGACGTTCAGCGCGTAATCTTCGAGATGGGTCATCTCGATGTACGGGGTGAAGATTGGCGTGCCCAGGGCGATGGTGTCGCCGGGATGCAACAGGCGATTTGCCTTGAGCGACTTAAAGATGTAGCACATCGCCGCGGTACCGCCCTCGACGGCGTACAAGTCGAACTTCCCTGCCGGCCTGGGGTCGCCGCACATGGCCCACATCAGGTACTCATGCGTAATGCGTTCATTGTGGACGAGCATGCGATCGGGTACTGGGTAGTTGTCGCCAATGATGGAATCCACAAGTTCGTGAACAAAGGCGTCGGGGTCAAAGCCGAATGTCTTGACCGCAAATTTCACCATCGAAGACAGGAAGGAGGCGCCTGTTGACTCGGCATGGGAAGCGAGACGCAGCCAGACCTCCAGGCGATCGGAGATACCTCGCATCTGCGGCATCCCTCCCAGTCCAACGGAGTGCTCCATTACACGCTTGCTCTCGCAGATGGCAAACTGCCCAAGCAGGAAATAGCCTTCACGGGGTGTCGTGGCGATCCAGTTGGGATTTCCACGGCCAGCGTTGAGAAATGCTGACTGAGTAGTGCGCGAAGCTTTCTTCGCCAGCTTGATCAATTCATCTTTGATCTCAAACGGGCTTAGTTGCTCGAAGTTCTTTAGATCTATAACTTCCATGACGAATCTCCTCAAGAGGCTTGTAGGTCGCTATGAGAGAAGCATGATGACCACCATGCCCCAGATCGTGAGAAAAGTATTTCCGACCGCGTAAGTAACGGTGTAACCCAGCGCCGGCACTTGGCTCTTTGCCTGATCGCAGACAAGTCCAAGCGAAGCCGTTGTTGTACGAGCGCCCGAGACGATGCCGAGAGTTAACGCGTCGTGGAAACGGAAGAGATACTTGGCGATCAGCATCCCCAAGACGAGTGGCACGGTCGTTGCCACTGCACCCCAGAGAAACAAACCGATCCCCTGCGTTTTGAGGCCGTTCACGAACCCCGGACCGGCGGAGATGCCGACCACAGCGATGAAGATATTCAGGCCGACGGAGTTCATGAACCAGATGGTGGGCGTGGGAATGCGCCCGAATTTCGGACGGACCGAGCGGAACCAACCTGCGACAAGTCCGGCGATGAGCGCTCCACCAGCGGTGGACAACGTCAGGGGCACACCCGCCACTTTCAACACCAGTGAACCTATCAAGGCACCGACCACGATAGCGGCGCCAATGAACGCTACGTCGGCAATGTCGGTCTGACGATCGGCGACTCCCAGCTTCTTGGTAACGGCTGCTATATCTTCTGTACGGCCAACGACAGTGAGAATGTCCCCACGTTGAACGGTTGTGTTGGGAAGAATCGGGATGGAAGTCGCTACCGCTCCACGTGTGATCTTGCGCAGGAAGACCCCGCGAGCGGCGGGCAGACCGGCCAGCTCAGCAAGGGTTTTGCCGTCCACCTCTTTGTTGGATACGAGAATGTCGACTCCTTCGATGGTCACATTGAGCAGTTCCGGATCATTAACCTCTTGTGGCGGTTCAATAACCTGGTAATCGCCTCCTCCTGACACGGCCGCGAGCTTGGCCCCTGTACCGAGGACGTTCACGAGCACGTCTCGTGCCCCGGCCACTGCCACTATGTCTTCTTCACGCAGCACCGTGTCAGCGGTGGCTTCCTCAATCACGCCGTTGCGACGGAGCCGCATGACGAAAACCCGCGCATCGGGTATAAGCGCTTCGGCCTCGATGGCACGGAGACCGACTGCCCTCCCCCCTTTTTTTACCTTGAATGCGCGAAATTCCCAGCGGTGCCAAGCCGAACCCGCACCACCGAGTTCGTGAGACTTGCCGCCCTGCTTCTCTTCATAGTCTTTGCAAGCAGCGGCGAGGTCCATGCGCAATAAGACCGGCCCGAGCACCGCAATGACGATTGCTGAGCCGACGGTACCGAACATATAACTGACGGCGTATGCGATCGGCATTGAGTCGAGGAGATTTTTTGCCTGATCGGGCGGAAGTCCCAATCGGTTGATAGCATCCGTCGACAAGCCCATGGCCGCCGAGATCGTTTGCGATCCGGAGTACAGGCCTGCGGCATAGCCGAGGTTGTAGCCGGCGATTTTCACAATCACGACGGGAGCCAAAAGGCATAAAACGCACTGCACAGCCGAAAAGATGGCTTGAGGTAGGCCGTCCTTGGCGACACCCCGCACGAACTGCGGCCCCACGCCATAGCCGACGGCGAAGAGAAACATCAGGAAGACGGTTGCCTTCAGGGGTGCGGAGATCGTTATGCCTATCTGTCCGATCAGGACGCCAGCAAGCAGAGTCGCGGTCACAGAACCGAGCCCGATGCCCTTGAAAGTGAATTTGCCGAAGTAGTAGCCGAGAGCAAGCACCAGAAAGATGGCGATCTCGGGATACTGCCGGAGGGTGGTTGCGAACCATGTCCAAAGAAACATTTTGTGACCTCCTCTGGGGTCCAGGCTGCATTGCAGCGGAACAGGCAAAGCTCTAGTCACACATGCCAGTCAGCAGCTAGGCATGTGCTAGTTCGTGCTTCGGCTCTCCCTTACCTTTCTTTGCCTTGCCGTTCATGGAGTGCGTTTTCAACGACTCGACGAAAGACGACTTCAGCAGCTTCAAACCGAGCGAAGCTTCAAACCCGTGGATCTCCTTTACATCC
>Ga0335078_10014191_pt1 | contig 11818 bp, 12 predicted proteins | sample Lox_Sample_32_FD_206711 | JGI IMG/M metagenome (GOLD analysis project Ga0335078, IMG submission 206711) | Soil microbial communities from Loxahatchee National Wildlife Refuge, Florida, United States - Lox_Sample_3.2 | ecosystem: Environmental > Terrestrial > Soil > Wetlands | place: USA...
GCAGCTACCGCTACTCGCCCGACCTCTTGCAGAGCTACTTTGATCCGCCGCCGGAATGACTCGCCGTCGGAAAGATGCTGCCGCTGACCTTGGATGCGGACGATGCCCGTCAGCAAGTCTTGATACAGCAGCGGCAGATTATCGCTCGATCCTCCGGCTTCCGCCCCCCTCAACTCCTGCGTCGGTGCTGGTGACTGCGCGGCCATCCTCGGAAGATCACCTTACACCCAACCTGGCGTGATTGCAAGAATAGCTGGTTTGATCTAATCTCTTCGATGGATCTATGGACGTCTGCCGCGCAACGTTTATCGTATTTCTATTAGTGGTGAGGATGGGGATTTCCGCTTCATCCGCTTCCCCCCAAGCACCTCAAGAGAGCGCGCCACTTAGCGTAGAACAGGTTCTGAAGCTGTCTCAGGAAGGCGTGCCGGAACAGTTGATCATCACTAAGATCAAGAAGAACGGAAAAGCCTTCGATTTGAGCCCCGAGGAAATCCTGGAACTCAGAAAACTGGGGGTTAGCGATACAGTTATTAATTTTCTGCAGGACCCTTCGCAGCCCTACTCTCCACCACCTCCCAAAGCCGCGGAATCAGCGTCGACTGCGAAACCACTTCCACCGAAGAGCTATCCCTCCGACCCTTATGCCTCCCGTGTGCCAAACGATTCCGCGTTGTATAGCTTTCCTCAGGATTCTCTCGTGAAAGTCGATATCAAGATGCTGCTTGGCGAAAAAAAGGGTGGAACCGCGTTGGGGAAGGTTCTGCTGAAGAAAGGTAAGGTGATCGCCTACCTCGTGGGTCCAGCATCCCGGGCTCGGGTTAACGAGGGTGCGCCAGTCTTTTACATACGTCTTCCGGAGGGGAAAGGCATTGAGGATCTCGTTCTGGTCGCCCTCGACCGAAAGGGCGACCGCCGCGAACTTGACCTGGGGCCGCCCGGCCCCAAACCGCAATTAAAGCCGGAGTCTCTGCGGCAATTCGATTCGCTAGAAGTCGGGCCTGGCTTGTATCGCCTCAACCCGGTCAAGCTCGAGAAAGGCGAGTTGATGTTCTACCTGATCAGTTCCGCCGAACCCGCCAAAGGGAGCTACGGCAAGGGTTACGACTTCGGTTCCGGCGAGGTACCCTCAGGGAAGCGTTAGCCACGCCAAAAGCGACGGATCTCGTTTTTGCGAATAAGCAAAACTCCGGGGAATTGTACGGAGCGACGCTGCTTGGCCCAAGGCGTTGCGGATTTACGAGGATCGAGATGCCTCGGATTTGTCCGGCAACAATTGCGAACGCCTAGGGGCCACGGCGCTTCGCGCCGACTGAAGGATGACACGGCCCCACCAAAATGGTTCGCTGACGCCACGCCAAAACGGGCGTGCCCTTAACCGCTGCGGTGCCGTTCTGCAGTGGGTATGGTGCTGCGAGGCAAGCTTCTGAAAACGAGCTGGTTAACCAATGGTTCAAAGATGGGTTCAGAATGTTCTCATGTTCAAAAATCTCACAGATGGTACATTAGCTGATTCGTGAATAAGTTAGAAACAATCACCACTCTTGGAGCATCTGACCACGTTTACTTGCCTCGACTCGTGGGATCTTATTAAAATTAAAGGAGGATGCTGGCGTAGCTCAGTTGGTAGAGCATCTGATTTGTAATCAGAGGGTCGGGGGTTCAAGCCCCTCCGCCAGCTCCACACATACTCGCATTTTCATTAGTTTACAGTTTCGTTGTTTCTCGGCGCGGCGACGCATATCTGCTTTCCGCAGATCAGCGATGCAGATTTTGCCGACCTAATGACGACCCGGCGCCGTTCGGCAAACGCCGGGCCACTGGCATCAAGGTAGGATCAAGGCTGGGACTCCGCAGAACACGGTCAAGGCCATCGTCTCTCTCTCTCTCTCTCTCTCTCTTTGAAATTCCTTATGGAACCTCTTCAATGATGACCTTGTGGCCGAGTCTTCCCAGGCGCGGACGAGCGCTTTGGTGAGGGCGGCCTTGCGCCTGCCGACAAAGTAATCGGCGCCGCCATGGCTCTCCCCTGTCCTCGAGTTCTCCCTGTTGCGGTTTTTACGGGGGCGTCGCCGGTTCCATCTTGGAGGTCTGTTTCACAGTATAGAGCGATAAGGCGCTATCGCATCCCAAGCGTCTCCCTGTTTATGATGGAGCCATCCGTATACGGAATCAGTCGATTCTGCCATCCGAACCACTCGTATATCTTTTCCACAATGTGGTATGCCATGCGTTCAGGCTCGACATTCCCTGGCAAGGAGAACAATTCATCGCATTCAGATCCGGGCGCAATCAAATCCTGGACGAAAGGTGCAACCGCGTCGACTTCTGCGGGTAGGAGATGGGGAGGCTCCCCACCTTCGGCCATGTTCGTCAAGCGAATGCGGCATTCCAGCTCCGCTGGTGCTGTATTTGACAACGCTACTAGCTCCGTCGCAAAAAGTGAAAACACATATGCAAACTCTGAAAGTACAAAGGGGTTGATTCGAAGTGGCGTGTCCGACTTTCTGTAGATATCCCAGCTCAGAAACCCACTCCCTCCTTGTTGCACCGCCGCAACTAGGCCTTGGCGCGAGATCTCGCGCAGCTTGTAGCCCTCACGGAAGAACTTGCGCGTATTTCTTGTGACGATCTCGTCGTAGTACTGGATATTCAGGTCAAAACCGGCTTGTCGAAGGCTCGGCGGAAACCTCAAGATGCCTTCGGCTTTGGTGTGAGGATCACCGCGGGTCAGGAGCGCCGAGAAATCCAGTCCGTCTGGCGGATAGACCGCGAGAAGTACGTTGGGCTCATGCTCAAGGCCAGAACTGAGAATGGCTTGATTCATCTGCCTATAGAATTCCGCCTTCAATTGCAGCCGTTTTTGCGTTCGCTCGATAGCCTCGCGGCGCCTGTTTTGCCTCTCGGCAAAGCCAGCGATCTGCTCGCTTCGAGTTAGCAATTCGGACACGTTGTCTTGGATCACCGTTAAGTACGCTCGCAGCGGCTCTGTTTCCAGGCCGCCGCGAAGCAGCGCATGAAGCCGTTCCACACCAGTTGGCGCGACATCCGTACCGCGTCGCTGGAAGTATCCAAAGATGGCACCGGACCCCTTTTGCTCAGATTCCATTGGCCTCCTTACCAAGGCTGGCCAAACGGTAGAAGCAGCTTTCGAGACTAGGATTGTAGCTATAGCGTGGTCAGGTGCCGTGAACTGTCCTACGTACAATCGAAACACCACATCGGTGATTGGTGGGTATATCCACGATGCCAGTACGTCTCGGTACTGCTTCTCGCTGAACCGAACGGCAGGAAACGGACATAACTCCTCAATCTCCTCGCCGTAGGTTGGAACTGCGGAGGGTGATTGCAACGCCTTGGCTCCAAGGAGAATGAGCCCCCCGTCAGCATTGGCAAGGCCGGAGACGTCTTTGACGAGCTCTCGTTTTTGGTGATCCTCGTCAAGCCGATAGGGGGTAAGCTTGAATTCGAAATCGACTGTCTCGACGGCACCGACGAGATCATCAAATCGACCCTGATCAAATGCCGCGATCATCTCGGGAACCGTCAGTCGTTTGCTCATCGCTCGTATGCCAGCGTTGGCACATCCGCCCTCGAGTGAAAGTACTACATCCGTACGCCAACTGCCATACCCGCAATCCACGTGGGTGAGCCCTCATCTGAAGGGTTTTCGGCATAAACTTTGGCTCACGCCAGTCGTCATGCGGGTTGCGGGCCGGAGGCAGTAGCGTCGGAAGGAAACGGAACTCCATCAGCGCGCAGTGGCAGCAGGATCCTCAATGGCAAAATGGATGCTCAGTGCGAACTGCAAATCTCTCCTGGCGGGGGTCTTTCCCACCGGGTGGTCAGCGCTGGGCAACGTTCTGTGAGCTTAATTTGCGTGGCCCCCCTGCGACAACGGCGGGCACCTTTCAGTTGCACGTCGTAACTCCGGGGATGGGAGCGTTTCAGAATACGGGCACGCTTGGCAGTACCAATTCACTTACAGTGAACGGGCTACGTTTCGCCGAACCGGTTGGGAGGCCAGCGCGGAAGCAGCTTTGTTGGCACCGAGGTCAAAGCCGAGGCTTCACGCCTCTGTTTCTACAGCTTCGAGATGAGCGCGGGCGTCGGGCTTGCCGGAATCGACCTCAACCTGCGCGCGAGCTTTGAGATCGTAACCTGTGGTCCATTTGCCTTTTAAGCAAAGGGTCGCGGGTTCGAGTCCCGCCCGGCTCACCAAAACACTTAAGAATCAATACGCAATTCTTCGCGGCTCTGCCGCGTTCGCCAGGATTTCGCCTCATTTCTGATTGTTTTTGGCATACTCTTGGTACACAAGACAAGCATCTCTGAAATCTTGCTTTCCGAACAGCAGGTGCTCACGTTCGTTGCGGCTGAACCCAAGTTTTTCGCTGTATGGCACTTCGGCGCTTGCCAAAAGTTGTCCAGTAGCGCTCGCTTGAAATGACTCAGGCTTAGAACAGGACCCTTCATCCACACCGAAGGTGTGTGATGGAAGAAGCCGGCGGCCGATATCATCCACGCCGAAGGCGTGCAGTTTTGGTTTCACATCATCCGCGCCGCAGGCGCGCAGGACTCCGATGGCAGAGTCCGATTGTGAAGAGGTGAGTGAGTCTTACCTGGTCCGGATGAACCGTTCGATCTTGTGACGCAAATAGCGGAAGTAGTCTGGATTGGCACGCAAGCCGAGAACTTCATCTATCGCTGGAAGGAAGTACGCAAGCGAGCGAATCGTGCCCAACGGTATCGAGTCAGCGGGACGGATCAGCCGCCGTGCCGCTGCCAGGACCAGGGCATTTTCGACCGCCACCAACGGCACACCGCGTTGGTGCAGTTGTGCCGCCAGGAGGCGGTCCGGGCGGCGCACGGTTCCCATCGTTCCCGGAGTCTTCTGATAAGCATCGAGGACTTGCCGGACATACTCGTCCTGGGTGGCAGGATTCTGCTCCACGGCTTCTCCTTCAGCCCTGCGGCTCGCGTAGCGACGGGCCGTCGATAAGCACCGTGTGACAGTAATGGCGCAATCGGCTCAGCAGCGCCTCCACCATGGGTCGATTACCCAGGAAGTTAGGCCACTCGTCATACCCCAAGTTCGTTGTGATGATGGTCGAATGCTGGCGATAACGCTCTTCCATCAGCTTGAAAAAGATGTTGGACTGTTCCGGCTTCAGATTTAAATAGCCAAATTCGTCGATCAGAAGTACGTCAAGGCGGGCGAGGCGTTTGAGCAACTGGCGCGTGGAGCGGTCGGCCAGCGATGCATACATCTCGTCGAACAGATCCTGAGCGCGGACAAACTGGCAGCGGTAGCCATTCTCCAGCGCCTTCAGCAAGAGGCCACAGGACAGTCCCGTTTTGCCGACGCCGGTTTTTCCGACCAGCACGATATTTTCTGCCTTAGCGATGAACTCCAGTTCGGCGAAGCCGCGAATCTGTTTGCGGTTGACACCTGGTTGGCGGGCGAAGGGAAACGTCTCCAGCGATAGGCGCTCCGGTAGGTTGGCACGCCGGATACGCCACTCCAAAGCGCCTTCCTGCCGGGCGTGCCACTGGGCGCGCACCAGGCGGGTGACGAACTCCGAGTAGGAGACGTCCTCCTTATCGGCGGCTTTTAACTGTTCGTCGTAGATCTCCAGGACGCGGCGCAGCCTGAGGTTCTTCAGCAGTTGTTCGAGTTCTTCAGTCATCGTGAGGCTCTTTTCCGTCGTCCAGCAAGAAGTAGTCGCGCGCCACCCGGCGCAGAATCATGCGTTCGAGCCGGTCCAGGTCGTAGAGGCCATAGCGGGCGGCCTCCCGCACCGCAGCCAACAGAGGCTCTCGTGGATACTCGCGCACCAGCCGCAGCAGTTGGCGCAGGGCAATGCCCGGCACCTTCCGACTCCGCTGCTTCACCGCCGCAACATAATCAGCGATTTCAGGAACAGTCGCCAGGATGGCCTTCTCTTCGGGATGGGGCTGGGTTCTCGCGATGCCCTGGCCGCGCGGCGGGCGGTGCTGGGGCAGCAGCATCCGCTGATGCTCCGCCTCGGCGATCCGGCCGTGAGTGACCAGCTTGCGGGCATCGAGTTGAATCTCGATCTTGTCTTTGGTCTCGCGCACCTCCACGCGGCGCCCGATCCACTCCAGCGGGACAGAGTACCGGTTGGTGTGGAGCGCGACATACCCTTCTACGTCCACCATGCGTTGATGCAGGCGGTAGACCTCGGGAATCCACGCAGGCAGCGGTTTGAGTTGCGGCCGCTCCACGGCGAATAACTCGCGGGGAACCGCGCGGATATGTTTCTTATATGTGGAGTTGACCTTATCGCACCACTGCCGCGCCTGCTGATTCAGGTCTCCCCAGTCGGTGAACGTACGGCCGGCGAGAAAATTACTCTCGATGAACCAGAAGGGTCGTTCCACGCGAGCGGAACGGTTGGCGTTCCCAATCGCATGCGCCACGAACTGAAAACCGAAGCGCTCGCCAAAGGCCGCCATCTCGGGCACCGGAATCATGGCGCGCCCGGTGCCGCGCAGCACCACGACGTGCGTGTTATCGATCATCACGCGGGCCGGACTGCCGGAGAAGTATTGCAGCGCGTCGGTGAGAAACACCTTGCAGTCGAAACGCTGAAAGGTCGGAGAGAACTGAAAAAACAGCATCCGTGAGTAGCACAAAACCGCTGAGGCAGTCTGCACCTTGCGCTTCTTTCCACCGAGCTCCACCTCATGCGGAGAAGTATCATGCTGAACCTCCTCACCTGGCTGGAAATCGTATCGGCCGGCTGCGATGACTGGCGCCTGGCCGATGCCGTGCCGCCGGCAAAACGCCGTCAATGCCGGATACGACAGTTCCGCTCCACCGGCCACCAGTTCTTCATGGACTCGCACGAGATTCCCTTTGCAGTTGCTGAAAAGCTCCAGGATGCGCTCCCGGTAAGGTTCGGCCTTCTCGGGTCGGTGCAGTTCCGGAACTTGGGGTGCCTTCGACCGCAGCACTTTGCGCACGGTCGGACGGGAGATTCCGAGCACTCGCGCAATCTCCCGTTTGCCGATTCCCTGTGTGTGCAGCTCCAGGATCGTGGTCCGCTGCGCTTGGCTCAACATGTGCTCCTCGCTCCTTTTCCATTCGCTCCGCCAAACGACCCAGTTGATGGCGCGCTTGCTCGGCCTGCCGCTGCACCGCTTCGCATTGCGCAGCATCCATCTCCATCACCGCCGCGCCGGCCAGCCGGCGATGAGCGCGGTTCACAATCGCCACCACCATCTCCAGATCGCGCAACAACTCCGTGGTGCCCGCCGCCGCTTTGGCTTTCGCTTCGGTTTTCCGCTGCGTTTTGAAGAACAGATCGGGTGCATCGAGGATGCGTTTGCGGATCGCAGCCGAGCCATTGCGCCAGGCGGCATACAACTGCCCGGCTTGTCGCGATTCGCAGTGATGCTGTGCGAAGACCGAGGCCATCCGTTGGCAGTCCTCCAGGTTGATGCGGGCCACCGGCACTAGAAACTTCATCGCCACGTGCGCGCAGATCTTGCCCTCCCGCACTTGCTGTTGGATCGCTTCCGGTAACAGTTCGACCAGCGCCAGACGGCGCGATACCCAACTCACGCTCCGATCGAACCGCCGCGCCAGTTCCTCCAGTCCGTATCCGAAGCGCTGCTCTAACTCCACCAGCAGCCACCCCTGTTCGAGTGCGGTCTCCTGGTCTGACAGGCGCAGCGAACGATCCAGCAGTAGAGCCTCGGCTTCGCTCAGCGGCCAGACCACCGCTTCCACCATGTCCCGTCCCAGCTGCTGGAGTGCAGCTATGCGCTTGTAGCCGTCGATGACCAGGTAGTGATCTGGCTGACCAGCAGCGGCTATCACTACGATGGGCGTCTGCTGCCCCGACTCCGCCAGCGAAGCTAACAGCCGCCGCTGCCGCTGGGGATGGCGGACTCGCAGGTGCTCCCATCGCCGGTCCAGTTGGTGAAACTCCAGTTGCATGGCGACTGTTCCGTGGTGTCGCGATCAGTATGGAGCAGGCTGGAACTGGTCTTTTTCGGCCGGAGGGGGAAGTGGGCTTGGAACCCTCGTGGGATCAACCATATACCCGCGGAACTGGTCTTTCGCCGAGCGCACCAGGAGTGAGCCCATAACTCCAATAAAATCAGAGCCTTTCTGTCCGAACTCGTCTTTCGCGAGATCCCAGGGAAGTTGGCTTAACGGCGGAGGCAAACGCAATGGCTCCGGAGGCTGTTCCCGCGCTCCCCGCTGCTGAATGCGGTAACCGGCGGCGTACTCCGGGTTCTTCGCCCGCCAGTTCGCCTGCGTCTTCTTACGCCGCGCTGTTTGGCACTCGGACTTACTGCACGCGTGTTGGCGCGGTCCTACTCGCTCGTTGGGACGGAACCATTGGCGGCAGATGGAGCATGGTCTTCTCCGGGGCGCGGGCATCGTGAATCATCATCACCATGTCCGTGCCTTGTTCTCCCTCGGCTGTCAATGTGGGGCCGTCAAACTGGAGCCGTCAAACTGGACGGGCAACAGGCAACCCTGAGTTATTTTGGAGCCAATCGACTGCGGCGGTGATGATGGTCCGACGGAACGTATCATCCACACGAATAGGTCCATCTGGGTAGATGTCACGAAGTCCAAACAACGGCTTCAGCTCTTCAACAGCACCACTGCTACCTATCGATTGAGCTATAAGCCACGAAGCTGGCTCCGATGGGTCAGTTCTGGAAAGCGGACCTGGGTAACTTCTCGCGAGCGCCCAAGCCTCACCGCAGTCCGTGCCGCGCGCTGCGTAGATTCCGGCATGAAACGATTCGTGGTAAATCACATTTGGAAGGCACCACTCTTTGCAAAACGCTAAGATTATGAACTCGCCCGGCAAATCCCCGAGTTCCTCCGTCTTCTTCCAGCAGCAGAAAGCCAAGTCGAACTGGTCTGGTTCCTGGCCCGAGATCTTGCGCTTTAGGCCGTGTAGCCGCTGTTTGGAGTCCAACAGGCATACGTGAATCAGGATGTCGCGTCGCAAGTGCGCAATCGCAAAGAATTCAGCGGCCGAGCCTTCAAGACCGGGGTAATCAAGCAGATTGACTTTTCGCAATTTATGCATCGTTCGTGCACTCCTTTAGCAGTACTTTTGCCGGAGGAGAAGTGAGAAACTTCGGTCCGGCGGACTTCGCGCTTGAATGTTGAAAATACGGGCGCTCTAGATCTGCCGAATCGCTGGCTCGATCATAGTCGGAACGAGCCGACCGTTTCCCAGAGCGGGGCTGATCATGGCTCATATAATCAAGTGGAGATTCGATTTTGATAATGGTATCGCAGTGTGAGGACGAGTGGGTTTGGGGTTGGGATTCGACGCCGGGGATCGTCTCCGTCTGGGCGGATCTTGACGGCCGCGCTAGCGTGTGGCGCGGGAGCCCAGGCACAGGAGAACTGTTTCGTCAAAACGCGATTTCGGCCGTTGTTGCGTTGTTGGTGCTTGACTGGTTCGAGGACCTACAGCCCTTTGGCGATCGACTCGCCTTGGCGGCCCGGCGCGCGGAATGGAGCCCCAGTCGGACTTCTGCGTGTTGACGGAACTCGAGACGGCGGTTGCACGCAAAGAGGCTGGTGATGCAGAACTGATCGCACACATTCTGCGCGATTGCCTTTGGGTCCAGATTGAAAATGGAGAGTCTGCAGAAGGGCGAATTGAGCTATTTACGCTCAACGCAAATTCCCGCGAGGCGGTCATCTTGGTTTCGAGTCACGCGCTCGAAACCTATCTTCATGCAGTAGGAGGAGTAAAGGGCATCTCCGTTCCGACGTATTCGAACCTCAACAGATCAGCACGCCGCTATACACCGGTGGCACGACGCCCCGAGCAGCAACAGAAGTTCCGCACTGGCATCCGGAACAAAGGCGAGTCGTATTTCCTGGTACACGGAAAGGTGCCGTTCTTATTTAAATACAGATGGGAGCCGAAAGTGGCACAGCAGAACCGCTCAGGCGGGCGATCTGCTCATCGTCAATCCGGAGGTATGCCACTGGTTTAGATGGGTGTCACCGACCGGACTCGCACTGGTATTTAAGACCCCGCAGCGAGCCGGAGTTGGGCGATTCCCAGCCGGCAAGGTCAGATGCCAATTCTATCCAACACTACGAGCGCACGAGCACTTTGCCAACCGGATTCTCAGCCGTCAGGTAATCTGCCGGCCTTCCCTCGGGTCTGGCCGCCCGCCGTCGCTCTGAGCAGGGGGCGAGCGTTAGGCGATCCGAAGGGTTGAATCTAGCCGGACGGTCTTTGCCTTTATCGCCGCCAAAGCGGCTGGCAGCCGTGAGTAGGGCGTGCAATCATTGACGACCTGCCGCCGACCAAACCTCAGTTTTATTGGGCTTTTTCGCTCAGAGCAAATTCTGATTTGTAATCAGAGGGTCGGGGGTTCAAGCCCCTCCGCCAGCTCCACTTTCAATAATTTACGAACGCGGCAAAGCTGATTCCAGCAGATTTGCGGTCAGTTTTGCCTTGCTGTTGACGAGCAGGCAGGCGCGAGGCGCGAGCGATTGCCACAATCTCTTCTACTAGCCGAAAATGTCGTCGTCCATTAAGGCCTTGAGCTGTCTGGGGGAGACTGCCGAGTTTGAATCCGGCCCGAGGGCACATCGACACATCCAGAGGCAGGAACCGGTTTAGCTTGCAGACTACTCAAAGTGCCTCTTCTGAAATTCTTAAGTGATCGTTCAAAAGCGCTTGAGGAGGTCGAAAATGAAGATTGTTGGGCGTCCGAGAAGACAAAAGGGCCACTTGTCCCAACGATGTGGTAGCTGGCTCGGCAGCTGGCGACGGTATGACAAGGATGGGAGACCAACGAAAGAGTCCTCGACTTTGGGGCCCGTATTAGAAGTCTCCGAAAACCAAGCACGTGACAGATTGCGTCGGATAATCACCCAGATCGAGGATAGCGCAGCCATTACTTCGAGAATATCGGGACGGGGAATCGTCGAGTTGGACGCACCTGTGCTAGACCGTATTGCGAAGCTGTCGCATCTTGGGAAAGGAACAACTTCTGAGCTGCTCGTTTGCGTAGATCTGATCGGTAAGGGCCTGCATCCCTTGCGAGCTGTGGACGCCCAAGCCTGTTGCGATCTGGTTGTAGTCGATCCGTCGGGGAGAATGCTTCGGGTGGAGGTGAAAACGGCCGGACAAACTCAGAACGGAAAGTACGTCTGCAGGCTCGGGCGAAACATCGGAAAGTTCGACGTGGCCGCGTTTGTATTCCCCGGCGGCCGCATCGAGTACCGACAAGCGTGCCAGATTAACGACGATCTATATCCACTTGACAATAAAGATCTCTCGCACACGTGAAAAGTGCGCGGGTTTCTGTCCTGCAGAGTATCTCGCAAAGTTCAGTTATCGGGTCTCTTTTCTCAGTTTTGTTATGTGATCAACGGCCCGCAAAGAAGAAGCGGATATCTGCATTTTGGGGTAATGTCGAGTAGTCGCATCAAAGTATCCCGGAAAAACGCCGAGATCGTAAACCGCGTCCAGACCCGAACCTGACTTTTCGTACATTGCAGCGTCCCTGAATCAAACCCTTCTCCCTCGCGTATTACTGGAAGACTCGGCAGATTACTAACCCACGGGTTCGCACGCCGGCGCCAAGTTGTTCGAAAACGGAGTCGCTCAGCAAGCACGGCAGCGGCCCGCGCGTTGGCCGAGAATTTCGGCGGTGACGCGGGTGCCGCTGGCCGGCGTCGGCGGTTAGATCGTCGACCAGGCTGAAGTTGTGCTTGCTCTTTGGCCGGCATTCTCCAGCCGAAACCAGATTGCGCGTGGATTCTTTCCTACATTCGGATAGT
>Ga0335078_10014193_pt1 | contig 11817 bp, 9 predicted proteins | sample Lox_Sample_32_FD_206711 | JGI IMG/M metagenome (GOLD analysis project Ga0335078, IMG submission 206711) | Soil microbial communities from Loxahatchee National Wildlife Refuge, Florida, United States - Lox_Sample_3.2 | ecosystem: Environmental > Terrestrial > Soil > Wetlands | place: USA: Florida...
GGTGGATCGGGCGATCGCCCGCGAATTAGGGTTTACTCACCGCCTGTGGACCCGTCCACAAGTCCTACGGCATTCAAGCGGCCCCGGCGGCGCCGGGCCTCGTCCTCGAACCCTCGTGTGGCTGGGCCACACGACGGGTCCTGCGTCCTTGCGCAGCATCCGCCAGTGACCACTCTCGGTGCCGCACGACTTGCGGCCGAGCCCACTAACGCAGGATGAGGATCTGGGTCGACCTGACGAACTCACCCCACGTCCTCGTGATGCGGCCCGTGATCGCGAACCTGCGGGCTCGCGGGCACGAGGTCGAGGTCACCGCGCGCGATTTTGCGCAGACGCTCGGGCTGCTGGAGCGGTTCGAAATCGAGCACACAGCCATTTCGCGCCACCGGGGCGGGCGGCTGGCCGCTAAGGCCCGCGGGCTGGCGGAACGATCGACGGAGCTGGCACGCTGGGCCCGGGGACGGCAGTTCGACCGGGCGCTCGGGCACGGCTCGAACGACGTCACGATCGCCGCGGCACTGCTGCGGATCCCGTCTTCCACGATGTTCGACTACGAGTGGGCGACCGTTCAGCACAACGTCAACTGCCGGCTCGCGGGGGCGGTTGTCGTCCCGGATGCGATTCCACCCGAGCGGCTTTACCGGTACGGCGCGCGCGGCAAGGTCCGGGGCTATCCGGGGCTGAAGGAGGAGTACTACTTATCCGACTTCGAGCCCGATGCAGCGGTCCTCTCCGAGCTTGGTCTGGATTCGGAACAGCCCATCACGGTCGTCCGCACGCCCCCTGAGGTGTCCCTCTACCACCGGTTCGAGAACGACCTGTTCGCGCAGGTGCTCGCGCGTCTCGCCGGCAACCAGACGGTTGTGCTTCCCCGCACGCCCGAGCAGCGGGCCGAGCTCGAGCGCGCGGGCGGCTTCGTCGTTCCCGAACGAGCGATCGACGCTCAGTCGCTGATCGCGTTCGCCGACCTGGTCGTGTCGGCGGGCGGGACCATGAACCGCGAGGCGGTGGCCCTCGGAACGCCCGTCTACACCGTGTTCGAGGGTCGTCTGGGAGCGGTGGACGAGCGCCTGATCGGCGACGGCCGGCTGCGGCGGCTGACCAGCGCCGGCGAGCTCGAGCCGGTCAAGCGAAACCCCTCGACGCGAGGGACGGCGCGGATCCGCCGAGCCCCCGCGCTCCTGGCCGATCTGCTCGTCACCAGGTGAACCACGCCATGGTCGGGGGCGCAACCTTCGCCCGGCGGGGCGTGTTAGGGTCGTCGACTCGCTCGAGGAGGCTGTCTGTGTTTCGCATCATGTCCAAGTTCCGCGTGCCCGCCACGACCGTCGCAGCGCTCGTCTGCGCGATGACCGTAGGCGTGGCCGGTGCTCAGGCCGCGCCGATCGGCGCGTACACGACCAAGGGCGCGTGGAGCTTCAAGTCCGCGCCAAACCTGCACCCGCCCCAGCTCGGCATTACGCAGAACACGCAGTTCTCCAAGCTCGCCCCGGGCTACTTCATGGTTGCGAACTTCAAGCAGCTCTCGGACAAGCAGCCGATGACAGGGCAGAGCGGCCCGCTGATCCTCGACCACAACCTCCAGCCGGTGTGGTTCAATCCGATCGGGGTGAACGCCCTCGCGGCGAACCTCAGGGTGCAGAGCTACAACGGTAAGCCGGCGCTGAGTTGGTGGCAGGGCGTGGTAACCCCGTCCGGGGTCACGACCTCCGGCGAGGACGTCGTCGTCGACCAGCACTATCGGCACGTCGCCACGCTCAAGGGTGCGGACGGGTGGGTCATCTCCCAGCACGAGATGATCATCAGCGGCCAGAACGCCTGGGTCACGGCGTACAAGAACGTGCCGATGAACCTGACCCCGTACGGCGGCTCGGCTAACGGCGTCGTGCTCGACTCGGCCGTCCAGGAGTACAACCTCGCGAGCGGCCAGTTGCTCTACACCTGGGACGCGCTCAACCCCGGCGGCACCCCCAACATCCCGCTGTCGCAGTCCGAGCAAAGAGCCTTCCCCAGGGTCACATGGGACGCCTACCACATCAACTCGATCCAGCTGACCGGGAACGAGACGTTCCTGGTCTCGATGCGCAACACGTGGTCGGCGTATCTGGTCAACCGGCTCACGAACGGGATCGAGTGGACGCTGAGCGGAGATCCGAAGCTCAGCACGTTCGCGCTGCCCAAGAACGCCCAGTTCCAGTGGCAGCACGACGTTGAGCTACACGGCGGCAACGTCGTCAGCGTCTTCGACGACGCGTGCTGCGGCTTCGACTCGATCACCAGCAAGGGCGTCAAGTTCGGCAAGGCCAGTGGTCCGAGTCGCGGCCTCGTGCTGAAGCTTGACCCGACCAAGCACACCGGCAGCTTCGTCGCCCAGTACACGCGCGCCAAGACAAGCGCGTCATTCCTCGGCAACACTCAGCTGCTCCCCAACGGCAACGTGTCCCTCACCTGGGGAGAAACGCCGTTCTTCTCCGAGGACAGCAGCAAGGGCAAGGTGCTGCTAGATGCCTTCTGGCCGGTTCCCGACGTCAACTACCGCACGTACGTTCAGAAGTGGGTCGGGATCCCATATTTCCCGCCGAGTGGCGCGGTCCGCAACAATGGTGGGAAAGCCACGGTGTATGCGAGCTGGGACGGAGACACCCAGGTCGTGGGCTGGAGAGTCCTGGCGGGTACAAGCGTCAAGAGCCTGAAGACGGTGGCCACGAAGGCGAAGAACGGCTTTGAGACGACGATTCCGCTCACCAGCACCGACAAGACCTACGAGGTTCAGGCCCTCGGGCCCAAGAACAAGGTTCTGGGGACGTCCAAGGCGTTCCCGACCACGAGCTCGTCAAACGGCAACGGCAACGGGCTGCCCGGGGCGTATTAGGTCGAGGGCCGCGGCGGTCGGGCTGGCCGTCGTCCTGTGCCTGATCGCGGTCGCGGCTGCCGGCGCGGCGACGAAGAAGAAGCACCCGCCCCCGCCTCCGAAGCCGAGCGGACCGCCGCCGGTATACGTGTTCCCGATCCCCGGCGGGCACTTCGCCTCGCCGGCGACGCAGATCACGTTCCGCGGGATCCCGACCTCCCAGTTCGGCACGATCGCGGTGAACGGCTCCGTCACTGGTGCCCACACCGGCACGGTGGCCTCGGATTCCGACGGAGACGGGGGTAGCTTCATCCCGGCGACGCCGTTCGCGCCGGGCGAGACGGTGACCGTAAGCACGTCGCTCAACATCGAGGGGTCCGGGAACGGCACCTACCAGTTCCAGGTGGCGACACCGGCCGGGACGATCCCGCCCGCCAAGCGCCCGGCCGCGCCCCGGGTGCGAGGCGACATATGGCTGTTCCGCTCGCGGCCCGATCTCGTCCCGGCGGCGGTAACGATCACCAAGCGAGATCCGGGGGCCACCGGCGACATCTTCCTCGCGCCCCAGGTCGGGCCGATCCAACAGGGGCCGGAGCTGATCGGACCGAACGGAGGTCTGATCTGGTTCAACCCCGTTCCCCAGGACGACGCCGCGACCGACTTCCGCGAGCAGTTCTACCGGGGGCAGCCCGTGCTCACGTGGTGGCAGGGCAACGAGGCGGCCGGGGTGGGCTCGGGCGAGGACATGATCGTCAACAGCTCGTATCAGGTGGTCAAGGTGGTCTCGGCCGGGAACGGCCTCACCGCCGACCTCCACGAGTTCGACCTGACCCCACGCGGCACCGCCCTGATCTCCGCCGCGTTCCCTGTGGTCGTGAATGCGTCGTCGGTCAAGGGCTCCGCGCAGGAGGTCGTGCTCGACTCGGTCGCCCAGGAGATCGACGTCGCCACCGGGCTCGTGATGTTCCAGTGGGACAGCCTGGATCACGTGCCGCTTACCGGGAGCTACTCGGGGCTCCCGACCAAGGCGCACACCGCCAACGGGGTCGGCGACCCGTTCGACTACTTCCACCTGAACTCGATCGCGCCCGACAAGGACGGAAACCTTCTGATCTCCGCCCGCAACACCTGGTCCGTTTACAAGGTCAACCGCAATACCGGGGCCATCATGTGGACGCTGGGTGGCAAGAGCTCGAGCTTCAGGCTCGGGCCGGGGGCGTCGTTCGCGTTCCAGCACGATGCCGAGGCCCAGGCCTGGGGCGACCAGTTCCTGACGCTGTTCGACGACGGCGCGGGGCCGCCGTACGTGCACTCCCAATCCCGTGCGCTCAAGCTCGAGCTGAATCTCAAGCACATGACCGCCGACGTGGTCTCGCAGCGCGTCCACTCGCCGCCGCTGCTCTCGAGCTACGAGGGCGACGACGAGCAGCTACCCGACCGCGACGACTTCGTCGGATGGGGGGAGCAGCCGTTCTTCAGCGAGTACAACGCGCAGGGGAAGCTCGTGTTCGACGGCCGGTTCGTCGACGACAACCTCAGCTACCGCGCCTACCGCTTCCAGTGGAACGGAACGCCGGCGACGCCGCCCTCGGTCGCGACCGCGCGCCACGGCCGCAAGATGACCGTGTACGTGAGCTGGAACGGCGCCACCGGCGTCTCCTCCTGGCGGGTGTTCGGCGGTAGCAGCGCCGCCGCGCTCAGGCCCGTCGCCACCGCGAAGAAGAGCGGCTTCGAAACGGCGATCACGGCGCGCGCCCGCGCCTACGTGTCGGTTCAGGGACTCGGTCCGAAGAACCACCCGATCGGGACCAGATCAGCGGTCGTGCAGGTGCCTCCCCCGCCCCCGCCGCCCAAGCCGAAGCCCAAGCCGAAGCCCAAGCCGAAGCCGAAGCCCGAGCCGAAGCCGAAGCCCGAGCCGAAGCCGAAGCCCAAGCCGCCTGCCAAGCCGCCCACGAAGAAGATCGCCGCACATTCGCCGTAACCGGGTCTTACCCAGGGTTTATCGGGATCCTGACTACAATCCCGGCCGCATGCGCCGGCGGATCAGATCCGCGGCCTTCCCCGTTCACCGGCACTCCGTGCCCCAGTTGGTCGTGGACGGGCTTTTGGTCGCGCTCGCTTACTTCCTGGCTTTCCGGCTGAGGTTCACAGACGGTTTCCGCGGTTCAAACGACCGCTATGGAGACCTGCTCACGCACACGATCTGGTGGGTCGTTCCGGTCGCGCTCGTGGTGCTCGCCGCTTTCGGCCAGTACCAGCGCCTGTGGACGTTCGTGGGCCAGCGGGACTATGAGGCGGTCGTCAAGGGAGTGATCGTCGCGACGCTCGTGATCGTCGGCGCGATCGCGTTCCTGCACCCGGTGACGACCACCGCAGATTTCCAGACCACCCCCGTGAACGTGCCGGGCAGTGTGATCGCGCTGTTCTTCCTGCTCGCGCTTGTGCTGCTGATCGGCGCTCGCTTCCTCGTCCACCTGGTCGTGGAGGGCCGCGTCCGGAGCTTCAGAACCGCCAAGGGAGCCCGCGATGTGCTGGTCGTGGGTGGAGGTGATGGCGGCAGGCTGGTAGTGCGCGAGCTGGTCCGTAACCCGCAGCTGCGGCTGCGGCCGGTCGGGTTCGTCGACGACGACCCGCGCAAGCTGGGAATGAAGGACGAGCACGGTCTGAAGGTGCTCGGCACCACCGAGTCCGAGGATCTGGCCCGGATCCTCGACGAGGTCGAGCCCGATGAGGTCGTGATCGCGATCCCATCTGCTCCCGGCACGCTCCGCGCCCGGGTCGTGGTGGCCTGCCGCGAACGCGGCATCCCGGTGCGCACGACTCCGACGGTGTTCGAGCTCCTCCAGGACGGATCGGGCCGGCTCAACGTCACCCGCCAGCTCCGCGAGGTGCGAGTCGAGGACATGCTCGGGCGCGAGCCGGTCCGGATGGAGATCGAGCGGGTCGGCGCGTATCTCGCCGGCCAGGTCGTCATGGTGACCGGAGCGGGCGGATCGATCGGCGCCGAGCTGTCCCGCCAGATCGCCCGCGTCGCCCCCAGGACACTGATCCTGCTCGATCACGCCGAGGACAACCTGTTCGAGATTCTGCGGGAGCTCGAGGAGGATCGTCACATCCGCACGGCGGTGCCGGTGCTCGCCGATTGCAGGGAAGAGGAGCGGATGCGCGAAGTTCTTACCGAACACCGGCCGAGTGTCATCTTCCACGCGGCTGCGTACAAGCACGTGACGATGATGGAAGTCAATCCCGTCGAGGCGATCCGCAACAACGCGCTCGCCACCCGGGTTGTCGCGCGGATCGCCGCCGAGACCCAGGTGGGCACGTTCGTGCTCGTCTCGACCGACAAGGCGGTCAAGCCGGCGACCGTGATGGGTGCGTCCAAGGCACTCGCGGAGTGGGCCGTCGAGGCCGCTGCGATGCGGTACCCGAACACCAAGTACGCGACCGTCCGGTTCGGGAACGTGCTCGGCTCCTCCGGATCGGTGGTGCCGATCTTCCGCCGTCAGATCGCAGGCGGCGGCCCGGTGACGGTCACCGACCCGCGCATGACGCGGTACTTCATGACGATCCCTGAGGCCGTGCAGCTGATCATTCGCGCCGGGTCGCTGAGCGAGGGCAGCGGCGAGGTCTACGTGCTCGAGATGGGCGAGCCGGTGGCGATCAAAGACCTCGCGGAGACGATGATCCGTCTGTCGGGACTCGAGCCCGAGCGCGACATCGCGATCGAGATCGTCGGCGCCCGCCCCGGAGAGAAGCTCCACGAGGACTTGTTCAACCCGTACGAGCGCATGCAGCCGACGCCTGCCCAGAAGATCCTCCGCGCCGCTCGCGAGCCGCTCGATCCACAGTCGGTCGAGCAGATCTTCGGCGAGATCAACCTGCTCGTGCTCGAGGGCGATGCCGCGGCGCTTGCACAGCACGTGGGGAAGCTGTCGAACTCTCGCCTCTCCGAGCGCGAGTCAAGTCCCCGCCTCCCCCGCCTCCCCACGTAGACTGGCGCGCGCGACATGGTGACCATTCCCTTTGCCCTCTCGGTGCATCACTTCATCTCCTCGGTGGGAGCCGACGCCGGCTTCGCGGCGTTCATCGCGGTGGCGCTGCTCGTGCTCCTGTACTTCTCCCAGGCGCGAGAGACCGCGACACTCCGCCGGCGGGCCGATGAGGCGGGGCAACGGGTGCAGGAGCTCGAGGCCGAGCTCGCCGCCCTCGCCGACCACGTCGCGGCCCTGCCGGCCGAGATCTCGGTCCGGGCGGCGGGCCCCCGAGCGGCGCCCGCCTACGCCGGCGCCCCCGCCCCCGCGCCCGCGGGCGTCGGCGCGGGCGACGCGAACTTGCCCCCGGCCGCGCCCGCGGGGGTTGGGGCCCCGGCTCTCGCGGCGGCGACCCGCTTGATTCCCGATCCGACCCGACCGATCGGGCAGCCCCAACCCGCGACCGTCGGACTCGTCAACGGCCCAGTCGACGACGCCACCCAGGTCGACTCTCCTCCGGTGACTGTCGGCGGTGGCAACGGCTCCTCGCACCGCCCGGTGGCCGCTCCGGCCGCGACGATGCAACGGCCCGTCCAGGCGAGGCCCGGCGGACCGCCGCGGTCGCCAGGCGGACCGCCGCGCGGGGCCCAGGGACGCTACCCCGGCGCTCAGGGCCGTCCTCGGTCCTCTCAGGGCCGTCCCACGGCTGCGCCGCAGAGCATTATGTCGGTCAGGCAGGGGGAGACCCGGTCGGGCGTCGGACGGGTGTTCGTAGTGCTGGCCGCGCTCCTCGGAGTCGCCGCCATCGTGGCCGGCGTGCTGGTCATCAAGAACATCAACAGCTCTTCGAGCAAGAGCAAGTCCAACTCGGCAGCCGCGGCGGCTCGAAACGCGGCCGCGACGCGCCGGACGGCGCCGGCCGCGACGGTTAACCCGGCCACGGTGACGGTCGCCGTTCTCAACGGAACCAACACGAACCTGCTGGCCAGCAAGGTTTCGCAGAAGCTCGTCGCGGAAGGGTTCCGGAAGGGCCCCGTGGGGAACTTCACCGCTGGTCAGAGCCAGAGCTCGACGCTCGTCCAGTACATGCGTGGAGACAAGCGGGATGCGAGCGCGGTCGCCACTGCACTCAAGCTCCGCCCAGCGGCGGTTCAGCCGATCGATCAGGCCACGCAGCAGATCGCGTGCCCGACTGCGCAGGGCACGTGCGCGTCGGCGGTGGTCGTCACCGTCGGCAGCGACCTCTCCAGCCTCGCCACGCAGTAGCGCTCGTGGACTCGTCCGTAAGTCCTACGGCATTCGAGCGTCCCCTGGCGGCGCTGCGCTTTGTCCTCGGACCCTCATGTGGCAGGGCCACACGTCGGGCCCTGCGTCCTTGCGCAGCATCCGCCAGTGACCACTCTCGGTGCCGCACGACTTACGGACGAGCCCACTAGCAGATGCGCGAACTGCTCAACCTCCCGGAGCGGAGCGGGAAGCCGCGGTCAGGCGGCATCACGCACGTGATCGACCGTGGCCTTTCGGCCGCGGAGATCGACGGCATGATCGAGGTCTCGGGGGAGTTCATCGACATCGTCAAGCTGGGATGGGGCACTGCGCTCGCGACCCGGAACCTCGAGCGCAAGCTCGAGCGCTACCGGCACCACGGGATTCCCGTCGTGCTCGGCGGCACGCTCACCGAGCTCGCGATCCAGCGTGGCCGGCTGGACGAGCTGATCGCGTGGGCGCACGAGCTCGGGCTCGAGCATTTCGAGATCTCCGACGGGACGATCGCGCTCGAGCACGAGCGCAAGCTGGAGCTGATCGAGCGCCTTGCCCGCGAGTTCATCGTCCTCTCCGAGGTCGGCTCCAAGGACGACACCGGCGCGATCACGCCGCCGTACGTCTGGGTCGAGCAGATGCGAGCCGAGCTTGGCGCCGGCGCCTGGAAGGTGATCGCCGAGGGGCGCGAGGCGGGAACCGCCGGCATCTTCCGGCCCTCCGGCGAGGTTCGCGAGGGCCTGATCGGCGAGATCGTGCACGAGATCGCGCCGCGACAGATCATGTTCGACGCGCCGCGCAAGGATCAGCAGGTGTGGTTCGTTCGCCGGTTCGGGCCGGAGGTCAACCTCAGCAACATCCCCGCGGGCGAGGTGCTCGCGCTCGAGACGCTGCGGCTCGGGCTGCGGTCGGACACGCTCGGCATCGGTGGGTCATGAGCGCCTCGGATCCGTTTGCGGGGATCCTGCTTGTGCGCCACGGCCAGACCAACGACAACCTCCCGCCGCTCCGCTTCCAGGGCTTCCGTGACACGCCGCTGAACGACACGGGACGCGAGCAGGCGCGCGAGCTGGCCGAGCGGATCGCCGCCGAGCCCGAGCCGGTCCGGTCGCTGTGGTCGTCTGATCTCAGCCGTGCGCGCGAGACCGCCGAGATCGTCGGCGCGAGGATCGGGTTGACTCCGCGCTTGGATCCGCGTCTGCGCGAGGCCAACCGCGGCGAGTGGGAGGGGCGCCTCTTCCCGGACGTCGAGCGGGAGGATCCCGAGCGGTTCGCGGCCTGGATGCGCGCCGGCGCGTCGTTTCGCTTTCCCGGTGGTGAGTCGCTGCAGGATCAGCTCGATCGCGTCAGTGCCGCGCTCGAGGACGTCGAGCACGCCGACGAGCTCCCCGCTCTGGTCGTGTGCCACGGCGGCAGCATCCGCGTGATTCTGTGCAGCCGCGATCCGCGGGGCCTCGACGCTTTCCACAAGTTCGAGATCCCGAACGTGGCAGTCTTGAAGCTGTGAGCAGGCTTACGACCAGCGCGTTCGCGGTGCTGGTCGCGGCGACTATCGCAGCGTTCTTCGTCACCCAGCACCTGAAGGTGACCACCCCACTGCTTGCCGGTACGCCTCGACCCGTCCCCGGGGTGATCGATCCGCTCCACGGCGTGCCGTGCATGCAGGGCCGAAACAGCGGCTCGACGACGATCTCGTTCTACCTGCTGCACCGTGCCGACACGGTTGACGTGTACGTGGTCAGCGCCGAGACCGGGTCGATCGTCCGTACGGTGGCCTCCAGTCGCCACATGCGCAAGGGTGTGCGCACCCCGGACGGCGTGTTCCACTGGGACGGGCGCGAAGACAACGGGCAGGTCGCTCCCGACGGCACGTACTACTTCCGCGTGGCGCTTTTACGCCAGGGCCGGACCATCGATCTGACGGACGTTCCGGTGAAGGTCAAGACGACCCCGCCCCACCCGGTCGTCACGAGCGTCGCGCCGTCTCTGATTCCCGGTGGGCACGCGACGGGAGTGACGATCCACTACGCCGGCAACGAGGGTCGCGGCGGGACGATCCGGATCTACCGCGCCGACCTCCCCGGCGGCCCGCGTCTGGTCAAGAGCTTCCTGACGCCGTGGAACGGGCATACCGCGATCTGGGACGGGACGATCAACCGCCGCCCCGCGCCGGCAGGGACGTACCTGGTCGGGCTCGACGTCACCGACGCCGCGTGCGACACCGGTCATTTCCCCGCGCGCGTGCCGCCCGCGCCCGGGGTCGCTCCGCGGGCGATCGTGACCGTCGGCTAACGTGGCCACGTTGACGAGGCACCGTCAGTTGTGGATGTTGCTTGCGCCAGCCGCGTGCGTGTGCGCATGCGCGGTCGTGCTCGCGGCGCCTGCCTCCGGCGCGAGCGCGTCCGCCCCGCAGTGTTCCTCGGCCCAGCTCCGCCTGAAGTTTGTGGGCTTCCAGGGCGCCACCGGCCACCGGTACTGGCAGATGGCTTTCAAGAACGTTGGACGCACGTGCAGCCTGCGCGGATTCTCGCGCGTCCAGTTGCTCGCGCAGGACGGTCACGTGATCGCGTCGGCGTTCCGCCACGAGACGGGGTTTCCCGTGACGACCGTCGTCGTTGGCCACGACAAGCGCGCGTTCGTGGCTTACACCTACGTCGATGGCGGCTTCTGCAGCAGCGGACAGTTCAACGCCCCCAAGGCGAGGCTGTTTCCGCCAGGCGTCACCGGCGGGTTCGTGTTCAACATGGCGCGGAAGAACATGGGAGCGCCGTACCTGTGCCCGGGGACCGAGGGCGTCTTCCCGGTGACGTCGAAGCCGGGGCCGTAAGGATCGCGGTCCCCCGCTAGCCGTACCGTTTGCCGTCGTGACCGCGTACCTGAAGCGCCTGGCGAGCTCGCTGGCGGCCTACCAGGTCGCCGACATCGTCTCGAAGTTTATGGCGGTGCTGCTGCTGCCGGTCTATACGCGGTACATCCACCCCGCGGGCTACGGCGTCGTCGAGCTCCTCGGCAACGGCGTGATCCTGATCAGCATCCTCGTCCGTTTCGGGATGATCGAGTCGTTCCTGCGCTTCTACTACTCCGACGACGATCAGGAGCGCCGGGATGCTCTCGCTCGGCGTGCCGTCGGTTTTCTGCTCATGACGACGACGATCGTCTCGATCGTGCTCGCGGTGCTCGCCGCGCCGCTGTCGCGTGTGGTGCTCGGATACGGAGACCCGACGATCTTCCGCATCGCCGTGCTCGGGCTGTGGGCGTTCACGAACCTCGAGATGGCCTACGCGCTTCTCCGGGTCGACGAGCGGCTGCGGGCCTACGCCACGGCAACGCTGACCAACGTCGCACTGACGATCGCGTCGTCGCTGGTGCTCGTGGTCGTGGCCGGGGAGGGTGCGCGCGGCCTGTTGCTCGGGAACTACGGCGCCTCTACGGTCGTGCTGCTCGGCGTGTGGTGGACGATGCGCGATCGCCTGCGCCCCCGCCACCACCCGGGCGTGGAGACGCATCGGGTGCTGTTCGGCTTCGGGCTGCCGACCGTCCCGGCCGAGGCGTCGGTGTACGCGCTCAGCATCATCGACCGCTATTACATCTTCCATCACGGTCGCCTTGGCCCGTCGATGGCGGGCCTGTACTCGATCGCAGTCAAGCTCGCGGGCGCGGTGGCGTTCATCGTCCGCGCGTTCCAGTACGCCTGGCCACCGCTCGCGTACTCGGTCCGCGATGATGCCGAGGCCG
>Ga0335078_10014194_pt1 | contig 11816 bp, 6 predicted proteins | sample Lox_Sample_32_FD_206711 | JGI IMG/M metagenome (GOLD analysis project Ga0335078, IMG submission 206711) | Soil microbial communities from Loxahatchee National Wildlife Refuge, Florida, United States - Lox_Sample_3.2 | ecosystem: Environmental > Terrestrial > Soil > Wetlands | place: USA: Florida...
CCACGGCCTCGGCCAGATGGAAGGTCATGGCGGCGCGCACGCTCTCGGGGACGTCCTCGAGGTCGGGACCGTTGCGGGCGGGCAGCACCACGTCGGTGAGGCCGGCGCGGTGGGCGGCGAGGACCTTCTGCTTCACGCCGCCGATGGGCAGCACGCGGCCCTGGAGCGTCACCTCGCCGGTCATGCCCACGGTGGGGCGCACCGGCACGCCCCGCAGCAGGCTCACCAGCGCCGAGGTCATGGTGACCCCGGCCGAGGGGCCGTCCTTGGGCACCGCACCGGCCGGCACGTGCAGGTGGAAGCGCTTGCCGGCGAAGGCGGCGGGATCGACGCCGAGCTCGGTGGCGTGCGAGCGCACGTAGGAGAGGGCGATCTCGGCGGACTCCTTCATGACCTCGCCCAGCTGTCCCGTCAAGGTGAGGCCCTCGGGCCCCTCCATGGCGGTGGCCTCCACGAACAGCACGTCGCCGCCGGTGCCCGTCACGGCGAGCCCGGTCGCCACGCCGGGCACGGCGGTGCGCTCGGCCACCTCGAAGAAAAAGCGCGGCCGTCCGAGCCACGTGCGGACGTCGGCCTCGCCCACCGTCACGGGTGCGGTGGTGTCACCCGACGCCAGCTTGGTGGCGATCTTGCGCAGCAGCCGGCCGATCTCGCGCTCGAGGTTCCGCACCCCCGCCTCGCGCGTGTAGTCGGCTGAGATGGCCCGCAGCGCCCCGTCGCTCACGTCGAGCTCCTCGGCGCGCAGGCCGGTGCGCTCGAGCTGGCGGCGCAGCAGGTGGTGCCGGGCGATGGTCACCTTCTCGTCCTCGGTGTAGCCGTCGAGGCGGATGACCTCCATGCGGTCGAGCAGGGGGCCCGGAATGGTCTCGGCCACGTTGGCCGTCGCCAGGAACAGGACCCTGGACAGGTCGAGCTCGACCTCGAGGTAGTGGTCGCGGAAGGTGTGGTTCTGGGCGGGGTCGAGCACCTCGAGCAGGGCCGAGGACGGGTCGCCGCGGTAGTCGGCACCGAGCTTGTCCACCTCGTCGAGCACGACGACGGGGTTCATCGTCCCCGCCTCGCGCAGGGCCCGCACCAGGCGGCCGGGCTGGGCGCCCACGTAGGTGCGGCGATGTCCCCGGATCTCGGCCTCGTCGCGCACGCCGCCCAGGGCCACGCGCACGAACTGGCGCCCGAGGGCGCGCGCCACCGACTCGCCGAGCGAGGTCTTGCCCACGCCGGGAGGACCCACCAGGGCCAGGATGGCCCCCGAGCCGCGCGGCCCCACCGACACCAGGCCGCGTTCTGCGCGCAGCTTGCGCACGGCCAGGTGCTCGATGATGCGCGCCTTCACGTCCTCGAGCCCGTCGTGGTCCTCGTCGAGGACGGCGCGGGCCGCCTCGACGTCGAGGTTGTCCTCCGAGACCACGCCCCAGGGCAGCTCGAGCACGGTGTCGAGCCAGGTGCGGATCCACCCGTGCTCGGGGCTCTGCTCGCTGGTGCGCTCGAGCTTGTCCACCTCGCGCCGCACGGCGTCGCGCACGGCGTCGGGCAGGTCGCGCTCGTCGAGGGCGCGGCGGTAGTCGTCGGGCGCGCCCTGGTCGGTCGTGCCGTCGAGCTCGTTGAGCTCCTTGCGGATGGCCTCGAGCTGGCGCCGCAGGAGGAACTCGCGCTGGGTCTTCTCCATGCCCTCCTCGACGTCGGTCTTGATCTGCTCGCGCAGGGTGAGATCGGCCAGCGTCTCGCGCGCCCACCCCAGCACCAGGCGGAGCCGCACCTCGAGATCGACGGTCTCGAGGACCTCGACCTTCTGGGCCAGGCTGAGGTCGGGCGAGTAGCCCGACAGATCGGCGATCTGGGAGGCGTCGGTCACGTCGCGCAGGCGCTCGGCCATGCGTCGCGCCCCGCGGGTGAGGAGGATGTTCTCGAGCACGGCGCGGTACTCGCGCGCCAGCTCCAGCGCACTCGGGGTCTCGGGGCCCTCGGCCACGCTGTCGACCTGGACCCACAGGGCCTGGCCGGTGCCGGGCACGGCCGTGCCGATGGCGGCGCGGTGCAGCCCGCTCACCACCATGGCCATGGGGCCCCCGGGCAGCTCGCCCACCTCCAGGATCTTGGCGACGACCCCCACCGAGGCGTAGCGGCCCTCGATGTGGGGCACGAGCACGAGCTCGCCGCCCACCGACCCGGCGGCGTCGGCCGCCGCCTTGGCCTCGTCGGTCTCGAGGGCCATGGTGAACACCATCCCCGGCAGCACGACGCCGGAGGTCAGCGGCAGCAGCGGCAGGGTGCGGTTCATCTCTGTCATGGCTTCGGTCCTTCTCCGCCCGGGTGCCCCGTCGTGGACGCACCTCAATGGTTGCAGTTGCAACCACCTGGAGGGTACCGGGATTCCCGGTCCGGACCGGCCGGCGTCGGCGCCGCCCCTCAGTCCGCCGGGCGGGGGGCGTCGTCCCTGGTCAGGTGGGCCGCCACGTAGAGCCGGCCGTCCACCGTGACGGGCTGGAGACGACCCTGGATGGGGACGATGTCGCCCTCGGCGGTCTCGGCCTCGGGGTAGAGGCCGGGATCCATCTCGCGGTCCCGGGGCTCGGCCAGGTAGCCCCGGCGGTAGGCCTGGTGGCCCCAGCGCTTCTTCGCCGGGACCAGCATCTCCACGAACTCGCCGGCGATGTCGGCGCTCTGCATCTTGAACAGCGCCTCGGCCGGGGCGTTGAGGCCGAGCACCACGCCCTGGAAGTCCACGATGACCACGGCCACCTCGTCGCCCCCCCACTCGGGGACGGCGGCGAGCACCTCGTCGGGGATGTCCAGCGAGGGCATGTCGGCGGCGGTCACGGCGAAGGGCTCCTTGGGCTCGGTGGCGCACCGGCCCCGGCGCCGGGGCGACGGGGCCGATCGGGCATCGACGGTACCCGGCCGGGGGGCGCCGGGCGACCCGGGGGCGCAGCGGTGCCGGGCCCGGTGGTGGGCCCGGTGGTGGGCCCGGTGGTGGGCTCGGTGGCGCGCCCGGTGGGGCTCAGCCCGGGGGCCGGCAGGTGCCCGGGGCCCAGTGCCACAGCGCCACGACGGCCGCCGGCAGCGCGCTCGGGCAGGCGTGCTGGCCCGGGGTGGCCCCGAGACCCACGGGACGGGCCTGCCACGCCCCGCCCTGCACCATCTCGTACAGGACGTAGGACCCGTCGTCCTGCACCGAGACCTGGGCGGGCGTCGAGGTGGGGCTCGGGACCAGGCCCGCCCCCGCCCAGTAGGTGGCGGTGGCGGGGTCGTAGGCGTAGTAGGTGGTTCCGGCCACGAGCCCGGTGTAGTCGGCGGCGGGCAGTTCGTTCATGGCCGCCCCGGCCGCCAGCAGCTGGGCCCGCACGGTCGCGCTCACCACCAGGTTGCGGACCCCCGTGCCGGCGGCGGTGATCGAGGACGACGACGTCGAGCCGGGCGGGGCCGACGACGTGGAGGAAGCGGGCGGCGCCGGCGTCGACGACGTGGTCGTGCCGGCGCTGTGGCGGGCGGGCGTGGCGCCCCCGCACGCCGCCAGGACGGTCAGGGCGGCGGCGGCGAGGGCGGCGGCACCGGGGCGCCCCGGGCGGAGCCGCCGGGGCGGCACCTCAGGCCGCCCGGGCATCGAGCCCGAGGGCCCCGGCCACCCGGCCCAGGGCTCGAAGGTGCCCGTCGACGCCGCCCAGCCCGGCCCCCATGGTGTTGACCGACAGGTGGCTGGCCCCGGCGCGGCGCCAGCGCCCGGCGTGGTCGAGGAGCTTGTCCAGGGCGGCGTCGGGCGATCCGGCGGCCACGCTCACCCTGCCCTCCATGCCCAGGGCGGCGGGGTCGCGTCCCGCGGCGCGCGCCGCCTCCTCCACCGTGGCCCGGGCCTCCTCGAGGCCGTGGCCCGGGGGCACCTGGGGGAACCAGCCGTCGGCGAGGCGCCCGGCGCGCCGGTAGGCGGGCGGCGAGGCGGCCCCGAACCACACCGGGATGGGCCGCTGCAGCGGCAGCGGGGCCAGGCCGGCCCCCACGACCCGGTCGTCGGCGCCCTCGAAGGTGACCGAGGGCTCCGTCCACAACCGCCGCAGGAGCGTGACCTGCTCCTCCACCCGGCGGCCCCGGGTGGTGAAGTCCTTGCCCAGGACCTCGTACTCGACGGGGTTCCACCCCAGGCCCACGCCCAGGCGGAAGCGGCCCCCGCTGAGCAGGTCCACCTCGGCCGCCTGCTTGGCCACGAGCGCCGTCTGGCGCTGGGGCAGGATGAGGATCCCGGTCACGAGCTCGAGTCCGCACACCGCGGCCAGGAACGAGAACACGGTGAGGGGCTCGTGGAAGGTGCTGTGCACGTCGTAGGGACCGTCCCAGCCCCGGTGCACCGCCGGGTCGGCCCCCACCACGTGGTCGTAGGCGAGCAGGTGGGCGTAGCCCAGCGCCTCGACGCCCTGGGCGTAGGCGCGCACCGCCCCGGGATCGGCGGGCATCTCGGTCTGGGGGAACACCACGCCGATCTGCACGATCCCCTGTCTACCGCGCGGGGCCCGTCCCGGGACCGACCCCGGACCCGCCGGGCGGCCCCGGCCCGGTCGGTACGCTGCCACGGGTGCGACAGCCCGGTGCTCAAATGGGGACGATGAGCCCCGACGTCGGCGCGTCGTTGGCGACGCCCCCGGTGCCGGCCAACGCCCTGGCCGGCTTCCACCCCGCCGTGGCCACGTGGTTCGCCCGGCGCTTCCCCGAGGGCCCCTCCGAGCCCCAGACGCAGGGCTGGCCCCGCATCGCCGCCGGCGCGGACACCCTCATCGCCGCCCCCACCGGGTCCGGCAAGACCCTGGCCGGCTTCCTCGTCGCCATCGACGCCGTCTACCGCGCCCAGCAGGCCGGCCACGACGTCACCGGTACCACCCAACTGGTGTACGTGTCGCCGCTCAAGGCGCTGGCCGTGGACATCGAGCAGAACCTGCGGCGCCCGCTCGAGGAGATCGCCGCCGTGGCCGGCGAGCTCGGCCTGCCCGTGCCGGCCATCACCGTGGGGGTGCGCACCGGCGACACCACCGCCGGGGCCCGCACGGCCATGGTGAAGCAACCCCCCACCTTCGTGGTCACCACCCCCGAGAGCCTCTACCTGCTGGTGACGGCGGAGCGCAGCCGCGCCACCCTGGGCCAGGTGGCCACGGTCATCGTCGACGAGATCCACGCCCTGGCGCGCGACAAGCGGGGCTCGCACCTCGCCCTCACCCTGGAGCGCCTCGAGCACCTCGCCCTGGGAGGGCGTCCCCAGCGCATCGGGCTGTCGGCCACCCAGCGGCCCATCGAGCGCACGGCGCGGTTGCTCGCCGGCGCCGGCGAGGGGCGCCGGGCCGACGTCGTGGACTGCGGCCACACCCGCGACCTGCGCGTGCGCATCGAGCTGCCCGACAGCGAGCTGGCGGCGGTGGCCTCCACCGAGCAGATGGGCGAGGTCATCGACCGCATCGCCGCCCACGTCCTCGAGCACCGCACCACCCTCGTGTTCGTCAACACGCGGCGTATGTCCGAGCGCCTGGCGCACCTGCTCGGGGAGCGGCTCGGGCCCGAGCAGGTGGCCGCCCACCACGGCAGCCTGGCCAAGGACCGCCGGCTGCGGGTGGAGGAACGGCTGCGGGCCGGGGACCTGCGGGCCCTCGTGGCCACGGCATCGCTCGAGCTCGGGATCGACATCGGCCCGGTGGAGCTCGTGTGCCAGGTGGGATCGCCGCGCGCCATCGCCACCTTCCTCCAGCGCGTGGGGCGCTCCAACCACTCCCGGGCCGGGACCCCCGAGGGGGTGCTCTACCCCATGACGCGCGACGAGCTGGTGGAGTGCGCCGCCCTCCTGGCCGCCGTGCGCGCCGGGCACCTCGACGCCACGTGCCCGCCCGTGGCCCCGCTCGACATCCTGGCCCAGCACGTGGTGGCGGAGGTGGCCGCCGCCGAGGAGTGGCCCGAGGACGACCTCTACGCCCTGGTGCGCCGGGCCGCCCCCTACGCCGAGCTCGACCGTGAGGACTTCGAGTCCGTGGTCACCCTCGTCACCGAGGGGATCACCACCGGCCGGGGCAAGCGCCTGGCCTACGTGCACCGCGACGGGGTGCACGCCGTGCTGCGGCCCCGGCGCGGGGCGCGCCTCGCCGCCCTCACCAACGGGGGGGCCATCGCCGAGGTGGGCGACTACCGGGTGGTGGCCGAGCCCGACGACACCCCGGTGGGCACGGTCAACGAGGACTTCGCCATCGAGTCCATGGTGGGCGACGTCTTCTTGCTCGGGACCCATTCGTGGCGGATCCGGCGCGTCACCCAGGGCGAGGTGCGCGTGGTCGACGCCGAGGGGGCGCACCCCACCATCCCCTTCTGGGTGGGCGAGGCGCCGAGCCGCACCGAGGAGCTCTCCGCCGAGGTGTCGGCCCTGCGCCGGCTGGCCGCCGCCGTGCTCGCCGAGGAGGTCGACGACCCCTTCGCGGCGCTGCGCGACCGCCTGGCCGAGACGTGCGGGCTCACCCCCGAGGGGGCCGAGCAGTTGGCCCAGTACCTGGTGGCCGCCCACGGCGAGCTGGGCGTGCTCCCCACCGACACCGACGTCGTGTTCGAGCGCTTCTTCGACGAGGCGGGCGGCATGCAGATGGTGGTGCACGCCCCACTCGGGGGCAGGGTGAACCGAGCGCTGGGCCTGGCGCTGCGCAAGCGCTTCTGCGCCACCTTCGACTTCGAGCTCCAGGCGGCCGCCAACGACGACGCCGTGGTGCTGTCGCTCGGGCCCCAGCACAGCTTCCCCCTCGACAGCGCGCCACGCCTGCTGCGCTCGGAGACGGCGGAGGCCGTGCTGCGCCAGGCGGTGCTGGCGTCGCCCATGTTCGCCTCGCGCTGGCGCTGGAACCTCAACCGCTCCCTGGCGGTGCTGCGCTTCCGGGGCGGCAAGAAGAACCCGCTGCCCATCCAGCGCATGGAGGCCGACGACCTCATGGCGGCGGTCTTCCCGGCCCTGGCCGCCTGCCAGGAGAACACGCCGGGCGGCCCCATCGAGATCCCCGACCACGTGCTCGTGCGCCAGACGCTGCTCGACTGCCTGCACGAGGCCATGGACATCGAGGGCCTGGTGTCGATGCTGCGGGCCATGGAGGCGGGGGCCACGCGCGTGCACTTCGTCGACTCCTCGACGCCGTCGGTGCTCGCCCACGAGATCCTCAACGGCAAGCCCTACACCTTCCTCGACGACGCCCCCCTCGAGGAGCGGCGTACGCGCGCCGTCCAGCTGCGCCGGGGCCTGCCCGTGCACGCCGAGGCCCTGGGCCGCCTCGACCCCGAGGCCCTGGCCCGGGTGCGGGCCGAGGCCGCTCCCGACGTGCGCGGGCCCGAGGAGCTCCACGACCTCCTGCTGTCCGCGGTGGTGTGGCGCCCGGGGGACGCCGTGGCCGCCGGGGCCGACCCCGCCGCCGTGGCGGCGTGGTTCGAGGCGCTCGTGGCCCAGGGCCGCGCCGGGCTGCTCACCGTGCCCGGCGCTCCCGCGGTCGCCGGCGCCACCGCCGGCGACGCCCCCGAGCAGTCCCGCTGGTACGCGGCGGAGCGCCGGGACTGGATCGAGGCCCTCTTCCCCGGGGCGGCGGGAGCCCATGCGGGGGGTGAGGCACCCGATGCCGACGTGGTCAGCGCCGAGGCGGTGCGCGGCCACCTCGACGTGTGCGGACCCGTGTCCGCCGCCGAGCTGGCCCAGCGCACCGGGCTGTCGGTGCGGCGGGTGCAGGTCGGCCTGGGACGCCTCGAGGCCGAGGGCTTCGTGCTGCGGGGCCGCTTCGACCCCGTCGAGGACGGCGCCGAGGGCGACGCCCCCGAGCAGTGGTGCGCGCGGCGGCTGCTCGCCCGCGTGCACGCCTACACCCAGCGCCGGCTGCGCCGGGAGATCGAACCGGTGACCGCCCAGGACTTCGTGCGCTTCCTCCTGGGCTGGCAGCACGCCACCCCGGCGGGCAGGCGCCAGGGGCGCGCCGGGGTGCTGGCCGTGATCGACCAGCTCCAGGGGTTCGAGGTGCCCGCCGGGGCGTGGGAGGAGTCGGTGCTGCCCGCCCGGGTCGAGGGCTACCAGCACCGCTGGCTCGAGGACCTGTGCCGGTCGGGCGACCTCGTGTGGGGGCGCCTGGCGCCGCGCCCGGCCGACGACGACACGCCGCGGCGCGGGTCGGCCACGCCGTCGCGCGCCACGCCGGTCACCTTCGCCCTGCGCCAGGACCTGCCGTGGCTGCTGCGCGCCGCGCGCGGCGAGGCCGTGCCGGCCGAGCCCGCCCACGGCCCGGCCCGCGACGTGCTCGACGCCCTGCGCGCCCGGGGGGCGATGTTCCACGCCGACCTGTGCAGCGCCACGGGGCGCCTGCCGGTCGAGGTCGAGGAGGGCCTGTGGGACCTCGTGGCCCGCGGCCTGGTCACCGCCGACGGCTTCCAGGCGGTGCGCTCGCTGCTGTCGGCGCGCGCCTCGTGGAAGCGGCGTCACCGCCAGGAGCTGCGCATGCGCACCGGCCTGCGGCGGGTCCCGGCCCGCCTCGAGGGCGGCGAGGGCCGCTGGGCGCTGCTCCCGGGGAGCGACGGTCCCGCCGCCGAGCTCGACCGCGACGAGCTCGCCGAGCTGGTGGCCGGGCAGCTGCTGGCCCGCTGGGGCGTGGTGTGCTGGGACGTGACCGCCCGCGAGGACCTGGCCGTGCCCTGGCGCGAGGTGGTGTGGGCGCTGCGGCGGCTCGAGGCCCGTGGCGTGGTGCGCGGCGGGCGCTTCGTGGTGGGGCTCACGGGCGAGCAGTACGCGCTGCCCGAGGCCGTGGAGGAGCTGCGCCGCGTGCGCCGCAGCCCCCGCAACGGCCAGCGCGTCACCATCAGCGCCGCCGACCCCCTGAACGTCGTCGGCATCGTGCTGCCCGGCAGCCGCGTCACGGCCGTGCGCACCAACACCGTGACCTACATCGACGGTGTGGCCCTGGACGCGGCCGACGCCCCCGGGACCGGGGAGACGGTGGCGGCGGGAGCGGCGTCCCCCACCCCGGCGTGAGCCGGCCGTGACCGGCGCCCCCACCGTCCTGGCGGCCATGCGCCTCGAAGCCATGGCCATCGGCGGGCGCGTGGTGCGCACCGGCATGGGGCATCGCCGCGCCGCGGCCACGGCCACCCACGTGGCCGCCGGCCTCGCACCGGGGTCGGCGGTGGTGCTGGCCGGCATCTCGGGCGGCCTCGACCCCGCGCTCGCCCCGGGGACGGTGGTGGTGGCGAGCTCGGTGCGCGATCCCGAGGACGTCGAGCGGGCGCTGCCCGCCGGCGATGCCGACGCCGTGGCCGAGCGGCTGCGGCGCGCCGGGCGCGACGTCCGGGTGGGCCCGGTGGTGTCGTCGACGTCGCTGGTCCACGGCGAGCGGCGGGCGCAGCTGGCCCGGAGCGGGGCGCTGGCGGTGGACATGGAGTCGGCCTGGGTGGCGGCTGCCATGGGCGACCACCGCTTGGTGGTGGTGCGGGTCGTCGCCGACACCGCCGGCAGCGTGGCCGTCGGCCTGGTGAAGGGCCTGGCCGCGCTGCGCGGCCTGCGGGCCTCGTTCGACCCCTGGCCGGCCCCCTCGTCCTGACGCGCTTGCGCCAGGCGCCGTCCGCCGCGGCATCACCACCGGCGGGTGGTCCCGGCGCCGCTGGGTCGGTGTGCTAACCAGGGAGCCGTGACCCCCGCGGGTGCCGCCTGATGCTCGAGCTCGACGGGCTCGTCCGCCACTACGGCGACGTCGTGGCCCTCGACCACCTCACCTTCGCCGTCCCCCCGGGCCAGGTGTTCGGGTTCCTCGGGCCCAACGGAGCGGGGAAGACCACCGCCATGCGCGCCGTGTTCGGTCTCGTCGCCCTGGGTGCGGGCGAGGTCCGCTGGAAGGGCCTGCCGGTGGCGGCCACCGACCGCCGGCGCTTCGGCTACATGCCCGAGGAGCGCGGGCTGTACCCGGGGATGAAGGTGGGTGACCACATCGAGTACCTGGCCCGCCTGCACGGCCTGGCGCCCGGCGACGCCCGCGACGCCGCCCTGCGCTGGCTCGAGCGCCTGGGGGTGGTCGAGCGCGCCGAGGACAAGATCGAGGCGCTGTCGCTCGGGAACCAGCAACGGGTGCAGCTGGCCGCCGCCCTCGTGCACGAGCCCGAGCTGCTGGTGCTGGACGAGCCGCTGTCGGGCCTCGACCCCGTGGGCGTGGACGCCGTGGGCACCGTCCTCGTCGAGCAGGCCCGAGCCGGCCGGGGCGTGCTGTTCTCCAGCCATCAGCTCGACCTGGTCGAGGACCTGTGCGAGTCCGTGGCCATCATCGACCGAGGCCACCTGGTGGCGACCGGCACGGTGGAGGAGCTCACCGTGGGGGGGCAGCGCCGGCTGGTGGTGCGCGTGGCCGGCGACTGGTCGGGCGAATGGGCCAAGGGGGTGGCGGGGGTGAGCATCTCGCGTGTCGAGGGCGGTGCGGTGCGCCTCGTCCTCGACGACGGCACCGACCCCCAGGCCGTGCTGCAGGCGGCCATGGCGGCGGGGACCGTCGAGCACTTCGGCTTCGAGCGGCGCCGCCTGTCGGAGGTGTTCCGGGAGGCGGTGGCGTGAGGTACGCCCTGCTGGCGGTGATCCTGGCCCTGGCGGCGGTGCGGATCGGCTTTCGCCTGCGCCGCCGGGCCCGCGCCAAGGCCGCCGACGGCACCCCGGGCGCGCCGGCGGGGTCCGACGGCGCCGATGCCCGCCCCGCCGGGGCCCTGGCCTCGTCGCCGGCGGGACGACTGGTGGTGGCCGCGCTCGACGCCACCGGCGACGTGGGCCTCGTGGCCAGGCGCGAGGTGCGCGAGCGGCTGCGCACCCGGGTGTTCCGCATCAGCACCCTGATCGTGCTGCTGGCGGTGGCCGCCGGGGTGGTCATCCCCGTGCTCACCAAGGGGAGCAACAAGCCCGTCGAGGTGGGCGTGGTGGGCGCCCTGTCGGCACCCTTGCGGGCCACGGTGCAGGGCACCGGGATCGAGATCGGGACCAAGGTGACGTTGGTGAGCGAGGCCACCGTGCCCGGGGCCGAGGCCGCCCTGCGGGCCGGGCGGCTCGACCTGGTCCTGGTGGACGCCCACCGCCTGCTCGTGAAGCAGGAGCCGACGGCCTCCGACACCTCCGACACCGCCCTGCTGGCCCGCGCCCTGTCGGAGACGGTGGCGCTCCAGGGGGGCCTCCAGGCCGCCGGCATCCCCCCGCTCCGGGCCGCCGAGCTCGCCCATCCCAAGCCCCTCCCGGTGCAGGGACTGGTGGCGGCGCCGTCCAAGACGCGCTCCACGGAGCGCTCGACCGAGACCTTCGGCCTCATCTTCACCTACGTGCTGCTGTCGCAGTACGGGACGTGGCTCATCATGGGCGTGATCGAGGAGAAGTCGTCGCGGGTGGTGGAGGTGCTCCTGTCCACCCTGCGACCCGGCCAGCTCCTGGCGGGCAAGGTCATCGGCATCGGCACGGTGGCCATGATCCAGGCCGCCCTCATCGTGGCCGTCGCCCTGGGCCTCGGGGCGGCGGTGGGCTCCAGCCTGATCCACGGGGCCGCCCCGCTGGCGGTGGTGGCGTCGCTCGTGTGGGTGGTGCTCGGCTACGCCTTCTACTGCTGGGTCTTCGCCGCCGGCGGCTCGCTGGCCGACCGCCAGGACCAGGTGCAGGCCCTGGCCTTCCCCCTGCAGCTGCCCATCCTCTTCGCCTACATCTACTCGCTCATCGTCCTGGGCTCGGGGTCGGCCAACCTCCTCATCAAGGTGCTCGCCTACCTGCCCCCGACCGCACCCTTCGCCATGCCCGTGCTCGTGGGCCTGGGCGTGGCCACGTGGTGGGAGTTCGC
>Ga0335078_10014196_pt1 | contig 11816 bp, 8 predicted proteins | sample Lox_Sample_32_FD_206711 | JGI IMG/M metagenome (GOLD analysis project Ga0335078, IMG submission 206711) | Soil microbial communities from Loxahatchee National Wildlife Refuge, Florida, United States - Lox_Sample_3.2 | ecosystem: Environmental > Terrestrial > Soil > Wetlands | place: USA: Florida...
CCCACCTCGAAATCGTTGAAGTCATGCGCCGGCGTGATCTTCACCGCGCCGCTGCCCTTCTCGGGATCGGAATATTCGTCGGCGACGATCGGGATGCGCCGGCCGACCAGCGGCAGGACCACGTTCTTGCCGACCAGCGCCTTGTAGCGCTCGTCGTCGGGATGCACCGCCACCGCGGTATCGCCGAGCATCGTCTCCGGCCGCGTCGTGGCGACGACGATGTAGGTTGACTTGTCTTCCGGGTTGAAGGTCTTGCCGTCGATCGGATAGCGCAGGTGCCAGAGGTGGCCCTTGGTCTCCACCTGCACCACTTCGAGATCGGAAATCGCCGTGAGCAGTTTGGGGTCCCAGTTGACCAGCCGCTTATCTTTATAGATGAGCCCTTCGCGGTAGAGCTCGACGAAAACCTTCAGCACCGCGCGCGACAGCCCCTCGTCCATGGTGAAGCGCTCGCGCGACCAGTCGCACGACGCGCCCAGGCGCTTCAACTGGTTGACGATGGTGCCGCCACTCTCCGCCTTCCATTCCCACACGCGCTTGAGGAACGCCTCACGCCCCATCTCGCGCCGGCCCGGCTGCTGCCGCTCCATCAATTGCCGCTCGACCACCATCTGCGTGGCGATGCCGGCATGATCGGTGCCCGGCTGCCACAGCACGTCCCTGCCGCGCATGCGCTCGAAGCGGCAGAGGACGTCCTGCAGCGTGTTGTTGAGCGCATGGCCCATATGCAATGAGCCGGTGACGTTGGGCGGCGGAATGACGATAGAGTACGGCTTCGCGCCCGCACGCTCGGGCCGGCCGGCTTTGAAGGCACCCACCGCCTCCCACGCCCGGTAGATGCGGCCCTCCACCTCGGAGGGCTGATAGGTCTTATCAATCATCGTGATCTTGCTTGTTCGCTACCGCGGGTTAGAAAGCCCGCCCCGCACCGAGTGTCAACTTTGCCGGCAACCCAAGCCCGATCGAGCGGCAACGCCACCAGCGCCATTCTGCTGCTGGCCATTGCCGGCTTTGCCGCCCAGGCCATGGTGCGCTCAACCGATTCGCTGCTGCCGCAGATCGCCGCCGACCTGCAGGTGAGCGTCGGCGCCACCTCGGTCATCGTCACCGTCTATCTTCTGGCGCACGGCTCGGTGCAGTTGGTGATCGGTCCCATCGGCGACCGCTTCGGCAAGTACCTTTGCGTCGCGCTCGCCGCCACCGCCGCCACGATCATGGTGGCGCTGTGCGGGCTGGCATCGTCGTTGCCGCTCCTGGTCGCGGCGCGGCTCGGCAGCGGCCTTGCCACCGGTTGGATCATCCCCTTCGCGTTCGCCTTCATCGGCGACGTCATCCCCTATTCGCGCCGTCAGCAGGTGCTCGGCCGCTTCCTGTCGGGGCAAATCCTCGGCCAATTGTTCGGCCAGGCCGCGGGCGGCGTGCTCGGCGATGCGTTCGGCTGGCGAAATGTGTTCTTCATCCTCGCCGCGATGCTGGCGGCCGCCACGCTCGGCCTATTCTACGAGTTGTGGCGCAATCCAATCACCCACGCGAGCCATCCGACGGCGCAGCCGGGCCGTGGCTTTATCGCCGACTATCGTGTGGTGCTGCGCTCGCCCTGGGCGCTGACCGTCATTGTCATCGCCTTCATCGAGTTCGGCGCCATGTTCGGCGCCTTCACCTATGTCGGTGCCGATCTGCACTTCCGTTTCGGCGTCAGCTTTACGCTGGTCGGCCTGTTCGTCGGCGCCTTTGCCATCGGCGGCTTGACCTACAGTCTGTGCGTGCGCGTGCTGTTCGACAGGTTCGGCCAAACCGGGCTTGCGGCCGGCGGCGGGGTGCTTCTTGCGATCGCCTATGGGGCGCTCGCTTTCGAGCCGCATTACTGGATCGCACCCATCGCCATCATGGCCATCGGGCTCGGCTTCTACATGCTGCACAACACGCTGCAGACCAATGCCACGCAAATGTCGCCGGAAGCGCGCGGCACGGCGGTGTCGGTGTTCTCCGCTTCGCTCTATCTGGGGCAGACCGCGTCCGTCGCCTTGGGCGGCGTCGTGTTCGACCGCTTTACCGCGGTGCCGCTCTTCCTCGGCGCGGGCGGCGTGCTGCTGCTGTTGGGCCTCGTCTTCGCGCGCCTGCTCAAGCGCCGCAACGGCGCGAGCGGCTAGCGTCCGCGCGAGACGCGTTCGATCTCGGCGCGCACGATGCGGTCGACCACGCCCGGCAGATTGTCGTCGAGCCAGGATTTCAGCAGCGGGCGCAGCATCTCCTTCACCAGGTCCTCGAGCGTGCGCGCATTCTGCCCGATCACGGTGTGCGCCAGCGTGTTGAACGCGCTGTCCACGGCGGCCACGGTCGCCGCCGAGATCAGCGGACGGTCGGGCTCGATGACGGCAGCGGGCGGCGGTGGCGCGGCCGGCATCGGCGGCGGGGCCGGTAGAGGCGGCGGCGCAACCGGCCGCCGCGGCTCTTCGATAATGCGTAACACCGGCTCGGGTGCCGCTTCCATCGGCCGTTCGGCGAACACCACGTCCGAGGAGGCATCGATGGTGCGGAAGGTCGCGGCCAGATTTGATTCGTCCGGCGGCGGCGCCGTCATCGCCTCCGTCAGGTCAAGCACGTCTGATGCCGGTCGAACGGCGGCCGGCACATCGAGCTTGGCGAGCATGGCATCGATGTCGTCCTGGCTATTGGCGACCGCAGGCGGCGGCGGTGCCGGCGGCAGCGGCGCCGGACGGCTTGCGGCAGGAGCAGCGGCCGGCTCGGGCGGCTTGGCCGCCTTGGTGGCATCGTCGTCGGCAATAATGCGCCGGATCGAGGCCAGGATTTCCTCCATCGAGGGCTCTTGGACCTTAGCCGTTTGCGTCATTCCTGCATTCCCGACCGCTACCGCAACCCTGCCCGCCGACCGCGCCAAGCGGCGCCAAGCGCGGGCGAATCGTCGCCTGAGTCTCTTTTATACGCCAGGGGGATGGCGGTGTGGCGGGCGAAATTCGGCCCAACGCAATGACCTGTGGACACCGGAACCGGGTTCAATGCAGTCAGCGGCCGTCCGGGGTGCGCACGCCGGCCCAGCTGTCGCGCACTTGATGGTAGTGCACGATCGGGTCATAAGTCGGAACCCGCAGGCCGAGCACCTGCGGCGATAGTCCTCCGACCGCCGACAGCAGGGTGTACGATGCCACCACCCGGTCGTGCTGCGCCGTCACTAGCGCGACCCGCGCATTCACCAAGGTCTGCTGCGCCGTCAACACGTCGAAGGTGGTGCGCTGGCCGACGCGTGCCTCCTCGCGGATGCCATTGAGCGCGATCTCGGCGGCCTGCACTTGCGCCTGCGTGGCGTCGATATTCGCCTTCGCCGCATCGAGCTGGCCCCAGGCCTGCACCACGGCCTGGCGCACGGTGTCGCGCGCGGTATCGAGGTCGAGCCGCTTCTGGCCGAGCGTTTCCTTGGCCTGGCGGATCGCGGAGTATTCGGCGCCGCCCTGATAGATCGGCACGCTCAGCGAGCCGAGCACCGACGCGTCATAGCTGTTCATGATGCTGAGGCTTGATGTGCTCAGATAGTTCTGCGTGAAACTGCCCTGCACCGAGACCGTCGGATAGAGGGCGCCCTCGGCCACTTTCACCCCCTGCAACGCCACGTCGACGTTATATTCGGCGGTGGTAATCGACGGATTTTGCGCGGTGCCGGTGGCGATTGCGCCCGGCAGGTTATGCGGCGAGAAGCGGTCGACCGGCGACGCCGCAGACAGTTTGCCCGGCGCGACGCCGATGACTTGCCGGTAGGTCGCAGCCGAGGCGGTATAATTGGCCTCAGCGAGCAGAACCTGCGAGCGGCCGGCGGCAAGGCTCGACTCCGCCTGCGCCACGTCGGTGCGCGTCACCTCGCCGACGTTGAAACGATCGCGCGTCTGCCGCAGTTGCTCCTGCAGCACTTCCACGTTGCGCCGCTGCAGATCGAGGATCGCGCTGTCGCGCAGCAAATTCATGTAAGCGGTCGCGGCGCTGAGCAGCACCGTCTGCTCGGTGACGCGCAGCGTCGCCCGCGCGGCCAGCACCGAGCTCTCCGCTTGGCGCGTTTTGTTGGCGGTCTGGAAGCCGTTGTAGAGCGTCTGCGTGATGGTGCCGCCGATCTGCGCCGGCGAATTGTAGCCCGCGAGCGTGCTGTAGGTCGCGGGGAAGCCCGGCGCGATCGGCGGAGTCCTCGACGTCGTCGAGGAGGTCTGCTCGCCGGCCACGCCGGTAACGGTAATCTTCGGCCGATAGCCGGACAAAGCCTGCGGCACGCCTTCGTCGATGGCGCGGGTGGCGGCGCGTTGCGAGTTCAGCGAAGGATTATTCTGGTAGGCCTGCACCAGCGCCGATTCGAGGGTGTCCGCGCGCGCCGGCGCCACCGCCAAGGGCATGGTGATGCAGGCGGCCAAGCCCGCCGCAACTGCGCTTCCCCAGACGATTCGAGCCCCGTGCAACATCTCCACCCGACCAATACGCGACCGGCGCATGGCACCCTTCAGCCGATTCCAACGAACCGGGAACCTTATTCGCCCCAGCGAACCGTTAAAACCCCCTGCGGCCCGCTGGCCCCTTAAAAGGCAGGCGCTGGGGTTTTTCGGCCACGTTTGGAACAGTTGGCGGCCCTTAGAACGCGAAAACGGGCGTTTTCGCGAATCCCGGCAGCAGCGTCGCCGCGGCATCGAAGACCGGACGGCCGGCAACGTCGCCGCTGCTGCGGGTATAGAGCATCGCCTTGGCGCCAGGCCCGGCGCCCAGCACGCAAACCAGCCGGCCGCCGTTCTTGAGCTGTTGGCAAAGCGCATGCGGGACGATTTCGGTGGCCCCTTCGACGATCACGGCGTCATACGGGGCGCCTTGCGCCCAGCCGTCGGCGAGCGCACCGCTGACGACGGTGACATTAGACTGTGACGCCAGCGAATCACGCGCCGTCTTGACGAGGCCGGCGTCTTGTTCGAGCGCGACGACCTCGCTTGCGATGTGGCCGAGCACGGTGGCGCTGTATCCGGTGGCACAGCCGACGTCGAGCACGCGGTCGGTCGGCTCAATTTCGGCGGCCTGGATCAGCTTGGCGAAGACCAAAGGCCGCATCAGACGCCGGGAGCCCCCTACCGACACATCCATATCGAGGTAGGCAAGCGCGGCGGACGCCGCCGGCAAGAACCGCTCGCGCGGAACCTCAAGCATGGCGGAAACCACCCGCAGATCGGTGATATTGGCGGTGCGGACCTGACCGTCCACCATATTGCGGCGTGCAGCTGCAAAATCGGTCATCGGTATCCTCGGCGAAAGCGGGAGAATGTGCGGTTCTTGTGCGGCAAGCCTTGGCAAAAGGCAAGCGAGACAGCGGCGTTGTCGTTCTCCGCAAGCTCCTATATAGGCTTGCGTTCTGCGGTATCGCGCAGCCTCCGCATACGAGGCCTGCGCCTTCCGGTGGCCACGTGGCGGAGTGGTGACGCAGCGGACTGCAAATCCGTGCACGCCGGTTCGATTCCGGCCGTGGCCTCCACCTGCTTTCGGGCAAAGATCGGCTGGCAAGGCCTGAAAAGGCCGCTGTCCAGCATGGTTCAGGCGAAGGCAGGCAACTCGCGTTCACTCTTTGCAAAGCAAATCGGCTTTGTTATAGGGCCGGTTACGCCAAAACCGGCTTGTTCCCTGGTAGCTCAGCGGTAGAGCATTCGACTGTTAATCGAATGGTCGCTGGTTCGATCCCAGCCCAGGGAGCCACTCTTCCCGTCACCCGTCGATGCTCCATCACCGAGAGGCCGTGATGCCTTTGAGCAGTCCTCTCACCACCGATCTCTACGAACTCAACATGATCCAGGCCTATCTGGATCGCGGCGAGGACAGGGAGGCGGTGTTCGAGTTTTTCGTACGCCGGCTGCCGGCACGGCGCGGCTTTCTCATCGCCGCCGGGCTCGAAGACGCGCTCGACTATCTGGAGACGCTGCGCTTTTCCGACGCCGACATCGCCTGGCTCAAGAGCACCGGACGGTTCCGCGACAATCTGCTCGATTATCTCGAAAGCTTCCGCTTCACCGGCGACGTGCACGCCATCCCTGAAGGCAGCGTGTGCTTTCCCAACGAGCCGCTCATCCGCGTCACCGCGCCGCTGCCGCAAGCGCAGTTCGTCGAATCCCGGCTGATCAACATCCTGCACTACCAGACGCTGATCGCCTCTAAGGCCGCGCGCATGGTGCTCGCCGCGCCCGGCAAGATCCTCTCCGACTTCGGCCTGCGCACGGCGCATGGCGCCGAAGCCGGGCTCTACTCGGCGCGCGCGAGCTACCTCGCCGGTTTTGCCGGCGCCGCCAACGTCGAGGCCGGCGAGCGCTACGGCGTGCCGATCGTCGGCACGATGGCGCATTCCTACGTGCAGGTGCACGACGACGAGACGACCGCGTTCGAGAATTTCGCCCGCTCGCGGCCGCAAGGCGTCATCCTGTTGATCGACACCTACGACACCGAGCGAGGCGCGCGCAAAGTGGTCGAGCTTGCGCCGCGCCTTGCGGCCGACGGTATCGCCATCCGCGGCGTGCGCATCGATTCCGGCGATCTCACGGCGACGGCGCGCAAAGTGCGCGCGATCCTCGACGAGGGCGGACTGAAAGACGTCATCATCCTGGTGAGCGGCGGCATCAACGAAGATGTCCTGCAAGGCATGATGAAGGCGAAGGCGCCGATCGACGGCTTCGGCATCGGCGTCAATCTCGCGGCCTCGGTCGACGTGCCGGCGCTCGACTGCGCCTACAAGCTGCAGGAATACGGCGGCACGCCGAAGCGCAAGCTGTCCGAGGGCAAGGCGACCTGGCCCGGCCGCAAGCAGGTGTGGCGCGCTTACGACGCCGACGGCCGCATGCGCGGCGACATTCTGTCGCTCGATAGCGACACGCAGCCGGGCGAAGCCTTGATCGTGCCGGTCATGCGCGGCGGAAAACGGCTCGGGCCCGCGCCGACGCTTCCCGCGATCCGCGAACGCGCCGCGCGCGATCTCGCGCGCCTGCCCGGTCCGCTGGCGCGGCTCGAACAGGGCTTCGATTATCCCGTCAACATCGCCGAGCCGCTCGCCGCGCTCGCCAAGGCGATCGACGCCAAAGCGCGGCGCTGAATTTTAGGCGGCCTTGCCCGCCCTGTTCCACCCGCGGGCGCCTTCGCCGTAGACCTCGTGGCCGGCCTCGGTGACCACCACGGTATCTTCCAGCTTGATGAAGCCACGGCTCGGATGCAGCAGCGTGGTTTCCACCGATACGACTTCGCCGGCCTCCAAGGGAATATCCGCGTCGGTTGCCGGGTAACGCACCGGCCCGCGATGGGTGAGCCGCGGCGCTTCGTGGCTGACCAGGCCCATGCCGTGGGCAAGGAATTCCATGTGATTGTGGTGCTTCGATTTCGCGCGCAGGGGCTCGGCCGCGGCATAAATGACCTGGCCTATCGCGCTGGCATGAATCGGCTTCATGGCCGCGCGCTGGATGTTTTCGATCTCGGCGAGCAAATCCTCAAGCTCGGCGTCGGGTTCGCCTTGGATCGCCATGCGGCAGATGTCGCCGATATAGCCGTGGTAATTGCCGCCGGAGTCGATCGACATGATGTCGCCCTTCTCCCACTTCTGCTCGGACGGCGCGCGGTTGAGACTGGTGCCGCAGGTGATCAGACAATACTCGAAAATGAGTCCGCGGTTGGTTTCCTCGCGCCGCAACGCCTCGACCACTTCGGCCTTGGTCGCACCCGGGCCGTGGCCGGCGATCACCGCCTGCATCGAGGCGAGCACCGCTTCCGATGCGGTTTTTAGTTTTGCCAACTCGTCGGCCGATTTTTTCGCGCGCTGGCGCTCCATCACATAGAGCCCGTCGACCCAGTCGGCGTCTGGAAACGCGCCGCGCAGGATGATCGAGGCGTCATAGGGCAGGAAGCCGAATTCGGCGGCGATGCATTTGGTCTTCAGCCCGGCCTTGCGGATGTAGTCGCACGCCATCTTCATGGCGTCGGTCGAGCCGTTCGAGCTCGTCTGCGTCTCCGGCGTCCACATCGGGCTGACCTCGCGCTGGAATTTTTCCAGGCGATGACCGATATAGGCGGCCTTCTCCGGCTGCCCCTTCGGATAGATGAACACCGGCAGGTAACGGGTGACGCCGGTCGCATCCATGTAATCGAAGAAATTGGCGCGATGGCCGCCGAGCAGATACTGCACATTGTGCTTGGAGGTCGCGAGCAGAAGATCGATGCCGGCCGCATCCATCAAGCGGTCGAGACGCGTATGATCGAATGGAATCGCGAGGCCGCTGCCCGGCTTGGCGCTGACATTCATGGCTGGCTCCCTGATGTCCGGCTCTTTGGCCGGTCAACAAACAGGTTAAGACCAGAGCTCCCGGCTCGCAAGCCGGGCGCCTTCGGCGAGCGCCTGCAATTTCGCCCACATGATCGACGGGTGCACGCGGCGGTGGAACGGCCCCTGCGCGAAGCCGCAATCGGTGCCGGCGATGACGTTCTCGCGGCCGACCAACTTGGCAATACGCACGATGCGCTCGGCCACCAGTTCCGGATGTTCCACCACATTGGTGGCGTGGCTGATGACGCCGGGGATCAGTACCTGGCCGGGAGCGAGCTTGGCGTCCAGCCACACCTTCCATTCGTGCTCGTGGCGCGGATTGGCGCCCTCGATCACATAGGCGCCGACCTTCATCTTGAGGATCAGGTCGACGATATCCTTCAGCGGCACGTCGCTGACATGCGGCCCCGGCCAACTGCCCCAGCACACGTGATAGCGGATGCGGTCGGCGGGCAACCCGTCGATGGCGCGGTTGATGATCTCGACTTGGGCGCCGAGCCAGCGCCGGTAATCGGCGAAACTCGCCGGCGGCACCATGCGGTCATAAGTGACCGCGTTGCGCGCGTCGTCGAGCTGCAGCAAAAAACCGGCGTCGATGATCATTTTGTATTCGGTGCGCATCGCCGTGGCGATCGCCGCCTGCAATTCCTCATCGCTTTTGTAGAATTCGTTCTTGCGGTCGGGGATCACGCTCGCCGGCGCCGCCACCGGCAGGAAGGCCTCCTCGACACTCACGCCCTTGAGCGCAGCCTTGAAATTATCGATGTCGCGCTGCAGCTCAGCCTGCCCGATGTACGTGATCGGGCCGACGCAAATCGCTTCGGTGGTGGTGGCGACGCCTTCGCGCGCGTCGAGTTCGGCGTAGAATTCCGGGAAATGCTCGCGGTCGGCGCCGCGCTTGAACGGATTGGCGTCGTCGTGCCTGATCGGCCGCCGTTCGAAGCCGCTCAATCGTTCCAAGGCATATTGCGACCAACTGATGGATTTGCCGAACTCGCCGTCGCTGATAACGTCGATGCCGGCCCGCGCCTGTTCGTGCACGGTGCCGGCGACGCTCTCGCTCAGACATTTTTCGTAGGCTTGCGTGTCGTATGGCTTGCCGGCCTGCTTGGCGCGCAGGAAGTCCTGGAGCGCCGGCGGCCGGATCAGGCTGCCGACATGGGTGGTGAGTATGCGGCTGGTGCTTCGTTTCATGCAGGACGGCTCTCGCGCGGTTGCGCAATCGCTATGCCTGCGCGGCGCGCCAAACGCAACGCATGGGCACACTTGCCCGGCGTGGGCAGCGCCCCAACCGTAGCCTTACTCCAACAATCGTGAAATCCCGTGTCTCAGGCGGCGGACTTGGCCGCAACCGGCTCCGCCACGGCGGCCGCAGCCGCCCGGGCCACGTTCTCGGCCTTGTGCTTGAGCAACATATCGAGGGTTGCCACCTCGACGCGGTTGCGTCCGTTTTCCTTGGCGTAGTAGAGCGCCTGATCGGCCTGCGCCAACAGCTCGTGCACGTCGAGCACCGGATCCTGGCAATGCACCACGCCGATGCTCACGGTCGCGCCGACCGGGCGGTTGTCGACCTCGAGCGCGGCTTGCGCGAAGCTCGCGCGAATGCGCTCGGCTACCGCCACCGCCTTGTCGCGGCTCATGTCGGCGAGAATGGCGGCGAACTCCTCGCCGCCGAGACGCCCGAGCAGGTCGGTCGCGCGCACAGAATGACGCGCGGTGATCGCGAACAGCTCCAGCGCGCGGTCGCCGAGCGCATGGCCGAAGCGGTCGTTGATCGACTTGAAGTGGTCGAGATCGACCAGCAGCACAGCGGTCGGGCGCGGGTCGGCGCTGTGCCGCTTGGCGAGCTGCGCGGCGTCCTGCATGAACGAGCGGCGGTTGGCGATGCCGGTCAGCGGATCGACCATGGCGGCGGTGCGGTGGCGCAGTTCGGTGCGCTCCTTGGCCATCGCCAGCAGGATGAAGGCGATCGAAATCGTAAACAGCAGCGCCTCGAACGAGAGCACGGTCAACCACACGCTGCCGTAAACCCGGTTGCTGACCGACGGCGGCAGCAGCGCGATCAGCGGCGTGCGCAGCAGGAACAGCGCGCCGTGCGCAAACAGCATGAAGATCGCCGGCCATCGTGACACCAGCGGCTCGCTGCGGCCGCGCCAGAATTCGTAGGCGGTGAGCCAGGTATAGGTGGTGATGATGCCGGTCGAGATCAGCGCCCGCATGTCGATGGCGTCGGTGAGTACCGGCAGGCGGCAAATCAGCAGCCAGAGCACCGCACCGGTGACCAGATAGACCGGCTCCGCCGGACGGCCGTCGAACACGCGCGCGCCGGTCCAGGTCACCGCGAACGACGTGAACAAGAGCGCGTTGGCCAAATCGATGGTGATCAGATCGGGCGCCGTCCCGTACATGCCGAACAGCACGATCGAGGCGGCGCGCACGAGATGGGCGAAGCCCCACCAGGCGACGGCGCGGATCGCCGTGTTCTGCACCCACGCGAACAGCAGCAACAGGCCGAGAATAGCCTCGACATAGATGGTCACCATGAAGAGGGTATTGATGTCGAGTTGCATCAAGTGATCCCGCCCGATCTACGCGCGCAAGTCCGATTTTCTTGTTGTATTGCTTGGTTCCACGCTTAGACCGCCGCGGGTAAAAAGTGGTGAATGGCGCCGAATACCAGCGGCCAATGAGCCGTTATGGTTTCGAGGCCGTTTCCGAATTCCGCGGCAATTGACGTGACCGCGCCGGCGGACCGCGAAATATCGCACGGCAAGCGGATTAACCATGGTCTTGTCGCCCCTGGAGGGGTCCACTAGGTTCCCAAAAGCCTTCTTTTTCCTCCGGACCGAGGCATGCAGATCCGCGACGACATCGTTGACGCCATCGGCCATACGCCGCTGATCAAGCTCAAGCGCGCGTCGGAAGCGACCGGCTGCACCATCCTGGGCAAGGCCGAGTTCATGAACCCGGGCGGTTCGGTGAAGGATCGCGCCGGCCGGCAGATGATCCTGGAAGCCGAAAAGCGCGGCGAATTGCGCCGCGGCGGATTGGTGGTCGAGGCGACCGCCGGCAATACCGGCATCGGGCTCGCGCTGGTCGCCAATGCGCGCGGCTATCGCACGATCATCGTCATTCCGCAGACGCAAAGCGAGGAAAAGAAAGACGCGCTGCGTCTGTTCGGCGCCGATCTCATCGAGGTGCCGGCGCTTCCTTTCAGCAACCCGAACAATTACCAGCACGTCGGCCGCCGTCTCGCCGAAGAGCTGAAGCAGACCGAGAAGGACGGCTGCATCTTCGCGGACCAGTGGAACAATCTCGACAACAGCAAGGCGCATTACGTCTCCACCGGACCGGAAATCTGGGAGGACACCGGCGGCACGATCGACGGCTTTGTCTGCGCGGTGGGCTCGGGCGGCACGCTCGCCGGCGTGTCGCGCTGTCTCAAGGAGAAGAATAGGAACATCGTCATCGGCGTCGCCGATCCGCGCGGGGC
>Ga0335078_10014197_pt1 | contig 11816 bp, 10 predicted proteins | sample Lox_Sample_32_FD_206711 | JGI IMG/M metagenome (GOLD analysis project Ga0335078, IMG submission 206711) | Soil microbial communities from Loxahatchee National Wildlife Refuge, Florida, United States - Lox_Sample_3.2 | ecosystem: Environmental > Terrestrial > Soil > Wetlands | place: USA...
GAGACTCTCAAGGGAGTGGAGCGCAGAACGCGTGTTGTCCGCGGCAAGCGCGCATGCCAGGTCCAGAAGCGGATCCAGCCAGAACCCTTCCACGGCGCAGCGAAGCAGTGATGCGCTGATATCGCCGGTCAGGGCCAGGTTTTTCTGAATGGCCCCGGCAACGGCAGAGGCCAGTGCCGGGCTCCCGCATGCGCGCAAAGCCGCCATGAAGCCTGAAAGAAAATCATCCCCGGAAGGCGTCAGGCCCTGTCCGGCTCCCACCAGGGAAGAGACGGCGTCAGACAGCGCGGCTTCTCCGCCGGCGTCTCCGACGGTGGCATGGACAAGCGCCCGCGCGGCACGGATCAGCTCCTGCGTGGAGAGCTGAAACGCCGCAGGGACGCGATCTCCGCAGACTCCGCATGAAGAGGCTTCTGCGGCGCTTCCTGGTTCCGAGAGCAAGGCGCTCATGCGAAGGTGGCAGGAAGCCCGGGACTGGAAACCGTCAAGCCAGCGCGCACATGCCCGCCATGCGGCCGCGCGTCGTGTAATAGGCGGAAGAGCCCGGGCCGCAGTGCGGCAGGCCGTGTCCAGAGTAACCACCAGGCGGCCGCGTTGTCCGTGGATCAGGATGCCGTGCGCGCTGACGCGGCCGAAATCCCCGGCGGCCAGCGGAAGCTCCGGGAAGCTGACTGCGTGCTCCAGGGCCACCGCGTGCGGAAAGAACTTTCCGGAAGGTCCGGTCATTGCGACCAGGATGTCGGAGCCTTCAATGGACAGGTTCACCGTGGATGGAAAGATGCTGTGAAGGCGTATTGAGACCCCCGGCGCGGAAACGGCGCGCGCCGCAACCGGACCAACAGAAAGCGCGCCGAGGGTCACCGTCATATCAGGTCGTCAAGGAGGGCGGCCATCTCGGCGTCCCCACCGGCAGGGGGGGACCAATCGACATGGACTACGTCATAGCCCGCCTCCCGCAGCGCGTCGGCAAAATCCCGTACGCCGACGTTGACGAACACGGGCTTCCCCCGAAGGAGATCCTTCAATGGCGTTGCCATCACGGCTTCTCCTTTCTGGACGTCGCTATCACGGTTTCTCCTTTCGGGCTGCAAGGAGCAAGGCGATTTCCCGGCAGAAGGCCGCGGCCTGGGCGTTGCTTGGGAAAACGAAGACGCCCGCGTCGGTCAAAGCATCGTTCTGCGCCGCAAGGCCTTGCGCATCGTGGTCCGTGCCGCACACCGACGCGACAAAGCAGAGATGGTCTCCCCGCCGGGCGGCCATCTCCTGAACGGCGCGGACCGTGCCTACCAGGTCTCCGACCGGATCCCGGGAAGAAATGGCCCCCAGGATGAAATCCAGGAGAATGACGGCAACCGCGGCGTCCTTGCCTTCCTCCTCCAGCCTCCGGCGCCGCAGCGTGGCGTCGATCATCGGGTGAGGCCTGCCTTCGACAAAGACTTCCGCGCCCATGTCCACAAAGGAGCTTTCAACGCTGGCCGTCGGGTCTGCAAGCTCCTTCATCCCGGCAAGAGGAGAATTGGAATGCACCACAAGCCCCGCGCGATTGAAGATTGCCTGGGACTGGTAGCAGAAAGTTCCGCCGGCAAAGAGGCCGCGGACAAAACGCTGGCCCGGCCTCATCTTGCTCACCTCGGCAGCTGCCATCGCCGTGAGGGTGTCTGCCGAGCGCTGGGATTTTGCAAAGCCCGGATGCCCGGCCTCCCTGAGCGCCGCCTCGACTGCGTCATCGATGAGCGAAGTGGTGATCACGCCGCCGGCGGGACCAGGGGCGGGACCGACCGCACTGCCGGCCGCGGAAACAGCGGCGGCGCCAAGAAGGCAGAGGATCACCGGCTTGGCGCACTTTGCCAGCCGCTCCATGAGACTGCCGGTTGCGCGCCGGCCCGGCGGCTTTGAAAGAATGACAATGACTTTTGTGGCCGGATCAGCTTCCAGCGCGTCAACGGCCGTCAGCGTGGAAATGCCGCCAATGGCGTCGGAAAGGTCGCGGCTGCCGGTGCCGATCCCATGGGAAATGCCGGAGCCGGCCGCGTGGATGAGGCAGGAAAGCTCCTGCATTCCCGTGCCGGAGGAGGCCACGATCCCGATCGGTCCCCTCCGCACGGCATTTGCGAACCCTATTCCCGCGCCGCACAAGTACGCCGTGCCGCAGTCCGGCCCCATGACGATGAGCCCCTGATCACGCGCGGCATCTTTCAGCGCAAGCTCGTCCTCAACGGAGACATTGCTTGAAAAGAGGAAGACATCCAGGCCCCGCTCCAGGGCGGCGCGAGCCTCCCGGGCCGCGTGCTGACCGGGAACGGAGATCACCGCCACGGTGGAATCAGGGCGAACCTCCGTTGCCGCACGGATGGATTTCGGCTCCCGGGCGGAGCCGGCCTCCGCGCCGGCTTTGGCGCCGGCCCCGGCACCGGCACCGGTTCCCGGGGAAGCTGAGGCCGGCCGCTGCAGCCACGCTTCGGGATCGGAGGCCACGGTCCGCACCGCGGCCTCTTCCCCCTCCAGGGCAATCAGAAGGTCGTTGGGACCGGCGTCGGCAAAGTCCTTGTCCTCCGCTCCCTTGCCGTACCCGAGATCCGCCAGGACCTTCTTGTTTGCCGGCGTTGCCAGGAGCGCGGATGCGTCGCTGATCCCCGGCTCTCCGGAAATCCGCCGCGCCACCTGCATGAGAAAGACGGAATCGAAATAGCGGTTCTTCCTGACAACGGTCAGCTTGATCATGGTGGCCTTCATCACGCCCTGTATTTCTCTCCGAAGCGTCTCACTGCTTTCAGGAAGCAATCCATTGGCGGCCGAACAATACCGCCGCCGATAATCCCGTGGCCCGGCTCCTTGTGGGCAATGGCCGTGTCGATGACGGGAACCATGCCCGTCTGGACCACCTTGCGGATGTCAATGCCCACGGCGGAGCCCTCGAAGTTCAGGGCGGGCAGGAGATAGTCAGGGCTCCTGCCCACGGAGATCTCCCGCATGTCACGGCTGTACGCCAGCGCCTGCTCCGCGGTTCCGCCGGTGAAGCTGAGAATGCCCGGTGCCCCGCCAATGACAAAGCCGCCCCAGCCAACTGACTCCGTGATGGCGGAGTCCCCCATGTCCAGGCCCGCGTCCTGCGCTTTCCAGCCGGGAAGAAGAAGCCCGTTGACCTCCGGAGCTTTCGCGGTGAACCACTCCCCTCCAAGGCCGCTGACCTGGATGCCGAACTCCGTGCCGTTCCTGGCCATGGCCGTCACCACGCTGCTGGTCTCCACTCCCCGGGCGGGATCCAGGGACGCCTTGGCCGCCGCCATGGAGATCCCCAGGAAGAGAAACGCGTGATTGCCCGTGTAGTACAAGGTGGAGACGACCTGGTCCTTCGGAAGCCCCAGGTCCACCAGGATTGGCGCCACGGCGTTGGAGAAGATGCTGGAAGAGGCAACCACGCGGTTGTGCATCTCGTCTCCCATGAGGAGCGCGCGGGCAACCATCTGCTTCAGCGGCACGCCGCCCATCTTGCGGACCGCGGCCCGGAGCGCCGGACCCCATATGTCCCGCCAGGAGCGAAGCCCGTCCAGGGCGCTCTTGGAAAAGTCCCCGAACTGCTGGAAGCTTTCCACCTGGCGGCAATACGCGCGGTTGCCGAAGGCCTTGTTCTCCACCACCCACACCCACATGTTGCTGGTGATGGTGCCGGCCATCGGCCCCACGGCTGCGTGGTGGTGATTCGGCTCCAGCGCCACCTCTCCGGCCTTGAGCATGGCCTCCGCTTCCTTGGCGTCCTTGGCCCAGCCTTCGAAGAGGCACATGCCGATTGCCGCTCCGCGCTGCGCTCCGCACATGCGCTCCCAGTCTATGGGAGGGCCGGAATGCAGCATCAGCCGGTCCCTCATGCCGGGGATGACCTCGGCGGCCGGCGCCACGTCCACCAGGACGGGGTCGGCCGCCGTGATGCGGCGAAGCGTCTCCGCGTTTGCCGCTTCAATCTGCTCTTTGAGGCTCATTTCCTACTGGACCTTCCCAATGACCCCTTGGACGTACCACTTGAAGTCTCCCATCTTGTCGCCGCCCCAGCTCTCCCCGGCCTTGATCTGGACCACGCCGGTATTGTCCGTGATGGGGCCGGTAAACGGGTTGAAGCCCTTGGCGATCCTGTCCGCGGCTTCGGTCACGATGCTTCGAACGCTGGGCGGCACGGACGGGCCGAACGGGGCCATGACCACCATGCCTTCCCCAAGCCCAAGGTGGGTGGAAGACGGCTTGAAGGTGCCCGCAATGACGCTCTTGGCAATTTCCGTGAAGTACGGGGCCCAGTTGAAGCCCAGGCCGGTGATCCATCCCTTCGGGGCCAGGACGCGCGCCTCAATGGACTGGAACCCGATGGACATGGCGCCGCGGGCCTCCGCGGTCTGGATGACGGTGGCCGGAGAATCCACGTGCATGGCAAGGACGTCACAGCCCTGGTCCAGGAGCGCGTTGGCCGCCGCTGCTTCCTTGGCCTTGTCCGACCACCCGCCGGTCACAACCACCGTCGTCGTTGCGTTGGGATTCACGGAGCGCGCTCCAAGCTCAAACGCGTTCACGTTCCCCACGGCAAACCCGATAGGAATTCCAATGACGAAGCCCAGCTTGTTGGTCTTTGTCATCTTGCCCGCGGCAACGCCCATGGGGTACCACGCGGCCTGCGTGTTGCCGAAGTAATTGCCGAAGTTCGGCGCCATCATCCAGCCGCCGGCATGCTCGAAGTACACGTCAGGGTGCCGTTTTGCCACGTTGAAGGCAGGTTCCTGGTGGCCGAAGCTGGTGGCGAAAATGAGCTTTGCGCCCTGCTGGATCATGCCCTCCATCACGCGCTCTGCTTCCGCGCTCTCGGGAACGTTCTCCGCCTCCAGAAGCTTCACGCCAGGCAGACTCTTCTCCACGGTGAGCAGGGCGTCGTGGAAGGAGCGGTTGTACCCGTAGTCGTTGACGCTGCCGACGTAGATGGCGCCAATGATCAGCTTGGGCGCGTCCGCTGCCAGCCACGGTGCTGCGGCAAGGCAGAAGAGCAGGACCAGGAGACTCACAAATCCCAGTTTCTTACTCATGGAGACACCTCCTTGGGGAATCTGAAGCGTGGCAACGCCGCGCTTGGGCAGGATCCGAAACCATTTCATTCCGGGCTCAATCCGATCCATAGAAAGTCCGTCCAAGGCCGGCAGGCGCGGCCAGCCTGCGGGCTCCCCCCCACGCCAGGAGAACAAGAAGCGTCAGCACGTAGGGGATCATGTCCAGGAGGAAAGGAGAGACGTCCGCTCCCCGGGCCTGCAGCTCCAGCTGAAGCGCCTCCGCGCCGCCAAAGACAAGCGCGCCGACAATGGCCCTGAGCGGATGCCACTTGGAGAAAATGACAAGGGCGATGGCGATGAAGCCCCGGCCCGCCGTCATGCCCTCCGCCCAGGTGAGGGTCAAAGACAACGAGAGGTGCGCGCCCGCCAGGCCGCCCAGCACTCCGCCGGCAAAGAGCCCCTGGTACTGGATCACGGAGGGATCCCGACCCGCGGCAAATGCGGCGGCCGGGCTCTCCCCCACCGCTCTCAGCCCCAGGCCCCACCGGGTCTTGAACAGGGCCCACCACACCAGGAGAGCCACCGGCACGGCCAGCCAGATGAGGATGTCGTAGTTGAAAAGCGTGGTTGCCTTCACCCACGGAAGCGCGGCAAGGAAAGACGGCCTCCACTTGGGAAGGCCCTTGATCACCGCGCCGACAAACGGGCCGCCGACCAGCGCGCTGACGCCAATGCCGAAGAACATCATGGCCAGCCCGCTTGCAAGCTGGTTGGCTTTTCGCGACACCACCAGCCACCCGAACAGGAGGTTGGCCAACCCGCCGGCTAACGCCGCCCCGACAAGCCCCAGCCAGGCGCTTCCCGTGGATGCCGCCAGCGCAAAGCCAACCGACGCGCCGACCAGGAGGATGCCTTCCAGGCCGAGGTTCACGATCCCGCCTCGCTCTACAATGGTCTCACCCAACGTGGCGTACAGGAGAGAAGTGCCGGAAAGGACGGCGCCGGCAAGAACGCCAAGGGCAAGCGGCGCGCTCATCGGGCAATCCTCTGCGCAGGACGCCGGGCCACGAAAACGAAAAGCAGAAGGGCCAGGAGAATGTTGATCACCGAATAGGGCAGGCCTTGCGTGATCTGCAGGATGTCGCCCGCGGAGGTGATGATCGCAAAGACAAAGGCCATGAACAGAATCCCCAGCGGCCGTCCTCCGGCCAGCCAGCTGATGAGGAACCCCGTGAAGCCGTAGCCGGGAGACAGGCCCTGGCGGAGCCTGCCATGGATGCCCGACACCTCCCCCATTCCCGCCAATCCCGCCATCCCCCCTCCGATTGCCAGGGCGATGACAATCCACGCGGCCACGGGGATGCCCAGCCGCTGGGACGCTTCCTGGTTTCCGCCGATGGAGCGCATCTGGAGGCCCCACCGCGTCTTCTCCATGAGGAACCAGTACAGGAGCAGCGCGGCAAGCGCTATCAGGAGGCCCGCGTGGATGCGCGTATTGAAGAAGCTGGGCAGGCGGGCCGTGGCGGGAAAAGCGGGAGACTGCGGGTAAGCGGAGCTCTCCGGGCTGCGCCACGGGCCAAAGATGAAGTAGCTGACGATAAGAGGAGCAACGTAGTTGAGAAGCAGCGTGGAGATAGTCTCGTTGACCAGCTTCCGCGCCCTGAGGATCCCCGGGATGGCCGCCCACAAGGCCCCGCCAATGAAACCAAGAAGCGTAAGGATGGGCAGAAGGACCCAGGCCGGCAGATGAGGGAAGCCAAGGGCGCCGGCGGAAGCCAGCCAGGCGCCAAGGTAGAACTGGCCTTCGCCGCCGACGTTGATGAGGCCCAGCCGGGAGGGGATTGCCACGGCAACCGCGGTCAGGAGGATGGGGGTCATCCGGACAAGGAGCTCGGAGAACCCGTACGCGTTGGCAAGAGTGTAGGTAAAGGTGTCCGCGTATGCCTTGATGGGGTTCTTGCCTGCCGCAAGGAGAATCCCTCCAAAGACCGCCAGCACGATAATGACGATGCCGCCGTAGCGGCCCGCATTCAGAACGGCAGGTGGAATGCGGCGCGCCGCGGATCTCCTATCGCCTGACATCGGTTGCCTCTTTCCATCCCGTCATGAGATGACCCACCTGCTCCGCCGTCCACGCGCCCCGTGCAAACTCCCCGACAATCGTGCCGCCATACATCACAAGAAGTCGATCACTCATCTCCGCCAGCTCTTCCAGGTCCTCGGAAATGAGAAGGACGCCGCCGTCCAGGTCCCGGACCTTTCGCAAGAGATCACGGACCGAGAGAGCGCTCCTCACGTCAAGGCCGCGCGTCGGATACAGCGCAACGACAAGCCTCGGCTGGTGCGCCATCTCCCGCGCAACCACCACGCGCTGCAGGTTCCCTCCGGAAAGGCCGCCCGCCGGCATGGCAAGTCGGGGGATGGGGAAATCCAGCGCCTGGAAAGAGCCCGTCATCCGCGCCTCAAGCGACGGCCAGTCTACGGAAACTCCTTTCCAGTACCGCCGTCCCGTCCCAAGAACAAGGTTCTCCCGCACCGACATGCCGGGCACGGCCGCCATTCCCAGGCAATCCTCCGGTACAAAGGCCACTCCGCTGTCCCTGACCCTCCTGACGGACCACGCGGAAGCGTCCACGCCCTGGAGGAGCTTCCTGCCCGCGGCCAGTGGGCGGAGCCCCAGGATGAGGTCCCCCAGCTCCTTCTGGCCGCTTCCGGAAACCCCGGCCACGCCGACAATTTCTCCCGCGCAGATGCGCAGGTGGATACTGGTGAGCGCCGGCTCGGTCCCCGCGGCCCGCGCGCCGGCTCCGGAAAGCTCAAGGAGCGCCGTTGCGCGTGTTGGACCCGACGCGCTGCGGACCGGATCCGCGGTTCCTGCCCGGGCGCCGACGCCTTGATCGCCAAACATCATGGAGATCAGCGTCCCGGCATCCGCCTGGCCCCGGGCCAGCCGGCCCGCCACCCTCCCCTGCCGCATCACGGTGATCCGGTCCGCGCACGCCAGGACTTCCCGCAGCTTGTGCGTGATGAAAAGGATGGCATAGCCGTCCGCCTTCAGCGCGGCGAAGACGCGGAACAGCTCCTCCACCTCGTGCGGCGCCAGGACCTTGGTGGGCTCGTCAAGGATCAGGACCCTGGCCCGGGCAAGGAGAAGCTTGAGGATCTCCACCTTCTGCTGGTCCCCGATGGAGAGCTGGCGCACAGGCGCGCCGGGGTCCACGCGGAGGCCGAAGCGCTCCGCAAGGCGCTGGATGCGTCCCTCTATCTTCCCTTTGCGCAGAACGGGCGAAAGGTCCGTCAGGAAAAGCGCGATGTTCTCCGCGACGCTGAACGCCGGTATGAGCATGAAGTTCTGGAACACCATGCCGATGCCCAGCGCCCGGGCATCTTTAGGGGAGTGGAGACTTGCCGGTGTGCCGTTGCAGAGAATCTCTCCGGAGTCCGGACGCGTGAAACCGTACAGGATTTTTGAGAGCGTGGTTTTGCCCGCCCCGTTTTCCCCCAGAAGCGCGTGCACCTCTCCCGGGGCGAGCCTCAGGTCAACGCGCTCGTTGGCCTGAACGCTCCCGTACCGCTTGCTGATCTCCCGGGCTTCCAGCGAGATGCTATCTGCCATGCCGGCCTATTCTCAGCGGCACCCAGTATTCGCTCCAGAAGTCCGGTGAATCCTGGGCTGCAGCGGGAGAGAAATACTCGATCTCAGCGGTGCCCGCGTGCTCCCAATCCGAGGCGGGAAGCCACTCGCTGAAAACACGCTTGATGGTGTCCTGCAGGTTGGGCCGGAGCGGTCCCCGGCTTGCAAACTTGCCCCACGTGGAGGCAGGAACCTCGAAGAGCCGGCTCCCGTCCGGCATTCCTTCCATTGTAACGGGCTTGTTGACCGCAATGCTGTACGTGAAAGCGCCCGCGGCCATGTCGAAATCCCGGCTGACCCCGCAGACTCCCAGGCGCTTGAAGTCTCCCTTGGCGCACAGCGTCCTCCATCTGCCGTCGGTCATTACCGCGTCCCAGAACGCGGGCACATCCAGGAAGTTGGTTCCATCCCTGGTTGCAACGCGGATGCTGATGCCCGCAAGAGTGAACCCGGCGCCTTCTTCGATGCGGTATTCCATGGGCCTGTCTCCTTTCAGGACAACGCTGAAAGCCAGGCGTGGATAGCTGTGCAGGCTGACGCCGCGCCTGCGGGCGTCCGTGGGAAGGCAGCCGAACTCACGCCGAAACGCGCGTGTGAAGGAATCCGGGGAGTCGTAGCCGAAGCGCAACGCAAGCTCGATCACCTTGTCACCGCCTCCCGTGGAGAGAGCCATGGCGGCTTCCGACAGCCTGCGCCTTCGAAGGTACTCAGCCGGGCCGATGCCGGTGATGACCTGGAACATCCGATAGAAATGGAAGACCGAGCAATTGGCCTCCTTTGCCGCCGCCTCCAGGTCCACCGTGCCGTACAGGTTGTGCTCCAGGTAGTCGATTGCGGCCATCATCCTCCGCTGCCAGTCCATCAGCTGCCTTTCCGGCGCAGCGACAAAGATAACCTCGTGAGCGCTCCCGGTCCCGACAGATTATGCTCACCCCGGTCGGATGGATCCGGCCGATCGACCCATCACCGCTTCGCCTGGGGAAAGTATACACTGAGCGTCATCTCTTCGGAGAGCGGGTCGGATCACTTCGGGGGGCGCCGCGCGTTCACAAGACGGATGAGCTGATAGCGGGTGCTGAGGCCAAGCTTGCCGCACGCGTTGTGCACGTGCTTCTTCACCGTTGGGACGGAGATGAACAAGCGCTCCCCGATTTCGCGGTTGCTGGCTCCGGTGGCAACGAGCTGCGCCACCTCTTGCTCACGGTCGGAAAGCCCGTGATCTTCCAGGGATGGCGTGAGCCGGGGCGCCTGCGCGCCGCCCCCGTCCTGGCGGATGAAGTACCGGGCAAAGAGGATGCCCTGGTAGCAGTAAAACAGGGGAAAGGTGAGGAGCTGAAGCTCCACGTTCCCAAGGAAGGCCGTCAGCCGGGCCGGGACGAACAGGGGAACGAAGATCAGCGGGAGAAACACTGCAAGCCCGACAAGATGGATCCGGGCGGCTCCGCGAAGAAACAGGCGGGTTTCCTTCAAGCACGCCGCGCACACCACCAGGGAGTGCAGGCTTGCGGCGGCCAGCAGGACATAGGCGGATTCCATGCCGGCCGTTCCCGGGAAGGCGCCGTAGACCAGCAACGCCACGGCGGCCGCAATGAACCCCCACTCGAAATAGCGAAGGATTGCTGAACGAAACAGGCGGCGGACCAGCGCGGCAATCGTGACGGCAAAGAAGAGCGTGACCCAGGAATCCACGGAGCGAAGCGGAACCAGGATGCTCGCGTACTGCAGGTTCACGCCCGAATAGACGTCCAGGGCCGTGACGGCCACCTTGAGCGTGAAGGCAACGTAGAAGACCACGTAGGCCAGCACGGCGTCCGACCGCGTGCGCACGTAGACCGTGATTATGGCGATCAGCGCGCCAAGGCCCACCGTGTAAACAAGTATGAAATACAGGAAAAGCAGGTGACTCATCAGATGGTGCAAATGCATCCAAAGTATACCTGAAAGTATACCAGGGCAGCCTTGTGTGACCCGGGAGGCGTGCCCAGGATGATACCGTCACGTTGAAAACTGATCAAGCACGGAGGGCGCATGCGCAAGTTCACATTGATGATCCTGAGTCTCATCGTCTTCTATTCTATTGCGTTCGGGTTCTGGCTGGGATTCCACCAGGTCTTCTATCTCTACAACTTCCTCATCATAGGCTCTTCCTGCGCGTTGGGACTTGGGTTGTGGCCGGTGCTGCCCAAACGCCGCCGCCACCTGGCCCGCAAGCTGTGCCAGGCGCTGTTAGGCGGCTACATGTTCCTTGGCCTGGGACTTGGCTTTGTGTACGTGGGGTTCGGAATGATCCAGCCGGAGAACATGCAGATGGAAGGGTTCTGGTTCCTGCTCCTGGCGGGCGTATTTGCCGCGTCCGTCATGCACTACGCCATTTCCAAGATCAGCGGCCCATTCTTTTTTGGCAGAGTCTGGTGCGGATGGGGCTGCTGGACAGCGGGCGTCCTTGACCTGCTGCCTTGGCAGCGGAGCCCGGGACGGCGGCCTGGCTGGGGGCTTGCCCGCTACGCCATGGCCGGCGTCAGCGCCGGGCTGGTTTTCCTGCTTGTGTTTGCGTTCCACTATACGGCCAGGGCAACGTCCGGGATTGTCGACCTTTCCGGAACGCACTCCCTGGCCAGGGTCTACCAGAACCTCCTGGACATTCCGGAGTTCTGGTGGTTTGTCGGCGGCAACGTTGTCTACTACGCCGCCGGTATCGGCCTGGCCGCTGCCCTCCGGGACAACCGGGCGTTCTGCAAGTACCTCTGCCCCGTAACGGCGTTGCTCAAAGTAGGCGCCCGGTTCTCCCTCCTGCGCATCAAGGCCCGCGGCGCATGCTCCGGCTGCGGCGCATGCGATGCCGCGTGCCCCATGGACGTGCGGATATCCGAATATGTCCGGGCCGGCCGCCGCGTCACGTCAACCGAGTGCATCCTCTGCATGACCTGCGTTACCACGTGCGCCTCCAACGCCCTGGGAGCGTCGTTCGGCTTTGACATTGGCCGCAGGGAGCGGCTCCGGCTGCACGGCGAGCGGCGCAGCCGAGTCGGCGCCGCTTCAGGAAATTGCTCATGAAAAGACTCGGCCCAGCCCGGGCACCCTGCGGACGACGGCGGAGAATGCCAGGCTTGCGGCCAGCGCTATTGCCGCAGCCAGGACGGCCTTGGCAATTAAGTAGAGCA
>Ga0335078_10014199_pt1 | contig 11815 bp, 8 predicted proteins | sample Lox_Sample_32_FD_206711 | JGI IMG/M metagenome (GOLD analysis project Ga0335078, IMG submission 206711) | Soil microbial communities from Loxahatchee National Wildlife Refuge, Florida, United States - Lox_Sample_3.2 | ecosystem: Environmental > Terrestrial > Soil > Wetlands | place: USA: Florida...
AGTACGGTAGGAGTGGACGAAGAAATAATTAGGAAGTACATTCGTACACAGCAAAAGGACGATACGGCTGAAAAGCAAATGAAACTATGGAAGTAGAACCCACCGACGAAGTCGGTGGTAATTCAGTTAAGAATTGTTAATTTTAAATTAAGAGTATTTCATTGATAACTGGAAACTGATAATTGAAAATTATTATACGAGGTTGGGCATGAAAAAAATATTATTAACTGGCTTATGCGTGTTTTTTTTACTGGCTTTAACAGGCTGCGGGCCGGATTTGAGCAAATATTACAGCATGAAAGAACCTGTGATAAAAGAAATGCCGGACCAGAAAATGCTGGTGGCTGAGATAAAAGGCGATCCAAATGAGACGGGCAAGACAGGGATGGCTGCAATATACAGGATGTTTTTCACGCTTTACGGCAAGGACAGAAGCCTGCCGCTGCCGTCGGCGCCAAGGGCGAGGTGGCCGAAACCAATGGATACACCAAAACAGGATTTTATCGGGCTGTGGGCCCTGCCTGTGCCGGACTCAATAACTACCCTGCCTGAACAAAGGCCGGGGTTTCCTGTGGTAAAGCTCGACACCTGGAAATACGGCACAGTAGCAGAAATAGTTTACATAGGCCCATATACGGATGAGCAGCCGGCAATTGAAAAGCTCCGTAAGTTCATAACCGACAACGGTTACGAGATAGCAGGCGACCACGAGGAAGAGTACATTAAAGGGCCGGGCATGATATTCAAGGGCAACCCGAAAAAGTATATAACTATAATAAGGTATGCAGTTAAAAAGACTATAAAAAGTAAAAAGTAGTTTAAAGCTTTAATATTGCAACAAGGCTTTTTTTGTTGTATTATATCCGGCGTTGTGAAAAAAAACACAAAAAAACTCAAGGAGGTATTTTATGAGCCAGATAGAATTTACCAGGGCAAGGGAAGTCCTCGATTCAAGGGGAAATCCGACAGTAGAAGTTGAAGTAATACTAGCAAACGGCAGCATGGGCAGGGCAATAGTGCCGTCCGGCGCGTCAACAGGAGAAAATGAGGCCTGCGAGCTGCGCGACGGAGACAAGAAAAGGTACCTTGGAAAAGGCGTGCTAAAGGCAGTAGACAACGTAAACAAGGTAATAGCTCCGGCAATTAAGGGCTGGTTCGCAACTTTCCAGAACAAACTGGACAAAAAACTCATAGAACTTGACGGAACGCCAAATAAGTCAAAGCTCGGCGCAAACGCCATACTCGGCGTATCGCTTGCCGCGGCAAAAGCATCGGCTGCCTACCACGGCCTGTCGCTTTACAGGTATATAGGCGGTACAAACGTGAAAGAGCTGCCTGTTCCAATGGCAAACGTAATAAACGGCGGGGCACATGCGGACAGCAACGTCGATCTGCAGGAATTCATGGTAATGCCTATCGGCGCGCCTTCATTCAGGGAGGCTTTGCGCTGGGGCACTGAGACATTCCACGCGTTAAAATCCGTATTAAAAGCCAAGGGCTATAACACGGCAGTCGGCGATGAGGGCGGATTCGCTCCAAACTGCAAATCAAACGAGGAGCCGTTGCAGCTCCTGGTGGAAGCCATAGAAAAGGCAGGTTATAAACCCGGACAGGATATCGGAATAGCAATGGACCCGGCAGCATCCGAATTTTATGATAAGGATGAAAAAAAATATACATTCAAAAAAAGCACAGGTGAAAAACTTACTTCCGAGCAGATGATTGATTTCTACGCAAAGCTCGTGGAAAAGTACCCTATAGTTTCTATAGAAGACGGACTTTCCGAACATGACTGGGACGGTCAGAAGCTGCTGACGGACAAACTTGGCAAAAAAATCCAGCTTGTTGGCGATGATATTTATGTTACGAACCCGGCAATTTTTAAGAAAGGAATTGAAAAGGGGATACTGAACTCGATACTGATCAAATTAAACCAGATAGGTACCCTTACGGAAACTCTTGATTGCATTGAAATGGCGAAAAGAGCGTCTTATACTGCTGTCGTGTCACACCGTTCGGGTGAGACAGAGGACTCCACAATAGCGGACGTAGTCGTGGCAGTGAACGCGGGCCAGATAAAGACCGGCTCGTTCTCACGTACGGACAGGATAGCAAAATACAACCAGCTTTTAAGGATAGAAGAAGAGCTGGGAACTAACGCAGTATTCAAAGGGAAAGATGTTTTTTACAGCATAAAAAAGTAAGGTTAAATAACATAAAGCCGCGCCGCGGAGAGTAAAATCTCATGGCGCGGCTTTTTTTTTAGGAGAACAAAGATAATCAAAAATCAGGCATTAATCCTAACTTTTTTATTTTCTGTTGTTTTTTCTTCTGCTGTTTTTTCCGAAGGCACCACTAAAACCGCAAAGGACGGATATAACTGGAGCCTTTTCCCGCTTCCTGCCGTGAGCGTCGCCCCTGAGACAGGACTGGCCTACGGCGCGGCCCTGCAGTACTCGGGCTCGCCGGCATCTCTTTCACTGACCGCATACCAGGACGAAGCTTCTTTTTACGCGACATTCACGCAGGAAAACCAGCTCGTATTCGACCTGGAAACTGAAAAATACCTCGACGGAAAAAACTGGTTCCTTTACGCAGAGCCGACTTATTACAAGTATTACTCTTTATTCTGGGGCATAGGGCCGGACGCACCGGATTCGGCCCGGGAGGATTACAGTTACGACTACGGCGGGATAACAGCTTCGTTATCAAAAGAGCTGGGCTCCCACATTTATTTAGGCCTGTATTATAACTACTTTTTATATTATATAACCAGGACACAATACGGAGGCATACTTTACAGCGGATCAGTGCCGGGCAGCGGTAGCGGCGCTGAATCTTCGCCGGGGTTGAGGCTCATGATAGAACAGCGCGACAACAGGTACACGCCATCCTCGGGGTATTACCTGGATCTAAGGCTTGCGCTTGCGGCAAAAATATTCGGGAGCTCGTCTGATTTTTACACTTTTTACGGGGATTACAGGCAGTATTTTACGCTGTTCCCGGACAATGTAATCGCTTTTAATATCGTTTACCAGTCCGTGGGCAGCGGCGCGTCTTTTATGGCAATGCCGGAGCTTGGCGGCATGAACCTCATGCGCGGCTATTACGAGGGGCGGTATATCGACAACGATTACCTTACGACACAGCTTGAATACAGGTTCCCTTTGTTCTGGGAATTCCGCGGGGCAATATTCGGGTGCCTGGGCCAGGTTGCGCAGAGCCCGGACAGCTTTTCCACCGGCGGCATAAAGGCATCTTACGGTGCAGGAATACGCTGGAATTTTTTTGGGTTAATAGATTTTCCGCTGCGATTTGACCTGGCTTTTGCCGGACTGGATACCGAGTTTTATTTTGCGACCATGGAAGCGTTTTAGAACGGAGGGTTGGAAAGTTGGAGGGTTATAAGGTTGGAAGTTCGGAATCTCGGAGGAACAGCATAAATAATTTATTTTTGTTTATGTTGAATAAAATTTATAGTAAAATAGCGATGTTTTATGAAAGTAAATAAACTTTTGATAGGAGGCTTCACATGTATAAACTCGTACTTTTAAGGCACGGAGAAAGCACATGGAACCAGGAAAACAGGTTTACAGGATGGACGGATGTAGATTTATCCGCAAAAGGCATTGAGGAGGCAAAAAAGGCGCCGGGGTATTTAAAACAGGCAGGATTCATATTCGATATTGCCTATACTTCGGTTTTAAAACGGGCGATAAGGACCCTGTGGTTCACGCTTGACGGCCTTGACCTTATGTGGATACCGGTCATAAGGAACTGGAGGCTGAACGAAAGACATTACGGAGCTTTGCAGGGGCTGAACAAGGCAGAGACAGCTGCGAAATACGGGGACGAGCAGGTTTTGATATGGCGCAGGAGCTATGATACGCCTCCGCCGAAACTGGAACCGACAGACCCGAGGAACCCTGCGAATGACCCCAGATACAAGGAATTAAAGCCGAACGAGATACCGCTGACAGAATGTCTGAAAGATACTGTAGCAAGGGTACTGCCTTTCTGGAAAAAGGAAATAGCGCCGACCATTAAAAAAGGCAAAAGAGTGCTGATTGCAGCGCATGGCAATTCCTTAAGGGCGCTCGTTAAGTATCTCGACAATATTTCGGACAACGATATAGTGCATCTCAACATACCGACAGGAATGCCGCTCGTTTATGAGCTTGACAATAATTTAAAGCCAATCAAAAACTATTACCTTGGCGACCCTGAAGATGTCAAAAAGGCCATGGAAGCAGTGGCAAACCAGGGAAAAGCCAAGAAGTAAAGAGCAGCAGGTTGCTAAAAAATACAACTGTCATTGCTGGAAGGAGCGAAGCAATCTAATTTTTACCTTTAAATACGAGATTGCTTCGTCGCTTTGCTCCTAGCAATGACATGAAATAGAAGGTGAAAATGTGCGCATTTTATCCTGGAACGTGAACGGCATCAGGGCAGCCGCTAAAAAGGGCTTTGCAGAGTGGCTTGTAAAAGACAGTCCTGACATACTGTGCGTGCAGGAGACAAAGGCCGATGAAGTCCAGGTGCCAGAGGAATTAAAAAACATCAAAGGGTATAACCCATATTTTGCTTCCAGCCGCTCTAAGAAAGGCTATAGCGGCGTGGCTATTTTTTCAAAAGAAAAGCCGGTTGACATCAGGAACGGGTTTGGCGTAAAAAAATTCGACATTGAGGGCAGAATACAGATAGCAGATTACAGCGATTTCACGCTTTTCAATATTTATTTTCCAAACGGCAAGTCGGGGACTGTCAGGCTGAAATATAAAATGCAGTTTTACAACGCTTTCCTTGATTATGCCGTTAAACTGAAAAACAATGGCAAAAAAATCATAATTTGTGGGGACGTGAATACGGCGCATAAGGAGATTGACCTTGCGCGGCCAAAGGAAAACGAGGATGTTTCAGGTTTCCTGCCTGAAGAGCGCGCGTGGATAGACAGGTTTCTTGCGGCAGGTTTTATCGATACCTTCAGGATTTTCAACAAAGAACCGGATAATTACAGCTGGTGGGATTTAAAAAGCGGGGCAAGGGCAAGAAATGTAGGCTGGAGGATAGACTACTTTTATATCAGCGAAAATTTGAGAAAAAATCTGAAAGACGCATTCATTCTCGCCAAAGTCATGGGCTCCGACCACTGCCCAATAGGAATAGAAATAAATTTTTGATTTGGGAATTTGGATTTTGGATTTAAAAGAAAAATACGAGGTGAAAAAACAATGGCGCTGATTAATTTCAAAAGCGATGGCGACACAAGGAGCTTCCAGATGCCCGGGAATTTTTCCGTAACATCCACAGGGGCCATACATACGACAGGGCTCATTAAGATGAATATTTTTCCGTCAAGCTTCAGGATAGAGTCAAAAGGTAAGGTCATTTATATCGACCCTTATGTGATAGAAAACGCAAAGCCCGCGGATTATATATTCATAACCCATCCGCACATGGACCATATGTCTATTCCAAACGTAAAGAAAATAGTGAAAAAAGAAACGCTGATAGTATGCCCGAAGGCGGCTGTGAAAAAGCTGGCAGGATATAACGTGAAGGAAGTGAAGCCCGGCGAATCTTTTGAGTTGGGTGACATAAAATGCGAGACAACGGCTTCATATAATACAAAGCCCGGACTTTTATGGATGCCGCTGCACCCGAAATCAGCAAATTTTGTGGGCTATATACTTACCCTGGGCGGCGTTAGGGTTTATCACGCGGGCGACACCGACCGGATACCGGAAATGAAGGAAATAAAAAACATCACTGTGGCCATGATACCGATCGGCACAGGTCCGACAGCCATGGACCCAAAACAGGCAGCGGCAATGATAAACGAAATGAAACCAAACGTGGCGATCCCGATGCACTATGCGCTTGGCAAAAATGCAGCGAGAAATTTCAGGGATATGGCCGATAAGGACGTGCAGGTTGAGATTTTGCAGGATTGGGAGCAATAATTTCTTCATGACTGCCGCTGAATTTGTATCAGGCAAAAAAACCATATTATTCGATTTGTTCCATACCTTGACAGTAGTTGAATCCACGTGGCCGGGTGGGAAAATGACAGCAGAAATACTGGGCGTATCAAAAGAGGCCTGGAACGAGCAGCTGCTTGAAAAGTCGCCGGACAGGCTGAAAGGCAAAATCAAGGACCCTTATGAAATAATAGGAGACATGGCGCGAGCGATAAACCCTGGCATCCAAAATGATTTGATAGACAAGGCAGTCAAAAACAGACTGGCAAGGTTCGAGGGCGCGGTCGTCAATATCCCGGAGAATACCATAAGCACACTGGAAAAACTAAAATCCATGCATAAAAAAACAGGCCTTATCAGCAACGCGGATGTCACTGAAGTTTATGCGTGGCCCAGGTCGCCGATAAAAGATTATTTCGACATCACAGTATTTTCCTGCGAGGTCGGCCTTGTAAAACCAGACAGGGAGATATACCAATACGCTTTAAATAAATTGAACGAAAAGCCTGAAAATGCTATATTTGTCGGTGACGGAGGGTCAAACGAGCTGGTGGGCGCAAAGCAGGCAGGCATTTCAACCATAATGATCACAGGCATTATTAAAGAAATATGGCCCGATAAAATAGAGGCAAGAAAAGCTTTTGCCGACTACGTTATAGAAAGCATTGATGAGCTGGTTTAAATAAAATCGTAGGGGCGATTCATGAATCGCCATTACATTAAAGGAGAAAAACATTGGACAAAAAAGTAATAGTTGTTACAGGGGCGAGCAGCGGCATAGGCGCGGCGCTTACTCAAAAGATGGGGCAGGCGGGCTGGTGCGTGGTGCTTGCGGCAAGGCGTGAGGAAGAGATGAAAAAAGTCGCGGCCGAGTGCGGCAGTAATACTTTAACAGTAAAAACAGACGTCACAAAGATGGGCGATATGGACAGGCTCAAGGAAGAGGCACTGGAAAAATTCGGGCAGATAGACGTATGGGTGAACAACGCAGGGAGGGGCATTGGCAAGAAAGTCATGGAGCTTACAGAGAGCGACATCGACGAGATAATGGCCGTCAATTTCAAGTCGGTTTTTTTCGGCATAAAGGCTGTGGTGCCGTATTTCCAGCAGCAGGGCAAGGGACACTTGATAAACGTGTCGTCTTTCCTGGGAAGGGTGCCTTTTGCCCAGTTCAGGTCGGTATATAACGCAGCTAAAAGCGCGGTGAATATCCTGACAGCAAACCTGCGCATGGACCTGAGGCGTTCGCATCCCGGAATCAAAGTCTCGCTTGTCATGCCAGGCATGGTTATGACCGATTTCGGCAAAAACGCGCTTTATGGCACGCCGCAGATGCCTTTGCAGGCAACAGGCGGCGGTATGAAACCCCAGACAGCGGATGAAGTTGCTGATATAATGGTTGAGCTCATCAACAACCCAAAGCCCGAGGTTTACACAAATCCTTATTCGCCGGAGGCGGCAAAAAAATATTACACGGATGTCGCGGCTTTTGAGGACGAGATGTTCGGTAGAGGCTGATAAAAAAACGTAAAGAAAAAAATAAATTGGCATATTTCAACCCGTATCCGTTATATCAAGTTTAGAAAAGAGCATGAAAAAGAGCTAAAAATATAATTTAATATAAGAAATAAAGGATTTTTAACAATGAGAAGAAGGACATCTGATGGGGAAAGTCAAAATCGGGCCTAAAAATTGTATATCCGCATAATTCGGGGAAAATATTTTTCTTGATTTTAGCATTACTTGGAGTAAAATTGATTATATAAACAGGGTGGTTGGGCATTGATATGACCGATACCGTTTAAATTAAAACTTCTTAAGGACGGGCAAGTCATGTCTTTTTTCATCCTGTTTTATCTTTAATGTTTAAATTAGTGTAGATACCATAATCGATATGAAACTGAGGTATGAATTATGAACGGCCGGGAGTTAAAAAGAGAGCTGGGTTTTGACCTGTACGGAAGATATGAGAATATAAGAGAAATAATTGAATTAAACAGAAACCCGGGCGCGAGATTGAGGATACTGGACGTGGGAGGACAGGGTAACAGGCTGAAAAGTTTCCTGCCGGACGACGATGTTTATTATCTCGATCCCAATGTGGATTCGACAGACCCGAATTTTATAAAAGGCGACGGGACCGACATGACTTTTCCCGACAATTCCTACGACTGGGTCGTTTCGGCGGACGTTTTTGAGCATATCCCGGAAGGCAGCAGGGAAAAGTTTATCGCGGAAAATTTAAGGGTGGCACGGGACGGCGTGATCCTGGCCGCTCCATTTTACTCAAAGAAAACCGCCGCTGCGGAAGCAAAAGCTAATAAGAACTGGAAAATCCTGACCGGCGAAGATGAATATTTCTGGCTCAGGGAACACAGGCAAAATGGCCTGCCGAAAACGGGGAAAATTGAGTCATATCTTGCAAAAAACGGCCATCGATTTGAAAAATCATATAACAACAGCCTCAGGTTATGGGATTTCCTTATTTCATTCCAGTTCCTTTTCAATGAGTCAAAGGGCGGGGAATTGCGGGAATTCAACGAATACTACAACACGAAGGTATACCCGTTTGATAACGAAGAGGATAGTTACAGGACATACTACATAATAAGCAAAAACAGGAAGGTTGCCGCGCCGAAAAAAAAAGGTAAAGGCCTGACCGACGAACTTGTTAACGACGTGATAATGGAAGCCTTTGACCTGATATTAAAAAACGGCAGATCGAGCGCCGACGCGATAAACAGGCTAAAGTCGGAGCTCGACAGGAAGCACCAGTTTGATGAAGAAAACAAAAGGCTCAAGTCCGAACTGGAATCGGAAAGAAAAACGGCCGAATCAAAAAATACGGAAATAAAAGATAGGGTTTATGAAATTAAACTTAAAAACGAGGAACTTGAAAAGAACCGCGTCCTGCTGGAGGACAAGGAAAGGGAAATAAATTGGAAAGACCGTGAGATAAGCGCGAGGGACTCGGAACTGGAAGCAAAGTCAAATGAGATCGCAAGAAAAAATTCCGAGATCGAAGCCGGCCTTGCTGTAATATCAGAAAGATCCGAAGAGATACGCAGCAAAGACAGGGAACTGGACATGAAAGTGAATGAGATCGCAGGGAAGAACCTTGAGATCGAAATGAGGCTCGCCGAAATTGCAGCAAAGTCTGAAGAGATAAGCAGGAAGGGCGAGGAACTTAGCGTAAAAAATTCGGAAATAATAGCAAAGAATACGGAGATAGAGACAAAGAGCAAGGAGATTGCAGCAAAGAACACGGAGATCGAGATAAAGAGCAGGGAGATTGCTGCAAAGAACACAGAGATAGAGGCAAAGAGCAAGGAGATTGCAGCAAAGAACACGGAGATCGAGATAAAGAGCAAGGAGATTACAGCAAAGAACACGGAGATTAACGATAAAAACAAAAAAATAATTAATGGAGAAAAACAGTTATACGAATTAACCTCCAATATCCGTGAAAAGAAAAAAGAAATTGAGAATATGGCAAAAGAAATAGCCGTGCTCAAGACAAGGGTCTCGGAAAAATCGGCTGAGATAAACGGGAAAACCGAAATGATAAGGAAAAAAGAGACGGAGATTGAGGCAATAAGCATGGCGCTTGCGGCTAAGGAAAAAGAACTGGCTTTTGAAAAGAAGGAAAATCAGTTGATTAACGACAGGCTGGAGGCCAGCACGCAGGAGGTAAGGAAAAAGGAAGCTGAAATAGAATCAGGGAACGCCATGATAGCCGATAAAGAACGCGAGATAAAAGCCAAAGACCAACAAATCGACGCAAAAAATAAAGAATTGAACGCCAAAACGTTGGAGCTTAATGCGGCGTATAATTCGGTAAGATGGAAGACTATAAGCGTCATAGCTGACCCTTATGCAGCGATAAAAAGAAGGATATTAGGGCCAAGATTTGCGTCTCCAAAACCCGAGGCAAATATACCGCTGCCAATGAACGATATGCCAAAGATAAACTTTAAGCAAGAGAAAAACCCTGTGGTTTCCATCATCATCCCGGTCTACAACCAGTGGGAATACACTTATCCCTGCCTGCGGTCCATATATGAGAATACAAAAGATGTGAGTTATGAAGTGATAGTGGCCGACGACAATTCTTCGGATAAAACAAAGGAAATAAAAAAATACGCGGGCAATATAACTGTTATCAGGAACGTGGATAACCTTGGATTTCTTATGAACTGCAACAACGCGGCGAAAAAAGCGTGCGGTAAATATATCCTGTTCCTGAACAACGACACAATTATGCGCGAAAACTGGCTTTATTCGATGGTGGAACTTGCCGAAAAAGACGATAAGGTAGGGATAGTCGGGTCAAAGCTTGTTTATCCTGACGGCCGGCTGCAGGAAGCCGGGGGGATAGTCTGGAAGGACGCGTCCGCGTGGAATTTCGGCCGGTACCATGATCCGGCACTTCCGGAATTCAATTATGTCAAAGAAGCGGATTACGTGTCCGGAGCCTGCATGCTTGTAAGGAAAAGCCTGTGGAAGAAAACAGGCGGATTTGACGCTATTTATACTCCGGCGTATTTCGAGGATACAGACCTTGCGTTTGAAGCAAGGAAACGCGGATACAAGGTAATGTACCAGCCAAAATCCGTAATTATACATTTTGAAGGCATGTCATGCGGCAGGGACGAGTCGTCGGGGATAAAAAATTACCAGGCCGTGAACAAAGATAAATTTTTAAATAAATGGAAGGAAGTCCTTGAAAAAGAACATTTCGCGAACGGAGAGAATGTTTTCCTGGCACGAGACAGGAGCCGGGGCCGCAAAACTATTGTAATTGTAGATCATTACGTGCCCGAACACGACATGGATTGCGGATCAAGAATGATGTATCAATACATAAAAATGTTCAATGAAATGGGAATGAATGTTAAATTTATCGGCGACAATTTTAATAATAAACAGCCATATACATCCGGACTTGAAAAAGAAGGCGTGGAAGTGCTTTACGGCAATTGGTATGCCAAAAACTGGGAAAAATGGATGATTGATAACGGCAGGTTTATTGATTTTTTTCTGCTCAGCAGGCCTCACATATCGGTTAAATACATTGATATAATAAAGAAAGTGACCAAAGCCAAAATGTTGTATTGCGGACACGACCTTCATTTTTTAAGGGAGAGAAGGCGTTATGAACTAAGCGGGGATGACGGGGCTAGGGCGGAATCTGAGAAGTGGAAGAATATAGAGTTCGACCTAATGAGAAAGAGTGATATAGCCTTTTATCCGTCGGAAACAGAAATAAAAGAGATCAGAAAGACCGATAAGAGAATAAAAGCGGAAACACTTCCGGTTATGTTGTTCGATAGCATTTCACCAGACAACTATAAGCCCGAAGCAAGGAGTAACCTGCTTTTTGTCGGAGGGTTCGCCCATAAGCCCAATGTTGACGCTATGCTATGGTTTTGCGGTGAGATATTTCCAGCAGTACAGGAACAGATACGCGGAATAAAATTTTACATCGTGGGCTCGAATCCGCCTCCTGAAATAAAAAAACTTGGGGATGGGAACATCATAATCACCGGGTATGTGAGCGATGAAAAGCTGGCTGAATATTACGGGATGTGCAGGATGGCCGTAGCTCCGCTGAGATACGGCGCAGGAATAAAGGGAAAAATAATCGAGGCCATGTACCACGGGATACCGGTCATTACCACAAGTATCGGCGCAGAAGGAATACCGGACGGATCCCTGCTTATCGCGGATAACAAGAATGATTTTATCGAAAAACTGCTGGGAGCGTATAATAACTACAAGCAGCTTAAGAATATATCCTCGGCGCAGAAAAAAGTCATAATGAAGCACTATAC
>Ga0335078_10014200_pt1 | contig 11815 bp, 11 predicted proteins | sample Lox_Sample_32_FD_206711 | JGI IMG/M metagenome (GOLD analysis project Ga0335078, IMG submission 206711) | Soil microbial communities from Loxahatchee National Wildlife Refuge, Florida, United States - Lox_Sample_3.2 | ecosystem: Environmental > Terrestrial > Soil > Wetlands | place: USA...
GTTGAGCAAGCCAATTTTTCTGGATAGAAAAGACCGTCTTGCTGGGCGGGTGCTGAGCTGAAGATCGAGGACTGCGGCGAGTTGGCTCCCCGGGCTAGATTCGAACTAGCAACCCTTCGGTTAACAGGCACTAAGATAACTTAGCTATAAATTGCCGGAGCTGAGCTAAATCGACGAAAGTCAGCAAGTTCTGATCAAAACGGGCTAGTCCGATTTTCCTTCTCTTTTCTTCTTTTGTTCTCTTTTTCGCACCATGGCATTCGTGGAAAGCCGTCTACCCAAACCGCCTTCGGCGGGCTGACCTATCTGACCTCTCCGCCGACAGGGCTTCTTGGTGTCGGCCTCGGCGGCGACAGCGCGTCGCGCATGATTGCCTTCCAGCTACGCCTTGAGTTTTAGCGAACTCGTGGAGCTCCACAGCTCCGAAATCCCGCCTAACCGTCCGCGCTGCAATTCGACCTACCGACGTTGCGGGGCCAAGGCCAAATCTCGTCTTCTCATAGCACACCTGTAAATCTTCGTCTCCGCTCGAAACTCTCCGTTATGGAGTCTCCCGCGACGAGCCAAGCTACTGCGCTTGGGCAGCCTGCAAGTATTTTTCCGGAGCTTTCTCAAAGAGGGCTTTGTGCTCCGGCATGCAGAAATAATAGGTCTTGCCCTGATAGACCGATTTCGGAGCGGTCTTGTCGGCGTCCATGTCGCACACGGGGCACAGCGGATGCTCATCGGTGGAAATTGGCGCCTTGGCGTACACCTGGTTGGAGCCAGGGTCCAGCCAACCTTGACCCTGATATTCCATTTGGTACGCCGTCTGGGTGGCGACTTCGCGACCGAAATAGCGTTCGACCACACGTAAGGCGAGATCCATGCCGGACGAAAGTCCGCCAGCCGTGGCTACATTGCCCTCATCCACAAACCGGGCCCCGCTCTGGACGCGAATGTCTGGATACTGCACGGCAAAGGTCTTGTACGCGCCGTGATGCGTGGTGGCCGCCTTGCCGGAGAGCAGGCCTGTGTCCGCTAAAACGAACGCGCCGGTGCAGACCGACATCGTTACATCGGCCGCCGGTGCCGACTTGCGAATCCAATCCAGCATCGCTGGATTGCTTCCGTTCTGCGCGGGAATGACGATCACCTTGGGTGCGGGAGCGTTCTCGAAAGTATAGTCTGGGAGGATTTGCATACCGCTGCTGGCACGAACGGGCTTGCTGCTCGGCCCTACGGTGTACAAGCGAAACGCATTTCCCGGACGCTCGGGCACGTAGACATCCTGGAAGACCTCCCACGGTCCGCTGAAATCGATGACCACCGCACCTTCGGAAATGACAAAGGCCACGGGGATGCTTCCGTGCGCTGGCGGTTTCAGCGGACGTACTTCGGGTCTCGAAGGGTTGAAAATCCTATCTCTTCCGGAATGCGCGTCTTCGTAGTGGTTGCCCGCGAACCTCGAAATCGATAAGGGTGCTGCTCCAACAAGACCAAACGCAGCCGTTCTTTGAAGAAGTTCTCTCCTGTTCATGGCAAAGCCATCCTTTCTTTTTTTTTGCTTCCCGAGATTGTTCGGACCGATTCTGACGCGCTATCGCCATAGCTCCAGCAAGACACGAGCCGGCGGATCGAGCTTGTGAATGGGAGTGTGTGGGCACGCCGAGAGAAATATTTCAGCGCCACCCGATGGCCACTTCGAAGCGAGATTGATTAGCCGCTCAGAGGGGAAGAAGGGGAGGGCCGCGAACGCAAAGCTCACAAAGAACCATTCGACCGGCCCGGAGACCTGGGCTCACGGGCGTGTAATCGTCGCTGCTCGGGCGCTCGCTTTCGGGCTTCTCCTGGTGAAGCCCTGTCCAACCGGTAGCCATAAGACGGGGAAAATAAGGGCATGCGTCCGTTTTGCTTTTGAAACTCGGGCCAGTGCCAGCCGGGTGCTGCAGGCAATGATGCTTGCCTCCGGGAAGGCAGCAAACCGGCACGTCGGGCCCGCCCAAGGAAGCCGCAAGAGGCAAGACGAATACGCCCAGAATCGCGACGAGCGCCAGGTTTGCAAACCACCTCTTCATACTCTTAGGACCACGCCCTCGATGAACGGTTAAACGCACAGCTCGGCAAAGCGTTTCCCCGCTCGGCTTGTCTGTTTCTGTAAACTCCAACTCCCAAGCAAATATTCCCTCCCCAGGACCAAGGCTCGCTTCATCGCGCCATCCCCGGAAGGCGGCGTGCGGTGAAATACGAGCCAAACACCAAGATGCCGGCAAGGAATTGCGACACCAGCGTCTCAACGGTCGGGAACAGGGAAAACCAAAGGCCAGCCCACCCGGGGATCATCTTGCTCAGCTGCGATAAAGGCGTGGTCGGCAGCCAGCCGGCGAGCTGCATCTCCTGCGCCTCTTCGCCGACCATCACGAGGAGCACTACGGCCAGCATCACCCCGGTCACGACTAACATTCTCCGGTACGGAAGGTGCCGATGGATCACGAAGGTCAGTACGGCGACAGCCAAAATGCCCACCGACCCGAAGACCACTCCCTCCAGGACGGTCCTTCCCCCGAGGCGCAAGCGGAAGCTTTGTAAGAAAAGCACCATTTCAAAGCCCTCACGGTAGAAGGAAGTGAATCCCAGAAGGACCATTCCGGCGGTGAGTCGCCACCGAGCTTCGCCTTCGCTGGCTTTGACCACCAACTGTTGTTTCTTCCGATTGTGCAACGAGATCCATCCGGTCCAGTACATCTTGTGGAAGAACCAATTCATCACCACCAGCAACACGACGATGGCCAATAACCCGGTTCCTGCCTGCAGGGCAAGTGCGGGTACATTGCCGCTGAGATCGTTGAGGATGCGAACCGCGCCGGTCCACGTAATCCCCGTCGCCACAATCCCCGCCAGAACCCCGCCGATAATCGGCCGGTGGTATCTCGCCTCCTTGCCTCGAAAACTCGCCGTAAGAGCGGCCAACACGAGAATGCATTCGAGTCCTTCGCGGAATACCAGCACCGCGATGTTCACCACTCCCGAAGCGGCGAGCGAACCCTTCACCACCCATCTCCCAATTCTCGCGCGATCTTTGCCCGCAGCGCGTCATCGACTTTTGCGGTTTGCCTCGGCGAGTGCACGCCGTCGGCCCTTGGCTCTCGCCCCGAACGCAGCATCTTCCGAAAACACACCAACAAAACAAGACCGCCCAGCGCGGAGGTCAGCACGGGAAGGCTGAAAAGAATTCTTCCCGTCACTCCATCGGGAACGATCAGGACGCGCTCACCGTAGATGGCTCGGTAATGGTTTACGATCTCCTCTTCGCTTTTTCCGTCGGCAACCATCGCCGCAACTTCACTTCGCATTTGTGCGGCGATCTCACTTCCGTGCACGGCAATCGATTGCGTATAACAGCACGGCGCCAATAAGCGGCCCTCCACCTTGTGAACCTCCTCCGTTTGCCAGTTGGTCAGAACCGTCGGATTCGCCAGAAGCAAAGCCAAGAGCATTTCCGTCATCACGTTGTGCTCCCTTCCCTCTCAGCGCTTGTGGAGATACCGGAGGAGATCGTCGAGTTGTTGTTTGTCGAGGACATGCTCGAACGGAGGCATGATCCCTCGTCCGCCAAGAATCGTTTGTCGCACCTGCGCGTCCGTTGCCGACGCACCACTCGGCAGCGATTTTTGACGAAAAAGCCCGGTCAGCTTGGGCGGCTGCTTCACGAGTTGCAGGTTCTCCGCGTCGTGACACGCGCTGCAATGGCGCTCGTACACCAACTCGCCGCGGGTTTCCGCCGAAGCGAATGCCGGACCATAGTCCAGGTTCTTTCGGGAACATCCGAAAGGACAAACGCCAGCAAGAGCCAGGAGCATAAGCAGCACCTTCCTTGGGCTCCTAGTTTTTCGCATTCTCCACCTGCCGCATCGCCGCAACCGCTTCGGAGCTTGTCCAGTCGCTGACATTCCATTCCTTGACCAGCCGCCCGCCGGGATCGATGAGCACTGTGCTCATCGAGTGGGCGATCTGGTTGTCTTCTTCCTCGTAGATCAACGCGAAGGCTTGCGCCAATTTCTTCAGGTTTTCCGGAGTCGGGACCGTGAATGACCAGTGCCCAAAGCCCTGTTCCTCCCCGCCCAGGTAGGCGAGACCATATTTGCGAAGGACGGGAGGCGTATCGAATTTCGGGTCGATGCTGACGCTTACAAGCTGCGTGCGCCGGAACTCTTCGGGATCTTTCGCGAGTTCCTTCTCGACCGCCGCAAAGAGACTGCTCAGCCGCGGGCAAAACGTCGGCATGGGACAGCGGGTATAGATGAAGGTGAGCAGTACGGTCTTGCCGCGGAAATCCGAGAGCCGGATCCTTTTTCCGTCCTGATTCACCAGCTCCACGTCCGGGATTTCTTCTCCCGGAAATAACTGCCTCGTCTCCGCCACTTCCTTTCGGTGACTGGAATCGGTCACAGCGACCTTGGTCAGCTCGTAGTCCCCTTCTTTGTGGACTACCACCCGAGCCGTGATCCGGTCGCCCGCTTCCACACCCGACAAGTCCACGCTCGCCGCCACCGGATACGGCATGGTCATCGCGCCCATGAAACCGGGAATGTTTTCGTGATCCACCACAAGCGTATGCGTCGCCGGAACCTTGCTGACGACCCGCCCTTGGAAGTCATAGTGCCGATCGGAGCTGCCGCAACTGCACAGCACGAAACACAAGCAAGAAAGCAGAAACGCGCGTGATGCGAGAATCCTCACGATTCCCTCCGATGGCCTTTCTTCGAGACCAATCCATGCGGGTAGAGAAACGACCGAAAAGCAGCGCGAACAGGCATGAGCCCGCGCTGCGTCAGGAACATCTGTTGTTTTGTTTAGCTAAGACGGGAGGAAAACCGAGGGGGACCACGTTTCGCATTCGCAAGGAACGAGGTTGAGACAAGCGCGAAACGCTGCGGCTTCGCAGCGACGCCGCCTGCCAGAATCGGTGAGGAGACGGAACTCGCCGCGACGACATTCCCGGCGCGCTGGCTGGGTACCGCGGGAGTTCCCTTGGCCGCGAACGGACAATAAGCAAACAGCTTTGCCTTGCCCTCCTCCGGCTTTGCGTGCCCATGCCGCATGGCGCACATGTGTGCTCCATCTTTCCTGCAGCAGGACGGCACATCGGTTGAGGCAGACGCACTCGTAAGCGCGGAGAGCGCGGGCACTCCGCCAAGCAGAACGATCAGAAGAATTGCCGCGAAACGGCGCATCGCAGTTAACGATACTACAGGAACGACAGTCGGGGCGGCAACGGATGCGCAGATTGACTCCCGACGGAGTTGGCCGATGCGGCGGCGGTTTTGCAAACCGGCGCCCGGGTAACATGAACTAGCTTGCAGCAGTTTGGATAACCACACGGTGTTCTGCCGGCGTTGAGCCCTCACTGTCTGCAAGGCGCCTTTGAAAAAATCCACCTCTAACGTCTTGTTCGCAAGAACGTGCTTCAGTTGACTGATGCGTTTTCGAAGTCGGGCCTCACGGTCCTTCGCGGCGGAACGATCTCGCCATTCTCGTCAGTTTCAACCCTCTCGCTCTCGTCGATACCATCGATATATGGTCTGGCGCGGTATACCAATTCGAGCCAGTCGTGCAACGTTCTTGCAACACCTGAACTGCTTGATCGCCATCTCCCGCAAATTGTCGGGATGACGTCTTATGCGCCCGTGAGTCATTCTCTGGAGCCTCCTCACCGAGTGTCACGCTAGCGAATTCGTCTCAATTGGGGTTCAGTGCCCGGCGCTCCATCAGCCGAATCGCGAGAATGGGTCATTTGTAACTAATTGAAAGAGAAGGAGAATTTGGCTCCCCGAGCTAGATTCGAACTAGCAACCCTTCGGTTAACAGGTGCGGCGTTCGATTTTCCTACTGAGGCCCACTGTTTGCTATCGTGTTGATTTAACGCGCCACTGCAGCCGATTCCCGCCGGTCCTCTCCACTATCATTTGCGACGGTTTTCTACTGAGACCGGGCACAAAATAGGGCACAGTTGCTTCTTGTGGCTAGCTGGCCGCATCTAGAAACTCGGCGAGCCGCTCTCGGGGAGACTTCTTGCGTGGTGAGGCGTCGTCGAGCCCTGTATCACAGCGCTTCCGCATCCAGCCCGATAGCGGCAAACCTTCTCGCTTGGCTGCATCACGCCATTGCTGCCGTTGCTCGGGGGTAACGCGTAGTGTAAGAATCACGCTCACGTATTACGTATTACACTCATCTTCAGGAAAGGTCTAGAGCTGAAGCCTGCCCGGTGAAGCATGCCACCACCCCACGGGGCGTCCTACCCCGTATGCCTTCAGCGGACTGTTTCTTCGTTTCATTTCTTTCGCGGACCGCGAGGAATCGAAACTGTGAGCCTGTCGAGATCAAGGGTTGAGCGGCTAAGAACTTCCTTTAGAAGGTCCTGAAGCACCTGCAAATCAGCAGTCGCGCCGGGCGGTGACAGGTACGTCAAATTCATGTTCACGATTTTGTCAGGGAAAAAGTACAGATTTTCGCTCGGTATGGTAACCCAATATTGTTTCCGATCTGGAGCGGCAGTACTTGCCTTCTGGGCGTCTTTCTTGGCCTCTAAATATAGCTGCCGCTCGAATCGCCTTGGTTTGTGCAGAATTATTCCTGTGAGTTTTCCATCCTGAAGGAAGTACTCGCTGACAACGCCTTGATAGAGGACGTCATTGGTACACAGAACGTCTGCCTGCACGACCGTACCAGGAAGAAAGTTCAAATAGGGCGTTAACAGAGGGTGCCACTCCGAAATAAATTTGAAGAGCACCCTATCCGCAAACCACTTATAGGCTCGGATATTTCGCAGACGGGAGTAGTTTGCAGCCGCCCATCCCAACAAACCGGCTTCCAGGCCGACAAGAAAGAAATACCAGAGAGCTAAGCGCCCTTGCCGCCGAATGCAGCGCGTGAGAGCGGGCCAAAACTGTGATTGTGTGTCGTCGAACTTTTTGTCGCTATACATAGCTCCGACGACTGTTTTGTAGTCTGATCGCCGTACGGTGATTGTATTTTCGCGCAAAGGGAATGGCCAATTGCGCACGATTGGCGCATACCAAGAAGCTGTAAGCGCGAGCGAGAATGGCAAAATCGTGACTAGCACCGCTCTATAGGCGGTCTCAGTCCGAGTCAGCACGAAGTTGCGAGGTGGGATGAAATAGCCGAAAATAGTCCTAAAAATCGCTTCAGGAACTATGAGATAAACCGTCAGCAGAAGCGAAAATACAACGGCCAACACGGCTAGACACTAAGCCGCGACAGCTTTCTCTACGCGAATCTCGATCTCTTCGCCGTTCGGGCCGGTCAAGGTATACGATCCATTTTCGCGAAGTGCTTGGGCGATTTCCTCTTTATTTGAAAACACTTGCTCTCGAACCCAAGCCGGAATAGCACCGCGCTCAATCATCTCGACTATCTTGCTGAGCGTCGTAACCATGCGTCAACTCCTTAGAATCAGATGCGGTCGCAGGCGTTGTGGTTTGATGCCGGGCTGGACTGTATCTTAGTAAGCTTGCTGCAGTCAATTAAACTTCCGTCCTAGGTAAACTAGAACGTTAATCCTAAAACGCCCTACACCATTGTATAGGATAAATGCCAAGAACGCCAATTGTTCAATTACAGATTCTGTTTCTGCAGGATTTCGTGTATGTCTGTCGGATGGCGGGAAACATCTGAAGCCCACGTTCCAAACCCGCCGTGCCCATTTACGGCGCGCACCCATTCGCCCAGAAATTCCCGCTTCGTCTGCTGTTCCTGATTGTCCTGCCCTTTGACCTCAAGCACGAGCATTTTCCGGTTCGCGAGCCGAACTAGGTAGTCCGGGCGAAATTTGCGAATGATACCCCTGAACGAATACGTGATCTCAAATCCTAAGTGATCGTTCTTGACCCAAGCGACGACAAGCGGACTTCGGTCAAGCTCAAAAGCTTCGCTTGCTTCCCATCGGCTGTCGAACACGGCCATGTTGATATGCGAGTGGTTGACGTGCTCACACGGTTTTCCCGTGTACCACGGCAGCATGTCGCCGGTCGCGCGGATTGGTCGTTCCGTGTCGAAAATCGGAATGAGCGCCGATGTATTTTCAAAATGGATCGCCTGCTTGAGATGCTCCGAGATGCTGCTCATGTTAAGCGTAATGATAATTCTTCGGCGCAGCGGCTCTTGGTTGAAAAGCGGCGGCTCAATTCGCACTTTGTCGCTTTCGATGTACTTCTCGACAAGCCGAATCACCTGAACAAGCAAATACTCCCGGTTCCCCTTCCAAGTCGTCCTCATTTGCTCGTAAATTTCGCCTGCCGCTGAGAACACAATCTTTTGGATGCGAAAACGTTCTCCAAGTTCACGCAAGTTGATTTCGGACAGGCGCGTCACGTCCGGCTTGCCCTCAATGATCGGTGCCAATTCCGCCAACGTCGGGGTTTCGTAAGCATCCAGCGTGAGCGGCTTTGCCTTCGCCAAATCCAAAGTCAGTGTTGGTCGGTAGTCGTGGTCAATGCGAATCACATTGGGCCAAACAATCTCGTGACCCTTGCGTTCCGCCAGGGCCTCAATTCTCGTTTTAGGAGCGGGCGGGGGCGGCGGCGGTTGATCTCCTCCGCCTTCGTGCGGCAAAAACGTGAAGGGCACACCAAAGATATTCACGTACTCCGGCTGAAAGAATCCTGTCGCGGGGTCCGTCTCGTACGAAGTGCGGCGCAGCCCGCGCCCTACAACCTGCTCGCAGAGCAACTGCGAAGTGAATGCACGCAGGCCCATGATGTGGGTAACGGTTTTCGCGTCCCAACCTTCCGAAAGCATGCCGACTGAAATGACACTCTGTATCTTCTCGCCCGGTTCACCCTTCATTCCGACCGTATCCACTTGTCGGCGCAGAAATTCGGCCTGCTCTCTTTTAGAGAGTTTTTTGCGTGGCGCGTCGCCATTCGACTCAGCGCCATTCACCTCATCATTGTCGTCTTGGTCCGAGTTGTCCTGGGTTGCCTGTGCTGGTTTCAGCCCAAGCTGTACCGGCTCATCTTCCTCTTCGGCTTGCTTCAACACGTGAGAATCAATGTGCAGGATTCTCTCTGGGTCGCAAAGCTCGTCAATGTTGATCCGCTTGTGAGTGAAGGCGTACTCCACGCGGGCCGCAGTGTGCGTAATGTTCGCTACACTTATCATCACGGGGGGCGTCAGCTGCTTTGCTTTCTTCCATGCTCGCGCTGTTTCAAGCCAGTCTTTCCCGAGAAAGTAGTAACCGTTGACCACCAGCCCAGGAAGCGGAACCTGTGGTTCGGCTTTACGGTTCACGTCCGTTTTCACGTCGGGGTCGCTGTAGATGTGATAGAAGCGTGATTTATAGTCGGATCGAAGTTTCCCGTCGTCGCGCACCACGACACGCGGGGTTTTGACCAGCCCGGACTCAATCGCGTCATTCAATCCGAAGTCGCTCACAATCCAGCCAAACAGAGTTTCCTGCCCGCTCTTCTTGCCTGTCGGGGCGAAGGGCGTAGCAGTCAGATCAAAGCAGGTGAGAATGGCTCGCGCCCTGTGGATGCGGTCCAACCCGCCAACCCACTTTGTGGCTTCGTTCAATTCGTCTTTTGACACGCCAGCAATGCGAGACTTCGGGGGCACGCGCCAAGCATGATGCGCTTCGTCATTAATGACCACGATGTTCTGCCCGGAGGCCATTTCCTCCAGTACGTCGCGCACATAAGCTTCGTCGCTTTTCGCACCCCGTTTGTCCACGCTGCGCTTCTTCTTGATCTGCTCTTCGCTCTCCCAATCCAGCTTGTGCCAGTTGCGAATCAGCACGCGGCACGTCTGCCCTTGGCGGAGCTTATCTTCAAGACCCGGCGGAATGATTTGAAATTCTGTGTAGTAGTTTCCCGGTTCGCCGGGAATCAAAACGCGAAGCCTGTTTTTTACTGTCAGCCCCGGTGCGATCAGAAGAATATTCTTGGAGAAACGCTTGTCCTGCGGATACGTGACCTTGTTCAGCACCTGCCACGCAATCATCATCGTCATCAAAATCGTTTTGCCCGACCCGGTAGCCATTTTGCAGCAGAGCCGGGAAAAAGGGCCGCCGTCGCTCGGGACTTCAATGCCCACGCGCTCCGAAGCCGGAGCTTCCGTGAGCCACATCAGTGTCTCAATCGCTTCCAATTGGCAGAAGAAAAATCGCCGGTTTGAGTCGCGCTGTTCGGCATCGCGCCAGTGCTGTAGCAGCCGCTTTGTAATTCCGCTTGCGCCGGGATAATCCCCTTCGCGCCATGCTTTCACTCGTGGCCGAATTTGGTTCACCAGCGGCAGTTCAATGAAGATGCCCGGGTCATCGAAAGAGCGTGACTTCTCCGATGCACGGACATATCCGGCTCGCCTACGTTCCGGTTCTCGCGTGAACAATCGGGTTTCGCGATGATACCGCCAGTGTTCGCGCGGCTCTTGGTAGGGGGAATTGATGATGAGCTGGTCTATGGTCGCGGAGCCGTTGTGAGTTTCTGTGCTCATCGGCGCCGCTCAGTGCTGCCGGAATTGCACCTCTCGACGACCGACGAGGTCTGCCACAACCCTTGCTGAATCGCCCACTTTACTGCGCCTTCGCCGCATAGTTGACGCTGTCGGCAGCGCAAATCGTAAATTAGGTGGCAAGGCTCACACATCGCTTTTAAGTGTGATCTGTTGTCGCACTTCGGTGTGTGACAAAGATGCGCTACCGTGAAACGGATTCTGACCTTGCCTTTTCCCCTTCTGTGCTGCGCCCATGTGCCGTTGATCTCCTCACAGCGGCCACGGTGTTTGAGGCATTCTCCGTGGCATTCGCATTGTTCGTTGCCATCCGCCTTCCTTGAACGGCTGCGAATCTCCGTGACGATCTCACTCCAATTAGCCGGATAATCACCGGCGTTCCATTTCTTTGTGCTTCTTGTTGCACGACCCGTTTCAGGCAGGGTTTGAACTAGGTTTTCAGCCTTATCGTGAGACTTTGCTTCAGGCTTGACACCTGCTCCTTTTTTGCTACGAATTGTTTCCCATGCCTTATAAGCGGCCTTTCGCTGTCTCTCGCTGGCTTCCGGCGTAGGACTCATGGAGAGCTTCCCCAGTGACGCTATTTCCTTAATTCAACTCCACCACCTTTAAACTCTCAATTCCCCGGTCATCAATGACCTTGACCGCGATGCGCTTGTGCGGACCGGGTTCAAACGGCAAAGAGACTTTGCCGCGATATTTCTCGATGAGTTCGGTATCAATCTCTGCCTTCAAGTTGCGCGTGAGCTTGGCCCAGCCCTCGTCATCGTCGGCCATTGGAAAGAAAACCTGTCGGGGATAGAGGCTGCGCCCGTCGTAATCGGTGTCGAGTAGCCACATCGCAATCTTGGAAGCGTCTCCCGATTCAATAGTTCCTGTACGAGTGTCGTAGTAATCGAAGCCCAGAACTTCAGCTTCCCACTTGCCTTTGTGATCGCCTTTCGTGATCTCACGCACGTCAACATCAGGCCGTCCAACGAGCCAAAAGCTCTGGTTTGAAGCCCGCTTCTTTTTCAAATCTTCAGTGAGCAAATCCGCATTCATTTGTGCCGTAAGGAACGTCATGCCGGTCTTTTCTTTCGTTAAGCTGTCAATCTCCCGCGCAGCATCCGGATCAAATTCGAACGCGGCGAAAACGATAATCGCGGGGCGGGGGCTTAGAGTTCGTGCCTCTTCCCACGCGAGTTCAACTTGATTTCGGTCGAGCAAGCTGTACTCTGGGCCGAACGAAATGACGACTCGCTCCGGCTTCACTCCCTTCGTTTCCGCATCGGCGTGCAACCAACGGGTCCCAGCCAGCGGTTCG
>Ga0335078_10014201_pt1 | contig 11815 bp, 7 predicted proteins | sample Lox_Sample_32_FD_206711 | JGI IMG/M metagenome (GOLD analysis project Ga0335078, IMG submission 206711) | Soil microbial communities from Loxahatchee National Wildlife Refuge, Florida, United States - Lox_Sample_3.2 | ecosystem: Environmental > Terrestrial > Soil > Wetlands | place: USA: Florida...
CGGTTCGATGGACGTTTACAATCCGTTCTTGCTGCGCCTGATGCTGGGCCTGCAGAAGGGATTCAAGAATTCACGCACCGCGGTCTTCAGCACGAGAGTAACGGAAATCACTCGCGCGCTTCGGCGGCAATCGGTGCACGAAACTCTCGCCGAAGTTGCGGCGATCGCAAAGCATTGGTCGGGCGGAACCGATATCGGAGCGGCGCTGGCGACTTTCAATCGCGGGATTTTGCGCGAAGGTTCGGCGAGCTCAACCGTCGGAATCATCCTCAGTGACGGCTACGACCAGGGCGAGCCTGCGACAGTGAAGCGCGAGATGCAGGCGCTCAGCCGCCGAACCCGCGCGATCGTCTGGATCAATCCACTGCTCGGTACTGAAGGGTACGCGCCTGTCGCGCAAGGAATGCGCGCGGCGCTGCCCCACGTTGATTATTTTCTTCCAGCGCATGATCTGCCCACGCTTAGAGAGCTTTGCCGCACGTTGGGCGAAGTCTGAGCCGTCGGCGAAAGGAGAGCGTGATGAAATACATCGGTGAGGAGATTACCGCCCTGCCGAATCGCCAACTGGCAGCCGGTAAAGGGCAGTTCGTCGGCGACGTGCAGCTCGACGGCATGCTTCATATGGCCGTGCTGCGAAGTCCCTATGCCCACGCCCGCATCCGGGGAATCGACACCAAAGCTGCCGAGGCAGTTCCCGGCGTCGTGTATGTGATGACCGGGAAAGAGGCCAAGGAAAACATGAACCACATCACCGAGGCGTACGACACCGCCGCGATGGGAGCAAAGAGCGTCAAGTGGTACGCGCTGTGCCCCGAGCGCGCGCGGTTTGTCGGCGAAGCGGTGGCGGCGGTGGTCGCGGAAGACAAGTACACCGCGCGCAAGGCTGCCGATCTGATCGAAGTCGATTACGAGGAGCTACCGGTCGCCTATGATCCCGAGGAAGCGATGAAACCCGGAGCGCCCCTGGTCGAGCCGGAGTGGGGCGACAACGTGATGGTGACTCGCGACTTCAGAACCGGCGATCCCGATAAGGCCTTCGCCGAAGCTGACGGCACGATCAGCGGGGTCGTGAAGGCGCAGCGCTACACCGGCGCGGCGATCGAGCCGCGCGGGTACGTCGCCAACTACGATCCTTTTCAAAACCTGCTGACCTTCTGGGCGTCGACTCAGAACCCGCATCCGATGCGAGTGTTCCTCGCGGAGACGTTGGGTATTCCCGAGACCTCGATCCGCGTGATACAGCCAAACGTCGGCGGCGGCTTTGGACTCAAGATTCCGACCTTCCAGGAAGAGCCGTTGCTCGCTTATCTCGCGCGCAAGCTGGCGCGGCCGATCAAATGGATCGAGGAACGCACGGAGAACTTCCTGGTCGGAGGCCACGCGCGCGAAGAGCGTCTCTACTACGAGGCGGCTTACAAAAAGGACGGGAGGGTAATCGGATTTCGCGCCAAGGTTATCGCTGACGTCGGTGCACCCTCGGCCCTGGTGGGATGGGGCATGTCGTTCGTGACCGCGTACTGCATCCCGACGGTTTACAAAATCGAGAATTGCCGCGTGCAGCTTTTCACCGTCGTCACGAACAAATGCCCGTGGAACGCCTACAGAGGATATGGAAAAGAAGCGGCGTCATTCCTGATGGACCGTGTGATGGACAGCGTGGCTGCGAAAACCGGTGTCGATCGGGCCGAGGTGCGGCTCAAAAACTTTATCCAGCCTGACGAATTTCCCTACCCGCAGGTTTCCGGCGCGATGATCGACAGCGGCAACTACCAGGCGACGCTCGGTCGCGTGCTCGAGATGATCGACTACAAGAGCTTTCCCAAGATGCAGGAGGAGGCGCGCAAGGAGGGCCGCTTTATCGGACTGGGAATCGGGCAGGAATTGACGCCCGAAGGCTGCTCGATGCCGCGTTCGACGATGCTCTCGGGTTACGACGGCTGCACTGTGCGCGTGAATCCGTCTGGCCAGATCACGGTGCTGACCGGGGTGACGTCGCCGGGCTCGGGCAACGAGACGGGTATCGCGCAGATCGTCGCGGATACGCTTGGCGCCGATATCAAGACGATCAAAGTGCTGCAGGGCGACACTGACACTTGTCCGTACGGCCTCGGCAATTACAGCTCGCGATCAATCATCATGGGCGGCGCGGCGGCGCAGGTTTCGGCAACTGAAATCCGCGACAAGATGTTCAAGGTCGCGGCCAAGATGCTCGAGGTCGCGCCCGCCGATCTCGATTCCGACGACGGAAAGATCTCGGTCAAAGGTGCGCCGACGCGCTTCGTACTTTTCAAGGACGTCGCGAGCACAGTGTATCGCGATTGTTACGGCAAGTACGCCTGCGACGTCGAGCCGGGGCTCGAGGCGACGCGCTATTTCCGTCATCCCAATGTTTACCATCAGCCCGAAGTCCAGGGACGCTTCAGCTCTTATCCGTCGTGGCCCAACGGCGTCGCGGCTTGTATCGCCGAGGTCGATCCAGAGACCGGATTCATAAAAATCCTGAAGTACTGCGCGGTGCACGACGCGGGAAGGATCATCAATCCGCTTCTCGCGCAGGCCAATCTGCACGGCGGTATCGTGCAGGGCTTCGGCGGCGCGATGTACGAGAACCTGGTCTACGACGAAGCAGGCCAGCTTAAGACCGCGACCTTCATGGACTACACGATTCCGACCGCTGCCGACCTGCCGTCGTTCGACGTCGAGCACATGGAGACGCCGTCGCCGTTCAATCCGCTCGGATGCAAGGGCGTGGGCGAATCCGGCGTTACCGGTCCGCTGGGAGCGTTGTGTAGCGCGGTCGAAAATGCGCTACCTCATCTGAAATTGAACTTCAACGAGACGCCGCTTACGCCCAATCGCGTGTGGCAGGAAATTCAACGAGCGCAGCAGAGGGGAAATTAAAATGATCTCGCAAGAATTCGAGTTCCACGCGCCCAAACAGCTCTCCGAGGCGCTGAATCTTTTGCAGCGCTACGGAGATGACGCCAAGGTGCTCGCCGGCGGCATGAGCCTGGTGCCGCTGATGACGTTGGGCCTGCTCCAGCCCAAGATCGTGGTGAGCTTCAACCATATCCGCGAGCTCGACTACGTCAACGAAGACAAGAACATGCTTCGTATCGGCGCGATGACGCGCCACAGCACGATCAAGACGCATCAGCTTATCGCGCGCCACTGCCCGCTGCTCGCCGAGGCGGCTTCGTATGTCGGCGATGTCCAGGTGCGCCATCGCGGTACGATCGGCGGCAGCGTCGCGCATGCCGATCCAGCAGCAGATTATCCTCCGGTGATGCTGGTGGTTGGAGCGCAGGTGAAACTGCAGAGCGCGAAGGGCGAGCGCGTCGTAAAGATGACGGCTTTTCTCAAGGGCCTGATGCAAACCGATCTGCAACCGGGCGAACTGCTGACCGAGATCCAGATTCCGAAGCTGCCCGAAGGTTCCGGCTCGTCGTACCAGCGGCTGCATCGCGTCGAAGGTAACTTCGCGATCGTCAATGCCGCGGCGGTTATCGAGAAGGGATTCAAATCGGCGCGACTCGGTCTCGGCGGAGTTGGCGAGACGGCGATTTTGGTGGACATCGGCAAACGTCTCACCAAGGGTGTCAACGACGAAGCGCTGCGCGGCGTTTCCGACGATGCCTACGCGGCGTCACACGACGCTTACGGCGATCTCAACGGCGACGCGGAATATCGCAAGGCGATGGCTCGCGTCTACGCGCAGCGGGTGGTTAAGGCTGCCGCCAGCAAGATCGGCTGAGGCCAGCCGCACTTCCAATCTCCCATCGATTCTGAGAGGACGACAATGAAGGCTCCAGTAAAAGTAACCGTAAATAAAAAAGCTTACAGCGTTGAAGTGGACACACGAATGATCCTGGCCGATATGCTGCGCGACGAGTTGCGCCTGACAGGTACGCATATCGGATGCGGCACCGGCAGTTGCGGAGCGTGCACCGTGATGCTCAACGGCCGCACCGTGAAATCGTGTTGCATCCTGGCCGCCGATGCCGATGGTCAGGAGATCACCACGATTGAAGGACTGAGCACCGGCGCCCAGCATCTCCATCCGATCCAGGAGGCGTTCGTCGAGAACCAGGGCTTGCAGTGCGGATACTGTACTCCGGGCATGGTGCTGTCGACGCTGCAACTGCTGACCCAGAATCCCAGCCCGAGCGAGGACGAGATTCGTCACGGTATCGCCGGTAATCTGTGCCGATGCACGGGATATCAGTTCATCGTGAAGTCGATCCAGGAGGCCGCGAAATCGCTGCAAGGAAAGCCTGCCGCGCCGGTAGCCAACAGAGGATAGCGGCATGAAGTATGTTGGGCGCAGCGTTCCTGGAATGACCAATCGAGTATTGGTCAGCGGACAGGGAACATTCACCGCGGATATCAACTTGCCGGGCATGTGCGCGATCAAGATTCTGCGCAGCCCTTACGCGCACGCGCGCATCGTCGCGGTCGACACCAGCAAAGCCGAAGCCGAAGCAGGAGTTGTGACGGTGCTGACCGGTGCGGAAATCGCGAGCAACACCAACACGATGGCGCTGTCGGCGGATCCCGCTTTTTATGGCGGCAAGGGCGTCAAGTGCTACGCGCTGCCGAGCAAGTACGTGCGCTACGTCGGCGAGCCGGTCGCTGCGATCGTTGCTGAAGATCGTTACACGGCCGAGCGAGCGCGAGAGCTGGTCGAGATCACGTACGAAGAACTGCCGGCCATCACCGATCCGGTTGAAGCGATGAAGCCGGGATCGCCGGTCGTCGAAGCGTCGTGGCCCGACAACGTGATGATGCACAAGGAGTTCGTTTGCGGTGACGTCGAGCGCGCGTTGCAGAATGCGGAGGGCAGGGTGAGCGGCACCGCCAAGGCCCAGCGCTACGCCGCTTCCCCGATCGAGCCGCGCGCGTACGCCGCCAACTACGATCCCTATCAGGATCTGCTGACGGTGTGGTCGGCGACCCAGAACCCCCATCCGCTGCGAGTGCTGATCGCGGAAACGCTCGGCGTGCCCGAGAACAACATTAAGGTCGTGCAGCCCCACGTCGGGGGCGGTTTCGGACTCAAGGTTCCGCCCTTCCCGGAAGAGATCATCGTCGCGTACCTGGCGCGCAAGCTCGAGCGTCCGGTCAAGTACGTCGAGGAGCGCACCGAGCATTTCCTGGCCGCAGGCCACGCGCGCGAAGAGATCCTGCAATTCGAAGCCGGCTACACCAGGGACGGGCGCGTGACCGCGCTCTCGGTCAAGATCATCGCGGACGTCGGTGCGCCGACCGCGCTGGTCGGATGGGCGATGTCGTACGTGTCGGCCTACAGCGTGCCGGCCGCCTACAAAATCCCCAACTGCCGCGTCGAGCTGTTCACGATGGTGACCAACAAGTGCCCGTGGAACGGCTATCGCGCGTTCGGCAAAGAGGCGGCCTCCTTCCTGATGGATCGCGTGATGGATCGCATCGCGGACGCGACCGGTCTGGATCGAGTCGAGGTACGTCTGCGGAATTTCGTTCAACCTGAAGAATTTCCCTACTCGCAGGTCTCAGGCGCGATGCTCGACAGCGGTGATTATCCGAGGGCATTGCGCCGCGTGGCCGACTTGATCGATGTCGAAGCGTTCCGCAAAGAGCAGGCCGAAGCGCGCCGCCAGGGACGCTACCTCGGCCTCGGTTACGGTTTCGAACTGACACCGGAAGGCTGCTCGCTACCGAATTCAACTCTGCTGTCGGGCTACGACGGCGCGACCGTGAGAGTGGCTCCTTCCGGACAAGTGACAATTCTTACCGGCGTGACCTCGCCGGGATCGGGCAACGAAACCGGTATCGCGCAGATCGTCGCGGATCGGCTGGGCGTGTCTCTGGACGACATCAAAGTTATCCAGGGTGACACCGAGCGATGTCCTTACGGGCTCGGCAATTACAGCTCGCGCAGCCTGATGATCGGTGGATCGGCAGCGCGGATAGCTGCCGATCAGATTCGCGAGAAAATGTTCAAGGTCGCGGCCAAGGCGCTCGAAGTTTCCGCTGAAGATCTGGCGGCGGAGGATAATCGAATCTTCCTCAAGGGCGCGCCGACCCGCGGTATCGCGTTCAAGGATGTCGCCAGCCTGGTCTATCGGCATTCCTACGGCAAGGAAGCTCTCGACGTTGAACCCGGGCTCGAGGCCACGCGATATTACCGAATCGAAAACGTTTACCATCAGCCGGAAGTGCAGGGCCGTTTCAGCGCGTATCCGACTTGGCCGTACGCGGCGTGCGCGGCGGTGGTGGAAGTCGATCCGGAAACCGGGCTCGTGAAGGTGCTGCGTTTCGCGGCGGTTCACGACGCCGGACCGATAATCAATCCGCTGATGGCTGACGCGAACCTGCATGGCGGAATCGTCCAGGGGTTGGGCGGCGCGCTGTACGAAAACATGGTGTATGACGAAGCCGGTCAGCTAAAGACCGCGACGTTCATGGACTACACCTTGCCGACAGCGGCCGAGGCTCCACCGATGATTTTGGATCATCAGGAGACCCCGTCGCCGTTCACGCTGCTCGGCGCCAAGGGCGTCGGCGAGTCCGGAGTGACAGGACCATTGGGCGCGATTCCCGCCGCGGTCGAAGATGCTTTGCCACATCTGAAGCTGGCCTTGATGGAAACGCCACTGACACCTGATCGCGTGTGGCGCGCGATGCAGGCGGCGCAAGCGACGTCATAGCCACTGACATGCCTATTTTCGAATATGTATGTGGCCGGTGCGGCGCAGAGGTCAGCGCGTTGGTTCGCTCGAATGAGGCCGAGCCGCGCCGATGCGATTCATGCAAGCGCGGCCGCTTGCGTCGCGTGATCTCGCGCTTCAGCGTTGGCGGCAAGCCTGCGGACACGTCGGCCCTGCGATCAACTCCCCGTGATTGGCTTCAACGTCCCGAGCGTTTCGGGCAGGCGATGAGAGCGTTTGAAGAGCGCAGCGGGACTCGGCTCAGCGGCGAACGCGTCGATGACGCGATGCATCGGCTGTCCGAAGCTAAAAAAGCGGCGCCCTAATTGCGCGAGCGAAACGATCCGGACGCGGCTCGATTATCGCTTTGCGGGCGCGAGATCTTAAGCCGCTGCATCCGGCTCCGCAAAGTATTCGGATGCAGGCCGAGGATGTTTGCGGCGCCGCGATCACCCGAAATGCGCCATCCGGTGGCGTCGAGCACCTCGCAGATGTAACGCGCTTCCATCTCCGCCAGCGTCCGCATCTCCGCCGTGCCGGTAAACCCGCTGCTGCGCCTGCTGTTCGAGGAACTCGAGGCCGGCGGATAGCCCATGACCTCGCTTCCGATCTCGAGTGTCGGTCCTGAGTTCAAGAGCATCGCGCGTTCGACGACGTTTTCGAGCTCGCGGATATTGCCAGGCCACGCATAATCCCGAAGCGCCGCGATCGCCGCCGGGCTGACCGACGTGATATTGCGTCCGAGCTTGCGCCCGTACGCCTGGATGAAATGGTTGACCAGCGGGAGGATATCCTGCGTGGTTTCCCGCAGCGGGGGAAGGTGAAGGCTGACGACGTTCAGCCGGTAGAAAAGGTCCTGTCGGAAACGACCGGCGGCGACTTCTGCCGGCAAATCGCGATTGGTAGCCGCGATTATCCGAATATTGACGGGAATCGGCTTGGTCGCGCCGACGCGATGGATTTGGCGATCCTGCAGCACGCCGAGCAGTTTGGATTGGGTCTCGAGCGGAATTTCCGCGATCTCGTCGAGGAACAGCGTACCGCCGTGCGCCAGCTCGAAGCGGCCGATCGTGCGGCAATGGGCGCCCGTGAACGCGCCTTTTTCGTGTCCGAAAAGTTCGTTCTCGATCAGCTGCGGGCTGAGCGCCGCGCAATCGCACTTGACGAACGGACCATCGCGCCGCCCGCTCCAATCGTGCAGCACGCGCGCGAGAATTCCTTTGCCGCTGCCGGTTTCGCCTCCGATAAGCGCCGTCGCGTCGACCTTGGCGAGAGTCATCAGGCGGTCGAGCCAAGTTTGCATCGACGGCCGAATCAGGAGCAGGTTGGTCGCGGGTTCGGTCCGGGTGAGTTCGAGCAGGTAGGCGTTCTCGCGCCGCAGTCCTTCCTTCTGACGCCGGATGCTGTCGAACTTGCGCGAGTTGGTGACCGCGATCGCGATCTGGTTTGCCACGCGCGAGAGTAAATCTAGCTCGGCGTTGCTGAGTTCCTGTTCGTGGCGGCGGTTTACATTGAACGTTCCGATCGGTTTGCCGTCTACCACCATCGGGATGACCACGCTGAAATGCATCCCTTCACTGACCAGCGGCAAATCTTCGAAGAAAGTCTTGTCGGTACCAAGCGTTGAAAAGTACGGCTGGCACGAATCGAAAACTTTTCCGGCCCTGCTGCCGCGATGCGGTATGAACCATCCTTTGCCCAGCCGGCTGCCCTCGTGCAGTGCCAGGGCGACGATTTCGAATTCGTCGTGCTCGGGTTCATACAGGGCGAGGCTCGCGCGATCGAGATTCAAAAATCTGCGGAGAACGTGAGCGATAGTGTCGAAGAGCAACTCAGGGTCAAGCTTGGTGGTGAGAAGGTTGCCGATTTCGAGCAGCAGGTGCGCGTCGTTCTCGCCGACTGCCCAATGTGAAAGCTCGGACGCGCCGAGACCCGCCGGTCCATGAGCTGAAGTGCGCGGCTGCATAAACGTCACTCCGTCGGCGGGCGAATCGTGCGCCGAACGCCGACTATGCTGAAGCTCTATTGGAGGACTCGATCGCCCCCACGCTCGAGAGTCGCCCGGTCCAATAGTGGTCTCTTTTTATTATTAAAGGACTGTGAGGATCAATGAGGATGATAGCGCGCGTGGGAGAATCTCGACGTTCCTGCGCAATCTGCCAATTACGGTGCGTAATTCGCCATTAGCGCGACGCGCCTGCGCCACACATCTCGTGCAGCACCGAAAGCACGACGGCGGTGCCGCCTTCGTAAACGCTTCGCGCGACGCTCTCGTTGGGCTGATGGGCTTGTTCGAGCTCGCCAGGGCCGCAGATAAGGGACTCGATCCCTGCCGTGACGAATTGAGGACCGTCGGTCGCGAAGAGCGCGCCACGTGCAGGCTTGGCGCGCAAAACTTTGATCAGTGCGCGTTCGAGTCCGGTATCAGCGGATGACAGCAAAGCCGGAACGATCTGCGCTTCGCCAATCTCGATAGTGGCCTGATGCTGCGAGCCGGCGTAGTCGCGACGATCGAGTTGCTTCAGGCGAGACTCGATTTCATGATACGCGTCGAGAGGATCCGAACCGGGAAGCTGACGATAGCTGATATCGATCTGGCATTGTTCCGCGATCATGTTGCTCGCGGTTCCCCCTGAAATCGTTCCGAAATTGAGCGTGGTGTAGGGCGACGCGGGAAACATTGCGACGAATTCCTGCAGCGGGCGATCGTGAAGCTGCTTCTGATAGGCGCCGACCGTTGCGATAATTTTTCCCGCGATCGCGATAGCGTTGACGCCCTGATCCGGGATGCTGCTGTGACCGCCGAGTCCACGCACCTTGATCGTGAATCTGACCACTCCCTTGTGGGCGCGAAAAATCTCGTATGCTGTGGGCTCGCCGAGCCAGGCCAGGCTTGGCTGAGGAATCTCGCCCAGCAATCCCGCGAGCGCGGGCGCCAGTTGCTTAGCACCCGCCGAGCCGGTTTCCTCATCCGCGGTAAAAGCAAAGACGATCGGCCGTGACAGCGATGCCAGATCGAGCTGCGCCGCCGCGTCGACGCACTGAGCCAGGAAGATCTTCATATCGGCAGTACCGCGACCCCATACGCGCATATCGCCGATCTCGAGCTTGAGCGGCTCGCGCTCCCATCCGGGCTGGCCCTCGTACGGAACGGTGTCGATATGGCCGCATACGATCAGGCCGCCGGGTTTGGGCGGTCCTGCCCATGCGATCAGGTTGGCCTGCGGAACTCCGTCGACGTCAAAGCGCTGAATCGAGACGTGAAAGCGCAATCGTTCGAAGGAGTCGGCAAGGTACTCGATTGCGGCGACGCCACTGTTGCTGCTGACGGTGTCGAATGCGATCAGGCGGCTCGCGATTTCGTCGAGGTAATGAGTCATCGCACTCAAAGTATCATGCGTGGTTATCGATTAGGTTTCATGTCGGGAGCGGAGATTCGATGCTTTGCTGAGATACACGACGTTACCACATCGTCGCGGACCGGTAGAACCCGCAAATCGGGCTCCGGAGTTGCGGCAAATTGTTACTAAAGAACGTCGCGCAGAATCTGTGACGTCCCAAACCGCGGCGGCTCGTCTTACAAAGCCGGGCGGCGGCGATGCCACTCGGTCGCGCGCTGATAGGCGTCGGCGACCTGCAGCACCATCGCTTCATCGAATGGCCTGCCGATAATCTGCAAGCCGATCGGAAGCCCCGCGCTCGAAAATCCGCATGGAATTGAGATCGCGGGTAGGCCGGTCATGTTGGCGGGCCGGGTTAATCGCGACAGGCTGGCGGCGACGACCAGCTCTTTGTTGCCCACGCGCACGACCTCCTGATCGATCGGCGTCGCGGTGATCGCAGTGGTTGGCGCGATCAGAACGTCGAAGCGCTTCATCGCCTCCGCCGTCTGCTCACAGAGCAATCTGCGAAAGCGCTGCGCTCTCAGATACTGTTCCGCAGAGACCATCGCGCCCATCAGCACGCGCAACCGTACGTCGGCGCCGTAATCCGTCAGGCGCTCGCGGATCATCCGGCGATGTACCGCGTAGGATTCCGCGGTCATGATCGCGATCGACGCCGCCGGCATATGCTTCATCAGCGGCAGCGTGACGTGTTCGATTTGCGCGCCAAGCTCGCGGAGATGTTCGGCCGCGCCAGCAACGGCGGTCGCAATCTCGTCGAGAATATCTTCTGCGAAAAAACCTCGCAGGAATCCTGCGCGAATCCCTTTGATGCTGGCGCCCAGCGACTTCGTGTACTCAGGAACCGGCAAACGCGCGGTTGCCGAGTCGCGAGGATCAGCTCCCGCGATCGCGCCGATCATCAGTGCCGCATCGCGGGCACTCCTGGCTAACGGGCCGACGTGATCGAGCGAGTCGCACAGGGGAAAAACACCGCTTCGGCTGACGCGGCCGTAGGTCGGTTTGAGCCCGGTAAGTCCGCAAAGGGCAGACGGGATGCGCACCGAGCCGCCGGTGTCGGTGCCGAGCGCCGCCATCGCCATCGATGACGCAACGGCCACGGCGGAGCCGCCGCTGGAGCCGCCGGGTAGACAATCCGGATTCCACGGATTACGCGCGGTGCCATGATGCGGGTTGATCGAGGTGCCGCCCCACGCGAATTCGTGCAGATGCAGCGTGCCGAGCAGGATAGCGCCGGCCGCCCGCAACCGCGTGATGACGGTGGCGTCGTGCTCCGATTTCCGCGCGAGAATTTTGGAGCCGCAGGTCATCGGCACGCCCTTGATCGCGATGATGTCTTTGATCGCGATCGGGATCCCGTGAAGCGGACCGCGATAATTGCCGCTTGCGATCTCCTGTTCGGCCACGCGGGCCTGCGCGCTCGCCTCGTCGCCGAGCACGCTGATGAAGGCGTTCAGCTGCGGGTTCAGTGTGGAGATGCGGTCGAGATGCCACCGCGTCAGCTCGACCGTAGAGAGCTGCCGGTTTTGGATCAGCGGCGCGACCTCGGCGATCGTTGCAGCTGCGAAATCCGGATTACTCATCGCGCTCAGGTTTCGCGACTACGAACGTTAGCGCCGGGTCGGCCTGCTCGAGCGCAGGATTCAATTCGTCGAGATTCCCGAGTCCTTCGAGCATCGCGGCAGTCAGCGATTCGAGCTGCGCGAGCTCGGTCGCATCGAGGCT
>Ga0335078_10014202_pt1 | contig 11815 bp, 10 predicted proteins | sample Lox_Sample_32_FD_206711 | JGI IMG/M metagenome (GOLD analysis project Ga0335078, IMG submission 206711) | Soil microbial communities from Loxahatchee National Wildlife Refuge, Florida, United States - Lox_Sample_3.2 | ecosystem: Environmental > Terrestrial > Soil > Wetlands | place: USA...
GCTGATCGGCCTGCAGAAGAACGCGCGGGCTCCCGGCTTCGGCATGACGGACCTGGCGCCGCTGCTGGCGGATTTCGCCGACACCGCCGCCGTCATTGAAAATCTGGACCTGGTCATTTCGGTCGATACGGCCGTCGCCCACCTGGCGGGCGCATTGCGGAGGCCCGTGTGGACGCTGCTGCCGTTCGCCGCCGACTGGCGGTGGCTGCTCGGGAGGGAGGATTCGCCGTGGTATCCGTCCATGCGGCTTTTCCGGCAGCCGGAGCCCGGGAACTGGCCGGCGGTCGTCTCGCAGGTTACCGCGGCCCTGGAGGAGTATCGTGCCCACCGTGGTTGAAGCCTTGACGCTCGGGCTGGAGCACCAGCGCGCCGGGCGTCTCCCGGAGGCCGAAAGCGTTTACCGGGCGGTCCTCGCCGGCGATCCCGAAAACGCCGATGCGCTGCATCTGCTCGGGGTCGTCGCCTGCCAGGCCGGCAACCCGGAAGCGGGGCGGGCCCTGGTGCAGCAGGCCATAAGGCGCCGGCCGGACTTGGCGCCGTTTCACAACACCCTGGGCAGCGCCTTCCAGCAGTTGGGCCGTCCGGAAGAAGCCCGGTTCGCCTTCGAATGGGCGCTGCGCCTGCGGGCGGATTTCGTGGAGGCGCGCGTCAACCTGGGAAACGTGCTGCAGGATCTGAACCAGCCGGAAGAGGCCGAGCGGCATTACCGCCAGGCGCTGGCCGCGCGCGGTGCGTGCCCGGAAATCCACAACAACCTGGGGAACGCGCTGCGCCGCCAGGGGCGGCTCGACGAGGCCGTCGCCGCGTTTCGCCGGGCGCTGGGGCTGAACCCCCGGTATCCCGAAGCGCACGTCAACCTGGCGGCGGCGCTGCTGGCGGCGGGCGACCGCGGGCAGGCGGAAATCTGCTGCCGGGAAGCTTTGCTCCTCGCTCCCGGTATGGCGGCGGCCCATTCCAACCTGGCGGCGGTGCGGCTGGCCGAAGGCCGCTTCGAGAGTGCCGAGGCCTCCGGCCGGGAGGCCTTGCGCCTGCGGCCGGACTACCCGGAAGCCCACCATAACCTGGCCGACGCCTTGGGCGGGCAGAAGCGCTTCGAAGAGGCGATTCCCCATTACCGGGAGGCGCTGCGCCTGGCGCCGTCGCTCGCCGAGGCTTACCTCAGCCTGGGAAATGCGCTGGTCGAGACCGGCCGCACGGCCGAAGCCCGGGAGGTTTTCGAGGAGCTGGTGCGCGTGCGTCCCCGTCTCCCGGCTGGCCATTACGACCTGGGCCTTGCCTTATCCAAACTGGCTGCACCCAGGAGGCCATCAGGTGCTATCGCGAGGCCATCCGCCTGGATCCCGATTTCGAGGAGGCCCACACCGGCCTGGGACAACTGCTCTTCACCGAAGGCGCCTTTGCGGAGGCCGAAGCCTGCTACCGCGAAGCGTTGCGCTTGCGGCCTGACGCCGCGAGCCATCGCAATCTGGCGGCCGCGCTGGCGAGGCAGGCGCGCTTGGCGGAAGCCGAAGCCGCTTGCCGGGAAGCTTTGCGGCTGGCCCCGGAGGACCCCGAAAACCACCGCACGCTGGGCAACATCTATTATGCCGGGCGCCGCCTGGAGGAAACCGCCGCGTGCTACCAGGCCGCCCTGCGGCTCGCTCCGGACGATCCGGGAACGCGCTGGAACCGCTCCATCCTCCTGCTGCTCGAAGGCGAATTCGAGGAGGGCTGGCGGGAATACGAGTGGCGCTGGCGGCTCCCGGATGCTCCCGCGCGCGCGGTTTTGCAACCCTTGTGGGACGGGGCGCCGCTCGCCGGGCGCCGGATCCTGCTCGATGCCGAGCAGGGGATGGGCGACACCATCCAGTTTCTGCGCTACGTGCCGATGGTGGTCGAGGCCGGCGGCGACGTGATCTTTCAATGCCATTCGCCCCTGGTCAAAATGCTCGAGAAGCATCCCGGGCTGGGGCGGGTGATCGACTTGAACCGGCCCGCGCCGGATGCGGATGTGCAGGCGCCGCTGCTCAGCCTGCCGCGGATATTTCACACCACGCGCGATTCGATTCCGGCCCGGGTGCCGTACCTGGCGGCCGAGCCGGAGCGCGTGGCATTCTGGGGCCGCCGGATGGCTTCTCTCGACGGGTTCCGGGTGGGCGTGGCCTGGAGCGGCAATCCGCGGAATCCCAATAACCGGGAGCGGTCGCTCGATCCCCGCGGGCTCGCCCCTCTGCTCCGGGTTCCCGGGGTCCGCCTGGTCGACCTGCAGAAGGAGCACGGCGAAACCGGCCTCGCGCTCGACCGGCTGGAAGGCTGGGACGACGTATCCGATACCGCCGCCATCATGATGCATCTCGACCTGGTGATTTCGGTCGATACGCTGGCGGCCCACCTGGCGGGAGCGCTGGGCCGGCCGGTCTGGACCCTGCTCCCGTTCGCCGCCGAATTCCGCTGGCTGCTGGATCGCGAAGACAGCCCCTGGTACCCCACCATGCGGCTGTTCCGGCAAAAACATCCGGGCGATTGGGAGGAAGCGATCGGCCGGGTGGCGGAGGCGCTCGGGCGGGCGGCGCACCGGTAGCGGAATATGCCCACCATCGTCGAAGCCCTCACCTGGGGCATCGAAAACCAGCGCGCCGGGCGGCGGGGGGAAGCCGAAGCGATCTATCGCGAAATCCTGCGCCATCAGCCGGGGAACGCCGACGCCCTGCATTTGCTGGGGCTGGTCGCGCACGAGGGCGGCCGGCACGAGCGCGCGCTGGACCTGATCTCCCAGGCGCTCGCGCTCGCCCCCGCTCTGGCGCCGTTTCACAACAGCCTGGGGAGCGTGCTTCACGCCCTGGGGCGCTGGGAGGAAGCGCGGGCGGCCTTCGAGCGCGCGCTCGCTCTCGATCCCGGATTTGCGCAGGCCCATGTGAACTTCGGCAACCTGCTCCAGGACCTGGGATCGCCCGGCGACGCCGTCCTTCACTACCAGGAGGCTCTCGGGCGCATGCCCGGCGCGCCCGAAGTCCACAACAACCTGGGGAACGCGCACCTCGCTCTGGGCCACCCGGAGGAGGCGGTCGGGTGTTTTCAGACGGCGCTCGGGCTCAGGCCCGATTACGGGGAGGCGCTGGTCAATCTGGGCGGGGCCCTCCAGCGGCTCAAACGGCTGGAGGAGGCCGAAGCCTGCTGCCGCCAGGCCATCGGGCGGCAGGCCGGGCTGCCGGAAGCATACGCCAACCTGGCCGCGATCCTGGTGGACCGGGAACAGTGGGCCGAAGCCGAGGCGTCGTGCCGCGAGGCGCTGCGCCTCCGTCCGGATTTCGCCGAGGCCTGGTGCAACCTGGGCAACCTGTGGAATCTGCGCAAAGGCTACGCCGAGGGCGAACGCTGCTGCCGGCGCGCGCTGGGCTCGCGGCCGCGGCACCCGGAAAGCTGGAACAACCTGGGCAACGCGCTCAAACAGCAGGATCGCCTGGAGGAGGCCATCGCCTGCTATCGCGAGGCGCTCGGCCTGCGCCCGGATTACGCCAACGCCTACGCCAACCAGGGTTCCGCGTGGTATCACCTGGGGAATTTCGGCGCGGCCATGGAGTGTTACGACGCGGCCCTGCGGATCGATCCCAGCCACCCGGAGGCGCGCTTGAACCGGGGCCTGTTGCTGCTGTTGCGGGGGGAGATGGAAGAGGGCTGGCGGGAGTACGAGTGGCGCTGGGAGTTGCGCGAATTTCCGCGGCGCCGTTTCGAGCAGCCGCTTTGGCGGGGCGAGCCGCCGGCCGGCCGCACGATTCTGGTCACCGCCGAGCAGGGGCTGGGCGACACCATCCAGTTTGTGCGGTATCTGCCGGTGCTTCGCGAGCGGCCCTGGTATCGCTGCTGCGGGACCTGGCGGGCACGGACGCGCAGATCGCCTGCGGCGCGCCCCTGCCGGCCTTCGACCTGCACATCCCGCTGCTGAGTTTGCCCCGGCTCCTGGGCGGCCTGCCCGCCCGGGTACCCTACGTGCCGGCCGACCCCGAACGGGTGGACGCATGGCGCGGGCGCCTGGAGGCGGAGCATCGATTCCGCGTGGGGGTGGTTTGGGCCGGCAACCCGGATCACCCGGGGGACCGCCGGCGGTCCATCCCCATGGAGAGCCTGCGGGCGCTGGCGGAGGTGCCGGGCGTGGCGCTGTTCAGCCTGCAAAAAGGCGCTTCGCCTCCCTCCTGGATGCCGCAACTGGTCGAGCCGGCCCACGAGGTGGCCGACACGGCCGCCTTGCTCCTCCATTTGGACCTGTTGATTTCGGTGGATACCATGATGGCGCACCTGGCCGGCGCGATGGGACGGCCGGTCTGGGTCCTGCTGCCGCTGGTTCCGGACTGGCGCTGGCTGCTCGACCGGGAAGATTCCCCCTGGTATCCGTCCGCGCGCCTGTTCCGGCAGGAATCGCCCGGCGCCTGGGAGCCGGTGCTCGAGCGGGTGCGGTGCGCCCTGGCGTGCGCGGCTGCGGCAATGCCCCCGGCTTGTCATCCACCGCCTGGGCGTCTGGCGGCTCCGGGCGGGCCGGCTCAAAATCTTCTCGAAGTGGCCGATATGCCAACTGACGGCGAATCGATTTCCGCCGTCCCCGGCTTGAAGCCGGGAATTTCAACAATAGGATATTAGGCCATGTTATCCATTCAAACCAACGTCAACTCGTTGATCGCGCAGAACAACCTGCGCATCAACCAGATGTTTCAACAGAACACCATCACCCAGCTCACTTCGGGCTATCGCATCAATTCCTCGGGGGACGATGCGGCGGGCCTGGCGGTCGCCAACTCCTTCCGCAACGATATCGCGCAACTGTCGCAGGGCGTGCTCAACGCCAACCAGGGCATAGGGACGCTGCAGATCATCGATGGCGGCCTGAGCAACATCTCGACCATCCTCGACCGTTTGCAGACCCTGGCCACGGAGTCCGCCTCGGGAGCGTTCACCGGAAACCGCAACACGCTGAATACCGAGTTTCAGTCGGACCTTCAGGAAATCACCCGCCAGGCCAACAACATCGGCCTGACCAGCGGAGGCGCCAATAACCAAAATCTCCAGGTCTTTATCGGGGGCGGCAACATCCTGGCGAACTCCAGCGTGAATATCGACCTGAGCGGCCAGGCGAACCAGGTGGACACGACCGGTCTGGGTCTGGCTAATACCAGCATCGCGGGCGGCGGGGTGACGATCGGGAACACCGACCTCAACACGGCGGGCACCTCCATCACTGTTCCGCAGACTTTCACCTTCAACCTCTACGACACGACCATGCTGAATACCGCCCAAGTGGTGGTATCGGTGACGGCGGGCGCCGGGCCGGCGGCGATCAGCGGGTCGGCGGCGCTGACGCAATTGAACAACGGCCTGTCGTCGTATGGCATAACGGCCACCACCGACAGCAGCGGGAACCTGGCCTTCGGCGGGACGCGCGCCTTCTCGGTCACCACCACCAGCGGGGGCGCCGGCGCTCTCACCCTCGCTACCGCCGGCGCGGAGAATACCGGGATCTACAACTACACCACGGCCATCTACGCCACGCAAGGCGGCGGCGATACGCTCACCTTCCAGAATGCCAACGGCACCGCGCTGGTAACGGTCAACGACCTGGACACCCCCGCCCAGAACATTGCTTCCATCAACGCGCAGACTCATTCGCTCGGGATCTATGCGGTATATGGCGCCGACGGCACCCTTTCCCTGCAGAGCAGCAACGTGTTCAGCATCACGGGTAATAATCCGGCGCCTACTGCCGGTGTGATGGGGACCAATACCACGGCCACCATTGCGGCTCCCGCGGCCGCCGCGTCGTTAACCGGCAACGCGCAGGCGGCGCTGACCCTGGTCACCACGGCGGTGCAGAGCCTGGGCCTGGTGCAAGGCCGGGTAGGGGCGGGCGAGAACCTGTTGAATTACGCCATCAACCTGGCGCAGTCGCAGATCACCAACTTCTCCTCGGCGCAGTCGCAGATCCGGGATGCGGACGTGGCCGCGGAGGCGGCCAACCTGACCAAGGCGCAGGTGCTGCAGCAGGCGGGCATAGCGGCCATGGCGCAGGCCAACTCCGCCCCGCAATCCGTCCTGACCCTGCTGCGCTAATGAAGGAGCCGTCAGCGGCCAGCAGCCAGCGGGCAGCTTGGATAGAGGCCGGCCGCGCAGGTGCGGCCCACGACGGCCGATAGCGGGCAAGCATGGATCTCGAAAGCAAGTTCGGAAGACTCGAGGCTTTTCTTCAGGGGCTGCAATCGGATATCTATCCGGAGCCGCCCACGCCGCTCCACAACTCGATTACCCGGCAGATGTTCGGGTGCCTGGGCGCCAAATGGAGCCTGCCGCCCGGCGCCAGGGTCCTGGATGTGGGATGCGGGCAAGGGCCGGCTTTGGACCTGTTCGAGAAGCACGGCTACCAGCCTGTGGGAATTACTCTGAACGGGCAGGAGGCAGCCATCTGCCGGGCCAAAGGCTTTTCGGTCCTGGAAATGGACCAGTCGTTCCTGGCCTTTCCAGACCAGGAGTTCGACCTGGTCTGGTGCCGCCATTGCCTGGAGCACAGCATCTTTCCGTTTTTTACCCTGGCCGGCTTCTCCCGCGTGCTCAAGCCGGGAGGATGGCTGTATGTGGAGGTGCCGGCGCCCGACACCGCCTCCCGGCACCAGACCAATCGCAACCACTACAGTGTCCTGGGGAAGAGCATGTGGGCCGAGCTACTGATGCGCAGCGGGTTCCAGCTGGTGGATGTGACCGAGATCCGGCTCACGGTGATGTGCGGCGCGGATGAGTACTGGGCCTTCCTGGGAAAGAAATAAGATGCTCCACCTGGCATTGCCCACCGGCAGTTCGCACGGGTGGGGCGTGTGCGGGAAGTACCTCACGCGCGAATTGGCGGCGCTCACGGAAGTGGCCCTGGTTACCGAGCCCTTCGACCTGAAGGATATCGGCGACGAGCTCGATTACGCGCTGCTCAAAAGCAAGCTCCTGGCCGATGACGCGGCACGGGGGGCGCCCGGGGCGCCGGTCCTGCAGGCCATAGTCAACGCCGCCCTGACGCCTTACCGTCCCCACCTCCCGGGCCGGCCCACGGTCGGATACACCTTCTTCGAGAACAACCTCGCCATCGCGCGCCACGTGGCGGCGGCCGAACGCTGCTACGACACCATCGTGGCCGGCTCGCGCTGGTGCGAGCAGGCCCTGCGCTACTACGGCCTGCCCTCGGTAACCACGATCCTGCAAGGGGTGGATGGCACCATTTTTCACCCGGTAGAGAACGGCAAGGAATATTTCCGCGACCGCTTCGTGGTATTTTCGGGCGGCAAATTCGAGTTCCGAAAGGGTCAGGACCTGGTCATCCGGGCCTTCAAGGTATTGCAGGATCGCCACCCCGACGTGATGCTGGTGAACGCCTGGCACAATTTCTGGTCTTTCAGCATCCAGACCATGTCTGCTTCCCCTTATATCCGATTCCAGCCCGGCGCCGGCGATTGTAGGGCCACCATACAGCGCGTGCTGTCGGACAACGGCATCCGGCTGGACCGTGTCGTGACCCTCGGGCAGAAGCCCAACCCGCTGATGGCGCGGATTTACCGGAACACCGATATCGGCCTGTTCCCCAACCGCTGCGAAGGAGGGACCAACCTGGTGCTCATGGAATATATGGCCTGCGGCAAGCCCGCGATCGCGTCCTACAGCAGCGGGCACAAGGATATCCTGACCGCGGAGAATTCCATCCGCATCGAGCGCATGAAGCCGCTGACGATACGGGAAAGCGAGGACATCGCGCTGTGGGACGCCCCCGACCTGGACGAGACCATCGATCGCCTGGAATGGGCGTACCGGAATCGCGACTGCCTGGCGGCGGTCGGGCAGCACGCCGCCGAAGACATGTCGCGCCTCACCTGGAAATCCGCCGCCGCGCAGTTTTATAACGTCTTGACGGCCTCCGCCGGACGGCCGGGCGCGGCGCGATCCCCATCGCGCCAGGCGGTTGAAGTTCCTGGTTAAAGTTCCTGGTTAAAGTTCCTGCCGGGCGGCGCCGATAGTATCACAGGTTCGATCGGACCCTGAGGATGTTAAAAGCCATGTCCACCTGCGAAACCACGTATTTCGGAATACTGGAGTATGACACTTCGTCGATCGTCGAGTTCCCCGAGGGCCTCCCGGGATTTGAACATCTCCGAAAGTTTGTCCTCATCGACCGCTCGGATCTGAAGCCGTTGGCCTTCATGCAAAGCCTGGAAGCACGGGAGGTATGTTTCCTGACGGTGCCGGCGCCGGCGATCGTGCCGGGCTACCAGGTCGAATTAACCGAGGAGCAGCGGATCCTGGATGTGCCGAGAAGGCCCGCCATCGGCTCGGACGTGCAGTGCCTGGTGATCGTCACCCTGCGGGAAAGCGGCCCCACGGTCAATTTACTGGCGCCGGTGGTCATCGACCTGAAAACGCTCCGTGCGGTACAGGCAGTGATGCCCGAGTCGGACTACTCTTATCAACACCCCTTGGGCGAGCCGGTGGAGACGCGGGCAGCCCAAATGGCTTGTGCGGGCCGCCAGGCCGAAAATTAGGAACGTCGAAAATCAGGAACGTCGGAAATTAGGAACAAGGAGCGGCGCTCATGCTGATCATGAAACGTCGGGAAGGGGAAGCGATCCTGATCGGAGATGAAATTGAAGTTCAACTGATCTACATCGGCCGGAAAAAGGTCAAGATCGCCATCCGGGCTCCGCGCCACCTCAGGGTCATCGCCAAGGAAATTCAAAACGTTCGCGATGAAAACCAGGCAGCCTCGGGAATTGCCGCCGGCACAGACCTGGCCACGGTCATTTCCCGTGTCGAGTCCACCCGGCAACGCTCCCAGGGGGCGCCCTTTCGCACGGTTGAGGGGGGCGCAACCATCCCGGATACCGGTCCCACCCCGAGCGCCAGACCGTAATGCCGGCCCTGCCTCCCTCTCCGACCAGCACCGCCAAGCTGTTGAAGTCGGCGTTTGACCATTGCGATCTGACCTCCCTGCGAAGCCGGTTGATCGAGCGATGGCAGTCGGACCCGGCGGATTGCGCGGTCCTGATGGACCTTTGCACGATCGAGCAGATTCTCGGGGACCAGGCATCCGGCCTGGGATGGCAGGCCGAAGCTCTCCGCGCCGAGCGGCTTTACCGGTCCTCCTGGCCGGCATCCCAGCGGGCGCTGCGGGTCCTGGCGTTCCTCGCCCCTGGAGACCTGGCCACCAATATGCCGATCGACTTTCTCCTCGCGGGCGCGGATGTCGTTCTCTATTCGCTCTACATGGTTCCGGGGCAGCCCGTTCCGCACCCGCTGCCGGATCACGACGTCGCCATAGTCACGGTAGGGGAGGCGGACCGGGTCCGGCCGATCCTCGAATCGCTCGAACGGCTGATCCCGGCCTGGCCGCGCCCGGTGATCAATCGGCCGGATCGGGTCTTGTGCCTGTCTCGCGAGAACACGTATCGCGTCCTGGAAGGGATTCCCGGATTGCTGGCGCCGCCCACCGTGCGGATCGGCCGTGCGAGCTTGGAAAACGTGGGACACGGCCGGATCCCGATCGGCCGTTTCCTGGGGGGCGCGGGTTTTCCGCTGATCGCCCGTACCATCGGATCGCATGCCGGGCGGGACCTGGCGAAGCTGGACGGAGCCGAAGCCGTAGAGGGCTATCTCGCCGTTCACCCGGATCCGGAGTTCTTCATTTCACCCTACGTGGACTACCGCAGCCCGGACGGGCTGTTTCGCAAGTACCGGATCATCTGGGTGGATGGCCGGCCATATCCATGCCACATGGCTGTGGCCGAGGAATGGAAGGTCTGGTATCTGAATGCCAACATGGCCGCGAGCGCGGCCAAGCGGGCCGAGGAGGAACGCTTCCTGTCCGAATTCGATACCGGTTTCGGCCGGCAGTACCGGGCGGAGCTGTCCGAAATTGCGAAGCGGTTCGGTCTCGAATATGTGGGGATCGATTGCGCGTTGCTGCCGGACGGCAGGCTGGTGGTATTCGAGGCGGACATTGCCCTGGTGGCCCACAATATGGATCCGCCGGATCTCTACCCCTATAAAGTCGCGCCCATGCGGAGACTGTTCGCGGCGTTTCAGGACATGTTGAGGCGCAAGAGCCGGCCGGGTAACTCACCGCCGGCTCACTGAGTCTCCGAAGGCGGCCCATCATGCCGGAACAACCGATCGAGAAATGTAAATGCTGCCATGCCGCAGCGCCGTTCGTCGGGTGGGTGGACTTCAACAAGAGCTGCGAAGATCGCCGCCGCCCGCGCCCTTTCCCGCCCAGCACCGAAATGGTCCCCTATCATCGCTGCCGGAATTGCGGCTTCATCTTCACGAAGTACTGCGATGCGTGGTCCCCGGAGGAGTTCCGGGCGCGCATCTACAACGAGGACTACGTCAAAGCCGATTACGACCCCGAGATCGTCAACGGCGTGGCCGCCACGGTCTCCTATCGCAACGGGGAAAAGCTGGCGGCGTTGTTGGCCGGGAGTGGAGACCGCATCCGGCTCCTGGACTTCGGAGCCGGTGGAAATCCCGGACGGATGGGGCAGGCTCTGATCGATGCCGGCTTTCGAGTGACTTCTTATGAGCCGCATTTCGCAGAGTCCGCAACTCAGGTAGAGGGCAAGTACGATGTCATCTATTCGGTCGAGACTTTTGAACACTGCCACGATCTTGCGGGAATGGCGGCTTTCCTCGCGGAACACCTGGAAGATCACGGCTTGCTGTATTTCTCCACATTGCTGCATCCGCACCCGTCGGCGGGCGATGTGCTGAATTCCTGGTATATCGCTCCCCGAAATGGACACATCTCGATCTTCACATTCCCGGCGGTCTCGATTCTGTTCCGGCGTGTCGGCATCAACATCGTGCAATCGCTGTTCGGACTGGTGGGGCTGCGGAACCCCACCCATTTTCCGAACCATATATTCGTTTAAGCCGCGCGGGCCTGCCGGGGCGGGGAAGTCTCGAGCCGCCGGCCGGAACCCGGCGCCTGAGGCAGTCCTCGCTTCGGCTCATGGATCGCGCGCGGGAGGGCCGGCAGCAGCGCGCAACCGAAAATGGTGCGGCCCGAAGCCGCGCCGGCCGGTCAGATCACGGTATCGCGTCTTCGGCCTTATTGTGCGCTCGTTGCCGAATGTGCGCTCGTTCCCGGCGCCGTTCGGGCGAAGTACTCCTGGTAGAAAGAGAGCTTGTCCTTAGTGCCGGCCACCGGAATGGGGGCCGCCTTGTCCCCGAGTTCCATGGTCATCCCCGGCCGCTCGTTGACCGCGGGCCAGTGCGGCAGGCCTATGCCGTTGGGATCGCCGCTGGCGATGAAGTTGGCCCAATAAGAGGACATCATGGCGGCGATCTTGTGGTCGGCCTCGGTGAAAGGACGGTCCACGATCGTCAGCGTGTTCAACACGTACGGGACCTCGGAGCTGTGAAACGCGCCGAACCGCGCCGCGTCCGGCCCGGGCATGGCGTGGTCCCAGAAGTAGGTATACGTCTTGGTCCTGGCGGTCCTGGCGCGATTCATCGCCCACAGGTACATCGAAACCCGCTCCGCGTCCCAGGCGCTCTCGTTCTGCGAGGTGCGCACCAGCGCGGGGGGGTAGAGTTTCAGAAAGGCATCCGCCATTTCGGGATACTGCCGGCGGGCCGCCCTTTCGAACGCCTCCGCGGCTCCCTCGGGGAGGGGAACGGCCCCGGCTTCGTGCTTGTTACAGCCGGTGATGGTGGGGACGTCGTTTTGCGTGCCCAGCACGAAGATTTGGTTCGCCGGCGCCGGCAGCACATAGCCATCCACCACCAGGCCGAACTGGAAGTCCTCGCTGTTGCGTCGGCGGCT
>Ga0335078_10014203_pt1 | contig 11814 bp, 8 predicted proteins | sample Lox_Sample_32_FD_206711 | JGI IMG/M metagenome (GOLD analysis project Ga0335078, IMG submission 206711) | Soil microbial communities from Loxahatchee National Wildlife Refuge, Florida, United States - Lox_Sample_3.2 | ecosystem: Environmental > Terrestrial > Soil > Wetlands | place: USA: Florida...
CGGACGACCGCCCGCGCCAGTCTGCGGCACTTGTGCGATGCTTTTGAAGCCACTGCCTAGCACGGTCGCACCACCAGCTACCGTCAGCCCGGCCATCCTCAAGAACTCTCGTCGGAACTCCGCCATGAGGCCTCCGATCCCAATCCACCCGATGTTCTATCACGAAGTGAGTATTCTTGGCGTGGGACGAATCGAAGAAGCCGATGCGCCTAAGCGGAATTTACGATTGGCCCCACGCCAGCGCTTGTGACAAACTCTCTGTTCATGTACAGGCGTCCATTGCGGGCAACTAGGGCAAACATCCCGATTGATGTTTACCTTCGTCTGACCAGAATGTTCGTCTGCTGCGGCCCTCCCACCCTCTAGTCTGCATTTCCTTCAAATTTCCAACTTCAACGTCACTGTAAGAACGTTCACGCGAGGGAATGTGTCCGATGAGCGAGACACCCAATCTCTGGGAAGAACTTATTCAGCCGGGAGCAACCTGGTCGCATGTGCTGAAGCGCGGCACCGCGTTGCGCATCACCGACGTCGAAGGCGGGGCCAATGTCGGCGGCCTCTTCTATAACTTCGAGTGCCCTACCGAGCGCTACAACATGCCCGACACTCTCAAGGCGCAGCATATTGCTCGCCTCACCGCCGGATATGTTCTGTACTCCGACATGGGACGCATCCTGCTATCGATCACCGGGGATACCGTTGGCTGGCACGATCCCATCGGAGGAACCTCGAATCGCAAACTGGTCGAATCGAAATACGGTCCTTCCAGCTATCAGAAGGATCGCAATGAGTATCACAAGAACGGACACGACAGCTTCCTGGTGGAACTCGGCAAATGGGGACTCGGTCCGCGCGATCTCATCGCCAACGTGAATTTCTTCAGCCGCGTCGATGTCGCCGACGATGGGGCCATGAGCTTCCACGCTGGCAATTCCAAGGCAGGAGACTACGTCGATCTCCGCGCTGAGATGAATGTGCTGGTCATCTTGAACAGTTGCCAGCATCCGCTCGACCCCAACCCAAAGTATGAACCGAAGCCTGTACGGCTTTCGATTCGCCAGGTCGCGTCTCCGCAACTCGACGATCCATGCCGGATCTCGCGTCCCGAGAACGGCCGAGGCTTCACGCTAACTGAACGCTACTTCCTGTGAGGATGCCCCGATGAGCGCCACTATCACGAGCGGCAAGAATTTGGTAGAGAGCAAACTGCGCCCCGAGGATGCGATTTACCGCCACGTCATCCCTGCTGGCGATCCTTGGATACACGAGATCAAGCGCGGACAATACCTCCGCATCGTCGATCTTCACGGCAATCAAGCCGTCGATACACTTTTCTACAACGCTCATGACTACTCCGATCGTTACAGCGCGCAGGACACGATTCAGCAACAGCGCAATCTCTATCTGACAACGGACACAAAGCTGATCTCGACCACGGGCACGGTACTGCTGACCATCGTGGCCGACACCTGCGGCCGCCACGATACTCTCGGTGGCGCTTGCGCCAACGAAAGCAACATGGTCCGCTACGCCATTGAGAAGCGGCACATGCACGCCTGCCGCAGCAGTTTTCTGAAAGCGGTGATCGAGTGGGACCAAGGAATGTCCAAGCGCGACATCACCAGCAACATCAACTTCTTCATGAACGTTCCTGTGACCCCGGAAGGCAAGCTCACTTTCGAAGATGGAATCTCCGAGCCGGGCAAGTATGTGGAGATGCGCGCCGAGACCGATGTTCTCGCTCTCATTAGCAATTGCCCGCAGCTAAATAATCCTTGCAACGCCTACAACCCAACTCCGGTGGAAGTCTTGATCTGGGCGGCGGTGCCATAATGTTCCGCAAAGTCCTGATCGCCAATCGCGGTGCCATCGCTTGCCGCATCATCCGCACTCTTCGGAAGATGGGTGTGGCCTCGGTCGCCGTGTATTCCGATGCCGACCGCCATTCCCTTCACGTCAACCAGGCCGATGAGGCCGTCTGCATTGGCCCACCCTCAGCAGCGCAGAGTTATCTCTTTATTCCGGCGCTGCTTAAGGCCGCCCAAGAAACTGGCGCTGCCGCAATTCACCCCGGCTACGGATTCCTGAGCGAAAACGCCGGATTCGCGGAAGCCTGCGCCTCGCATGGCATCGTCTTCATCGGTCCAACTCCGCAACAGATGCGCGATTTCGGCCTGAAGCACACTGCGCGGCAAATTGCCGCGGAAAACGGTGTTCCCTTGTTGCCCGGAACCGGACTGCTCGCCGATGTAGACGCTGCACTCGCTGCCGCGGAAGGAATCGGCTATCCGACCATGCTCAAGAGCACAGCGGGCGGCGGCGGCATCGGAATGCGCCTATGCAACTCCCCGGAGGAGCTCCGCGATGCCTACGCGGCCGTAACGCGTCAGAGTCAAGCGAGCTTCGGTAGCAGCAGCCTCTATCTAGAACGTTTCGTATCTGCCGCACGACACATCGAAGTGCAGATCTTCGGCGATGGCAAAGGCTCGGTCATCGCATTGGGCGAGCGTGACTGCTCCGCTCAACGCCGCAATCAGAAAGTCATCGAAGAAACTCCGGCACCGGGATTGCGCGACGAGATTCGTCACGAGCTGTTGAGAACCGCAGTCCGTCTCGGAAAGGCTGTTCAGTATCAATCGGCCGGCACGGTGGAATTCATTTACGACAATTCCACCGGAGACTTTTATTTTCTCGAGGTCAACACTCGCCTGCAGGTCGAACATGGGGTCACAGAGGAAGTCACCGGCGTCGATCTCGTCGAGTGGATGGTGAAGCAGGCCGCAGGAGAAATGCCGTCGCTCGAGAGCATCGAAACCAGCCCCAAGGGGTCTTCTGTTCAGGTGCGAATCTACGCCGAAGACCCCGCAAAGGAATTCCAGCCGAGCGCCGGACGCCTCACTCATGTGAATTGGCCGAACAGCGCGCGTGTAGAGACGTGGGTCGACTCTGGAACAGAGGTTACCCCGTTCTACGATCCGATGCTGGCCAAGGTGATTGTGCATGGCTCCGATCGCACAGAGGCAATCGCCAAGCTTCGCACCGCGCTCGCTGAGACTGAACTCTTCGGCATCGAAACCAATCTCTCGTACCTGCGTCAGATATGCGACTGCGGTGACTTCACACAAGGCGGCCTCACCACATCTTTTCTCAAGACGTTCCGCTATCATGTGCGCGCGATCGATGTTCTTGAACCGGGTACTCAAACGACAATTCAAGACTATCCCGGCCGGCTCGGCTACTGGCACGTCGGCGTGCCACCCTCGGGCCCCATGGATACACTAGCCTTCCGTCTAGCCAACCGCTTGGTCGCAAACGAAGAAGATGCAGCTGGACTTGAAATCACTCTCACGGGGCCCACGCTTCGGTTTGCCTGTGACGCCACCATCGCTCTCGCCGGAGCCGATTTCGGCGCGACCCTCAACGGTTCGCCCATGCCCCTCTGGCGGGCAGTACGCGTAAGACAAAACTCCCTACTTGAACTTTCCAGCGCCCGGAGTGCTGGAGCACGAGCTTATCTCGCCGTCGCTGGAGGCATCGACACTCCTCCGTACCTCGGCAGCCGCTCCACCTTCATTCTCGGGAAATTCGGCGCCAACGGACGGGCGTTGCGTGCGGGCGATGTTCTGCACTTCCGTGAAACCGCCATATGCGAACCGCACGTACTTCCAGAAGCTGCTATTCCGAAATACGGCCGCGAATGGGAGATTGGGGTCCTTTACGGTCCGCACGGATCACCCGATTTCTTCACGCCCGAAGACATCGAGATGTTTTTTTCCACGGCGTGGAAAGTTCACTACAACTCGGATCGCACCGGAGTCCGCCTGATCGGCCCGAAACCGCGCTGGGCTCGCAAAGATGGCGGCGAAGCCGGTCTTCATCCCTCCAACATTCACGACAACGCTTACGCCATTGGCACTGTCGATTTCACCGGCGACATGCCCGTCATTCTTGGCCCCGATGGTCCGAGCCTCGGCGGCTTTGTTTGCCCTGCCACCATCATCGAAGGCGAAATCTGGAAGACGGGTCAGTTGAAGGCCGGCGACACAGTACGGTTCCGTGCGCTGTCTGCCGCACAAGCAGAAGAACTCCGTCTGGATGTAGAGCGATGCATTAAGACACTCGACGGGCGTCTCGGCACTCTGCCCAGTGGGCATAAACATAAAGAAGACGTAATCATCAGCCGACGCCTGGCTTCGAACGGCACACCCGCCGTCGTGTGCCGCTCCGACGGCGACCGCTATCTCCTCATCGAATACGGACCTAACGTTCTCGATCTAAACCTGCGATTCCGCGTCCACGCCCTGGAGCAGCAACTCCGCGCCGCAAATCTTCCTGGGATCATCGACATCACTCCGGGCGTGCGCTCCATGCACATCCATTACGACGCGAGGCTCCGGCGCGAAGAACTCCTCGAAGCTCTCGACGATTGTGAGCGTCGCATCCCCGAACTCGACGACATCACCGTGCAGTCTCGCATTGTCCACTTGCCGCTCTCCTGGGATGATCCGGCGACACAGCTCGCCATTCGCAAATATATGCAAAGCGTCCGCCCGGGCGCGCCTTGGTGCCCCAGCAACATCGAGTTCATCCGCCGCATCAACGGCCTTAACTCAATCGACGACGTCCACCGCATCGTGTTCGGCGCAAGTTATCTCGTCTTAGGACTCGGCGATGTTTACCTCGGCGCTCCAGTCGCGACGCCGGTCGACCCCCGTCATCGCCTCGTGACCACCAAATACAATCCAGCGCGCACCTGGACCGCGGAAAACTCTGTTGGTATCGGCGGCGCTTATCTGTGCGTCTACGGCATGGAAGGCCCGGGCGGATACCAGTTCGTCGGACGCACCGTGCAGATGTGGAACACGTTCCACACGACGACAGAATTCCCCGAAGGAACACCTTGGCTGTTGCACTTTTTCGACGAGTTACGTTTCTATCCAGTCGGAGCTGAAGAGCTGCTGCAGATTCGCGATGCGTTCCCGCGTGGCCGCTACCCGCTGCGCATCGAGCCTCGCGAATTCCGCCTTCGCGAATATCACGCGTTTCTGCAATCGATCAAAACGGAAGCCGATGCATTCAAGAAACACCAGCAGGCCGCGTTCGAAGCCGAACGCGAACGCTGGGCCGCCGCGGGAAAAGCTGAGTACATCGATCCTGCCGAAGCCGCAGGTCCTGCGCCGGAAGCCGAAGTTCCCGAAGGCTGCTCTCCCGTCCGCTCGCCAATTTCCGCGAGCGTGTGGAACGTCGCCGTCGAACCGGGGGAGCGCGTTGAGGCCGGTCAGAAGCTGATGATCCTCGAAGCCATGAAAACCGAAATCGCGGTCACTGCCCCGAAGTCCGGGATTGTTGAACGATTGATGTGTGCCGCCGGTGCGCTTGTGTGGGCTGGTCAAACTCTCTTGCTACTCAGAGGAGAGCTGACCGCGTGAACGCAAATTCAAACTTCACGGCTTCCGTTGAAGCTCTCTACGATCGCCTGCGGACCGAACCCCTTAATCCAGTCTGGATCTCCCTGATCCCGCGCGAAGTCTCACTGGTGCGCGCCCAGGAAATCGAGGGCCGCCCCGATCTGCCTCTTGCCGGAATCACCTTCGCAGTCAAAGACAACTTCGATGTGGCAGGGATTCCAACCACGGCAGGTTGTCCAGCCTATTCCTATCAACCTGTGGCGACTGCCACGGTGGTCCGGCGACTGCAGGAGGGCGGCGCTCTTCTCATCGGCAAGACCAACATGGACCAATTCGCTACCGGACTAGTTGGCACCCGCTCCCCCTACGGTGGGTGCTCCAGTGTCTTCGATTCCCGCTACATCTCCGGCGGATCGAGTTCGGGCTCGGCAGTCGCTGTCGCCAAGAAACTGGTGACGTTCTCGCTCGGCACTGACACCGCCGGCTCCGGCCGCGTGCCTGCCGCGTTCAACGGCTTGATCGGACTCAAGCCAACCCGCGGAGTTCTTAGTACCCACGGCGTTGTTCCCGCTTGCCGCAGTCTCGACTGCGTCTCGATCCTCGCTACGAATTGCCGCGATGCTCACGCCGTCTGGCGCGTCGCTCGCGGCTTCGATCCTGCCGATCCTTTCTCCCGCGAGCCTGGCAAGGGACAAGACGCAACCCCTTGGGCAAACACGAGCTTTCGCTTCGGAGTCACGCCACAAAGTCAGCTCGAATTCTTCGGCGATGGAGACGCGGCACGCCTCTATGAAAAAGCTGTCAAGCAACTGCAATCCATCGGCGGCGAAAAAGTTGAGATCGATTTCTCTCCATTCCGCGAAGCGGCTGCGCTTCTCTACGGAGGCGCGTGGGTTGCCGAACGTCTGGCGGCCATCAAAGACTTCTTCTCCGGCCACGCTGCCGACATGGACCCCGTCGTCCGCAGCATCATCGGAGGTGCAGCCAAACACACTGCCATCGACGCGTTCAGCGGGGAATACCGCCTGAAAGAACTATGCGCCGAGGCCCGCAGGCAATGGCAGCAAATGGATGTCCTCATGCTCCCCACCACAGGCACGATCTACACTCACGAGCAAATCGCGACCGATCCGATCAAACTCAACACGAATCTCGGCTACTACACGAACTTCGTCAATCTGATGGATCTGGCGGCCCTCGCAGTCCCCGCGGGTATCCGCCCCAATGGCTTGCCTTTTGGCATCTCTCTCATCAGCCCTGCATTCTCCGACGAAAGCCTCCTCGCCCTAGCCCATCGCTACCTTGGAGAGACAGATCGGCTGCTCGCCAAATGTCCGGGCTGCATCGAAGTCGCGGTCCTGGGCGCCCACCTGAGCGGGCAACCTCTGAACCATCAACTAACCGAACGCCGCGCCGGACTGATCAAGACCTGTCGAACTGCCCCCGACTACCGCTTGTACGCATTGACTGGAACAACGCCCGGCAAGCCGGGTCTAGTCCGCGATCCAAACTTCCGAGGACCGGGCATCGAAGTCGAAATCTGGGCGATGCCCGAAGACCGCTTCGGAGATTTCGTCGCATCGATCCCGGCCCCCCTTGGGATCGGCACCGTCACTCTCGACAATGGTGGATCAGTGAAGTGCTTTCTCTGCGAGCCGTATGCCCTTACCTCAGCGACTGAGATCACACAGCTCGGCGGATGGCGCGCGTACCTGGCGTCATCCAAAACTTGAATCGTGACAATCGAAAATTGAGCGCCACCCTAAATCTCGAATCAGTCCGATCCAAAAAATGCCTTCGATGAGCCGTTAGATGCAACGCTAAAATTCAACAGCCGTGGAAGGACTCATGACAGTCATTCGTCGCCTGTTCCTGTTCTGTTGCATTGTCTTAGCTCTACCTGCGTGGGCGCAAAAGCCAACGTTCACGGTAGGTTGGTCGATCTATGCCGGATGGACTCCCTATCACTACATGCAGAAATCCGGCCTGCTGAAAAAGTGGGCGGACAAATACGGCATCGCCATCAAGGTCCAGCGTTTTGACTATGCGCCCTCCCTCGACGCATTCGTAGCCCGGAATATCGACGCCTGCACCATGACCAACATGGAAGCGCTCGACATGCCGGCCGCCTCGGGCGTTCCGACCACCGTCATTCTGATCGGCGACTACTCCAACGGCAACGACGCCCTTTTAGTCCGCAACGGACTCCAGATGAGAGACCTCGCGGGCAAGAAGATGCTGCTCGTGGAAAAGACCGTTTCCGAATATCTGTTCGACCGCGCTTTGACTATCAACTCCATGCGTGACGAGATTAAGCAAGTCCGCATGATCAACACGTCAGACTCCGACATCCAATCCGCATTTCTCAGCGACTCCAGTGTTTCGGCCGTCGTCACTTGGAAGCCGATGCTTTCGCAGCTCGAGCAGCAGCGAGGCGTCACACCGCTGTTCAACTCGTCGCAAATCCCAGGAGAGATTCTCGACCTCACCGTCGTCCGCACCGATGTTCTCGATCGCCCCGACGGATCTGGGCAAAAGTTCGCGAAAGCGCTCGCCGGCGCGTGGTACGAAATGATGACGATGATGTCGGCACAGGGACCTGGTGCTGACAAGGTATTACAGGAAATCGCCGAAGGATCGGGCGATACGCTCTCTTCGTACAAGGAACAACTCGGTACCACGAAGATGTTCTATCAGCCGCAAATGGCGACGCAGTTCGGCAAGTCATCCGAATTGAAGCAGAAGATGGCGCTGGTTCGGCAGTTCTGCTTCGATCACGGCCTGCTTGGCAAGAACATCGGCTCGGTCGATGACGTCGCCATCCGATATCCCGATGGCAGCGTGCAAGGTAAGAAAGAACGAATCCGATTGAGTTTCGACACGGCCTACATGGAAATGGCCGCCGGCAGCAAGTTGTAATACGAGTAGCTCTTACATGTCCTTCGGTTTCCAACTCGTACACGCCAAACCGAACCGCGCTACGACCATCGCGCTGTCATGGTTTCTCTTTGCCGCGGGTATCACGCTCTACTTCTACGCTTCGGAGCAGCGCCACCACGACAACCCGGAAGACCGAGTTATGCCGACAGTCTCGCAGATGTTCCGCGGCATGACCAATGCGACCACGAATCCAGCAGAAGATGACGAAGCGCTCCCCGACAATGCATCGCTCCGCCAGCGGTTCTTCGCCAGCATGCTCTGGAAAGACACCGTCGCCACCTCGCGCCGCTTCATCTACAGCATCCTGCTGCTGATTCCCGCCGTACTCCTCGGCCTCCACATGGGACTGTTCCCATACGTGGGCGCCTTCTTCCTGCGCTTCATCCTGTTCTTCGACAAGATCGTCGCACTCTCGCTGCTTCCCATCCTCTTTATCGCGTTCGGCATCGATGAACTGTCGAAGATCATGCTGATCGTGATCGGCGTCACGCCCACCATCATCCTCGACACGTTCAATCTCACGAAGGGCGTGCCGAACGAACAGGTCGTGAAGGCCTTCACGCTGGGCGCGAGTGACTTTGACGTTGCCTATCGCGTGGTCATGCGGCAGATCGCGCCTCGAGTGCTCAACAGCATCCGCCTCAACCTGAAGGCGGTCATGCTCTTCCTGTTCGCCGGAGAAATGATCGCCTCGACAGACGGCCTTGCCTACCGGATTGCGTTGCTGCGGCGGCATATGGGCATGGACGTCATCATCCCTTATGTACTGTGGGTTGCGCTGCTGCTGTTTGTTGTGGATTTCGGCATGCGCCTCCTGAATCGCAGACTTCATCCCTGGTTCCAGGAGGCCTAACCTTATATGGCTTTGATTGAAATCCAGAATCTCGGGGTCGCCTACGGAACGCCAGCGCGGCCCGTATTGACGGATATCAATCTAGCGATTGAAGAAGGTGAATTCGTCTGCCTTCTCGGCCAGACGGGCTGCGGTAAGTCCACGCTGTTGAAGATGATCCTGGGCGCCGAGATTCCCACGGACGGTCGCATTCTCATCGACGGCATTCAGCATAACCAGCCCGACCGCACCCGCGGCTACGTCCCCCAAAAGTATTCACTGTTCCCCGACAAGAGCGTGCTCGACAACATCAGCTTCGGCCCCGAGGTGAGCGAGTTCAACATGTTCACTCGCTTCACGCCGAACTACCTGCGGCGACGGCGGGAAATTCGCGACGAGGCCATGCGCTACATCCGCGGCATCGGACTGCACGAACGCGATGCCCGCAAATACCCGCACCAGCTTTCCGGAGGCATGCAGCAGCGCGTTGCCATCGCGCAGGCGCTCATCACTAGCCCGCGAATCCTGCTCATGGACGAAGCCTTCAGCGCACTCGATCCCGGCACCCGCAAAGACATGCAGCGCCTTATCCGCCAACTCTGGCGCGACACCGGAATCACCGTCCTCTTCGTCACTCACAACACCCAAGAAGCCCTGCACCTTGGCAGCCGCGTGATTGTTTTGGCGAAAGAGTCTCCTGATGCCGGGGCGCGCGTCGCAATGGACATGTCTGTCCCGGAACCCTGCCACGAGCACCAGATCCCGATTCTCGTGCATCACCTCGAGCATGCCTCAGGAAGCGCTAGGGGCCCCGAGCCAGTGTTTGCGACGGCCTAGGCCGAGCTTCGAGCCAGTTGCCTGCCGTTCAAGGACATGCGCTATTTCTTCTCCGCGGGCGCTGATGGCGGCGGCGTCCGCTCGCTGCTGGGAGGCACGATGTTCTTGATCCGCATATAGGTGACGAGGTTCCCGTAGTGTTCCCAGTTGTGAACGTTGTTGAAGTTCAACGCTCCCAGCTTGGGCGTATCGTTTCCAAAAAGCTTGATCAGTTGGCTTCCCGTCGCGTCGGTCATTCCATCGTAAGCCTTGTCGCAATAGGCAAAAGCGGTTTTGAGGGCGGCGATGAGATCGGCCTTGGAGGTCTTTGTCTTCTCGACATTCGGCTGAGGATTCTTCTCGCCGAGCGCCGCGGAACAAAACAGATATTGGGCGTCGGCCAGGTGTCCGACGATCTGGCCGTAACTGCGGACCGACTCGGCGGGCTTGAAGGCGTAGTTTTCCTCGGGCATTTTTTCCGCTGAGCGGAGCAGAATGTCCTTCTGGAATCCATAGACTCGTTTGGTAAATGCGCTCATCGGATTCTCTTGCGACCAGGCGGCGATGGGCGCAAGAAGGCAGATACAGAGCAGGAGCTTTCGCATGGGTTTTCCTCCGGGACAACGATACACGAAACGAGCGCAAACGGTGTTCCCCGCGACAAGTTTTAACAATCGCCCGCGTCTTTAGTCGTAGCGCGGAAACGCAGCGTCACTCTATGCGAAAGGAAGAAGGCACGGCCTTGCAGCCGCGCCGCGGTGCCTTCCTCTCTCTCCAGCGATGATCTAGAACTCGTACCGCAGCGCGAACTGCATGACGCGCGGATCGCCGACGGCCTGGAATTCTCCGAAAGTCCCAGGAGCTTGCAGGCTGAGGCTTGGATTCGAGTAGTTCACATTGTTGAACGCGTTAAAGGCCTCGCCGCGGAACTGGATGAGCTGACCTTCCCACGGCAACGCGAAGACTTTCGTTATCGCCATGTCGGTCAGGAACATTCCTGGCAAACGTAAGACGGCGCGCTGGCCGGTGTGTCCCGGCAATTCGTCGGCAAACGAGTTGGAGACCGACGTGTTCGAGAACAGGCTGGGATATCCGTTCTCGTCGGTATGCAATCCTGCGGACACGGGTGCCGTCGCGATGGCCAGTGAGCTGAGCCAATAGTTCGCGTTGTAAGCCAGCTCGCCGCCAACGGTCGTCGGGATGCCTGAGTGATAGCGCACCAGGCTGCTGACCTGCCATCCTCCGACAAGTTCTTCCAGCCATCCATGGGCACCAGAGAGCAGATGGCGCCCGCGGCCGATCGGCAAGGGATACAACACGTTCGCTGTGATGTTGTGCCGCATATCGAAATCGGACGAGCCGCGGAATTCCCGCGTGTTGTAGATATTTTGAATTGCCGCGCCCTGCTGCCCTGCACCGGACTCAGAGGCAGACCCGTCGTCGATCGAATGCGACCAGGTGTAGTTGAAGTCGAACGTGAGGCCGCTGGTCAGTCCGCGACGCAGAGAGAACGTTAGAGCATGAAACGCTGCAGTCCCAGCGTTCATCCACGTTGGCATGGAACTGCCTTGCAGCGGGAAGAACGTGTAGCAACCGTAGGTCGAGATCTGTGCACAGCCGACCGGATTCGAAGTCCCAGCCCAGGCGGTGCTCGGGTTGCGATCGACGGCGTGCAGGCAATCCAGATAGCTTCCGCCGTAATCGTTGTAGACGCAACTGAAGTAATTGGCGGATGCGCTACCCGGGAAGTCGAGATTCGCGAGTCCGGGCCACAAATCTTCGACAAACGGCATGGTGGGCACAAGACTCGGATTCGCT
>Ga0335078_10014204_pt1 | contig 11814 bp, 10 predicted proteins | sample Lox_Sample_32_FD_206711 | JGI IMG/M metagenome (GOLD analysis project Ga0335078, IMG submission 206711) | Soil microbial communities from Loxahatchee National Wildlife Refuge, Florida, United States - Lox_Sample_3.2 | ecosystem: Environmental > Terrestrial > Soil > Wetlands | place: USA...
GCAAATGCTTCGGCGAAGGCCGCAGGTACTGGCCGAGCGTGAGGATATCCACGTGGTGCGCGCGCAGATCGCGCATCACCGCCAGCACTTCATCGTCGCGCTCGCCCAAGCCCAGCATCACTCCCGATTTCGTGGGAATCGCCGGCGCTACCTTCCTGGCGTGCGCGAGGACGTCGAGCGAGCGCTCGTAGCGCGCGCCCAGGCGCACCTGGCGGTAGAGCCGCGGCACGGTTTCCGTGTTGTGATTGAACACGTCGGGTGCAGCCTCCATCACGGTTTCGACAGCCTCGTGATTGCCCTGAAAATCGGGCACCAGCACTTCGACTCCGCACGCCGGCACGCGCGCGCGGATGGCGCGGATCACCAGGGCGAAGATTTCCGCGCCGCCATCCTCGCGGTCGTCGCGGTTGACGCTGGTAATGACGGCGAAATCCAGCCCCAGCGCGGCGACGGCTTCCGCCACGCGATAAGGCTCGTCGTAATCCACCGGCAGCGGCGCGCCTTTCTGCACGGCGCAAAATCCGCAGCGGCGCGTGCACACGTTGCCCAGCATCATGAACGTGGCGGCGCGCTGATTCCAGCACTCACCCACGTTGGGACAGGCGGCGCTTTCGCACACCGTATGCAGGCGCAGGCGGTCGACCAGGGCTTTCACGTCGCGGTAAGTGGCGCCGGTGGGCGCGGGAGCGCGGAGCCACTTGGGACGTTCGGTCTGGGTGGCTATCGAAACCAGCATCTCTGTCGTCTATTGTACTGAACATCGCTTCCTGGCGACCCCGTTCCACCCCCAAAGGGACAGGGTCGTCAGGGTTTCTAAACCGGCACCGCGACTTTGACCCGCCCGGCTGTCTTCACCAATAAATCCCAGTTACCCTCTTCGATGGGAATGCCGTTTCGCCGGCGCTCGGCCTCGGTGCGCCATTCGGGGTCGCCGGCAACGAGAACTTCGTCGTAGCCCGGCGCGGTGGGCGTGCTCTTGATCAATTCGACTAACTGCTCCACGCGCGCCGTGAACTCCTCCAGCGGCATAAATCGCGCGATATCGATGGCGATAAAGCACTGGGAGCAGCGATTCTGTCGTCCGCGAATGCGGATTCCTCCAACGTCGTTCGCCATGGCGCCGCCGCTGAGCACCGAACACAGAATTTCGACCATGAGGCCCAATCCGGCGCCTTTATATCCGCCGAGCGGCATCAGCATACCCTTGTGATAGGCCGCTTCGGTGTCGGTGGTGGGGACGCCGCGCGAGTCGAATGCCCAGCCGGGGGGAATCTCGGGCTTGCCGTTGATGAATGCCTTGAAAATCTTACCGGCGGCGACCGTGGTGGTGGCCATGTCCAACAGCCACGGACCGGGTACCGCCATGCAAATTGGGTTCGTTCCGATGCGGCCTTCCCTGCCCTGCCAGGGCGGCACGATGGGCGAGGCGTTGCAGAATACCAGCCCGATCTGCCCGGCGGCGCGCATCTTCTGCGCCCACCAGGCCGCGGCGCCGAAATGGTTGGATTCGCGCGCTACCACGATCCCCGCCCCGTGGGCCGCGGCGAGGCGGATGGCGTGGCCGCAGCACGTCTCCGCAACCCATTGCCCCAGAGCATTTTGCGCGTCAAAGACAAGGCACCCTCCGCTTTCCGAAACCACCGTTCCGCCGGCCGTGGGGTCCATCTCGCCAGCCAGAATCTGCTCGATATAAAAAGGAAGCAACTGGAGACCGTGGGAGTCCACGCCGCGCAGGTTGGAGGCGATCAAGGATTGGGCGGCGGCCTCGGCGCGTTCCGCCGGGACGCCCGCGGCGGCAAAGATATCGGCGGCAAAACGCGTGAGGGTCGCGGCTGGGAGGGTGGGCATGGACCTTCCAGGGTAACAGCCTGGGGCGCTGCGAATCCCGTTTTCCGGGCCGGTGTGACTTCCTGCGTCCGCCGGCGTCTAATCGAGGAGCGCCTAACCGGAGTTTCAGCATGAGAAAGATCATTCCGCTCGTTTGGCTGGCCGCATTGCCGGCTCTCGCACAACCAGGGCCGAAATTCGTCATGGCAGATGTCCATGTCAGCCCGACCGCTCACGGGTTTGCTCAGAATTTCGGCGGCGTGCTGCGTGGCGGCCGCTACGTCAATCGGGATGCGACCATGCTGGATCTCATCGTGGCGGCATATGGCGTCTCGGAGGACGACATTGCAGGAGGTCCGGGCTGGGTGAGTTCCGATCTGTTCGACGTAATCGCCAAAGTTCCCGACGGCACCACTGCGGCCACGGCGAAGCTCATGTTGCAGGACCTGCTGGCGGACCGTTTCAAGCTGGTGATTCGGCACGATTCGCGCCCGGTGCCGCGGTACGTGCTGAGCGTCGGCAAAGGCGGATCGAAGCTGAAGCCGGCCGGCGGCGCGGGTAATGCCCGATGTGAGCCTAAACAACAGCCGGGGCCGCCGGGAGCGGGCGGGCCTCCCGACCTGGCGTCGCTGCCGAACATCCAGGTTGCCTGCCGCAACCTGACGGCGGCGGCCATCGCCGAGAACCTGCGCCAGATGGCGGGCGGTTACCTCGATCATGACGTGGTGGATTCGACGAATCTCGATGGCACGTTCGATTTTGACATCGAGTGGACCGCCCGCGCCGCTTTGGCCGCTAAGGGCGCCGGCGGCATTTCGATCTTTGACGCGGTTGACAAGCAACTGGGGCTGAAACTGCAATTGCAAGATATCGCCATGCCGGCCCTGGCTATCGCCAGCGTGAACCGAAGGCCTACCGAGAACGCACCTGGCGTGGCGATAGAACTGGCGGAAGCTCCGGCGCGATTTGAGGCGGCGTCCATCAAGCCCGCCGACCCTGACGATCGGATGATGGGATTGCTTTACACCGGCGGCAGCCAGATGCGGGCTGGGGGTACTCTGCGTAGCCTGATCGCCATGTCGTTGCAGATTTCTCCCAACATCGCGGCCGATACGGTAATCGGCCTGCCGAAATCCGCGGACTCTACGCGTTGGAGCATCATCGCCAAGGTGCCCATGACCGGCGAGGGCGCTCCCAACGCGGCCACGGGACGCCCGCAGCCCCCGCCGCTGAGCGTCGGACTGCAAATGCTCTATGGCCTGATGCTCGACCGCTTCGAACTGAAGACCCACACCGAGAATCGCGAAGTGACGGTGTACGCTCTCGTCGGGGGTAGCGGTAAACCAAAATTGACGCCGGCGGATGAATCGGAACGATCAGGTTGCCGGCCGGATAACAGCGCGCCCAAGGCGGTTCCCAACATGGGGCCCATGATCCGCTGCAAGAATACCTCGATGGCGGAGCTGGCGGAGAACCTGACGCGCATGGCGAACGCCTATATCGATCACCCCATCGTGGATGGCACCGGACTCCAGGGCGGCTGGGATTTCCTCATCGGCTGGACGCCGAGAGGCATGTTGCAGGGAGCGAATCCAACTGGCAGCCAGGCGGGAACCATGCAGCCGGCATCCGATCCCAGCGGAGGCATCTCGGTGTTCGACGCGGTGGAGAAAGAACTCGGCTTGAAGCTGGTAAAACAAACCCATTCGATTCAAGTAATTGTCGTGGATCACGTGGATGAAAAACCGGTCGAGTGACGGGTCGGGCAGCAACCGCCGTCTTGGTCATCGCCAGTAGCCTTGGACGAACACGTAGCCACCACCGCGATGTTCCCAACGAGGAGCCACCCACACGGCATGCTCGCGCGGAGGGATCTGCCATGTACCCGGCTCCCAAACATACGCGTGGCCATCCCAGCGGTGATATCCGCCAACCCAGACATAATTCGCGCCCGGACGCGCCGGACGATGTTCCACGCGGAGCGCCGGCGGCCGGATGTGTACGATGATTTCGGCGGCGGCGGCGGGTCCCACGCAGAGCGCGACGCCTAATAGGCCCGAAAGGACGAATTTTTTCATGTTGCAACCTCCCACAGTGCAAGAAGCACCCGGCGGACCAAATCGCGGGTTGGGTGAACGCAGACGGTATGAAACGGGACGTACTCCAGTCCAGACTCCTCGGTGCGAAGCCCTTGGCTGGTTGGCGCAGATGCGAGGCCCTGAATGCACCGCTCCCTGGCGGCCGCGGAGTCCGGTTCAAGCAGAGCGTGGCCGGCAATTTTGGGTGGGGTCAAAGACGTGGCTGCATGCCCATCCCGGGCAGCCGGGAACTTTTGCCCGCCCTCCGGAGTCTATAGCTTTGCAAGGCCGTGGTTTTCCTGATAGCTTGATATCAGGCTGAATTGTGAGGCCGACCGTGGCAACTTCGATTCTCGACTTGAGCGCTCCCAAGGCTCTGGATGGCGCCGACAGCGACGATCTTCGCCTGGTAGAATCGCTCCGCTCCGGCGCCGCGCAAGCTTACGAGGAATTGCTCGCCCGGTTCCAACAACCGGTGTTCACCCTGGCGTTGCGGCTGCTGGACGATCCTTCGGAATCGGCCGATGTAGTGCAGGAAGTGTTTCTCAAAGTCTTCCGCAATATCGGCGCTTTTCGCGGCCAGAGCAGCCTGAAGACGTGGATTTACCGGATTACGGTGAATGAGGCCCACAATGCCCGCCGATGGTTTTTCCGCCATCGCCGGAAGGAAGTGGAGCTGGATTCCGAGCCGGATGAGGCGCGTAACTGGAAGGAAGTCATCCCCGACGGGTGCCTTTCTCCGTTCGATGCGGCATTTGAACGCGAGCAGCACATGATGATCGAGGCGGCGCTCGCGAAATTGAGCCCGATATTCCGCGAGGCGGTGGTTCTGCGAGACATCGCCGATATGAGCTACGAGGAGATCGCGGAGGTACTTGCTGTTTCGCTGGGGACAGTGAAGTCGCGAATCCTGCGGGGCCGCGAAGCCCTGCGGGCAGAACTCGCGGGGAGCCTGCAAGATCGGCTGGCCCCGCGATTGGTGCCGAAGACGGCAGAGTAAATGGTATGAGCTGTGAAAATGCGCAAGAACTGATCTCCTTGCTTCTCGACGGCAGGTTGCCGGCCGAGGAGGGGGAGAATGTGGTGGCGCACGCCGGCATATGCCGGGAGTGCGGCACGCAGTTGGCCGCTTTGCAAACGCAGCGCGTGCTTTTGCGAAAGATGGCGCAGGCCCCGGTGCCGGACAGCCTCGCGGCGCGCTTGAGCGTCCTGGCGTCACACGAGCGCGACCGGCGGCTTTCCCGCGCGAGTCTGCGCCAGCGAGTGCGCCGGATGACCTCGAACCTGGATTTGGCATTTCAAAACCTGATGCGTCCGGTGGCTCTGCCAATCACCGGCGGTTTGTGCTCCACGCTTTTGCTGTTCGGCCTGATGGTGCCGAGCCTTAGCTTCTCGCATCCCACCGGCGGGTACGATTTCCGGACTGCTCCCCAAGGCAGCCTGGTGGCCACGCCTTGGGACCTGGGCGCCGACGACGATGCCAAGGATTTCCCGGTGTTCGCTTCACCGGGCGAGACGAAATCGGATTACGTCAATATCGTGAATCTCACCATCGACGAGTCCGGCCGGGTGGCCGACTGGTCGGTGGTGCGCGGCCAGCTCACCGATGAGATGAAGGACATCATCATGTTCAGCCGCTTCGAACCGGCCACCTTCTGGGGAACGCCCACCTCGGGCACCATTCAGGTTTGGCAGGGTCTCCCGCCCTGCAAGTACGCGCATTGCAGCGCTACCGTTCGTGGATAGCGGCGTCGGGTGTCGCGCCAGAAACTAGGACAACACTTCCTCATTCGGGGCTCTCTGCTGGAACGTATTGCGGCTGCGGTTTGTCCCGCCCCCACGGAGCTGGTAATCGAAATCGGACCCGGCCGCGGCGCTCTCACCGAAAAACTCCTCGCCCGCGCGGCCCGCGTGGTGGCCATCGAGCTCGATCCGTTCCTGGTGGAGCATCTCCGCCGGAAATTCACGCCCGAGCCGCGTCTCGAAATCGTGCATGCCGACGTGCTGGCGACCGATCTGGGGCAGTGGGGCGCCGCGCCCGTGGCCGGCAACCTGCCCTACTACATCGCTTCGCCGATTCTGGCACTGACGGCGCGCAGCAGCCCGCCGCGAGCGGTGTTTCTCATCCAGAAAGAGGTCGCCGACCGTCTGACCGCGCAGCCCGGCGGCCGCGATTACGGCTTTCTCACGGTCCAAACCGCATTGTTCGCCACGGCGCGGCTGCTGTTCGCGATCAAACCGGCGGCGTTCCATCCGCCGCCGAAGGTCGATTCCGCGGTGGTGCTGCTCGAGCCGCACCATCGCGATTGGGGCGTGGACCGCGAAGAGCTTCTGCGCTTCGTGGGGCGGTGCTTCGCGCACAAGCGGAAGACGATTCGCAATAACCTGGCGGAGTTCTACGGTAGGGACGTGGTGGATGGCTGGCCGGAAGCCGGCTTGCGCGCCGAACAGCTTTCCCCCGAGGAGTTCGCCGCCATGTACGCCCGAGTGGCTGATGCTGGTGAGGACGAACGGCCGCGGTAGGAGCTGCTTTATTCCGCCATCCGCTCGCGCAGTACGTCCTTCACTTCGGCGCTGGCGCGCAGGGAGCCGCGGACTTTGATGGAGTGGACCGCGGCCCGCGCCAGTTCCGGCGTCACGTCTTTGGTGAACATGCACAGCCCGACTACGCTGATGTCGAGCTGTTTGCCTTTCGCCACCAGTTTCTCCAGCGTTTTCCGGCCATAGATCGTGGCGCCCACTACCGGCGACTGGCGCAGGAAGAGCTCCTGCACCGTCTCGGTGTGGGTGAGCAACTGCGTGCGCACGGCCGCCACCAGAAAATCGGTGCGGCTGGCGTAATGTCCCTGCTCGACGAGCAGATCGATCTTGCCGAGATCGACGACGCTGATGTTGAACGATACCTTCTCGGTGTCTGCCATATTCCGATTATATTCCAATTGGAATACGATTGGAAGATCCAATCGGTAAGAATATAATCGGCCTATGCGCTCAGTGTTCCCGGCGAAACTGGGATTCCTCGTATTTCTGGCCGCGGCTCCGGGCGTGCCGGCCCAAAACGCGGCACCGCCGCCGCTCGTGCGCCTATATCCGGTGGCGACGGATGCGCACGGTCAGCCGGTCGCGGACCTCACGGGCGGCGATTTCGAAATCGCCGACCAGGGCAAGTCCCAGTCGGTCTTTTTCTTTCGGCGCCCCGCAGAACCGAGCCCGCCGTTGGCTGCGCAGGAATACTCGAACCGGCCCAATGGCACCATGCCGCAGGCGACGGCAATTCTCTTCGACCTGATGAATGAATCGGACTCGAACCGGGTGGATGCCTGGCACACACTTGCAAAATCCATTCCGCAGATGGACCCGAGGGATGCTCCATTTTTTTACCTGTTGAACCTCAGCGGCGAACTTGTGCCGGTTCGCGGGATCGCATCTGAGCCGGCCGCGGAAGCACCCCGGCTTCAGACATTCCAGGCCGACCTGGATAAAGCGGTGGAGGCAGCGAACCGCGCCCGGCCGACCGGGATAGACCGGGAAGATCGCACCAAAAGGACATACCACGAGCTCGAGGTATTGGCGAACCAACTGGCCACATTGGCCGGCCGGCGCAATATCGTCTGGATCACCAGCCACATGCCCAGCATCACGAATTCGGCTCCGTGCAGTGGAGACTGGGTCGATTGCGGACTTTATGTCGCACATACGGCTGTGACTCTGGAACGCGACGGGGTGGCGGTGTATCCGGCCTCGTTGAGCGGCGTCATAGATCCCGACGCAGGCTACGACCTGGAACAGATTGCGCTCCTTACCGGCGGACGCACGATTTTTGGACGGCCGGTCCGCGAGGTCCTGCAACAAGCCGCCGGCGATTCCGCCAATCTATACGACTTGTTCTATGCGCCGGAAGCGTCAAGCTGGGACAACAAATTCCATCGGATTCGCGTCACCTGCAAGCGCAACGGGGTCAAGTTGCAGGTGAAGGAGCGATACTACGCCTTGGCGGATTCGCGCTCCGGCCAGCAGCGGCAGGAAGAGGAGCTGCAAGCCGCTTACTACCGGCCTGCCGACACCTCCGGTATAGGCCTGCGCGTCAAAGTGTCGCCGGCCGCGAACGGGATCCATCTGGAGATTCGCGTCGACGTGGCGGACTTGCTGCTGCGCGAGCAGGCTGGCAAGTATAGCGGAATTGTGGCGGTGCTGATCTCCGATCGCGGCGCCAAAGAGCAATCGGAGACCGGCCTGATGTACCGCCCGCTGGGCGAACCGGCGGAATCGGACTTGCGGGTGAACCTGACCAAAGAAGAGCGGGATTCGCAGATGGGCAGTGGTCTTCTCATTTCGCAGGATCACGCCATCAATGCGGGGGTGGCACGGGTACGTGTCATGGTGATGGATCGGAACACCAACCAGGTTGGCTCGGTGACGTTCCCGGTCCGGTAGGGCCGCCGCCTGCTGCGTGCCCGCGCGGCTCGGTACGCTACTGCACCGCCGCCAGCGCCTGTTCGAAATCGGCCAGCAGATCGCGCCAGTCTTCGATTCCGACGGAGACGCGCACCAACCCGTCGGTCACGCCGGATTCGGCCAGTTCCTCGGCGCTCATGCCGGAGTGCGTGGTGCTCTTGGGATGGCAGACCAGCGTCTCCACACCGCCGAGCGAAACGGCGTTCCTGGCGATGCGCAGATGCCGCAGAAAATCGAAAGCCGCCGCCTTCCTGCCCTTGAATTCCATGGAGAAGAGGCCGCCGGGATGGGCGCACTGTTTTTCGAAGATGCGTTTCTGCTCGGCATCGCGGAACAGCGTCGGATAGATGACGTCGCTCAGATGTTTGTGCCCGTGGAGCGCCTCACTGCGAGTGAGCGCCGCGCCCGCCAGCATGTCGCTGAATCCCGAGAGGTACTCGGTGCCCGAATAGAGAGACGTCGGCGCCGCGTATTATCCACCATCACCACGGGCCGGTCGGGATGGCGCGCGGCCGATTCCGCGGCGCGCTCGATATCGGTCATGATCAGGGTGGGATTGGCAGGGGTCTCGATGAGCACCACGCTCAGATTGCGCGCGCCGCGAATGGCGGCATCGAGCGCTTCGGCACTGCCCGACGGCACCGCGATTCCGTCCACGGCAGTGCATAGGGACGTCATCGCTTACGCCACTGGGGTTGTTGCGCGGCGGAGTAAAGAAGTTCCTAACCTTCCCGCGCTCGGGCCGTAATACCCGACATGGGCAATCTTCTGCAGGACCTGCGCTACGGTATCCGCAACCTCGCGCGGAACCGGAACTTCGTACTGGCGGCCATGCTGACGCTCGCGCTGGGCATCGGCGCCAACACCACCATCTTCAGCGTGATGAACAGCACGCTCTTCAAACCGATTCCGTTCGCCAATGCGGACCGGCTGGTGCTGGTGTGGGAGACGTTCGGGAAAGGCCCCGATAACTGGAACATCGTTTCCGCGCCCAACTTCTGGGATTTCCAGAAGCGGTCCCGCTCCTTCGAGGCGATGGCGATCTTCGATTCCGCTGGCCGCGGTTACAATCTGTCGGCCACCAAAGACGCGCATGAGGCGGAACAGGTGTCGGGCCTGCGCGTTTCGGCGGGATTCTTCGACGTTCTCGGCGCGAAGCCGATGCTGGGGCGCACGTTTCTGCCTGAGGAGGAGACGCTGGGGAAGGACCGCGAGGTGGTTCTCACGTATGGGCTGTGGAAGTCGCGCTATGCCGGCGATCCCTCGCTGGTGGGCCGCACCATCCGCATCGATGGAGCGGAGTTCACCGTGGTGGGCGTGATGCCGCGCGAGTTCGAATTTCAGTTCTGGAGCGGGCCGCGCCGCCTGTTCGTTCCCGTGGGCTACACAAAAACCGATTTTGGTCGCACCGATAACAGCTTCCTATCCATCGGCCGTCTCCAGGCCGGTGTCGGCGTGGCGCAGGCGCAAGCGGAAATGGCGGCGGTGGGCGAAGGCCTCCGCAAACAATATCCCAGAATGAACGCGAACATGGGAGCGACCGTCTCTCCGCTGGCGGAGTACGGATTGGAAGGCCTGCGCAGCGGATTGTTCACCCTGCTGGCCGCGGTGGCGTTCGTTTTGCTGATCGCGTGCGTGAATGTCGCCAACCTGCTGCTGGCGCGCGGAGCCGGACGGCGGAAGGAATTCGCCATCCGGTTGGCGTTGGGCGCGGCGCCGGCGCGCATCGCGCGGCAACTGCTTACCGAAAACGCGCTGCTGGCATTGGCGGGCGGCGCGGCGGGCTTGCTGGTGGCCGCGATCGGTACCAGAGTGCTGTATTCCGCGTTTCATCTCGGCGGTCTGTACCTCGCCATGCGCCCCGTGGACTCGATCGCGATGGACGCGCGCGTTTATGCCTTCGCGCTGGCGGTGGCCTGCGTCACCGGTCTGCTCTTCGGCGTCGCGCCGGCGGTCGCCGCGCTGCGCGTCAACGTGAACGATCCGCTGAAGGAAAGCGGACGCAGCGGCATGAGCGGCCACAATCGCCTGCGGCAGATTCTGGTGGCCTCCGAAGTGGCGTTGGCGCTGGTGGTGCTGTCGGGTGCGGGGCTGACGATCAAAAGCATGGCGCGGCTGCTGGGAGTCGATCCCGGAATGAATCCGAGGAACGTGCTGACCATGAGCGTCTCGGTTCCGCAGGAGGAGATCTACGTCGGACCGCCGGGCTTGCCGCGCTTCTGTCAGGACCTGGAAGAGCACGCCGGTTCGATTCCCGGCATTCTCTCGGTGAGCGCGGTGGCGCATCTGCCGCTCGAAGGCGACGCCGGGCGGGGTTTTCAGATCGAAGGACGCCCGTTGGCCGCCCCCGGCGAAATGCCGGGCGCCAGCTATACTGTCGCCTGTCCGGACTACTTCCGCACCATGGGCATTCCGGTGCTGAAGGGGCGCGAATTCACGGCCGACGACACGCTGAACGCAGCGGGCGCGATCGTTATCAACGAAGCGATGGCGCACAAGTTCTGGCCGAACGAGGAGCCGGTGGGGCGCGCCATCCTGCTCGGCGGATCGGATGGGCCACGGTTGACCATTGTGGGAGTGGTGGGCAACGTTCACTTCCAGGGTCTGGATGTGCCGGTGCGGCCGCAATTCGCGCGGCCCTACATGCAAGCGGGCTGGCCGGTGATGACGATCGTGGCTCGCTCGGCGGCGGCGCCGGGCGCTTACAGGATGACGGTCAAAAAGGCGCTCGCCGGCGTGTTCCCGGACCTGCCGGTTTCGGATCTCGACACCATGGAAAATGTGGTGCGCAACTCCACCGGAGAGCGGAGATTCCCGATGCTGCTGCTGAGCGTATTCTCGGTGCTGGCGCTGGTGCTGGCGGCGGTGGGAATCGTCGGCGTGGTGGGGCATTCGGTGACCCAACGGACGCAGGAGATCGGGATTCGCATGGCGCTGGGAGCGAACGCGTTCGACGTTCTGCGTCTCATGATCGGCGGCAGCATGATTTGGGTTCTGGCGGGGCTGGCAGCGGGCGTGGCGGCATCGGCCGGGCTCACACGATTGCTGGCCGGACTACTCTACGGCGTGCGGCCGCTCGATCCGGCGGTGCTCGCGGGGGTGGCTCTGCTGCTGGGCGCCGTGGCGCTTATCGCCAGCTACTTACCGGCGCGGCGGGCGGCTAAAATCGACCCGATCGCGGCGTTGCGCTGCGAATGAGCGGTCGCAATGCTTTCAAGCGCTTCACCGCCGAGACGCGGAGGAAACGGGGAAAACATGATTCACCACAGAGCCACAGAGCCGCGGAGAAATACAAGAGTCAAATCAAAGCCCGAGGACACGGAGGTGGCGGAGCGCAAAGAGGGTCGGGTGTTTGGGGCAGCGGGCGTGCGGGTGGCCTGGTTTTGAAAGCGCGGGGGCGATTTGCGGCGCTGCGAATGAGCGGTCGCAATGCCGGCAAGCGCTTCACCGCCGA